>Ga0182030_10010677_pt1 | contig 18604 bp, 18 predicted proteins | sample 812S3MmetaG_FD_121299 | JGI IMG/M metagenome (GOLD analysis project Ga0182030, IMG submission 121299) | Permafrost microbial communities from Stordalen Mire, Sweden - 812S3M metaG (Illumina Assembly) | ecosystem: Environmental > Terrestrial > Soil > Wetlands > Permafrost | place: Sweden...
GGTCTGAGCCACTCAAACCAAGAATTAATGACTGCTCTTATCTAAGATCAGTAATTAAAACGGCGCTATTTCCGCTTGATGTTTATTAAGCTGGTACTCGATTAAGAGATTTGGCACATACCGCTCTGTGGTCAATATATTTTGTAATATGTCAAATTGCCGAATGTGTGGTAGAGTCTCGTAGCTAGGTTTCGTACTTGGTTTACAAGGAATGTAAAGCCATTCTATTTATAAAATCTAGGGTTGTGATTAATTTACTACTGGCATTTGGCCATATACAAGCTATTATATACCGATTTATTGTTTATACAACTTTGTTCCATAAAAATATTTATCTATCATCTGATTCCTTAATCAAAATAAGTCCTCAGTCAATATTGAATCGCCTTCCACCTTCAACACGCGCAAATTCATACTGAGCCTATGTCGACTCGATAGGCTCTATTAATATTATGGCAAGCTAGTGCTGGGCAAGAATTTGACAGTTCCAAGTCTACAGTTTTCTCGAGCCCAGAATTGGTCTCCTTAAATATTTACGTGCTGTTTCTCAGTAAATTTTCAACTGAAGTATTCATCGCGACGCTGTCAAAAGAACTTCTTCCATGCTGGAATATCGATGTCATAATCAGTGAGCCAAGAGTCTTTAGAGGAACAGCATTTCACAAAAATATCCTTTAGCTGAGAGATATCCACCCGGCATACCGAGACTAGGATTGCCCGACTAGCAAGATTCGAAAATGGCTAGCCTTACCAGACTTGGAGGATGGCTTTTCACCCGCGGAAGCTCTGGCGGCCACGTTGTTTGAGGCGGCGGAGAATAAGACCTTCCGCCGCTGCGGCTACGATTAGGGAGGGGCTCTTGGGATACAATTTATGAAGAGCATGATCGGTGGATTAGTGATCTGGAGAACTGGTGGACAACAAGTTTGCAAACTAATAATTTATGGACTGGAATTTATTTAGACGGAATGCAATTAACTCCTTCAAAATACTCTAAATGAACCTTCGGTACCTACTGACAGCTGACAGTGAATCGAGCACTGGCAAGATTCGCAGCTGACGAATGTTGTCGGATGTGAAGGTCACGGCCTTGCACCCGCGCGTAAAGCGGCTTAGGCGAAACTCCATAGGGCCGCCTTCCACGACGACCTCACAAATCCATCATTGATATATACCCATCGCTTCTAACGCTCTTAATCCACACCAAGCTATAATATTGCACAGTTTTATTATTTAAGACATCCTTGATCCCTCTCGATCATATTGACGAGATTGGGATCGTTTGAGGGTGTCTTCGAGGCTTCTTAGGTTGTGGGCCTTCGCGAAATAAAGATCCAAGTCTCTCCATCGAACATGGCTCCGCAAACAAGGTCTCAGAAAGTCGTCAATACTGAGGCACAAGGGTTGCAAGTCGTAGACTCCCCAAAGCTGACCGAGTTCCACCTATTCCCCAATCTACCTACCGAGCTGCGCCTCAAGATCTGGGACTGGGCAGCCCACGACTCACGTGTCGTAGAGCTTATCTGGGACCCCGACGACAATCAATGGGTTGGTCTTCCTAAGAGTCACCCAAAACCACCTCCCCTTTTCTGGGCGACAAAGGAATCTCGAGCAGAATACCTGCTGACCCACCCTCCTGTCGGTCCACGTATTTATAGCTGGTCAGGTATAGTTACGCGTTGCACATTTCATTTCAACCGACAACGTGATATTTTGTATATCGATCATAGTGAATATCACGACGAGAACAGCTTTGAGAAAGATTCGATTCAAAACCTGGCTGGTATGCCAGGCATGCGCAATCTCCAATATCTGGCGATGGATATCCTTGACTGCCCCGACTTCCTGAAAGCCGAAAATCTCGAGCTTTTCCCCAATCTGAAACTCATTTATGGGATCTCTCTCGATGTTGGATGGGTGAATTGGACCAAAGAGGGCCCACCTGGAGAAATTACGCTTGTAGAGCGTAGTAGCAAGCATCCTTGTGGGTTGGAATGGTGGTCCACACGACAAACATTTCACGAGCATGCTGATGGGCTTGTATGTCAAGGGTGCGGGTTTGTTCGTGCAAATGAAGTGAAGGAGTGTTTGCAAGTTCTGGAGAAGCGGAGGGTTGACTTGGAGAAGGATGAGGTTATTGTTCCGAAGATCGTGTTGATGGTGGCGTTGAGAGGTGGAAAAGGGATTGAAGATTTGGACCCAGATTGGGGTGGTTGATAGTCTCAAGGGGTCTGACGAGAGTTTGTAGGTCTTGGTCCGAGTAAGAGCAGGAGAGATAAGGGATCGATTCTCAATACCTTTACCGCAGTGGAATTTCCTGTAAGAAGCTCTTGGTGTTGATATTTTGTATTTGATCAGATCGAAGTATGCTGTCGGTAATAGCAAGGAAATGAAGTTCCTCCCAAGAATTGGCTTCTCTACATGTTAGTGTATCTAGAAGGGAATGAAGTATCAAGATCAATGTTTTCGTGTTGATGGTGGAGTCTCACGGAGAGTATGAGACTCTCAATTTTGAAGCATTTAAATGCTGGTCCCAGAAGCATCGAATAATCTAGGAGCTAAGGACCTCTAATTTCACCAAATCTTCATTTAACTGCACTTTCTATTTAAAGCGCTTTCTATCGACCCTAAATTCACTCGCTTCTTCCTGTTCCTAATTCAACCTTCCTCATCTCCCACAACTTCAACACAACGAAAGTTTTTCTCCATCAAATACCAACTTCACGAATGCACAAGAAGCCATGGCGCCGCCGAGTGGTCCAAAGTCGCTTGCAACGGATTTCGAGACGTGGTACAATGGTTGGACATGGAGACCTGTAAGTCTCTTGCGCGTCACTGCGGCGGCGGAGAATGCTAATTGATTGGAGCCCGCAACTTCACGCAAGACAATGGGTGCCGAGAAAGGTGCGACAAATGGAGGCGAGATCAAGGATACTGTTGGCGGCGACGTAGTTACAGCAGAGGATCGAGGCAAAGCCAAAGGGACTGTTCAGCTTAGCTCAGATACTGGAGAGAACGGAGGGAGCTCGGACTCGGGGGCGACGCTCGACACCTTCCATCCATTCCCGAGGTTACCAGTCGAAATTCGATTGAAGATCTGGAAGAATGCTTTGCCTGGCCGTCGAGTCGTCGAAATCGATTTCGACCGCGTTGCGGGATGGTATCCAGCACGAGAAGCTACACCGGAGCCATCTAGTCTTCTTCGAGTTTGCAAGGAATCACGGGAGGAATTTCAACGAGTATACTCTGCCCAAATCCCACGGAAGACGCTTTACAGATGGAAGAGTTACTCTATCACCCCTGTCTGTTACCTTGACCCGAACTTCGACGTCTTGTATGTGAAGGGGCCGGAGCCGGGTAACTCGGATGAACCGGGTGAATTAGCTTTCTTTATATCAAGAGAACCAATGGCCAAGGTCGCTCAGATACTTGTGGGTAGAGTGTGGTTTTTTCCCGTCCTCTTCTACATATTTCCTAAGGTTCAGGTTGCGTTCATTTTCGGTCCTGAATCTAGTCAACACTCTACACCAACAGAGATCATCGAGATGGATGTTGGCGTCCCTGAAAAGGAACTTAGGGAAATCAGAAAACCAGTCATGACCCATTTTCCACAGCTGAGCTTAGCCGAGAAAGTAGGGAAGAAAACAATATCGCGTGAGAAATTCGCCGAATGGTTCAGGAGCAACGAGGAATGATTGGGACAGGGTGTGAAATTCAGATGGTCGAAACCATTATGTCGCATCTGGCATCTAGCAACTGCGTCCTGAGAGACTAGAACGTTTGTCAAATACAACTTCAAAGGCAATGAAAGAATTCAAATTCTTCGAGATAGCATGGCACGCACGATTGAGACACTCACTGCAAGAATTCAAGGTGGTGGTACATTCTCCTCTGGCGGCTCCTCTACCTGCTGATGTCTTTTCGGCTTAATCATTAACAAAATAAACATCCCCACCACCAACAAAATCAGAAGTAAGATAATTCTCCTTTTCGTCCCTTTCTTCTGATATGTGCTCGCAACCTTCAACTCCTTATCCGCAGCCTTGACATCTACCGCCATTCGCTCCACATTATAATCGATGCGATCCAGCATCGTTCCCTGATCAATGATCATTCCCTGTAACTCCTTAAAAATGTCCGCTAGTTCAATAATCCCTTGTGCTATATCGGTGATTTCACGCTCGCGTTGCATTATGGCGGCGTCGTTGGATGTGAGTTGTTTTTGTGATGTTTGTTGGAGTGTGGATTGTGAGTAGGATTTGTCGGCGTCGGATTCCATCATCGACGGGTCGGTATAATTGCTGTATAAGGGGGTGGAGGAGCGGTCGATTTGTGGGTTCATTCCTGAGAGACCACGGAGTTCTGACATCATTAGCCATGTCCCTTTTCCAGTTTCACGTTAGACCTACTCTTTAAATAAGCGCTCTGCTTCTTCCTAAACCCAGCAGAAGCCTCCTGCACCCGTCCCGCTAACGAAATCTGTATATTCCTCGCCATCGTTTCCTCGCCTTTCGATATCCCACCCTGCCCCTTCGTCTCCCTAACCATCTGCTCCACCCTCTGAATCGCCTTTTGACAGTCATGAAATCCCTTCGTAATATCTTGCGTCAACCTCTCAATCTCACCTTCCTCACTCTTCTTAACCTCCTCATCATCGAACCCAGGTAACACATGTTTCTGATGCAGCTTCTCTAACTTCACACTTTTCCCAGCTATCTCCGTCAGGTATTCTGTTACTTCGTCGGATATATCTGCCCATCGGGGGGGTAATAGATCCATTTCGATTACGGCATCGCCATCATCCTCGAATGCGCCGGTGGACATCAACCCCCTGCGCTCCTCAGCACCAGACCTGATTGCCTCTGAGTAGCCATTTCCGGACGCGGATGAGTATTTCGTCTTTTTCGCCGGATGATGAGTGTATGATTGGCGATAGGAAATATAGCTATAGCTATCAGTAATGGATCACCTCATGTTCCTAATGAAAGGCGTACAGATTGGTGCGATCGCGCCACATGGCGGATGCTTTAGAGCTTTCGCTCCTCCAAGACGATCAATCCTTCCTATCACTTCAAAAATATCTTCAGATTTCACTATTGGTGCTCAGGGTTACAATCGCGTAATTCGTAGTTGTCTGTCTGTCCTTCAAATCATAGCTTCGCCTTAGGCCCTCCATAGCTGCACTAAATTCACTTCTTGGCACCCGTAGCTCTTGGCAGCTGCGATCCATCGCAGTCACAACCCAACCACACAATCTGCCCACAACACTCAAATCCACCACCTTAACAACGAAGCCTACCACGAACCTGTCTTTGCGACCTGAGATCTTTTTCTTCGTAACGCGTATCTTTCGGACGCGAGCTTTTGCGCGCTTATCTATTGCATAATGGTAGGGGATTTTGCTTGTTGGGATGGACCCCGCGGTGCGGTGCAGGTGTCGTCAGCCGCGTCGAGGGTTGGAGGGAAGGAAGTTGGGATGAGGGCTAATTACTGTGATGCTAGGCTGATTCTCTTACTGAAGAGCAAGTCTCTGAGTTTAAGGAAGCTTTTTCTCTCTTTGTAAGTCTTAGACCCCTGGCCTAGATCGCAACCTTGAGAGGTTGACAGGCTGGTTATGAAGTTGGATGCTAATAATCTTTTGCTTTCTAGGATAAGGATGGCGATGGTCAGTAATATCTTTCATTCATACAAGTCTGCATTGCTGGATTTCAAGTCTTTGGAACCAGTGTAGAGTCGTGACCAAACTATCCCCTTGAAATCGGCATACACATCGACCGCGAGAAGAGAGATCTTGGAGCTCAAGGGGCCACAATATTGATGGGGGGCTTTTACAGGACAAATCACCACCAAGGAATTAGGAACCGTCATGCGATCGCTGGGTCAAAACCCCTCCGAGTCTGAGCTTCAGGACATGATCAACGAGGTCGATGCTGATAACAACGGCACGATTGATTTCCCAGGTACGATGTCACAACCACGAAATGCTTCGATTGGCCTGTTGACAATATATCAGAGTTCCTTACCATGATGGCAAGAAAAATGAAAGACACGGACTCCGAGGAAGAGATTAGAGAAGCGTTCAAGGTACGATCCTGTACGTAGATTGGGGCCAAATGCTTATGGATGAAATCAGGTCTTCGATCGCGATAACAACGGCTTCATCTCTGCTGCTGAGCTCCGCCACGTCATGACATCTATTGGTGAGAAGTTGACTGATGATGAGGTTGATGAGATGATCAGAGAGGCTGATCAGGATGGTGATGGACGAATCGACTGTATGATTACTCCCATTACTCTCTACCATATCATTTGCTGATATTAACTACAGACAACGAGTTCGTTCAGCTCATGATGCAGAAGTAAAAGGGGTCTTGTGTGTGCGTGGCGGAAGAAAGACTTGTGAACATGACATGGGATTGGTCGAGGGGAGCTGGGCTCGACGATTAGATAGATCCATTAGTTGCTTTCACTCTCATAACGTTTCGATGATTACCCTTCAGACATACAACCACGGTTACTTGGAATATTGCCTTTTACGCTCGCTCTCTCTCTCTCTCTCTCTCTCTCTCTCTCTCTCTCGATGTGGTCACCAGACCAATACCATAGAGTTGCGACTTCATTTATTCAACCTTCGTCCCTAGCCAGTATATCCATCTGGAGAGACCTTCATACACTGAACAAATCCATATAACAGCAAATTAAAACCACGATCACGTGCCGTCATCCTTTTCTGAGTTCCCAGATGACGGGAGACCCCTAAATATAGCCCCTGTCCATGCAGATCGTTGCCGCTTTTCTAAACCTCGGGGACGACCAACATAGAACTCTAAATAATCTAGTCAATGTCATATCATATGTGCGCTCTTTAATCTTCCTCCCTTGTTTCCTCTTTATACTGTATTACCTTTTTCCAAATTATATTATCTTTGCCTATTCAAACTGGCCCAGCACTGTACCAATAGCACCAAATCTACCACAAGAAATGTATTAAGCTTGCCGTTGAGCGACTCCTTCTAGCTTCCCTCCCCTTTGCACCTCAATTGAACGACAACACACGACATGCCAGCAGTACGAAGATGGCGCATCGCAGCGCTCACTGTCATTTTCACATTCGTCACTCTTTACTACCTCACAAACCAGCGAAATACCTGGAATTACGGCTACACGCCCTATATACCCCGCCCTCCCAGACCAAACCTCGCAGACGGCCGTACGCACTGGAAGAAACTACCAGATCGATTTCCCGTTACCTCATTCATACCTCTGCCTACTGGCACTCCTGCAAAAATACCCACAGTACAATCACTACCACCCTTCGAAGACGCAAAACAGAAACAAACGAGGTTACAAAGAAGGGATGCCGTGAAGGAGAGCTTCACCCACAGTTGGCAGGGCTACAAAAATCACGCCTGGTTACGAGACGAAGTAACTCCCATATCAGGGAAATACAGAGATGCATTTGGAGGCTGGGCCGCTACACTGGTCGATTCGCTGGATACGTTATGGATCATGGGCATGAAAGAGGATTTCGAGCTTGCGGTTGCAGCGTGCCAGGCGATTGATTTTACAACCACGGAAGCGGAAAATGTGAATGTTTTTGAGACGACGATTAGGTATATGGGGGGCTTTTTGGCCGCATATGATATTAGTGGGGGACAGTATCCGACGTTATTATTGAAGGCTGTGGAAGTGGGGGAGCTATTGATGAGTGTTTTTGACACGCCGAATCGCATGCCGATTACGAGGTGGGATTGGAAGAAGTAAGATATTCCTGTGGTTATAAAAGGTGCATTGATATTGACTTCATTATAGATATGGAGAGGGGCTGCGCCAGGTGGCTCCCAAGAGTATCTTAGTTTCAGAGCTAGGATCTCTAACCCTTGAATTCACACGGCTTTCACAATTGACTGGGGAGCCTAAATATTACGATGCCGTCCAACGAATTTCTGATGAGTTTGAGAAGGGGCAGAGCACCACAACGCTTCCTGGCATGTGGCCAGTTTCCGTCAATGCTGAAGCGCCATCATTTGATAAAGACACTTTGTTTACTCTTGGGGGCATGTCTGACAGTTTATATGAATATTTCCCCAAGCAATACCTTCTTCTTGGTGGGCTGCTGACCCAACCAAAAACTCTTTACGAGAATTTCATCGAAGTAGCGAAGAAATGGATGTTCTTCCGTATATACAACCCTAAAGACAAGCCCCTCCTCATTTCAGGAGATATCAGGATCAAAGTATTCGAGACTAATTCCACCGCTTCCCTCATCCCAAGAGGGCAACATCTAACTTGCTTCGCCGGCGGCATGGTAGCCCTGGCATCCAAGATCTTCAACCGCCCCGATGATCTCGCCATTGCAGAAGAGCTCACCTCGGGCTGTGTCTGGGCCTACGATAGTAACACTAACGGTATCGCCCCCGAAATCTTCACCGTGATGCCCTGTCCCCCAACCGGATCCTGCGCATGGAGCGAGAGCGCCTGGCACGACGCCCTTGCAACCACCTACCCTGGCTCCGGAACGCAAACGCCATCCGGTCTGCAAACCCTAATCTCAGCCCGCCGTCTCCCGCCCGGCTTCACATCCATCGATGACCGTCGCTACATCCTGCGTCCCGAAGCTATCGAATCCGTCTTCATCATGTGGCGCATCACAGGCGATCGCAAATGGCAAGACACAGCCTGGCGCATGTTCCAAGCTATTGAAAAGGTTTCGAGAACGGAGATTGCGGCGGCCGCTATCTGGGATATTACGGTCCCGCCGGGGGAGCTGGAGAAGCAGAGGGTAGATAGTATGGAAAGCTTTTGGTTGGCGGAGACGTTGAAGTATTTTTATTTGTGCTTTGAGGAGTTTGGGGTCGTGAGTTTGGATGAGTGGGTGCTGAATACGGAGGCACATCCTTTGAGGAGGCCAGAGAGATAGGTGGTAGGTAGAGCATATCAATTGAGATTTCTGACGTATTTTCAACGGGTGGAATTGCCTGAGGCTTTCATGTTTGTGATGGGCGGTATTCCATCCCTCCTTTAGAAGTTGAGGCTCAATGCCTCACGATGGGTGAGACAATCGGATTGTTTCTCAGTCTTTCGCTGTCAGAATTTCGAATAGAGCGTCGCAAGGCCTCTGAGTTGAATTGAATCCCAATATTTTTTCCATGCGGGTAATTCACTCAGAGTTAGACTCACAAAGCTACGCCTCACAAGTATATATACCCGACCCCTTCCCCCTCATCTTTCTTCAATATACAACAGAAGACCTTCCCAAACAGTCCATTGTAACGATTGGATCTTGTTCAGGGCCTAGTATGTGTAGTCCGAAGTCGGGCACCCTCTTTTACAGATGGGGCCCACTGGAAGGAATTACCATATCTCATTTTGTGTGACACATTGAGGGTCGTTGGCAGTAGTCACGTACGGTCGCAAAATGTGTGGTGTAAAAGATCTGGTATTTCTAAAGTAGGCTTCTAATGGTCTACTTTATATAGCTCTAGAGCCTTAGTAGACTCTCAGTATACGCAACCGATAGATTAAGCCTGAATTAAATTAGAGCTTACAGCCTTGTTTGTAGAGGTCGAGGGGAGTCAATTTTTCTAATTGGTCGACCTTTGGAGGCACGAGGGCTAAAACATTAGCACTGTACTCTAGCAAGCAATCCTATTTCAATCGTCCTCCTTCAACTCTAGTGGAGTCTCGGTATGGCGTGACAATTAGAACACGAATGTCACTATTTCAAGCTCCCTAAAGAATCATGCCATGCTCTCTAACCTAAGGTAGGAACCGAGGTCCCTTCCTTTGAGAACCCATCCTCTTCTTCCTGCTTTATCCAAGTCGGAGTCCGGAGGTTTATACACGTTACTATCAACAATTCTGGGACAAGGAAGAACAGCTGCTCAAGGGGAGGCACATGTACTAATATGGCACTGACGCAATATGTAAGAGTGATCGATTCAAAGTGAAAAAGGTGATGTCTAACAGTTGCCTAGGTAGTTATCGACAGCCTTACTGTATTGCAAACTGACTGATTATTTGGTGAGCACTTATCCCAGGGGGTGCGCGAATTGACGGAACACACCAAAAAATAAATATTTTGATTTGTCAAGCTAAACAGAACACAAGAGTATATGAAAATTAGATGATGGTGTAGAACTAATCGCTAAGATATTTCTGTCAACTTAGACTTTTTAAATTTTGTTGCGCTATGAAGTTATAAATACTTTAGCACAAAATAGAAAATTTTGGACAAATAGGTGATTAAGTAGTTAAGTAAGCTATATCTATAAGTGTATATATCTATATATGTATTTGAAGATATTAATTAGTGTGAAGTATTTAGTAATTGGGAGTACAAATATACTAGATCTTAATAATTCAAAACTTTTATTAAATATCTATAAAATAATCATGATTAATTAATATTTATAGATTAGATTTACTTGTTTAATAGATATAGACATTGTTAAGGACTCGTAGGCAGTTCTAGATGTGGCTAGTCTGCTTATGTAAGGGGCCATGGTTTTAGGCTTGTCCGATGCTGTCTAGCACCTTCTGTATCTATTATTCTAACAATAGAGTATACTGCACTTTTACTGTCTATGCCGAGTTGCTCTGTCACAGATATATATAAATATTTGATGTGATAAAAAGGATTTTAATAACCGTAGTAGTTTGGTTCCGAATTTTATTCGTAACAATATTTAATCATACACTTCTCAATCAATGACTGATCTTTAGAGATCAGGTAAATTTATGTTGTGAGCTTTTTCCGCAGCACATCGAATGCATCTGCTTTGGTATTCATACACTAATCTGTTCGCCCACCAAAAGCCACCAAAATATAGCAATGTTGTGAAACCTCATCCGCCAGCCTCATATCTCGATTTGGTCACCGACTCCAGCCCTTATACGTGGTCCAACCACATCTTAGGATCCTGAATGGCTAAGGCTCCACAGACCAAAAGCCATCACACAGCCTCATTTTCGGGGTAATTCCAAGAGTTTCGTCCTTTCACCCCACCTTGCTCTTCACAACTTCCCCTCCTCCAACTTTGAACTCTTCCAAACTCAGTCATCCTCATTCAGTATTCTCTTCCACAAACAATTCAAAACAAGCCTACCCTCAACCCCCCCGCCAGAATATAACTCCTAAATCCTCTGGAATGATGGCCTCGAGCGACACGCGTGCGCAACTGCTCGGTAAGTCGCTCCAGCCTCACGTCACTCCATACTCCTCCACCACTAATTCCCAGCAGCGAACCTCAAATGTCTCTACGGACCCAATGTTGAAGTCTTCACCCTGTTTATTGATGGCGGTCGTTACGAACACCAAGCAGTGGCCATGAGCTTCGACCCCTTCAACGCCACATGGACCAAATTCTTACACGGCGAGCCTGATTCATCTACGACAAATGCTATCAATAGCTTGCTTAGAGAATCCGAGAAGGAACTCACAAAGCTTTTCTTGGCAAATGGTAAAATGGTTCCGCTTCAGGGGAATATGGTTCAGGCTTTGACGTTGTGTCGTGAAGAACGGAGAGATTCTAGTGCTGGAAGTAGCTCGCGGTCCGAGTTTGTCTTCATTGCTACTCCAGGGTCAAGCTTGTCTAATATTGCTCCTGAGGAACCTGTCAATGATGAACTTCTAGTCGAAGAGTCTCCTGTTGAAGGAGCTGCTGTCGATCCCATCAATGAAGCACCTGTGGATCATGTCGATGAAGATGCTGTGGCTAAGGAATCCATACCTATCCTAGGCGATTCACCTCCTATCCAGGAAGATTCAGCGCCTACCCAGGAAGATTCACCGCCTATGTGTGAGGATCCAGAGTCAATTCCTCAGGAGTCTGAGCCAATAAGCTCTTATTGGAATTACGGTGTTCCTTCCAAAAAGGATAAGAAGAAAAAGAAAGCAAGATTCATTTTTGATGAAAGCTATCCTCCAGTAGAGGAAACTCCGCAAGATGATATTTATCCTGCTATCTCTATAGACGAAGAAACCCAAGCACTAGATCCCGAATCTGATGTACCAACCCCGCAAGGGGAACCTTGGCCACAGGAGGTTTACTCTTTTGACTGTCCCGTGGAAGAACCCAAGGAGTGCGAGCCCGAACTTGATCAGTTTTGCCCTCAAGAGGATCATATTCTTGAGTCGGAACCAACTTGTGTGCCTGAACCGGCTTGCGAACCTGAGCTAATCGAACCAGTTTGCGAACCCGAACCAGTTTACGAACCCGAACCGGTCTGCGAACCCGAACCGGTCTGCGAACCTGAACCAGCTAGCGAATATGGCGGCTGGGGATTTTGGGGTACTCCGAGCAAGAAGGATAAGAAAAAGAAGGAGAGATTTTTCGCTGAGATCGAAAACCCCAAGGTCGAGGAACCTTTGCCTCCATTTGTTGAGTCACAACAAGTAGTCGAAGATGATATGTGGGGAGGTTGGGGGGCTCCTAGTAAAAAGAGCAAGAAAAAGAAAGGCAAAGGAAAGAATGCATGCGTTGAGCTTGCACTCGAGCCCGCGGTCGACGATGACAGGTGGCTATTTACTACAACGAAAGACGAAGAAAAGAATTCAGTTCCAGAGCCACTGCTAAAGGTGGTAGAAGATGAATTGTCATCATTCTCGGAATTAGAAGGAAGCAAGAAAGATCAAAAGACCCCGCTCGAAATTCCGCTGGCAGAAGAACCTTCGATCCTCAAAGAGCAATTAGCTCCATCGGTTCCGGGAACAACCTCTACTCAGACCACGACTCGCACTTCTCACCCAGAGGTTACACGAAGCGGCCAAACAGTCGTTTTCACGATTCAATACCCAAACGAGAATAACAATAAACCTTTGCAAGCGATGATAACCCTCACAGACAATACCCGCGCAGCGGTTCTCGACGCCATAAATTCATACCTCGATTCGAAAGGGGTTTTGCAAAGCCTGCGAAAGGTAGAGATCAAATGCGGTGTCGGTAAGCATGGAGATGTGGACTTGTCTGCGCTTGAAGAGACAATGTGGCCCGAATACCTCGAATACTTTCGTCAGTACACGAGGATTCCGGAATTGACGGTTGATGTTATGGAATATTAGGAATAGCGCTGGTTGATCATCTGAGTTTATTGCTTTGCTTTCCCTCGTTAAAGGAATATTTTTTTTCTTTACTCTCTCTCCTTGACATAATCTACTGCCTCACGTTATTCCTTCCTTCATAGAGTAAAAAATATATCAATAACTATTTTCCATTTTCCTAAAAGACTTCATGAACTCGATCTTGAGCGCTATTATGCAACAAATAGGTTAGAAAAGGCGAGACTCGACGTGTGTGAAGTAATGTTAAACAACTCTCTCCCAATTGAACAATGGAATGACATTCACATCGAGGACAACCCCAAATCTATTTTGCGGTTTCCGGAAGCATCTAGGGCACGGAATCACTGACTCTCTGCACGTTATACTTCCATTTCGAAACTAAATTCTTATATCAGAACCTTGTGCGTTGCAGGAGATCTTGTAGTCCAGTTCGCCTCACCGGACTTGCATGAAAGAAACTTCAAAAACCGGCACACTTCTTATTGAAAATTATCACTGCTAATTGTAATCATTTCAATACATAACAAGCTGCTAATCATTATCCGCACTTCTTTAACCTTAAGTTCCTTTTTAATAAGCCAAATCTCAAGGTTTCCCAACAGACTGAGCCTCCCCTCATCTCTACATGGGGAAAACTCAAGCTCTACGTGTCAAATTCTCACCAGTCGCATTACTTCTTTGGGTGTTCTGATACTGGAGCACAAGTTCCTCCAAGCCATTCTTCTTATCCTGCTCTGAGACAGGAGAATCGATGCTGTATGCAGATCTGAACCGCCATCGTTTGGAGACAATCGATTCGAATTGTAGGAGCTCCTCAAACTCGTAGTCAAAGAGCCAGCCGCCGCTGAAGGTCGAATCCATTCCAGGCAACCTGATAAGCATCTCCATTGCAACCTGAGAACCGTTGCTGGCTGCCTCAATGGCAAGTTGATATAATGTAGGCTATTAGAAGTCAGAAATCCATATCAAATGTTTAAAAGCATGTAGAACCTAGAATCTACATTTCAAAAGCGTGGTGACATACGTATAGCTCTCCCCATGTTGTTTCATCACCACTCAGGAGTTCAGGGGATTCGATAGGCCAGAATTCAACGATGAAATCTGTGCCCCCAGAACGATTAGAGCCCTCCTTTGCTTCGCATCGAAAATTGTATTCATGATGATTCATCTCCACACAGTCCTTAAAGATCTGGAATTCCGGGTCATATGCAGCGTACGAGCCATGATGATTCCCATTGCAAGTGATGGAGAAGCCCTCACGTAAGCCATGCTCAGGATAAAGACTTTCACAGAAAGACTTGTAAGCTTCGAAAAGCTCTGGGGTAACACGCGAATTCCTGATGTCGGCCTCCAATTTATTTCGCTTGCTTGGCAGGTCTTCCAATTTGTCCTCTTCTTGGAGTTTATTCTCTAGTTTAGAGATCTCTCGCTCGATACGGCGAAGCGCTTCTTGTAATTCAAATAACTTCCAATCCTTGCTATCTCGCCTTTCCATACACTGTTGGAAATTCAGATCCGCTTTCTGTAGCTCCTCCAGTGTCTTAGGTCTTGATGCAGGAACTGACCCAACGCCAATTCTTGCTCCTTGTTCCGCGCCATTAACGAGCATATTCGAGCCATAGTTGAATGTAATTGATGCTTCATCAACTTGCCCGTCCTCATCTGTTGAAATCTCAGCAGACGACTCATAGTTATCATCCATAGAATTATCAGTTTCAATATCACCACCACCGTCCTCTTCATTCGGAACCTCAACGACCCTCAAAATGACATCAGGCTCGGTCAACTCTTCATAGTTGGAGCTAAGATCACTATCATCAGTCTCATCACCTGAGAGCCCATCATCAAATATGTGACGATCATCGTAGCTGACATCATACTCCATCTCAACGGGAAAGGCATAGGCAATAGCTTCTCCCATTTCGACCATATTTCCAACACCAGTTTCCCGAATAACAAACCCCTCATCATTAGTTGGTGTGACCACGTCGAAATCATCGGGGTCGGAATCGTGTGAGTTGTATTCAAAGTCGGATGCGGTTGGGATAGGGTCAGCGTCAGCGGTGGATCTAGCGACGGTTACACTGTCCATCGGAGTATCGAAAGCAGTTTCTTATAGAATGTGTTAATATTTCATACCTTTCCTGTTGTACAGTCTCTCTCACCTTCGGTACTGCTTCCAAAATCTTCTGGAAGGCCCGACCCAGGATAAGGACGGTAGTTTCGCGTCAATGCTGCGTGGAAGTTGGGCCCGGTGGAGGGTCCCTCACCGTTCTATTAAGTACCATCAGCTATAATCTTGTCCAGAACGACGTATAAGGGAGCCAAACATCTTCCATGGTTCGGAAGGGCGTCGTCATGATGAGCGGAATATCTGAATTTTTCCTCAGGAAATGAGGGATATTGGTATTTGCAAAAGGTCGAAGAGAGTAAAGAAATGAATACCAGGTGGAGGAATGCAGATTTCTTTTTTTATTAAAAAATGGTGCCTATGCCGGTCGCTATCGAAGGGGCCGCTGTTGGTGTTTGAAGTATCGACAACACGTGCAAAATAAGAGTTTCTTCACCCTATCACGACCCTGCAAGTCCTAAGCGCTGAAGAAACTCGAAACCGACACTATATGATATTTTTTTGGCAGTAATGCGGGGTTTTGTTCCGAGTTTCAATTCCGAGCACAGACATGGACATGATGCATGTAGATCTATTTCACACAAGTGCCATCGATCAGTCCTCCCTTCGCAACTCACTGATACCAGTTGTCTACTTGACTCTGATAGGCCTTTCAAGTCTTTGGGTCCATATATTTCTGAACTTTAGAAGCGTCCATGTGAATTCTATTCTTCTTAGGCCCTTATATCTAGAATATTTAGGACTTTCCAGCTTATGAGTGACAAGATTCTCTTTTCAATACCAAACCTATATGAAGGGTATCCCTATTAAGTTCCATCACTACTCCATCTACACCAAACTCCAGTTATTAAATATGTAAGGCAATACCCAAGCAGTGCCTTCCCCAAGAATATAGTTTTGAGTCCACCACTTGTGATGAGCCTTCATTCCTATCGCTGGTTCCGATTCACAATAGTAGCTGTGTCAATATGCCGCTCATAATCTTCATGCAGATGACTTCCTGTCCTGTCCTGTCCTTGTTATTTTAACCCCAATCTCTCACCCATCAATCTGCACGCTCATCGTCCTTTGAACACTAATACTCCACTCCGGCACCTCATCCGCCTTCACATAATTCAATTCCACTTGGCTCTCACTATCCCCTTCCTTCTCCTCTCCAAGCCTCCGAATTTCCCTCTTCGCCCTCCTCTTCTCCCTCCACGTCGGCGGTTTCCGCGCCGTGACCGTCGTCGTAACACCAAACTTTTCCAACCCCAGCATCTCCGCGAACTCGGCACTGTATTCCTGCCCACTGCCCTTCGACAACCGTGGCCTACTGTCTCCTGACGGGCGGTCTTTCGTTGAGACAGTTGCAGCAAATGAGGACTCCGAGTCATTAGCAAAGCGTTTCGTAGTAAAAGTTAAGAAATTCGCGAAGAGGGGGCGGAGAGTTGCGATGGCGGCGGCGGTGATTCCGATTGCGGGTTCGACCATAGACCATTTTACGAGGTTGATGCCGTACCAGGAGTAATCGCTAGTGCGCTGCAGCTGGCGGATATAAACTATTCGGACGATGGTTGCGGTGCTTGCGCTATGGTTTTGTTAGAATTGTATTGTGTTTGGGGTGAGGTGGAGGGGTACGTACAAGAATCCGAGGGAGAGGATCAGGATGACGGAGAGTTTGGTGCGGGGGTTCATTTTTAGTTTCCAGACGAAGAAGATGGGGAGGATTCCGAATGCCCAGTCGGTGAGGGCGGACATGGCGGCGTGTGCGTATGTGACGTTCGCGAGGGTGTTACCGCTGAGACAGTGGCCTGAGCCACTGTTGTATTGTGTCCAAATGTAGCTGATGGGTGTGCACTGGAAGAGGAGGAAGAAAAAATACATCGTGCTGAAGAGCATGACTACTGAGAGCGTAGTGTAGATGACTCTGACTTGATATGTTTTGCTTGCTAGACGCAGGAAGTATGCTCCAATGGAGAGTTTCGCGACGGCTGTTGTAAGGACGTATAGAAGTTCGCAAATGAAGATGTACTTTCATAAATTAGCTACGTATTAATTGCAGAAGTTGGAGGATTACCTTAAGAGCAGTTTCTAGCATATCGGGTGGTATTGCGTACATATGTGCTCCGAGTCCATAATCAGTCGTTCGGAGAAGAAGGGAGCAGAGGGTCGTCAATAGGATCTAGCGATCGCATCAGTGAGTTCTCAGCTCCAAAAAATTGAATCATGCCCCAAAATCTCGACTCCAAATCAACCTACCATTGCAGCAAATGTGAGCCAATCCTCCCTCCCAACAAATTTCTGGATTCCAATCCGAACATAAAATCGAAGAGAGACCGATATCCACGTCAAGCAAAGTGAGCAGACCGCCACGCCGGTGATCTGTGCGCCGCGGGACAGCATCGTGAATCAAGAGATCTCGATCTCACGAACTCACGATCTCCCACGTGGAAGATCGGAACAGGGTACGTAAAGATTCGCGAATTTTCAGTTTGACGAGATCTCGAATCAACCTCGTGGAGTGGATATGGGGCCCCGATACTTAAGACATTGCTTGCGCTGCTACATCCCGCCTTCATGCATGGACATGGAAGAAGTTGGTAGAAGAGATTGCTGCATCCCATCCCATCAATATCATAGGGATTATCGAGAAATCCCCACGATTATCAGCCTGACGTGGAACAGGGAATGAGCTTGCGGACAAGGGGCAGCGACTAAGTAATGTACGGAAGGGGGTTGCCATAATTCAAGAGACCAAGGCGGTGAGCAATTCTGCCGCTGCTTTTAGCTTTCATCTCTTTTCATTATCTTTTATTATAAATAGTAGAATTCTTTAGTATTTAGTATTTAGTACTTCAATCTTTCAAAATAGAATATATACAGTATAAATAGACAATTTCAAAGAAATCTTGGTTTTTTAAATTAATAAAATATAATCTACTAAAGCCAAAAACTATACAAAAGTTAAGTTTAGCTAAATCTATTATCTACAAATAGAATTCTAATTACAAAACTTATCTATTATCTTAGAAACTAGGCCAATCTTAATTTATTATAAATAAGCATATTAATCAAATAATTTTTTAAATTATTGGCTACTATAATCATCGTATTCTATTTCTTAAAACAATTACAAAGAAAGTCTATAGTATTAAGGTTTTCTACTATATTCTTATAAGAGCTTAAAGCTAGTGAAAATACTATTATTATACTTCTAATAGTAAGTCATTTCTTACTTAAGTCTAAAAACTATACTAATATATCTTTATAATCAAGAATTAGAACTGTTTAGTTAGTTACTAGTACAAGAATATATATACTAATAAAATAGTTATACAAACGAATTTATAATAACAAATCAAAATATTAAGAAAAAGGAGAGAAAAAAGGTACTTAGATTATATATAATTTATCTTTAATTCTAGCTA
>Ga0182030_10010680_pt1 | contig 18602 bp, 22 predicted proteins | sample 812S3MmetaG_FD_121299 | JGI IMG/M metagenome (GOLD analysis project Ga0182030, IMG submission 121299) | Permafrost microbial communities from Stordalen Mire, Sweden - 812S3M metaG (Illumina Assembly) | ecosystem: Environmental > Terrestrial > Soil > Wetlands > Permafrost | place: Sweden...
AGCACGATGTTCGGAATGTGAAACGATATTCTTTGTGTGCCGAAGGTGTGATCGAGGGCAGGCGTATTGCGGGGTGGCGTGTCGGAAGACGGGGCGCACGGACATCGCGCGTCGAGCGAGGGCGGAGCATCAACGGAGCCCTCTTGGGCGGCTTGATCACCGGGATCGCAATCGGGCGTACCCGGCACGTCGTGCGCTGCGCGTGATGGCTCTGGGTTCCAAAGACTTGGCCATGGAAGGCGAAGTGATCGTCGCCGACGAGCTCTTGCCGTATCTGAAGACCGCCTTCGCCTGCTCGTCGTCCGAGTATGTCTTCCCCGGGCCGGACGGCGAGCGCACGAGTGCCCACAGCCCACTGGAGGAGGTCTTACGCCGCGCGCTGGGAAGGGCAGGAATCGTTCTCGGCTACGAGCATGTCTGTCGCAAGAAGGACTGCGGGCACGTCGAACGTGCGCCGGATGCCGCCGTTTGGCGTTGCCCCGAGCATGGGCATCTCATGTGGCCTAAAGCGAAGGTTCGGCCAATCCGGTTCCACGACCTGCGCCACACGACCGCATCGCTGCTGATGATGGCGGGGGCGAACGCCGCTGCCGTGCAACGCATCCTGCGGCATTCCGATCCGCGCATCACGATGCAGGTCTACGGGCATCTTTCGCCCGGCTATTTGCGCGATGAGGTGAACCGTCTTCGCTTCACGCCGCAGACGTCCGACGCGTCACGCGCGGACGCTCCTTCGACCAAGGCGGCGAGCCCCTCGACCGTCAATTCGGAGCGTGCGGAAGTCCAAGGCGTGGCAAGCGTTAGCCCGCCGTTTACTTCCAAGAGACTGCCAAAGGTTTCGAACCGCCCTTTTGACGATGCCGGACGTGCCGCCGTTCCACCGGAAATTGCGGGATTTCCACTGGCGCGCCCGGCAGGTTTCGAACCTGCGACCTTCGGCTCCGGAGGAGGTCGAGTGGGGTTAGCTGCGCGTGGTGTGGCGTTGCAACCGGTTGGAATGGTTCAAGCTCAGTGGGCTATTGGCCTCCGACCATCCCAGCCTTTAGCTGGGGTTAGCTCGTCGTTTGCTGCACCGGTGCTGCAGGGATTGCAGGGCGGGCGCGGGCGAATGAAGGTCGTTGCCGGGGGGCGTGTTCGGTTGCTCTGCGTCAAGGAGGTCGCTGCGCTGTTGGGCGTATGTACGGCAACTGTGTACGGGCTCGTGGAGCGAGGGGAGCTCGCTCACCTCCGCGTGGCCAATACTATTCGTGTCGCACTGAGTGACCTAGAGTCCTTTATCACCTCACATCGCGAGGAAGGTGTGAACTGAGTCGTGACCGGGACTGTGAGGTCAGTTACAAGCGCCCCGAGAGGCGAGCATGTACTTCCCCTTTGTGCGTGAGATGCCTTATCCTGGCCTCTTCTCATGACAAAGCTCTTTATTAGCCATGCCAGTGCCGACAAGGCTCTCGTATCAGCTTTCGTCGATCTCCTGGAGGGGGGTGTCGGTGTGGCGCCACGTGACATCTTCTGCTCGTCGCGCACGGGTCAGAGCGTCAAGCCCGGCGCTCACTTCGATGAAGCCATCCGCGAAACCCTTGGCGCCTCGGGCTGCGTTGTGGCGCTCATCTCAGAGAATTTCTACGCGAGCGCGTTTTGTATGTGCGAGCTCGGGGGCGTCTGGCTCACTGCTAAGAGCTTCCTGCCTGTGCTCGTGCCACCTCTCAATTTCAAATCACTAAAGGCGGTGCTGGAGGGAGTGCAGGTCACCATGATCGACTCCGCAGAGAGTCTAGACCAGCTGCGCGACGAGCTGGAAGAGCGCCTCGCGATCAAGGCGCACGGGACGCCGCGGTGGAACGAGCGCCGCGAGCGTTTTCTCGCCGGACTTACCAATGCGCTTAATTCGATCGTGGTCACAGCACCCGTTCAGCGGAATGTGCATGAGGCGCTCAAAAAGAAGCTTGCTGAGTACGAAACGACCTACCAAGATCAGCAGGCCGAGCTTGAGCGCCTAAAGAGCGTAAACGCCGAATTACTAAAGACGAAGGACCTCGCCGCCGCCGCCGATGTAGTGCGAAAGCACTCGACGACCGCTGAGGCGTTCGAGGATCTCGTGAACACGGCGAACACGGCCCTGCGTCGGTTACCTCGGATCGTGAGAGAGGCTTGCTACTACCAGTTTGGAATTGGGGGCGACTATTATCCGGAACCAAACGATTGGGAAGACGTCACATCGGCGGTCGAGCATGGGCACCTATGTTTGCTCAATGAGGACACGTCCGCAGCGCTGGACGAGAAGGATCCGAAGGCAAGGAAAGCCATTGATGCGCTAGTCGCGCTCTCATCGTGGCTGAACGAACCGCCCGAGGACTTCGAGGGCTGGTACGCGGCCGAATATGAAGGCATACCGGAGCTCGCTCGACGTCCGTTCTGGGATGAACACCTGTCGCAGTAGTGCCGGTTAGACTTGGAGATGGACGCGACCTCAAAGTTACAACGCGTTCTGATCGTACCCGCTCGTGCTTCAAGGTGTCGACATTGCAGGCAGTTTCACTCAGCTCGACGCGATCGAAATGTCGCAAGTTCGATGGATTGTCTCGAGAAACAGGCAACGACTTGATACGATAAGTGGAAGAGTGGCGTCGAAAATTTATTCACGTTACGTGTCATGACTAGTACGGTTTATCTGGCGAGGAGTTCAAATGAACGAGATTATATGCCTTTTGATCGGCTTGCTTGCGGGATACGGCATATGCCGGTGGCTGGTCGCGACTCGCCCGACCATCGCCGCTCGGCTTCGCCTATCGGGGCCTGCTACGCTCTACCTTACACCGATGCCTGGACAGATGATTCCTGCCGTCGATCCCGCCAAGTTGCCGGATACTTTGACGCCAGAAGAAGTCGAACACGGCGCAGCGGAGAAGCTCCCTGACCCCGAATTGAAGCGCCTCGTCAAGACACTCACAGCATGGACCCCACGACGCCATCGAGACGAATATAAGTTTCATCAGAGCTTCGAAGAATTCCTGCTCGGTGAGGGCTACGACGAGGATGAAATCGAATATGAACCGCGCGTAGCGTGGAAGGCGGTCCAAGGGGCCGATGAGCGATATGCGAAACCCGACTTCGTAATAAGTGGCCGCGTTCTTGTTGAGATCAAAAGAAACATAACCGGAAGCAGTGACTCCGATCGCTCCCTTGGACAGATGCTCCGCTACCTCATTGCGTGGGCGGGCAAGGGGCCGGCAATTCTCATAGTGTGCAACGAGTACGATGACAATCTTCGCGGAATGATCCAGCGACACGTTCGAAGCTGGAAGGCTCAAGGCGTACCGGTTATGGCGTACTTCGTCCGCTCTGAGGCCACTTCGGAAGCGATAGCGGACCTGCCGCAAGCGTAGATCGCTAGCCTGTTGTCTAGCACAAGTGGGGTGGATAGGTATCAGGCTGTCTTCATCCTTGTCGACGACGTTCTATAAGCCACCTCTGTTGAGCTACCTGCATTGCTGACCACCACCGAGTCAAGGGTTGCGCGCCCAGCTCGCCGCAGTTGTTTGGAAGTGGGAGCGTGCGTTCTTCTCAATCGCGATAATCATTGGAATGTCCCTATTCTTATTCTCTCGAACTTCTCGCACGATCGTGAACCGCTTGACAATCTACTGTTCGAACGTCGGATGAGGCCTCGTACGCGCGTCTCGATTCTCCCGGTCCCGGTCCCAATCATCGTCACCATCCGCACCCACGCGATCCGCAACTGGATGGCGAAGCGCACCGAATTCCTCCGGGAAGGGGTCCGCGTGCTCCGCGAGGCGCTGGTCCACGCAACGGGTGCGACGCGAATCCGCGATTTCGCCAGAGCTGGGACGGCGGCTTGGGATATCGGGCATGGCGCTGACGCCGACCGAGCGAACTGCCTGCTGACCGATCGTCCGCCCTGCCACGATCCTCGCGTGGCTCCGCCAGCTCACCGCGCCCAATTGCAGCACCTCGGCTCATTTACATGGTCCTTCACCTCATAACCCTTCGCCCTGAATTGCGATTTGGTGTCAAAAAGACGAAACTGATCGATGCGGTCGACTATGACATTGCCAACGTTTCGTACGCCTGGCAGGACGGTGAGTCGCTCTTCACCCACTAAGCGACAGAGGCCTGGGACTCCGGGTAGTGGCCGGATTTGAAATTCCTCGCACGTGACGCTGCCAAGTGACGCGGGTCTGGCGCACGGGTAGACTTCTGGCATGGCTCACCAATGTGCAACGCGAAACTCTGTCCCTATGTGCGATGGCACCGAGAAGTGTCCGTGTTCGTGCGGACCGTGCAACACTGCGGCCCGTTTGCAGCTAATCAACAGGCTCGATTGTTGGCAGAAGGCGCTCGAAAAAGAATCCATGGAGTTTGCGAAGGCACTCGACCAGAGCATCCAGACGAGATAATGCGGCGCGACGACATCCAACCCGAAGAGCTCGCACGACACGTTCAGGCGATGCACGGCGTTCAGGCACACTTCCTCAAATCTATAGAGGTCAAGGAGACGCACGAAGGTCGGACCGTATGGGAAGGTGCCGTCAAAGTCTTCGCGCTCACGGGGCATCCGTCCGGCGCAAAGCTTGCCTACGCCTGGACGTTCTTGAAAGAGAACGGCAAGCGTCAAGTGGTTGCTATCCTTGGCGTGTCCCCCGTAGACGACGCGGCTAGTGCTGTGCGGACAATGATTCTTGCTCAAGTTCGGCAAGCGGAGAAGGCGAAGAACTAGCAGCAGCTTCCGCGAGTAGGACGCGGCGCGCCCAAGCAGATAGCCCTTCGCCGCTTGCGGCTCGCTCCAATAGGTGCCGCTCGTCCGCCGAGAACCTGACAGAAAGAAGCGACGCCTTGTGAAACTCTTTGGGAATCGGAGGGCGCCCAATCCTCGGCTTGTCGCCGTTCACTTGCGCACCCCATCGAGGGCAGCCTCTACGAGATCTTCAACGCTCCAAAGCGTAGTGGATACACCAGCGGCCATCGCGGGCGAGCAACGCAGCGTTTTGTGCTGGCGCACGAAGTTGTAGTGAGCGAAGTGCAGCGCCGTCGCCACACCGTCGCCTTTGATCTTCTTGCTGAAGGCATTGGTCAAACGTGTGTAGCGGCGAACGCCCATACGCACCGTAAGGTTCTGTCGTTCCACATACGAGGTAGACACGAGCTCCTCTACCGGGCAACCGAAGATCGGAGTCTTCTCGGTTGATGTGACCTTGGGTGGTGAGTACCGACCGGACCCTGCGTTCTCAATTTCGTATGTCTTGATTAGTTGCGCATAGTCGACACCTTTGCCAGCGAACGCCTCGCCGATCGGTTCGACGTACGCTCGGAGACCATCCGTCGAAACCTGAACGTGGTAGCGAAGGCGTGACGCAAGATCATGGACGAAAGCGCGGGCGCAATCTGCATCGCGCTTGCCAACGAGGAAGGTCGGCACGAGCTTGGTCTCTGCGTCGATTGCGACCCACGTCCACACGTCGCCAACACGCGACGGGGCGTCACGATCGGTCACGTGGCGCTGCTTCTTTCCTACGAAGCTCCAAAGCTCATCGAGCTCGAGGCGCTTGCACGGCAGGTCCACCATGAACTCGTTCAAGAGCGAAGCGCAGCCGTCACCCATACGGACAAGCAGCGTCCCCACCGTTTCGCGGTTGACCCCGGTCAGCCGTTCAGTGGAGCGAATCGAGCACCCTTCAACGAGCGCGTTTACGACTGCGACCTGTTTCGAGCGGGGAAGCGCGTTAGCCATGCCCTTATTGTATGACGTGAAAGGCTCTCGCCAAGACTTATTTGATGACAAAAACGAGTAAGATTACGCCCTACATACGCAGAGGTCCATCTCGCTTCGTAGCGTGTCGACGCACGCCCTCCTCGATGTCAGTCCGGACCCTTGCTAGCGTCCGGGCATTCCGATGCAACCACGCATCTTCGACACACAGACCTCCATGCCTGGACGCGGCGCAAGTGATATGCCCGACGTTCGACCCGTTGCAGTCGATCTCTTCTGTGGTGCTGGTGGGACGGCGCACGGATTCGTGCGCGCTGGAATCACTGTAGTGGCCGGCGTTGATATCGACCCGCTATGCAGGTTTCCATTTGAGCAAAACAATGCACCCGGACGGTTCGTTGAAAAAAGTGTTGAAGACCTGACCGAAGATGAGATTTTGTCGTGGTATCCGCCTGGCGCCATACGTGTTCTAATCGGTTGCCCGCCGTGTCAGCCATTCTCGTTTTACACTTACTATCGTCGCGTGCGAGCTCAAGGAAACAAGCGCAACAACGACAAGCGCTGGTCACTACTGCACGCGTTTCGACGAATAGTAAGCGGTATTCAGCCGGAAATCGTGACGGTTGAAAATGTTCCGGAACTCGTTCTTATGCGGCATCGCGTGTATGACGCGTTTATCGATACTCTTGGGCAATGTGGCTACCATATTGATTCGCGCATTGTGAAATGCGCCGATTACGGCGTGCCGCAGACTCGAGAACGACTCGTTCTTTTAGCATCGAGACTGGGTCCGATTACTTTGATCCCACCAACGCACGCAAATGGCTCACGTGTCACCGTGCGCGACACGATCGGTATGCTCCCAGCAATTGCTGCTGGCGGTCCGTCACCGAAAAGCGATCCGATGCACCGATCATGTCACCTGTCACCCATCAATCTCCGCCGCATACGGGCTACCCCCGAAGGGGGGGGATGGAACGACTGGCCGGAGTCGTTACGGCTTGCGTGCCACCGACGAACGTCTGGCCAGACATACCCAAGCGTGTACGGACGCATGCGGTGGGACGACGTCGCTCCAACCATCACGACGCAGTGCTTTGGCCTTGGAAATGGTCGATTCGGTCACCCGTCTCAGGACCGCGCGATATCACTTCGTGAAGCCGCACTGTTGCAGACGTTCCCAACGGACTATCAGTTCGTCGCGCCAGGCGAGCGAATCACGAATCTTCGCACTGGTCGGCTCATAGGTAACGCCGTACCCGTTGCGCTTGGTGAAGCCATTGGACGCAGCATACAGCATCACTTGTCGACTATGCGTGACGACGGAACTGGTTAGCCAATGTGTAGCGTTCGAAGTTACCTATAAGTTGTTTCAGATATCTATATGTAGTGCATGACCACGTGGCTAGTTCAGCCACCGCATAATCTTTCCCTATGTCAGCAAACGAATCCGTCCCGTGTGCAAGACGATTACGCCAGAGTTTCACCAGACCGAGGCAGCCCTGATCGTTATGCACCTCGCGCTTGACACGCTTGAGAACATTGGGACTTAGGGTAATTGATATTCCGTAGCGTGCCGCAACGTCCTCGATTACACGATCGTCCAAGTTGCCTCCGGACAACTTCGGGTCAATCTCTATGGCTACACCATCAGATATGTGCTTGCACATTCGTAGCGCATAGTCGAGCCGAGTATCTTGACTAGGCTCTTCGTCGAACTGGACGAATCTGGAAGCCCATTGCCGTTGCCAGCAATCGCATAGGTCAGCGAATGGCACGCCGCTACTTTTGACCTCCTCTGCGGTGCGCGTAAGTGCCGCTGACACGGTCGATTCGACAAGATTGTACAAATGCAAGAAGACACCGGCTTTGAGGACGTAAATGGTGCTCTGTGATATGCCCAAGCGCGCATCCTTGGCCCCGTGCAACGTTACAGTTTCTCCGGACTGTTCAATGAATTGCAGCACCCGGACGTATGACGTTATGTCGTGCATACGTTCTCGTAGTTCGCGCCGTACGTTACGCATTATCCTGACCCACCAAAAGTTGCGTACGCACGTACTCAACCCTCGCTAGTATCTTGCTCCGTACATTGGCGGCATTCGACGTCGTAAGCAAAAGAAATTGGTCTGAGCCAAGCCACGTGGACGTCTGGCGTGCGGGCGTTAGTGTGGGAACCGTTTGAAGCGCCCAGTCGACACCAACGGCTATCGAGTCAAATCGCACTGCTGGCGTGAAGTTCGAATTGGGCTTCTTCGCGAAGCCATTTGGAAAATGCTGCTGTACGAACGCCATGACACTGGCGAATCGCTTATGAAGTGACGTGGTAAGTCCTCGGGTGGCGTGAGCTTTTTCATTCGCCCCCTTCAGCCACCCATCGAGATACTCGCCCACGCGATCCTTGTAGCCCGGAAGATCATCTGCAACGTTGTCCGCGAAGGCAAAGAACCGCGTGATATAGTCTTCTCGGGTACGGAACTGCGCCGAGCGCTCAGTCATGGGACATAGAGCCAAGAACCGATGGTCTTTAGCCAGCTTGTCGATTAGGTCGTTGACTGGGCCGGGCAGCTTGCCGCGACGCACTTCAGCGCTAGTCGCAATTAGAGAACCAGTGTTGATGCGGTCGAACAGATCCCGACGGTCTTCTTCCGTAGCAGTCTGGGACAAAACAACCGAACGGATCGTCCGGTTCTTGAATCGCCTCTGTTGAGCGGGCGGAAGATCCCCAAACCGGAATCCCTCAAGTAGAGGTAACCGCTCCAGCGGGGACAATGCGAGGTTTCCAGATAGAAAACGGTGACATGTGCGGAGCCTCTGTAAGCCATCCACGACTTCGAGACGTCCGTCGTTGTCTCCGAAAAAAAGGAACGGAATGGGTAGTCCCACGAGTAGTGACTCAATGAACCTAGACTGCCTCTCGTCATCCCAATTAAATTGTCGCTGGTAGCCTGGGATATAGATATCGGACGCGTCGTCTCCTGCACCAAGTTTGTACACCAGGAATTCGACCGTGTACTCCTTGGTGTCATACTCCAAAATCCGTTGCTGTTCATCAAGTTGACGCTCGACATCTTTAACATCGAGTGAGACACGATCAGTGGCAATCTTGCGCTTAGGCGGAACCACAAGCGAACGTTACTCTAAACCTGAACATGACTCGAGCGTCGAGATGTCGACGCGCGCTCATTGATGAGCCGCTCTTGATGAGCCAGTTATTTCTGGGAGCTACATCCGCACCAAGGGCAAGCGCCAGCCACCGGAAACCGCCCCGCAAGCAAGTCTTCCAGTGGCACGGAGGCCACGCGAGCGACCCGAAGGGCGATGCCAGCGGAGACGCTCTTGCGCGAAGCCAGCTTGACCGTGTCCAAATGGGCGTCCATCGCGCGAGCTAGCTTGACCCACGAGCCGTGACGCTTCGCCAAGAACCGAAGCGCCACCCGGACGTGCCCTTGCTCCTCGGGCGTCAGGTCGGACGAACGACGCGACGCATTGGCAGGCTTCGGTTTCGTCCATGTCTTGCGCTCGGACAGGATGGCCATTGGCCGAGCTTATGATGAGAGTCCGTAGAGATTTCATGGCTTTCCAAATCCGGCCACTACCGGACTCCGTGAGCGAGGACCCATCGGCCAAGCAGCGCAGCGACGATACATGAAAACCTACTTGGCCTTCGCCCGTGCACAGAGTGACGAAAGGAAGCATAAAAGGCACAGGAAGCTCTATGACACGGCACAGAACATAGGCTCATTCGAGAAATGTTTCCTTGATCGGGCGGGGCTGGCCGACGAGTTGTCGCGCAGCGTCTACGTGCTCGACGCAACGGTGATCGCAACGACTGCCGTCGACGCGCTAGGCGAAATCTGGGTGCGCGACTTTCCCTTGGGCGTCACGCCTGCCAAGGATCTCGATCCCGGGGAATAGGAAGAAAAGAACCTGCGAAGCAAGTGGTTGAGAATCTGAGCGCCGTTGATGTCGTGAGAGGAGAGCCACTCATGGACGAGAATTAGGAAGGTCAGTGATGCGCGACGCCGGCACCATGGGCTATGATATGTGACGAGCGACGCATACCGTATGCTGAGGCACTTGGAGGAGGTCTCGAACGAACGTGTCGATAAAGGACGCCATCCGCCTTCGGACACGGACGCTTGTAAGCCAGGCCGCCGAGTCGCGCTCCGGCCTCAACCACAATGGGCTCTATGGTGAAAATAACGAAGGGCTCTTGTCGGATGCTCTTCGGGAACGGCTGCCCGTCCATTGGGAGGTCGCCAGCGGAGAGGTCGTCGACGTCAAAGGGAAATGCAGCCCCCAATGTGACATTATCATCTATGATCGTCGGTCAATCCCATGCGTGTACACGGGCTCGAAAGGGTGCGTTGTTGTCGCCGCGCATGCCGTAGGAGCCGTTGTCGAAGTCAAGTCGGCGCTCCACAATGGTCCGGATGCGTTGGGACTCTGCAAGCAAATGAAGCGCTTCCGAAAATTCTTTGCAGCATCCCTTGCCGTGGGTGCCAAAGCTTTGCAAAAGGAGGCCTGCGACCAAGGCGCTTCGAAGAAAGCAACTGAACTGATCCGTAGCCTGGCCAAATCACGAATACCCGTCTTCGGATTCGCTTTCGAATCACTCGTTCAAGCAAATACAATAGCGAGTCATCTGTTGCTTGAAGACCAGGTCGATCCAATCTACGTTCTCGACATGGCGCGTTCGTGGGATGACGGGCTCAAGAAGGATCTTTCTGCACTCGGCACGAAACCAACACGAGAGGACGTGATGAAATTTGTGAATCGCGTTCGCGACCCGAATGGCTACAGCTTCTGGGTGGACGGATACAACTGCAAGGGCGTCCCAACCTTCCAAGCCGCGACTCATCGTCACTCGATTGATGCCTTAGGTATGTTCGTAAAGGAGATCGCGGACCGCGTGCGCACGACATCACCCATTCGAGTTGAACTTTCTTCAAAGGCTGCCGAGATCGCGTATTCGACATATCACCCTTGGACGAGGGCGTATTTTGAATGACGTTTCAGCCAGCGTCGTCCCGACCGTTCCCAACAACATCGGAGCGTGCGGCCTATTCAGCTCTTGTCTCGGCTCGATGGATAGCTCAATTTCTATCGTCGCATTGCCGCGTAACAGCCCCGACAAGTTTGGGAACACAAAGAGATCACTCATCTCGAATCGTGCCTGCGTCCGCCTCCATCAGCAACACAATCCCCTTGATCATCGGCTCGGCTACTTGGTGCCCTCAATGAACAATCGAAGAAGGCCCGCTATGGCGTCTTTCATCGGGCTCACGCGCACCTCTGCGGGAGCTTCACGCAATGCTTCCTTGGCAAACACCGCGGTCTCCTTGCGTAACGCAAAGACGCTTTCACGAAGGAAAAACGGACTGCCGTGACACAACTGCAAGGTCGTCTCAACTTCTCGCGGCCCGTCGACGGTCACCTCGACGGAGTGCTCGCGCGGTCCAGGGACCTCTTGCAAAAGCCCTCGATCTACGAGCTCGCGGAGCCTGAAGCGCCCTTCAAGAACTTCGAATCCAAGCGCGTCGCGGGCCTGACGCATAGTCATGTGCGTTCTCTCAAATTCCATCCGCACCTTCTCGTTCTTCTGTCGCACATCCTCCCTCATCCTCGTCTCGGCTTCGTCCCGGGCCACACGGACGCTTCGTTCGGCGTCCCACTCTGCAAGCTCTCGTTCGAGCTCTATCGCCTCTTTCCGCTCACGATCACGAGCGCTGCGTTGATTCTCCTCCGCTGCCGATCGCAGTATGCGCGCCTTTTCCGCAGCGCTGGGTTGCTTGCCCCGCCAGGACCAATCGTCAAGCGTTTCGGGGGCGTGCCAGACCTGGCCGTTGGCGTCCCGAAAGCAAGGAAGACCCTTTTCCTCTGCCGCGCGAATCGTAGATTCGCCCGCTGCACCGACGTATCGAGCGGCTTGAGCGCGACTGAGGCACTGAGACGCAATTGAGTCGTCTCTCATATGACCTTTTGTAGCGCAGTTTTCGCTGTCGAGCACGCGAAGACCAAAGGCGATCTGCGAATTGCGAGCGAATTGCGTGCCCCATGGGGCACGCAATTCGAGCATTCAAGCCGATCAGGTGCCTGCCCGACATTTCGCGTGCTTTGAAGCCTTTCGCTTTCTTATGCATCATGCCGATCGCGTGAAATCCGCCCCCTTCATGAGCGCGCTCTCGTTCAATCGGCGGATTGACCGGGGAGGACTTGAAGTCGCCAACGCCGCGGAGTGGTCCGTCATCAATTTCCCTCCGTTGGGCCCATAGATACTGCTGAATCGCCGATTGTCACCGAACAGTGGTGACAGGTGACAAGTCGACCATGCCTGCGGCACAATGTGGCCGCTGCTCCATGAACCGACCTAAGGTAAATCTTGACAAGAGTCTCACGAACCTAAACCATTGGCTTAGGGAGAATTGGGCAGAAATCGAGAACCGGCAAGAGCACCCTGTGGTGAAGGCCTTCGTCTACTTGGCTGAGCTCAAAAAATATGAGGAGCTTCACAAGGCGTCGCAAGCCTTCATCAAGAAGGCGCGTGCCACGGCACCAGAGGCCCAGCGGTTACACCGTCTGTCGAGTGATCTGCGGACTCTCGGCCTCAGGTGTCTTCACGGTAACCTTCCCGACAGATTTGTAACCTTAAGTCCGGTCATTCTCAATGAGAACCATATAAGACTCATTGAGTGCGTGGCAGAATGCACCACGGCATTCACCAAAGCACTGACGTCAGCGATTGAAGGTCTAGAAACATTTCAAGACAAAGCTAACCGTCGCCACACAATCTTTTTCATGGACGCGTGGCCAATGCCAATAAGTGGTGGTGCGCATAAGTCCGTGCTGCTTAAGGTCATCACGATATTGCGTGGGGGGGGGCTTACCTTTACGGAGGTCGGGGCGCTGATCATCGACGAGTACAACGACGCGTCGCCCGAGGTTCGCGGAAGGCGCTTTCGAAGACTCGTCGGACGTTCTCGGAGGAAGCCACGCGCAACCACCAGGAACGGACGCAAGCACCAAGCGTAGGATCCTCTGGCACGCCATTTTCGACGCCCTAGAATACCGGATGTGACCGATTATCAACTGCTGTTGCTAAGCGAAGTCGCTAATCGAGCTCGCGTCAGCATTTCGACAGTCCGGCATTGGATCCGAATTGGACGCCTGTCAAGCGTTCGCCCAGGAAGGAAACGCCTGGTCCGTTCTGACGTTCTCGAACAATTTCTCGCTCAGCAGAAGCCTTCATAGCTGCTCTAGCCATAATCACATATGCATAGCGGGGATTAGGCCCGCGATAAAGGACGATATTCATGAAAATCTCGAGATCCGGGGATAGCACAGATCTGCCCACAGGGTCCCAAACTAGTGCCTCAGACGACGGGGGACACAAGCCACCTCCCATTGTAGGGCTGCCTTCGCCACCTCCACCGTTATCTACAAGAAGACAAAGGACCTTCGACCTTGAGTCATTGCGGCTCCCGCAGAACTATGTTGAGACGGCAGGAGTCGAAAAGCACGCTGCATATTCCGTTGATAAGCCTGCGAAGCATACCTTTTTTCGCGTACATCGGGACCAAGATAAACAGTTCCCCACCCGCGTTCTTGAATACGGAGAAGGGCGAGATAGGTACCTTGTCTCCAGTGAACTCTGTGATCAGGTGGCGACGCTGCTCCGACCCGTAAATCTTCGGTTATACAGCACATATGACCGCGTATTCGGTATCTGGCCCCTCGCTATACCGGATCCACTACGTCCTAATCGCTATCACACGTCTGCGTTAGCCATTGCCTCCGTCGCAGAGGAGCGATGGGTGCGGATGGCCGCCAACCAACATGTAGGTGCCTACGAGCACATTGTCGCGCTCCACGACCTCAAGGAGCCCACGTGGCCTAAAGCGTCCTTCGAAGACATCCTTCGCGAGGCTTTCAAGGATCGCTTCATTGAGAGCTCTGACCACCCAATCCTTTGTGCTTTGCGAGGAGAGATCAAGTGAGTGCCCTCACGCAGTTCGACGATGTCTGGCTCTGCGACTTCGAGTTTCGATCGGTAGACGGAAACCGACCGGAACCTGTATGCATGGTCGCAACGGAGTGGCGAACGGGCCGCGCTTACCGCCTTTGGCAAGACGAGCTCACAGAGCTGAAGCAGGCCCCAATGTCCTTGGGGTTGAGCGCACTATTCGTCGCTTTTTACGCATCTGCGGAGTTCAGCTGCTTCATCGAACTCGGATGGGGACGGCCGGTCAACATTCTCGATCTCTACGTCGAGTTTCGGAATGCGACAAACGGACTAACTCTTCCGATGGGACGGAGACTGATCGGGGCGCTGGCATTCTACTCCCTTCCTTTCATGGATTCCGTCGAGAAGGATGCCATGCGAGACCTGGCGCTACGTGGCGCACCATGGACCGACCACGAGAGTGTCGCTCTTTTGCATTATTGCGAGAGCGACGTGAGCGCGCTTGGGGCGCTGCTCTCTGCAATGGAGAACAGCATTGACCTCGATCGGGCGTTGCTTCGCGGACGTTACATGTGGGCGGCCGCTGAGATGGAGCGCGTTGGCGTTCCGGTCGACGTCGAGCTCGTGGTAACACTCCGGAACAACTGGGACGGAATTGTCGATCAACTCGTGGAGAAGCTAAACGCGCGCTACGGAATCTTCGAGGGACGAAGTTTTCGGAGCGCACTATTTCGAGAATACCTCGAGCGAGAGGGCATCGAGTGGCCCGAAGACGAAAACGGTCGATTGCAATTGAGCGACGAGGTGTTTAGCGTGCAGGCACTCCGTCATCCAGAGCTCATGCCTCTTCGAGTCGGGCGGCAGGCACTCGCGAAGCTCAGAAAAGTTGAGATTGCCGTGGGAGTCGACGGTCGGAATCGGACGTTGCTTTCGCCGTTCAGTTCAAAGACAGGTCGCAATCAACCAAGCACGTCGAAATTCGTCTTCGGCGCGCCTTCATGGATGCGTGCATTGATTCGCCCGAACCCGGGGAGAATCGTCGTATACGCTGACTGGGAGCAGCAAGAATTCGGTATCGCGGCTGCGCTTTCCGGCGATCGAGCCATGCTGGACGCGTACGAATCGGGAGATCCGTACCTTGGGTTCGCTCGCCTTGCGGGCGCTGTTCCACCTGACGCCACAAAGGCAAGTCACGGCGCCCAACGAGAGATTTTCAAGCAGTGCGCTCTCGGAGTTCTATATGGAATGACGGCATTCGGCCTTTCGTCCCGAATCGGGCGGCCGCTTGAAGCCGCCAAGCAGCTTCTCAGACTCCACTACCGGACGTTTCCACGATTCTGGGACTGGTCGAATGCGGCAGTCTGTGAGGGTCGCCTTCGTGGATGTCTTCAAACGATATTTGGGTGGAGATTAATTGTGAGTGACGAGACCTCCGATCGGACCCTCGCCAACTTCCCGATGCAAGCCAATGGTGCAGAAATGCTTCGGGTTGCCATATGGTTCGCCCAAGAGCGCGGCGTCACCGTCTGCGCGCCCGTACACGATGCTCTTCTTGTCGAAGGACGTATCGACGACGAGGCGGGGGTGATAGTGGCCACTCGCGAGGCCATGGCGGAAGCTAGTGCCCTTGTCCTCGGTGGAGTTCGACTCAGGACGGAAGCGCTGGTCGTCCGATCTCCCAATGCGTTTCCCGTGAAGGACGAGGCGGGAATCTGGAACCTGGTTCGTGCCGCAATCGGGTCAGGAGAGGCAGCGCCAGCGCGCCAGGACCCGAGCGCTAGCGCTCACCCGGTCCATCTTATTTCTGGAGGTCCATGATGGATCGATTCCGGTCAACGGGCATGGCGTTGCTAGGCCCAAGTCCAACGAGTGTCCGACGGCGAAGGGTGGAGCCCTTCGTCCGGTTTTTACCTCTCGCATGGCTGGCCGCGGCTTCCCGCGTTGAGGGGAGCCGCCATGCGTTGGCCGTGGGGGTTCTGCTTCATTACCGCAAGGGTCTTACGCACAGTGACTCGGTAGAACCCCCCACGCGCTGGCTGAGAGCTTTCGGTGTGGACAGACACGCCTGCTACCGCGCGCTCTGCGCCCTAGGCTCGGCGGGGCTTGTCCGCATCGACCGTCGCCGGGGGAAAAAGCCAATCATTACGATTCTATCCCTTGGGGTCGCGGACGGAGGAGAGCCTCATGACGCAATCGATTGACGCACCTCTTTGGAACGCAAACGAGGTGGCAACCTATCTCAAAGTGAGCCGCTCCTGGGTCTATCACCGCGCTGAAAGCGGCGAGCTGCCCTGCCTCAGGGTTGGTGGCCTGCTACGCTTTGACCCTGAGATGATTCGCGCGTTCGCTCGAGGCGAAAATCCAACTGGTCTCCGCGTCATTCCGTTTCGTAGGCGCTGACAGAGGTCAACATGGCATCCGTCTACAAGAGAAAAGGTCGTTGGTACCTTCGCTATCGCGACGAGCGAGGCCGGTGGCGCGATCGCGTCTCGAACGCCCGAACAAAGACTGAGGCGAAGCGGTTGTCGAGCGAGCTTGAGTTCCGGTGCGAGCGACAGCGTGCCGGACTCGAACCCACGCCTCCCGAGGACGGAGGTGGCACGCTGGACGGTCTGCTTGCGTGGTGGCTTGAGACATACTCCCGAGGATCTCCGTCGCACGATCGCAACGTTTCGAGCGTCCACAAGCACTTGATCGGCTCGAAGCTCGGGGCACTGCGTCTCGTCGAGGCGACAGCGACCGAGATCGAGCGGTTCATGCAGACTAAGACCGAACACGTCGGGCCCCAGACGATCAATCACCTTCGCGGATTTCTCGTTCGGGCGTTCAATCGAGCAATTCGCGCAGGGAGATGGTCAGCACCGAATCCGGCCCTTGCCGTCGAGCGGCGCAAGGTTCCGCGCAGGAAGCCCGACTACCTGCGCGCCGACGAAGTTCCTCTCGTCCTCGCCGCGCTCAGCGCACACCGTCGTCCCCTGTTTGCAGCCGCCATCTACACGGGAATGCGTCGCGGCGAACTCCTCGGACTGCTCAAGACAGATATCGACTTTGCTTCGGGACTTATCACCGTTACGCGATCCCATGCGCGCGATATCACCAAAGGTGCACACGCCGAAATCATTCCCATTGCGACCGAGCTAGTGCCTTATCTTCAGTCCGCCGTTAGATCCTCTCCGTCGGAGCTGGTCTTTCCGAAGCCCGACGGATCGCGAATGCGCCCTGACGTACACCTCGAGGAGGAACTCCGTCGAGCGCTCGGTCGCGCGGGCATCGTTCTCGGTTATGTGCACGTCTGCCGCAAGAAGGGCTGTGGGCATCGTGAGCCCGCCGCGGACGCTAGGTTGCGAACGTGCCCTGTTCACTCCTTCAAACTCTGGCCGAAGGCCCTCGTTCGCCGCATCCGTTTTCACGATCTCCGTCATACAACGGGGAGCCTGCTCATGATGGCAGGAGTCAACCCGGCTGCCGTTCAGCGCATTCTTCGACACCACGATCCACGCATCACGACTGAGATCTACGGCCATCTCGAGCCGGGATACCTACGCACCGAGATCGACAGCCTCCGCTTTGCCGCACCGTCCCCGCCGCGACCAGACGAGGCGAGAGCAGTCTGCAACGCACCATCGTTTGCTGCACCCGTGCTGCATGACTCGCAAGGCTGCGAATTGGGCTCGCTTCATATGCCCCCAAAAGCGGAACAATTTCCCGCGATTGCTTCAGTGCGCCACAGTGGATTCGAACCACTGGCCTTCGGCTCCGGAGGCCGTCAGGCTGGTGGAGATGCCGCACGTCCGGGTGAGCAATTCCATCCGCATCCCGGCGTCGGCGGTACCGTGAGAGGTTGTCGCCCGAGCGGCTTCATGGCATACTGCATGAAATTATTACGTAATTTGTCGTCATAATGAAGCCTCTCGACCCCGCCGTGTTGCCCGAGCCCGTCGCGCGCTTCGCCGAAGCCGAGGTCGCGGCCGGGCATTACCCGAGCATCGAAGACGTGCTTTGCGCGAGCGTCGAAGCACTTCGCGAGCGAGCCGAAGCCGAGCAGGAGTGGCTCAGCTACGCCCGCAATTTGTGGAACGAGCGCGCCGCAGCGGCCGACCGTGGCGAGTTCTCCGAAGGAACGACCGCCGAGATGATGGCGCGCATTCGTGCGCGCGTCGAACGCGCCGCAACCTAAAGGGTGGCGCATCTCAAGAAGCTCCTCGCCGTCGAGGCGGACATCGAGCGGGCGCTCGCGTACACGCTGCGTCGCTACGGCGTTCACAAGTACGACGAGTACGCTACGCTCATTCAGGAGGCATTCGACGCTCTCAGTCTCGATCCGCGCGCTGGTCGGCCTCGCCCGGAAATCGCGCCCGAGGCTTGGGCGTACCGCATCGAACAGCCCGGACGGCGGGCGCGGCATTTGCTTATGTATCGGATGCGCGGGGCGATACGGTGGAGGTCTTGGCGCTTGCCTACGACGGCATGGACTTGCGGGACGTGTGGCGGACGCGAAAGGAGGCGCCGTAACGTGCCGAAGCCGCTGACGCTCGCTGACCTACCCGAAGACCTCGCACGGTTCGCCGAGGCGCGCATTGCCGCCGGTTTGTCCGCGAACGTCGAGGACGTGCTGCGCGCCGGCAAGGCCGCGCTCGAAGCGCAGCAGCGCCGTCATGACATGAAGCTCGCCGATTCGGTCGGTGTTGTGTAACCGATCGTTGGAAGCGTTCCAGAATCTGGCTCACCCTTGTTTCTTGACGAACCAACCAGGGGGCTCAGATTGGTGGTATACAACAGATGCGTGCATCACCACGCACGACGAATGCGGGGTGCCATAATGCTCAGTTCGGCGCATAGAGGAGGTGGGCGAGGGGAGCCTAGGTTCGTGTCCCATCGGACGATGGGACTGAATCGGATTCGAAAGGTGGC
>Ga0182030_10010681_pt1 | contig 18601 bp, 19 predicted proteins | sample 812S3MmetaG_FD_121299 | JGI IMG/M metagenome (GOLD analysis project Ga0182030, IMG submission 121299) | Permafrost microbial communities from Stordalen Mire, Sweden - 812S3M metaG (Illumina Assembly) | ecosystem: Environmental > Terrestrial > Soil > Wetlands > Permafrost | place: Sweden...
AAAGTAGTATATAAAATATTAGAAAAAAATCTAAATCGTTTTAAATTCGCTTTGTTTACATATTAAAAACAGTAATATAAACAAGTCCTAATTAGAAATTGCAGAAAATGTGGGAAATTAGATGTATTCAGACTTATTGTGCAGTACTGTAGCTGGCAATGCCCTCGGGCCGTCCCTCTCTTTATTCAGAGACTCGGGCGGTCGATAGGCACATAGAGTTAGTTGTACAGATCCCCGACTGGCCCCAATTGGCCCCAATAGGCCCTAATTGACGCACATACAAAATGCACATACAAATGCACATCCAAATGCACGGCATACCCATGATATGGCGTCGAGTGTGGCAGACTTGAAAGCTAGGCTGCATCTTAATATACCTTAGGTACCTAGAATATAGGAGGGATGAGCACGTGTGTTGGCTGGACAAGCCACTGGAGCAGAAGGATAAAATGTGGCTGAAAAAGAAAAAAGAAAGCCGTCTTCCCCTTGCGCTTATAGATAGGTATCATATCAACTTCCACCTACCTTAACAGAGACATCTCGCTCTGATTACACGGGAGCCCAGACGATTTGCAACCTCAAAATCAGGTGATGCTCCAGCGAGGCCCATGCTGTACGTCATATTGAGGACGAATGAAAGTTGCACCTTCCCCTCCTCTCACATGAACATCCCCTCCACAACACTCCAAATCTCATCTCCATGGGCCGTCCAATTGATCTTCACTCCTTCAAATAGTAGTGTCATCGGATTTCTGGTACAAGGCAGTTCTCTTGTCACCACTTGACCAATAACAATGAAGTCAAACCCCTCACTCCTGGGGAGCTTGGCTGACCCTCGCCGTTTCTCCTGCCACCTCATTCGCTCTTTCACTTGTCAAGAGAGCTCTGAACGCCAAGTAGCTGCACTGCCCCTCCATCATTGCTTAGCTGGAATATAACAGCCACGGTCGATGTGTGAGTATAAGGTCGGCATTGTTGTCATAATAGATTTAGCTTTTTCTTTCCTTTCTTGTGCACGATTCTCTTCCTTCCTTGCTTCCCATAAATCCAAACTCGTCAAGTGAACCAGACCCCCCAAAGTCACATTAACGTCACCACATTATACGCACTTTCAAGAACTTCATATCACAAGTAACTCAACCCCGCACCTGACAAAATGGCATCAACCGACACACAAGCTCAAGGTTCGTATCTAGGCCACCCCTCTCCAACGGTAGAAGATATTGAGAGCTTCCCTCGCATCAAAACAGGCATCGAAACTACACATGACACCACGGATCCCGTCCTTCCAGAGATCAAGACAGATGACGACCCATTTTCAGGCCACCGCCAAGAGGTTAATCCTTTTGCTGAGAATGGCGTCGAGAAGAACGAGGCTGTGACTTCTGGGTCACCGACTAGTCCTGTGGATCGTAGGACGAGCACTGATGAGTGGGGTGAGTTTGTCTTTTATGTTCTTGATGCAGAGAAGAGATGGATGCTGATAAGAACTAGATGCAGCCAAGACTCCTCCAAGCCGCTTTCAGCAGAGGAAGGGATCTGTTTACGCGACGCCTGGCTCGAGAGATGGTCACGTCGACAAGAACTACGCGCGAGATGCTAAGTTCCACGAATTAGTTGATAAGAAATATGGGACTGGCAAGAGGAGACCAAGCAGCTCAAACTAATAGTATCAACATAATGGTAGGATCTGGTAATTGGGTTTAAGTTATGGTCAGGCTTTAGGTTGCACGCAACGGTTTCAAGGCACACATCTGAGACGAAGCAATGGGATATGAAATGTTGGCAGTACAGCCATTGATTGGGTTTTGAGTTTCCCGGTAATATCATACTATAAAACAATGTGATGCATTGACCACCACCGATCCGCCGTACGCCTCCCTATGCATGAGCTGTCTATCAGCCTTCAAATATGTCCAAACTCCAGTAATGCACCATTTTCATTCATCATCCATGCCGTCAACATCAATAGCATCTGGATTAGATGCCACGACCGGCTCTTTAATATTTCCTCCCTGAGGGCCCGTGCTTGCCGCGACGAAACCGACCGGTGCTCTAGCTTCACGTTCCAAAGCTGCCATTGCGTCCGAATTTTCATCGTCATCCTCCCCATCTGGTCTTTGCTGACTTCGAGCAACTGCTTGTGAAGCAATGAAGTTGACATCAGTGTTATATTGAGCTTGAACACTTCTCTTAATTCGGAGCATTTCTTTGAATGTATCCTCGTTACCATGTTGGACCTCGAATGCCTCCCATTTCTGCCAGAATGACGGACTTGTTCGAGGGTCACAAAACTGGGATGCATGTCCATATATCGCTCTGGCTCGGTCGATTTCACCGAGTCTCTTCTCCATGTCAGCGAACTTCAGACACATGTCTCGGGCGTCTTTGTCTGGCAGCGCTGAAATTGCTCGCTCGTATATTGGTCTAGTCGATGGTAGACCGAAGTTTGAAGCGGACTTGGTGATGTAAAGGTTGAACATATCTGCACGATCTTCGTCCGAGACCGCTCGTGTTGCTCGTTCGTATATTCGCATCGCATGCCTCGCAAGACCTCGCTCCTCTTCGAGATTGCCATACATCAAGTAGATGACCTTGGCAAATTTGGGTGGACATCCTTCAACAGCCTGCTCGAACAAGTCTCTCAGTCTCTCAATGCCAATCTTTCGATCCACTGCCTTTGTCAAGTAAAGGTTCCAAAGTTCGAACGCTACTGGATAGCTGAATAAGTCGAGACCCCTTTCGTAGATCTTAAACGATTCTTCAAAGTACTTATTTTCTTCTAAGAGATTGGCGTAGTTGACGACAGTCTGTGGTGTAGCAATTCGAAGTTCGAATATTCTCTCGTAAATCTTCTTGGTCTCCTCTAGGGTACTAACACTTTCAACAAGATCGACGTAGAAACTCCACAGTTTCCAGCTCTTGTGGACCCGTTGCTGTGGCGAGAGGTTCTCGTCAAAATAATCGACAGTAGATCTCTTGGGAGCTTGAACGGCTTTCGCCATGATCTTGACGGCTTCATCAAAGTTTTCGTTTCTCAACTCCATTTCAGCCCATTCAATCCACATATCAGCAAGTTCTGCAACCGACTTGAAGGGTACCTTGACAGCCTTTTCCATAATAACCCTGGCATTTCGGAGGTCGCCGCCTTTTTCGTAGAACTTGGCATAATTGGCCCATAATTCGTGAAATCGACCCACTGCCTTCTTTGGTTGTACTGCAGCTATGGCATCTGTATATGTTTGGACCACCTCGCGCTTATTATCACCCCATAATCCAATGCGAACGTTCCACTCTGGAACGTTGTTCGGGTTTTGTCGAAGCAGGACATCGTTAATTAGGAAAGGTCGCCGATCCATCAACTGCTCGAATCTCATCATCCGGATGTCCAAATCGAAGTCCGCATTCTCGTCCACCACGCCCTTTTCTGACCGTACAGCCGCTTCCTCCATCAATTGTCCCGTGATTGCCTCTTCAAATTCAACATACGAGTCGAAGATCAAGGTGAAATCCCGGACTGTCATGACGGTGGTGATGCCCTCCTCGAATATGTCCCTGGCTCTTTCGAAGCTTCCTCTTGTGATCCAATAGGTTGCCAAACCAGACCACAGTTTCCCTCGTTGATCGGCGAATCTTTCAATTCCACTGCGAATTATTCGTTCAACATCAATCCCAACTTCGTCTCCCGTCTCAACTTCTTTTGCATGATCTACTAAGAGGTCGACCATTTCGCTCCAAAGCTGGTAATGTCCCTTGCCGTTCTTACTTCTGAACTTCGGGTTGTTCAAGATTTTCATGTATTGCTTGACAGCTTCCGTGTAGTGCCTCATTTCAATCAATAATTCTATAAAATCCTCAGCGTCCTCGGGATGAATTTGCATGTAGCGTCGCCAAATTGCAACTGCCGTCTGACCTGAAGCCGAATTTGCGAATGGGCGATACAGGGACCAAATGCGGTTGTGTTGAGTAATGGGCAACGCCCGCAGTGCTCGATCGAAAGTGCGACGTGTAAGTGTAACAAGCGGTTGAAGCAGAAGGAATGACAGATACATCTCCCATATTCTTGGCATCTTGTTGAGTAGGATTAACGACCGTTCGAAGAGGGCATTGACTTTCGCATATTCGGACGCAAAAATGGCAGGGTTGAGATTCCCAAGATGCTTCATTCTAAGGGTCAAATACTATGAGAAGTCAGCTAAGTTCAGAATATCCGTAGCTCTTGAATGTACCATTTTCCAGAATTTATATGACCGAGGGAGTTGTCGACATGCCCTTTCCAAAACAAATGCCTGTTCATGAATACTGCCATGTTGAAATTTGAATTCGATGTATGCCAACCAAGGTTTGGTGCTACCTGGATCTCGAAGAATTTCTTGCTCGTAAATAGTATCTTCCTCGGACTGTATTATGGTTAGCTTGAGCTATTTTGCAAAATTCGGCGTTTGCTTGAGCTTACAATAAGATACAAGTCCGGCTTTCCTTGCACGAGCTGTGCTTTGGAGACCACGGGAGCAGTCATTGCAGGCAGGAGCTCTCCAGGCATCTTCTGCCGACCTTGACGAAATACGTTGTCTGCGATCAGACAATGCAGAGGTGGAGAAGGGACGAACAGGTAAAAAATAATGCCGTCGCGTTTCTTGTCGCGGAGCCGTTGCAGAACTGCGATCAAATGGAGCTAAAAACAAATTGAAGCCTTACTCGCAAGGCTGCTACGCTAAGTAGCATTCCCTGCTGTTTGGCGTAGGATTAGAGAAGCTTCAACTGGCGTCTTATCTGAGCCACTTCGAAAATAACTTCGAATCCACTTTACTTTCGGGCCATTATTATCTGAGATTTATAACAGATAGTAGATGTGACCGAATCCCTTTATCTCACACAGTCGATCCTAGTCAACTAAGACCAAGATGTCCGGAGCGGGGGTAAGTCGATTGGGAGAGCTCCTATGCAAGGCAAGCCACGGACTAACTTTCAGGTAGAATCGAGAGGCTGTCTTCCCGACTCGGCAGTCTTTGGGATTGATGAAAGCCAAGTTGAAGGGAGCTCAGACGGGTCATGATCTGTTAAAGAGAAAGAGTGAAGCTCTGACGAAGTTTGTTTATGCGTCTCAACTGCTGTGTTTATGAGCTGACATACACTCCTACAGACGATTTCGAGGTACTTGACAAAAGCATTCCGTCTAATGATCCAATTCTTACCTTGTTTTAGAAATCACAAGACGAATTGACGAGGCAAAGAGGAAGATGGGAAGAGTCATGCAAATTGCAGCATTCTCTCTTGCAGAGGTTACTTACGCGGTTGGTGGAGATATTGGTTATCAAGTCCAGGAATCTGCAAAATCGGCGAGATTTAGAGTGAGGACGAAGCAAGAGAACGTCTCTGGTGTCTTCTTACCAGCCTTCGAGAGCTATACTACCGAGGGCAACAATGATTTTGGGTTGACGGGTCTTGGAAAGGGCGGACAGCAAGTACAGAGATGTAGGGAAACATATGCGAGGGCTGTAGAGACGCTGGTAGAGCTTGCAAGCCTACAGGTACGGCCCTTTTTAAAGTTGGGAAGCTCTACTGACTTAGAAGACTGCGTTTGTGATTTTGGACGAGGTCATTAAGGTTGTTAACAGGAGAGGTAAGTTGCAGCTATATCTATATAGCAATTATAAAAGCTGACGTTTTATAGTGAACGCTATGTGAGTTGCTTGTATATCAGCGGCTTCCAACTACTGACAATTGCAGCGAGCATGTGATCATCCCTCGCACAGAAAATACTATTAAATGTACGCCGTTTCGTGTCTCATTTGAATCAACATGCTAACATATCTCAAGATATCAATTCCGAACTTGACGAATTGGACAGAGAAGAATTCTTCCGGTTGAAGAAGGCAAGCTTCTTTTCGTATTGGATTAGATCTATACTTATTTTCATCACAGGTTCAAAACAAGAAGCAGAGAGATACTGCAGCACAAGATGCTGAGATGTTAGCGAAGAGAAAAGCAGCAGAGGAAAAAGGAGACGAAAAGGGTAGCGATAAGGAGAATGCTGGTAGTGCTGATATATTGGGCGAGCAGGATGACGCAGATGTCATATTCTAGTCCATCACGCTTCATAACACCTGTTTCCAGTAGCACATTTCATCGGATAGCATGTATGTAGTATTAGCGATTTTCCTAGTAGGATGAGCAAGCATCAATAGCTGGCTCCAATGCCCATAACGCCCATTTTTTATACCATACAGTGAACACTTTTATTGCCTCTGGTACGTGACCTTCATGATCTGACTGCCATCACCCAACGCCATACCAGCAGTGTTCTCCTTTGCACTAATAGCACCTGTCTCGGCCTCATACTCAATAAAAGCAATACCTCTCCTACCAGGGACCAATCTAACTTCCCTAAAGCCCTCAAACCGGCCAAAGATAGCAGTCAAAGCATCAATGTCATACTCCTCAGGCAAGTTCTGCACAAAGAGAATCTTGTTCGGTGGTAGGTATTCATCAGGGATAACAGCCGCACCAGCAGGATTAGAAGATTTGAGGCCAGCACCACGAGAAGCTTTGACAGGTCGAGCAGCTTCCGGTACTCCAGCAGCTGCAGATCTTTTCAGACGCTTTTGCTCTTCTGCTGCTTCGGCCGCCTTCTTCTTGTCTGCTCACATTAGCAAATTAGCCCAAACTCCCCAACCTGTAAAATAATCAAAGTATGCGCACCCTTCTCAGCAAGTCTTCTCCTCTTATGACTCTCGAACTCATCCTCGTCCCCTGTCCTCTTCACACTAGCATCACTCCTTGTCTTCGCAAACGCCAACTGCATCGGTTTTTCAAACAGCTCGAACCCCTGCACCTCATCGATGGCCTTCTGCGCGCTCTCCACACTATCGAACACGATGAAGGCTTGGCCTTTGGCTTTTAGGTTTGTCTTGGCAACGATGTCGATGATTTCGCCATATTCGGAGAAGAGCTCGGTGAGCGCTTCTTTGAGTTGGTCGACTTTGATGCGCTCTTCGAGGTTGCGGACGTAGACGCTAGGGAGGGTCAGCAAGGGCGCGATACGTGTCGCAGTGCAATGACACGTACGTGGCGTTTGGGGGAGGGGAGGCCATTGTGGTTGTTATTGTTTTTTGTGAGGTGGGGAGCTCAACGGTAAGGTCGCGAAGTCTCGATGTAGGCTTTGCGGCTAAGTTTGAGCAGCCGAGCCGAGATTCCAATAGCTGAATAGGGGGGCATCTTAGGGAAGGTCAAATATTGATACAGTCGAGATAGATTTAGGAGAAGTTTTGATTAAGTCATAAAGTTCTATACAGACGACATTAAAGATTCTGTCCGCTATCTATGCTGCAAGGCAGAATCGCTATCAATCATCTTTCTTCCTTGATCCAAGACCTTGAATATTTTTTGTACAAAACGAGCATCGCCATGATATACATCCATCTATGAGACCGATGCCACTGGCGGGGCGACATCTTTCTTCTCTTCCGCCACTAGATCCTCTTTTGGATCTAAATCGAGGTCCTTCCGCAAGTCGGGAAGGAATCTATCAAGTCTTTTCCATGTCTCCACCCACAATTTCTCGTGAGAGGGATCTTGAGACGGCGGGATCAGGAAGCCACTACTTGACATCACAAGCAATATATTCTTTAGACTTTCTGGAACTGCTTCCTCCTGCGATATTGGGTCAGTGAAAAAATACTGCTAACTAGTCTAGGAGTTACATACCAGGCTGTCACCTTGTCCACTGTTCATCAAACGGTCCATGATATCAAGTATCTTGAGCCAAAGATCTAACATACCGTTCCATTGCGAAAGTTCGTTGAGATGGTGCAAGAAAATCTTGCAGAGAAGGGTAGCAGCTTGCACCCTTGTCTCGCTCATCCCTACTGGATCCGAGGAATAAACCTCGGGCTTCAGAAGCTTAACAATGAGTGGGAAAAGGACGTCTCCAAAAATTGCCGTCCATTCCTCACCCCCTCCTGATATTAGGGCAGGAGAAAGCAGCGTGCGCTGTAATGAAGAGAATGCCTGATGCCGGATCTCTCTGCAAGGGTTGGTGCATTGCGTTGTGAGCGCCCGGAAAATCGGCGACCAGTAAGCTGCCCATGCCTCTTTACTTTCAAGATGAGACTGTTTCATCAAGTCGGGTATGCGAGTAGTCAATGAGTATATCATGCCAATGGCTTTCACCCCTCTTGTGACTGCGGCATCGACCCTACATTGCGTTAGCTTGATTCCAATGACCATTAAAGGGAATGGCATACTGTGGTTTCTTTTCCTGCTTCATGGGTTGTCCACGTCTCGCTCTCTTATCTTGCTTTTGCTCGATCGTAGATCCAACACTCCCAGCAGACGCAAAGTCGTTCAACAGTTTGACAGCGGACTCGTAATTGTCTGCCATAATTGTTGGAGGTGATCCTACAGCGACGCCTTCCAAAATTTCAAACACAGTCGGTGCAGACTGTGCATTGGCGGTGAGACTTCGGAGAATCACCCAGAAATCAGGAGAAGTCATAATCTCATTTCGGAGAGGTCCTGGGTCCTTGATGCACCGCGTTAGACCTTGCAGCACAAGAGGCGCTGACTTCTCGAAAAGATCCTTCTTGAAGCTTGATATCGTGTGAAGGACAACTGGGACGCGAAGGAAAGATTGCTCCTTCTGCCTGGTCAGTATCTTGGTAAAGATAGGCTAGGAATTACTTACGTAACTCGCATGCAGGAGATGTAAGACATAATACATTGTCCTTGACACCATAATATGGTGATAGCTCGATGCATTACGCATCACGTTTTGAAGAGCCTCGGCAACGCTCGCACCAAGAGTGGATGTTGTTTCATGGTCCCGAAGAGCAAGTACGGTACAGAGTTCGAGTATGTAGACTATTGCCGGATCATATATTGGTCCGGGGGGGGAGGCTTTTTGCCCGTTGGTAGGAGGTGCTACAGCCTCGGTCTCTGACTTTACTCTTATGACAATAGATGCAGGATCGTCAGGTAGCTGATCTATCAAAGCTTGGACCAGCGGCTCCAATGAATGGACTGGCATGTTACTGCGAGGATAGATTAGTAAATGGAGAATGTGGAGGACATATGGGAACTACATACACAACGTTTGCGAATACGTCTCCCATGTAGCAAGCATTGACACAGTCGACAGTGCAAAGCGTGCTCTCCAATTCCTCGTCGGAAGGCTCGGGAGGATCACCAGCAGCATAACTGGAAAGGTAAGATGTGATAGTAGAAAACATGCCTGCATCGTTCGACTTTTGACCTCTATCAATCACTTGCGATGGGGTTTGAAGCGGTATAGGAGGAATCTCAATGGCGTTGGGTTTGAAGAAGGGGGGTATTAAAGAATTGACGAAAAGGTTCAACCATATATGCACGATCTAACAAGTATAAGCATCAGACGTCCAAGCAGACTGATTGAACTTACATGTTTCCAGCTCTCATTGATGACGGTCTCACTACCTGTGACGACGCGGAAAAGGACGACTGTGGCCAGTTGTGCCTTGAAATCCCGGCCAAATTTGACGGCAAGTTCGCTCACCATTACACTATTTTCGCCAACCTGAATCTCAGTGTTGAGGGAGGTATTAGAGGTGCTTTCGGTAGCCAGAGAAGTCATACGGCTTAGGCAATAGATGACATGATCAACAGCCTCTGTCAAGCCATACTTGGCTGCAATACGTGCGCACTGGTCAAAGCCAGTGATGACTCTCGAGAACACGGCATCGTCACTGGCAGACATGAAAACGTAGGACAGGGTAGAAACGACAGGTTTCCATGTAGCTGCAAACATATCTGCATCGAATATGTTGGTGTCACAAATAACAAGATCGCCAGCTGACTCGGTCTTGAGCAGAAGCTCCTTCCAAGCATAATCGAAGGCATGCTTATTGTCATGCTCATCCGGCAAAATGATCTCATTCGATTTAATGGAATCGTAAATAGCTTGAAGATACTCAGGGGCGAAGTCTTGCCCACCGTTCACTCCGCGCAAATTTCGTGCAAAGTCCGTGTAAGACATTCGGTTTGCTGACTTGACGTTTGGATTGTGCTGATCGGTGTTGAGCATGATGATAGCATATGTCAGCACATACACTGCATCTTTATCTGAAATTCCTTCAGGTACCGAGCTCGCACAATAATGCTCGGAGAATATCGTTACGATCCTCTCAATCAGTGCTGACTCTCCCGGCAATCGAAATGCTTCCAGAAGTTCACGCAGAGCCTCGTCAACTCGTTTATTATCAAAACTAAACATATCCATCAAGGCCTCAATAATAGGTTCGTTGCCTTTCTTTGATATGAATTCTCCGAACATCTTCTTCGATATCCGTGACGTGCCTTTCAGGAAAGCTGCGACAGACTTGGCGTTCGTAGGATCATCTATGATTCCTTGCGAGCTCAGAAATGCAATTCCTGCCTTCGGATTCTCGTTGAATTTCGCCGCTCCTTGAATGATCACCTTCTTCCTCATGCGCTGTTCACGCAACTTTGCTTGGTCAGGATATCCTTCTTGCCGTGGTTCATCATCGAGTCTATCGGCAATAAATTGAACATAACCGAGAAGAGCATCCAGGCATAAGGGTGGCACACTTGTCGTACTCCATGTCGCAGAATCGGGGATTGCGTTTCTAGAGAGAAGCCCAACCATGTCCTCGCATAGATCACTGCGATCAACCTCGCAGTCATAGTTAACGTACAACTCAACCATATAACTTGGTATTCGGGCAAGAGCACCCACGCTCTCCACCATTGCTTCTCGGGCGTCTGGCTTTCGCGATCCACCTTCCATACCGAGCTTCTGGCGATCCTTGACAGGGACTGGAGTGGATCTTCCACTACTTGACTGAGATGGAGGGGGTTTGACGAGTTTTGGAGCCTGTGGCACTCCCGCGTAAAGTGAAGGATCAATGCCAGGTTCTCGGGGGATCTCCACACGTGGGTGCAAGCAAGCAACTAGGTATGAGAGGAACAGCTCTTGCTGTAACTTCAAGACCCCACGGCAGGTTGCAAGAAGGGTACCTGCAACGATAAGAGACTCATGAAGGATTGCCATATTATCTGATCGGACAAGTTGGAACAAGTAGCGGCAGAGACGATCCTCTGCTAGAGTCGCCAGTGATGGATGCTTCGCAATAGAGGGTCCCGCAACCTCAAGAGCTACATCGATAATTCGTAAAGCCATCACCCGCATCGTATCAGCATGTTGACGGTCATGAGGATCTAACAAATCGACGAGAACCCGGAATAGTTCTCTTATAGACGGTAAAGAATAAGGTTTTATAGGAGGCTCATCAGATGCCTCTGATGCAGGTCCAACCCCTACTTCAGAACTGTTGTCCATGGAGGATGAAATCAAAGGTCCATTCCGAGATTTTTCGAAACTTGAAGAAGGTCGCGAATCGCCTGGAGGCGAAGCCAGAGAGGACGTAATGGCATCGTTACCGTTCGCTGATGGGTCCATCTTAACCGTATCCATATCCTCTTTGGTTTTTTCGTCCAGTGCTTCGGCCTCATCTCCTGCTTCAATCTCCAAGTGCTTCAGACGTTCAAAAATTACTTGGCACATCTTGACCATGGACATCTCAGCGGATCTCCGTAATAATTCTGACAACCTCGACTGGCAGCACATACTTAATCCAGTCTCCATCATTTCGCAAACGCTCTCATCACTCAGGAGATCTCCACCAGGTCCTGACAACATCCCTTCCATAAGCTTCAGTATTCGAAGTAAAACAATCTCATCCGCAGCCGAATCGCTGGCCTCAAATCGGCAATGTGTAATAGCAGCAGATAGCGACTGCATAGCCATTGAGAGCCTGGGTGAGTCAGGGCTTATGAGATTGTATGAGAAGAACTTCGTTATGGCGACAAGGGCGAGGGAGGTGATAGGGGCGGATGTTGCAGAAGCTTGTATAACTTGGAGGAAAGGATGTAATAACGAAGGAGTATCAAATTTATGGATATCTAGAGGGATATTAGTAAATTGGTAGACTTGAATAAAGATTGTCATACCTTTGCAACCTGTCAATTCACGCCTGAGTCTGCCAAACCCAGCCATTAAAGGGTTATCTTGCATGCTCTTCCCCTTCTTGCCCCGCAGACCCCACCTATTAGCCAGCCCTCCATCATCTTCTCCATCGCCGAGTCCAGAAGATGTCCTGCTGCTTTTGTTTCCCCTTCGACTTCCAAGATCATCCCGGGGAGTTGAAGGTCTTGAATTTTGTAAGCCAGGATTCATAGGGCTCGAGACACCACCTAAGATTGCGGATACAGAAGAATGCGCCCAGCGAGCATGCTTTCGCATGGCAGATGTGACTGTGATACATTCTGTAGTGATCAAGGCGACTGGGTCAACAGCAACGGAAATTGACGTTGTGGCAGACATATCGAAACTGTTCCTAACAGCTATGGTAAAGCTAGCTCTGCCCTGCTCTTTACTTGACGCCGATTCAAGGCCACGTAGAGTAGATTCTCTAGCTATTGTAGTCTGTCCAAAGCTCTGGGTGTCGGAGAGTGGACCATCTTCGCTCATGATCGTCTAGGCAGCATGGAGGCCAGATCGTATCTTTTAGATAAAAGTCGCAGCCTTCAGTTGAACAAGTGGCAGATAGATATCGGCCAGTGGGTTTCTCTAGAAAGGAACTAATTATGTTCCCACTGGTTGAGAGCTTATGAATGTCCCCCAATCCTCTTAGTCGTCTAAATTCTCGTGAGCCTCAACCGTGTCTCTTTTTATAGACGGCACGTGATCATTGTTGGAGAAGTCCGAACATGTTGGAGGATAAATCAGGGTTTATTAGCAGATGTGTGTGCACAAAGTAAGGTTATCATTCAGAAGAGCTCTTTCATCTATTTTTACAAGACTCCAACCAAAATTAATACACCATAGCGGCGGGATTGTCAACCGCGACCCCTTCTACAATAATGACATGGGAAATTCCATGATCCGGTCCTATATGCAACCTGACTTTTGCGCCGTTGAATCTCACTGTCCAAAGGCAGGCCTTACAAGTCTTCAATTCTACAGATCTTATAGAGAGAGACCTACTCGCTCTAATAGGGTATCCGGAAACAACCCTCGCAATTCTCCTATCATAACAATACTCATGATTGCTTCGGCCCCTACCTTCATTAGCACAAGTGAAGTGACAGTTATTGAAGTACAACTTACCTCAGCGGGTGATTCTCCAGGCTTCGCCGCGCTAGATTTAGACTCAGAGCTTGCACCTTCGGCTGGCTTGGAATCGTCGAGTGTTTGCTGCTCTTTCGTTTTCTCCTGTTCTTTCTTTTCCTTCATAGCTTCGTTCTGTATATCTGTTTTGTCTTTCTCCCACTGGCCATTTGGATCAGCAAATTGATCCTTGATCTTCTTCATACGCTCCACCCTGTCCTTTTCTTCCTGCTCCCTAGCTTTTCGCTCATTTTCCATTTCCTGCGATGTCGTAAGTCATTTATCAGAATAGCAGAATTTAAGAATTTACCTCCATATGACGAATGTCATCAACACTTGGTTCGTACAAATGCCAAATCGTGTAATGGGGCAGTCCAACAACAGAGAACTGCATCCGCTTTGCCATCTAGATAAAGTCAGTTCTGCCTTAGATTGAAAGAGTAGTTCAAGCCGTACCTTTCCGAAGCCTTCAGTCTCGGCGTGTTTCTCGAAACTGAACGCGGGGAAATGGACCCCGGATCTGAATACCTTGGCTTTTGCCAATATACTAACACCTCCTACGCCATCAATATCCAATTCCATATCAGGATCTCCGTAAGGATCTCTGAGATAGGCAAGATGGGGTCGCCAAGTAGCATATTCAGCGTATCCCTCAACAATGACCGCATCTTCATCGAGCGTATCAGCCAGGGCCAATGCTGTGTCTGATTCCTGCCACGAATTCAAATCATATGGTTGCTCGCCGCCAAGCCAATCGGGAAGTGGTCGCCAAACGTCTGTCAGGGGTTAGCTCATAGTCCATGGTTTAGGAGTCCTCTGAGGCTTACTTGGTACAATGACATCCTTATTATGTCGCATCAGATCTTCAAGAATGGTAAAAGGCGCTGTTTCCACGTCTACATCCCTCCAGTAAACCCAACTGTGGTAGGGACGTAATGCTGCGCTTAGCAACCAATTTCTCGCCTGCGCCATCAACTTCCTCCTGCTTGCCTGTGCTGCGAAACCGTGACGACTCTCAACATCTTGATTGACCTTTTGTCCAAAATCTTTCTCGATAATTGAGATCTCTCCATATGGTTGTTTTGGGTCCTCGTCCGCTTGCAGCTCTTCCAAGAGCTCGGAAAGTAAGGGTAATGTCCGATCTTTAGAATCTGATACTAGAAAAGCAAGATCTATCAGATGGTGGGGATATGTGAAATTATGTAGATGTGCGAAGAACATGCGGAGATGGGATTCGGCGTCTCGAAGGGGGGCGCAAAGCAGGATTCTTTCCTCTCTTTCCCAACCTCTAGCAGTGCCCTGAACGGTTGATAGATCGTAATATCGCACAGTCTCAAGCTGAAAGTCTTCTCCCCGAGATAACAGACCCAGAGAAAGGACTGGAAGTAATGAGGCACCGGGCCAGATGAATGTTCCAAATAGCGAGGCACATACTAAAATGATGCCTATTCGAACAAGAAGTTGTCTCCGCCGTCGAGTCGCAGGTAATGATCGAGGTTGAAATCTAGTTTGAAGACAAAATTAGGATCCTTCAGCTGCAGCAGATTGAGATTGCGATCATACCTGTGTGGGGATATGGAATATGTGTCGCTTTTTGGTCGCGGATAGCCATTCGAGTAGGCGCTGGAGTGATGCCGCGGAAGCATCTTGGAGGAAGACGAAGATGCATATGAGGGCAGCATTCAAAATTGGGACCTCGAAAGGCTACCTGGGAAGGAGATGATCAAAGTCGAGTATTCGCCAGTTTGCAAATTATTTGGGCTTACTGCGATACGAACCCCTGATGAAGGGAAACGAACGCCCAAAACTTGGAGACTCGACCAAAATGAATTAAGGTTGTTCTACGGCGATTGGCGGTCGGAGCATAACAAAGCTCATCAGCGGCCAAGATATATAATGACAATTAGATGGGGTTGAGGATTGGCATAAGACCTGGGTAGCGTTTGCTCAATCTTTCGAAGATCCAACCGTCTCGCTAAGGAATCTATTCTTGAAACGAGGCGTGGCTGAAGTTCCCTGCGCCCACCTGCAGAACAGCGACCGAAATGAAGATGATCTCATAAACAATTCAGCCTGTCTCACGGATGGTTTTTATTGCAAATTCGCATACTCCTAAGTTGAAATCCGATTATGTGACAGAGCTGATGATATCCCCAGGTTAGTCAGCGCTGTTGAATTGTCATGATCAGATGAGACAAGGGGGGTGACGTGTTGGACAAGTAATTGTCGAATAGGATTCACATTGCGAAGGAGTGAGCAGGCTGCCAGTAGAATGTTTTTATATAACGGCTCGACGTTAACATTTCCCTAATAACTGATCCAATCCCGTTTTCCCTTTCCCTATTGCTTGGTATCCCACAAGACCTTCGAAAATTATACTTTTACCTTGGAATATCTTGCAGACTGAGACTAGACAACGACATGCAGTTTAGCATAGCATGCAAGCTAGTAGAAGCTCTGTAGATAACGTCAGCATTCATAATCTTGACGTATTTTTCAAAACCACCAAAGAATATGAAGTGTGCTAAGAAAAGCCAATTTACTCAGGCACCTCCCCCGGCTTGAGACCTCCACGTTACAAGACGCAATGCAGGGATCTGCAAGCACTGAAGCTCAAGACTCCACATCCTATCATCCCAGCCAAAACGAGTTGGCTGATAAGGAGTGGGAGCAGTGCTCGGAAGAGACGCAGTCATTGAATGGATAAGCTGTTGTCATCAGGGCGGATTGTAGGTGCAAAGAAAAGTTTCCTGGTGTACCTTCAAGTGCCAGGGCTGAAAACTTGGAGATTTTGAAGCCCTAAGATCATTAGCCAAAGCTTCCATGAATATGTAAAAAAATCGAAAGAAGATTGCTGTGATTCAGAAAGTTTTTGGTATTTGGGTATCATCAAGGTGTTCAGAAGCAGAACTGATTAAATTGTTTTTCATCATAAAAGCGTCGAGTAGCAGGTAGTGGGAAACAGCTTACCAGTATTATCGGGCGCCCTCAGAAGAACTGAGCGTACCATGTTGATAAACCCAGCTCTTTGAGGCGATTCTTACTCCGTACACCAAGTCTAACAGCGAATCCTCATTATCTCTTGCAAGATCTAACCCCTTCCAAGCCCTGTGTTTTCAGTCCAGCCCGTAAGTTAATCTGGTATAGCGGTCAGCGATGAGACTTTCAGAGCAAGCTGTGAAAATCGGGAAGACAAAAACGCTTCAGATGGTGATGCATGTTTGTTCGATGGCTCAGGTAATCGCCGGTGAACTATTGTGAAGGAGATCATCAAGAGCGGGGATGAGATGCAAAAAAAGCTCGTACTTACAATACTGTATCAGTCAGAAACTGTTGCAAGTATGGATGTGCATTAATTCTCTAGCGTTGTAGCAACTACCAACGCGATTGAGATGTTGCTGTTGTGGTAAATCGCACTCTTCTGAGAGAGTTGTAGTTATGTGGGTTTTTTTCTAAGCTCTGAGGTTTTTTTGGACAGGGAAAGCTTGGGCCAAGTCGACGCTAGCGCTAGCCAATCATCGTAATTCAGGAACTTTTCTTTAACTAGAGGTACTGGCATGGATCAATAGCAACCTCAAAATTCTCATACAAGATGACAGACAGAAGGAGAATAAATGGGCCTTCGGGTGGAACTTCTGCACCAGTATTCTCCAAATACCTTACCAAAGATGCAAAGGATTTGAGCAGACCTACCCGATCAAGAGCGCCAAATGTCCTTAGAAAAATGTGTATGTATATAAGAAGGGACTTTCACTTTGGCCAACTAGTAACTTTAATAGTCTTGAAAACTGGCGTTACTCCCTCAGCTTCTGGATCTGCATACCTCGAACTCGAAGCTCCAAAATCTCCAAGCACTATCACACCAGGCCTTGCTTCTCTTTCCACCTCTGGATTAAAGCTCACATGTACTGTCCACGGACCTCGACCTCTACCCAAATCCGCACCATTTTCTCCTCATATTATTCTCACAACACACGTCAAATATGCCCCCTTTGCTACGAGAAGGAGACGAGGCTATCTTCGAGATGCGAGTGAAAGGGATCTTGGCGTACATCTAGAGACCGCGTTAAGAGGGGTAATCATTGGAGACCGGTGGCCGAAGAGCGGGGTAGAAGTTATCATCACTGTTCTAGAGGGCGAAGAAGATCAGTGGTGGGGAGATGACAGAGGTCGAGGATCAATCAACGCAGGAGAATGGGGAATGATGAGTGTTCTAAGCGGCTGTATAACAGTTGCTTCAGCTGCTATAGCGGATGCCGGAATTGACTGTGTAGACGTTGTATCTGGCGGGGTTGCGGCTGTTGTTCGATCATCTGGAAGCCAAGGAAAGCAACCTTCAATTACCCTAGTACTGGATCCAGTGCCTTCTGAGCACCAAGATATTGTTGCTGCATGTATTGTGGCGTACTTACCTGCCCGAGATGAAATAACAGATCTTTGGGTTAAAGGAGACATCGGTCATGATACCCATAATTCGACTGAAAATCCTTCATACGAAGACCTAGCAGATAATGCTGTACAGGCGGCTTTGGGATCTCACCGGGTCCTCATTGGAGCTTTGAAAGAGACGGCTGCATTAAAATTGGGACGGTGATGAGATATTAACATGGTGTATTATGGCCGTTGGTTGGCGTTCAAGAAAGGCAACTGCATAGCATTGGCGTTGGGAATGAATTGCATGAAGCAATAGAGTCTGGCATATTGTTTAGCCATGATGTACGGAGGAAGAGACTACAATTTATTTGCGTGATATGCAATATGCAAGAAACCTTCTCAAAACTTTTTGCTTCGCTCATTGTGCTCTATTGAGTGTTATTTGAACTTGCATGCCAAGTTGCTTGCGCAAACTGTTTGCTACAACCAGAGCCTGTAACCTAGGTTTCTTTACTTTTCACAACTCATAATACTCCGACCTTGTTCCATAGCATGCTGAGTATTTCAAATTTCGACATCTTCCAGTCTTCTCAGGAACAGGAGTCTACACTTTCAAACTACTTCCTAATCCATCACGAGGCATTACCCATCTCATCTCACAATCCGACGCAGAGGGCCCTCCAGTACCCAGCATCCCAGCACCATGCCCTCAAAAATACAACTCGACGAGAACCTTTGGTTCCTCTACATCTGCCTCCAAAAATCCGACCTCAAATCCGTACGTCCTCCCATCCCCATCCCCATCCCATACCTCCCGCCCCAAATTAATTCAACTCTCAGATCGATTTCACCGCCGTTGGTGCCTCAACAAACCTCAAGCCTCCCGCTGCACGCATGCGCTACACGCGCCTCCGTCGCCAAATCGAATCCGGGACTTTGATTGGGACGCACGGGACGCCGTTTACTGGCGCTATAGAGAAAATTGCTGAGGCGGGGAAGAAGAGGAAGTGTGGTTCTGGATCTGTGGGGAAGGGTGAGGAGGAAGACGAGGAGGACGAGGAG
>Ga0182030_10010682_pt1 | contig 18601 bp, 21 predicted proteins | sample 812S3MmetaG_FD_121299 | JGI IMG/M metagenome (GOLD analysis project Ga0182030, IMG submission 121299) | Permafrost microbial communities from Stordalen Mire, Sweden - 812S3M metaG (Illumina Assembly) | ecosystem: Environmental > Terrestrial > Soil > Wetlands > Permafrost | place: Sweden...
AACCCTAACCCTAACCCTAACCCTAACCCTAACCCTAACCCTAACCCTAACCCTAACCCTAACCCTAACCCTAACCCTAACCCTAACCCTAACCCTAACCCTAACCATAAAAAATACTTAGAGAGTTTTAATAAAATAATCTGATTAATCAAAATCAGCTAATCAAATAACTTAAATATTGAAATAGAGCAATCTAATTGATCAAGCTTGGCCAATTAAATACACTTAAATTATATAATGCTACTATCTATTACAGTCTTCTTCTTTGGGTATCTTAGATATCTATCTATCTTAGGTATATAGGCATATTTATCTAGGTACTAAAGCAAGCCAGAGGCTGCGCAGCAGCCAAAGAATGCGCTAGCTATAGACATACCCATCGAAGGCCAGGCGGGATGGCCCATCCCCCTGCTTATGCTGTCTATTTGCAATATTGTCACATTAGAAATCACGTGCTTTAGCCCATTTCCTGCCTAAATACCTAAAGATCCCTCGATTTCTGCTTTCTAAGCCACTACAAGCCAATACCAAGTCAGTATCTGAACTATTAAAGACACCTTTACGAAGAATTTTTTTTCGTGACAAATATTTTGTAAACAAAATGACAAAATATCTCTACAGTCAAATGGACACATGCTAGATATAATTAAATTTTCATCGAAAACAATAAGACTACCAGAATATCTGATATCCTTAAATCTAACTATGCAATTTCGATCTGTAACACTACACTGCTATCTTCAAAGAATCCGATTAGAAAGAAAGGCTTATAATAAATATAGGAAATCTTTTTAAGTTTCGACGATATTTATAAGTTTTCAAATTTATAGATTAGTAGCAAGCATTGAAAATTAGCCAGATTTTCTATTCATAAAGTCATAAAATCATATAACTTGCCACCATTTTGTAACTAATACTAGAGCTCCTATAGCTCTATATATAATGGTTATTCTCTTTCTATAGCACCTTGAACTTATTCCATTCATTATTATTCAAAGCCTTATTGAATCTATAGAGCTATCGACCCCAAGGGCTTGTCTAAGTTACATGGTCCACTCAATTATCCCATTCCACAGTTAGGATATAAAACTAAAGCGATTTCCTGGAGATGTAATATACTCGATTCTTTGATAGAAGATATGTTATTGTAGACAATGTTCTTTCCTTTCCTCCACATCATTCGTATTACTTTGGTTGTGTAAGTAACACTATAAATGCTGTAAGGCATGGGATTCGAGTCAAAAGAGAGCCTCCCGCTTGGCTGGATGTTCAGGTAATCCCCATTTACTTCCTGTATCGTATACTTGCTATTACCAATATAGGTGATATTATAGATCTCGGCACCAGTCACAGAGACAGACTCGTGTACTGCAAGATATACTTTCCGTAGACAGAGCTAGTGATGTGAAAGGCCGTACCCTCTGCAGCAATGCCGTGGATAACCCAACGTTGATTGATAGTGTTGTAGGGAGCAATAGCTGGGGTGGCTTCAAATTGCCTCTCGGGATTGTCGGGGTTGGAGAGAACGTATCCGTTGGATTCGAATACAAGGTTGTGGCCCTCAGCTGGGTATCCTCGCACGCCCTTGAAACCGTCTTCATAAACAAGCGAATTCTCCTCGGGCTGGTTGCCATGTGGAATGCCAGTGACGTACTCGCTACCTGAACAGCTCCCACTCCACTCCACAGCACAAAAACCGGAGTACATACCGATAATCTCACCATCCCGAGTTTGTGATATGATAGTCAGGCACAGGAAGATCCGGGATGCTATAGTCGGGCTATTATTGATCGTATATGTTAGAGGATGAAATAATTTTAATTTGCAGAAGAATAGCTTACATTCTCGAAATCAAATGCGTTGACGAGGTTAGACATGTGCTCTCGTCGCCAGTCAGACAGCTGTCCTGTAGTAATGTTATTGTAGCCCCTGGCAGTAAGGTATTCCTCTGCGTGTTCTGAATTAGTTGTTATAAATTGATCAACTTGAGGGTCATCTACCAAGGAACTGGATTATCGAGGAATGATCGGCACGCTCGCTAAAAACATGACCGCCGCGAGTGAATGGAGAGATGATAAATAAAGGTATACGAATACCTCGATTGCATATCAGCATTTGCACTCGTACGTTAAATCCAAGCTCACCAGGACCAGAGAAGGTGTAACCCAACTCTCCATATGGGTCCTCGAACCATTCTCCCGCAGCCACCTGCCTCTGTGCGTTGTTAGATTTCACAGTTAATACTTATATAGAGAATGATGAGGCTAAATCGACTTACCGTCGTAGTTGATGAGGACCACAGTTTCTCTGTAATTCAGGCCATTGACAGCTGCACGGACAACCTGGTTCATAAACCAGGATGCGTCTTTGGGTGTGTTTGGGGGGTGCTCTTGCAAGGCACCTAGAGGAAACACCCAACTGACCTCGGGGAGAGTCCCATTGGCAGCAGCTGCCTTGAAAGATTCTAAACTGTTGTCGCCATCAAAAGCGAGACCTCGCTGGTACAAACTGGAATTTATGGCCGCCTTTTGGAAAGCCGCGAAATAAAATAGACCACTGTTTGTAGCCCAATTATAGGAATCCTTAAAGGATCGCCAATCGACACTAGCTTCATCGAGGTACTGGGCGTATGCGGGTCACGGTAGGGGAAGGCAGTCCAAGTTCTCACTTACGCAACCTGGAGAGTTCAGCTTTCACTGATATCAAAATGTGCAAAGTCGACTTGCCATTCGCCTGGTTGTCATCTAAAATAACACCGCCGGCTCCGAGAGCCTGAAAGCCTCCGGGAACGTTGATAGTGCCGGACTACACATTCATGTAAGCACCACTCCTACGATTATACGAAAGAGAAGCAAAAACTTTGACTGATAATTTCCCGAAGAACAACAAGGAAACATAAACCTGCCAAAACCATCTGTTTGGGTCAGTATTCGAAGTGATACTGGCCTGAGTAAAATATTAGTCTGTTGAAATCGCACAGGAAAAGATGAACTGCGCACATGATATGCGTCTCCAATTGTGTACGCCTCGGCCAGATCGAAGTGCCACGGGATATCCTGTCGCTTGAAGTACCCCCAGGACTGGGGAGTATCAACCTGTGCCCAAAAGTGCATTAGGCCGCCATTCATGGCCTGTTGAGTAGGAATCAATTGTTAGCGCCAGCACAGAGACACATACTCTTGTTGAAGTTTTCTTCCCCGCCAACGTAATTCAACCAGTAAGGGAGAAGCCAGTCGGCCTCTTCGGTCAAACCAGTGACATTCGTAAGCATTTTGTCAAAGGTTTACAATTGCAATCAGGCAAGTACACATTAAGTGAAAAACTCCAAAATTCACCCCACACTCACTGATGCCAAACAGAACGTCCGTCTGGATTGATCTGAACATTCGGATCGGCAAAGCCTCGAACACCGGACATAGTACCAAAATACTATAACGGTCAGAACACAAAATTTGTTGATAAGGGAACTTCTTTTCGGTTCGCTGGGATATAGACACTCACGTGTTGGAAGGACCGGTTTTCCATCATGAGCATGATGACATGCTTGATATCTCCGAGGGAGGTAGCATTTACGGCGCTGGCAAGCGCTAGCAATAATACAACGTATTTAGACATCGCCATTGCTGAAGTGAACAAAATTCAAGTAGAGCTTCCGAGGGCTACAATGAGCGTGAAGTAAGTCCAGTGTTCATAAAGCTGTGGCATCAGGCATTCCATATTGATTCATTTATATCCTAACAAGGGGTACAAAAGGGCTTTTCCTCTTTCTTTTTGTAATTCGTTCACCACCACCCCTGCTATCCCACTCTAGGAACCCCCAATAAAGATCTCTGCACCTCTAGCCTGAATGTGCATCGAGCTTCAAGGAAGTACATACTGAACCAAAAAGTCCAGCGTTGGATTCTGGATAATTAATTGAGAGTCTCGCACGTTGAATTCACAGCGGATGTAGTAGATTAACAGTTTATATGTAGCTTAGGAGCCTTATCTGCTGAATTTGATTGATTTCTATATAGAATACAATTCTGAAGTCAAGTAACAGAAGTCTTTGCCAGCCTTCCTAAGTGAGAGTGGGGTTGAGTCATGCACGGAGAGCACTTTACCCCACTTTTGTCTGCAAGTTTCCTTTAGTCTTACTTCTAGAGGTATCTATATAAGAATTTCAAAGAGATAGCTAAAAGTAAATGATTCACCCAATCTTTCTGTAAGGAGGAAGGGCTAAACGTTGCAGGTATACACGTGGTGAAGATTCTCAACTTCAGAGGTGTAGTATCCATCCACCTTTCCCAGAAGAGAAGGTGACAAGGTTACAATTAATAAGTTTAGATTTATAATTGAAGAGCTAATGGGGTCCCCGGGTTACACTTCATGACCAGGATTTTGCAAGTCGCATCAAATTGCCTGCGGCAGTACTCACACGTGTTGCCAACAATACATGATAGTCGAACATCGTGCAGCAGGATGCATTATGTGAAGGTGTCCTGTAGAGAGGAGAACGATATTAGAGGCCCCTGTTTATTGACGATTTAATATGACACGTTGCAATTATGAAGTTTTCGGTATAGAATTAGACTAGTACAAGCATTCAACTTTCTAAGTCAAAAGCAAGATACAAGCTGCTAGACTCGATTACCGACCCCCCTAAAAGCTCCTTGCATAACAGCGTAGATTTTAACATGTGCTATTTTTCAAAGAATTCTTAGGAAAGGAATTTGATTTCAGATTTCGATTTCGATTACATGCCTTTTTGGTTCTCTTGTGTCCAAGAGTTGCGTAGTTGTGATGTCAGTAATAAACGGATCCAGATCACTGCTTTGTCACCATAACAAGCTAGTAATTAGGCGCTGGAAGCAAGACATTGCGACTGATTACCATAACCAGAGAACCCGGAACTGCACACTGAACTTTCTGGTGACTCTTTTGTCGATACCATTGACAATCTTCTTCATCTGGTATCTCCAGTGGCTTCTCGGTCTCAAGGCGCCGGGCTCAAGGCCGATGGAGCCTCCTAGTCCTGATTTGGCGGGAGGACCTGCGAGGGATCTAAAGTCATACTCCATCCAGAGGATCATTTGTCACGTGAACCTGGCGTTAGACACTTTTCATGGAATATTTCCAACGTAACAATAGCTCCAAACGGCGTTGAAAAAGAAGTTTTTCTCATAAATGGTACAAAAAACTACCATCTCAACTCGATAATTGGGGAAATGTTCTGACCGCGACAGATGAATTTCCGGGTCCTACAATTGAAGCTCGATCTGTTGACGTCCTCGTGGTCGACGTCTTCAACCTAGCTCAAGAAAGCTTGTCCCTCCACTGGCACGGCCTACATATGAGAAGTAGCTATGATATTATCTCGTGATAAGTGACTGCCGGGTTAACATACGTATAACAGGAGCAAATCATATGGATGGACCTATTGGCATCACTCAATGTGCTATCAAGCAAGGTGGAAAGTTTACTTACCAAGTCCCAATTGATGGTCAGGCGGGAACATTTTGGCAAGAAAAGTTGATGAAAAGTTATAAATTTCCCTTAATCAGGTATAGGTATCACGCACATTCGGAAGTTCAAAGAGCGGATGGCCTATACGGAGGTCTGGTAGTTCACAACCCTATCAACCCTCCAGAAATCATTTACTACCAGTACGAAAAGGAACTGTTGTTCTTAGTGGGCGATTGGTATCATTGGCCGTCTGAGAAAGTTCTTACTACTTTTATGAGTCGCACAAGTCTTGGCAGCGAGGTTTGTGCCAAAGGCATCTTCCACAAATGAGGAGCTGATTTTTACCAGCCATGTCCCGATTCTCTCCTCACAAATGGTCTCGGCTATTTTGAGTGTTCTATGGCCACTCATGGCGCTCCTATCAACTGTAGCGACGTGGTAAAACCAGGGCTCTTAGTTGATAAACAAACTCGCTACAGATTCCGGATGATAAACGTCGGGTACGTCATACACTACCCTTTAGATGTCCATACACAACTCATGATTCTTTAGTTCTCTTACTGTCATTTCATTCACAATCCCTGACTCGGAAATGAATGCCATTCAAGTGGACGGGGGCCAGCCAGTGAATGGAACTTCTCATCCCGTCAATTCAGTAGGAGTTCTTTACCCTGCGGAGAGGGTGGATTTCATCGTGGCATGGTCCGAGGCAGCCGTATATACTGATACTGAGATAATCGTTGAGTTGAATAAAGAGTAAGTCCAAACCGGGGGCCTTGCTAAATCCCGGCGAATACTTTCCAGTTGCTCCAGCCTTTCCTCTCTCAAATACGAGTAGAGCTCTGAGGTCCCCCGTAGTCCTTATGGCTAGAACTCAGGAAGAGGTGACCAGTATCTACAATACTCCCTTTCCTCCCCTCTCCCTTTTAGCATCTAACGACATTAGGTATTTTTTAAAGCCTAACTTTGCTCTTACACCAACTCAATCTTTCCTTCTCTCCACGGCATCTGCGATTCGACGAAATCCAAACAACAAAACAGAAGTCAGTTCTTTCAATCTCCGAGAGGCGAAGGGAATCCCACTTACCAGCCTCCTGCCGGATGCCCAAAAGTATTTTATGATATACACTGCAATCGAGATTCTAAATCACGAAGCTAGCATTCCGAAAGGCTTTATCAATCACACTACTTGGGAAGCACAAAGCTTACCGCTAGTTGCTTTAGACCGAGAAACTTGGGACCATCATCAACTTGTACCTTGGACCGGTCCTGAGCCCGTATGGGTTGAATTAACCATCAACAACATCGATGGCACCGGCCACCCCTTTCATCTTGTAAGTCCCTTAAGTCTCTTGAACTAGATACACATTCTCTGAACCCCACCGCCCTGATATGATATATATTTCTAGCACGGGTTTGATTTTTATGTTATCTCTTCATATGAAGGGAAGGGGGGCTGGGATTACTACAATCAGTTCAACCCGTCAAGCCCTCCCCGCGGCGGTCCATTCAATATCGCAAATCCGATACGCAAAGACACTGTCTACGTACCTCCGTGGGGATATGAAGTTATCAGATTTATGGCTGACAATGAAGGTATCTGGACATTACATTGCCATATCCTGTGGCACCAAGAAAGTGGGATGTCAATGGCCTTTCAGGTGCTTGGCGATAAACGCAAAGGTTTCAGTGAGAATATAGTTGGGTTAAGCGCGTATTCTTGTATGACTTAATCTGATGAGAAATTTCCCTCTTCTGCAGCATGAATCGCAGTTCGAATGATCATACCCAGAGCAAATCAAAACCCTTAGGAGCATTAGCATAGACTTTGAGCATCCCCTTCTGCTGAGGACTATCTATCTATTCCTTCCTTCCTTCTCCAGCCACATATGAAGATACACTGGATCTCGCACAAATAGATATATAGGTATAAACGCTATTATTCCAATTTTCGTGCAGGTACAATCACATCGGGGGATCGTATATTCGCCACCGGATAAGCATACAAAAAAGGAAACGTCATCAATTATCAACCAGAATAAATCAACTCGACTAGAGAATCAGAATATACAATGATTATGGGCTTATATTTATTCATTCGTAGCCTTGTAGCATAGTGTGTTTCTACCATTACAAGGCTTTGAAAAAGTATTTGCTCGAAATTTATAGACTGGACTACTATTAGATTAATTTCAACTCTTCGAATAATGCTACACCATCGTTTATCATCTCTCCTCCGTTGATACTCCACACCATGCTTCCTAACATACGATTGTATGTTATCGAGGGCGCATGCTTAATCGTGGTAACGTTCACATCGTCATTCAATATCCCATCCATGCCCAGTTCTGTGAATCTGCCCGAGGATCTAGAGGATGGTATCGGTGCATAAGCATCACTTCACTTAGACGTACCTTAACAGATTTAATAGCTCAACTCGCTTTGTCAATCTTTTTCTCATTCGCCGCATATTCATTAACATATTTCGTACCATTGGGAGCGAGAAAATCGAACTAAATGAGGGAATATTCTCCTAGTCGTGCATGACCCCAAAAACAACTCCCTATATTTTCAACAAACGACTGGTTGCTCCAATTCTGGAATCTAAAGTCAGGGTTGATATTTTGATGGAGATAAGGGACTAAATAACCTTATCATGATAGGCAATACCCTCCCACGTAAACTCAGCTCCACCCAGCACAAAACCCGCGAGACCGTCGGCGTCGGGTACAGCATTCGACCACCCAATACTTGGACCAACTATCATATTTACCGCATCTTCTGCTGGTCCACAAGGATAATGGGCTGGAGCACGACTCTCCAACCCAAATGTGCCTTTAATTCCCTGCTTCGGACTGTCAATCAGAATGTTATACTCCCCCATACCCAGTGAGCCTTCCTAACTCCACTTCTATCATTCTGTCTACAAGAACCAGAGGTGGCGTTCTCCATCATCGTCACGACCGCCTCACCTACTTCCAGGTACGCCTGGAAGACGGCCCCGTTTGGGAACGTGCAATTGAACCCCACCACAGTAACTTCAGCATTGTTTACTGAAGATGGTTTCCAAATTGGGGGAGATGGCATAAAAGTACTATCAGTCCCTAATTGTAGAACTTGAACTTATGGTTGAGGTTGGCCATCATTTCCACAATGTTGCAGAATTGACTGACCTGATAAACATTAATGTACGCAAAGAGTTTTGTATTCATGTACAGAATATAAAACAAAATTCCCTGTAGAGATGGGTGAATTGTGTTACTCATACTGCGAAAACAATAGTGGAAGAAGATAGCTGGGAAATTCACTACTTTGCAGCCAGAGCAGGAAGAAAGGTAATCAAATCCTCTGCCTTACTTACATCTGCCAAGACAGTTTGAGAATTCTCAGAAGGACAATCAGGGATCGGAGTCATAAGCAGATAATACGAAAAACAATAGCTTATTTGTTTAATTATATGGTCAAGGTGAAATTGGTGGCTTTTCTGGATGTTTCTCAACAGATAAGGTTTTGTAAATCCTCCGATAATGATAACAAGGCCAATCGTGGCAGTACTGCACCAGAAAAGGGCCTAAGACTTGTACCTATGGCATTGAAGGCATGTTAAAGGATATCTTCAATGAGGCCCAAGGTATCAATAGATTAGTTTCACTGGATGCTATCTTTAACATTGTGAAGGACAACAATGAAAGGTACCAAAGGGAGTATAGGACTACGCCATGCCTAGAAGCAAACTAATATCTAGAAACTCAAATCCCGCTGATCTATAGACCATCGAATAGCAGATAACTAAAAATTTACAAAACATAACATTCCTAAGTAAATAGTGAAGATCAAGACTCGGGAGGTGCACTAGTGGGTTGTAGCAAGCGCTAGTAGACTCACTTTTTCACTTCTAATGCCGGACAAGATTCTTTTTCCTGTTTATAACAAAAATTTCTCTCCCTCATTCCATTTATAAAAGATCCCTCAACCCAACCACTTGCAGTCGAGCTCTCAAATTCAAGGACTCGGACTTGCCTGATATCACCGTAAATGCTCCATGGGAACAAATCATCATGGCCACTAATAGAGCAGCACAACACGTAATTTTCCCCAAGTATTGGAAAATTAACTCCTCTAACAAATGTGCAAAAGATGAATATGGCTGAGCCTCGTTACACCCCTGAAATACGACGCCATACATCATGGATCATAATTAACACCGATGAGAAGGCTCCACCCTCCATTCACTGCGTCCAATCAACCTCCATACCAGCACCTGCGATATAAACAGCGCGACGGAAAGGAAGACGACGAGAAGGATTAAATGTCTGACTGTTGAGACATTCCTGCGTTCATCTAATCGGCTGCGCCGACAAGGTCGAGTAGTCCACACAGAGGCTGAAAAGGTCAATCTCTAAGACTCTCATTGTGATATTGTCAGATATTAGCTGAAGTTTCATTCAATGAAATGAGATCGTAGTTTATGAACAGGCTTGACAAGTCTTTTAAAACTTTGGAAATATGACCTTGATGACTAGGAGGATTCCAACAATATGTGTTGCGTCGAGTAGAGTATAGGATGGAAAATGCATGAGATCGGGATAGGATACCATTCTTCAGATATCGATTGGAGATATTCATTTCTTATTCCATACAAGCATAGCCTCATCCTTGCCCGCAAAACTCGGCATTAGAATACGACACCTCAGCTCCCAGCCCTGCATCTCCTTTTCGAACCATTCCTCAGCAGTACAAGTATTGAACCCGGTATATCTGTTGGCATTTTGGGTTCCAACAACCACGATGGTATCTCCCTTGTAGGCGTGTATAACTCTCTTCGTAAACGTGCCGGCTGTTACCATGTATACCAGGAGAAGTATTCTACCCTTCCCACCTGCATTCTTGCTCAAATATTCCACTCCGTCACTCTTCACAGTATCAGATACCCACATCGTCCGGTATTCGCTCGCTATACTATCCACTGCCGTCACTTCTAACTTCATCCTACGCAACATGTACGTCCAGTACCCATTTCCACTAGCCATATCAATGACTCCATCTTTAGTCGACAACTGACAGATTATGTAAAGCGCTTCGTACGTCGGGACCACACACCCAAAGTGATGGTAGAATACGGGAAGCATCGGATGTGTCCTTTTTGCATTGGCTGAATCGGCATAGGAGACATCCGGCAGTGGTCCGAGGAAAGCAGTGAGCTGGCACGAATACGCCCAAAGATCTAGGTATGGATTGATGTGGGATTTTGATTTCGGAACCTTGAGAAATGGGATGCGCCTCGACTCGAGGTAGTGCGCAATAGTCTCTCGAGGGGAGGATTTCTTCGCATTGGAGGAGAATGCAACAAGGGCTTTCGAAGAATCGGTATTTGGCGCAAAGATTGATGTATATGCCGTTATGTCTAATGAAGATACCTCAATCAGTCAATATCAATATCCAAGATCAGAACATACTTCTATCTGTGATCCATTTGATTGATATTTGTATTTCAATTTGTCTGCTTGCTCTTGGATTTGGGAGAGCGTCATCGCAAAGGATTCGGCTCTGTAAACGTAATCGTCATTCTCCGAGAGATTGAAAGTCTGTGTGATGGTCTTTGCAAAGTCATTGTCAATTATGCCTTTCCAATTGGAGAATATCTCGTCAGGAGAAGGCATTGCGGTGCTGGAGGGTCTTCTATGCGCATGTGTAGTGGGGGAGTTAGCGATGTTCAGGCGTTCAAATACGCTCAGTACAGTGACGTACACTAATTAATAAAAGTGTCTAACATCTGATTAGGGGCGGGTTTTAGGACGAGGTAATAGATCTCACTTCTTAAAAAATCCATTGAAAATAATACAATGTACGTACGAACAGCGTTTCCTTTTCGTAATCAAGCAAAAATCTCTGAAGAACTGGCCTAGTTATGAATACATTGATCTATACACATTCTAAGTGGAATAATAAAATCTTCGAGGTTTCATTGTTTCTCTCATTCTCAGAAATTCAGGCGCTGGCTACGTTACATTCGAGTGAACAAAGGAAAACTTCTTCATTCCCTCTAAGCCCGTCCCATATATACTCTTTTTTCTATACAAGCATCCCCTCTGCCCTTCACTTCATATAACGGTCTTTTCTGTCATTTTAAAAGATATCCTCCACCATCTTCCAAGCTTCACCCTGTCCAGCTTTCTCTCTCTCCTCCCAATACTTCCCATTGAACTCCCAAAATTCTTCACCCGTGATAGGACATCTGGATTTGTGGAACCAATGCGGCACGAACTCCTCTCCCCTCTCTTCGCGGGTTCGTCGTTTGGCTCTCTGCTTCTCCTCAACACGATTCTTCTCCGTAGCCGCGAAATCATATCTTCCATCTTCCATAGCGCGCTGATCCGGTCGCAGCCTCGTATCAGTAGGGGGTAGCCAAGGTTCCAATTTCTCATTGAGGTCATTAAGCGTAACGACGAAAGGTGTCAGGTTAAATGGAATACCAGTAGGTCGTGGATTAGCTTCCCAAACGATGAAAGCCTGGTTAGGATCACTGACACTATTTCGGTGGTGACCTCCAGCTTTAGGTTCCTCGATAGCAGCCTCGTAACCGGGCGTGAAACGCGCGTAGATTCTGCTATTCCAGCGACCACCCAGAGAGAAGCGGGTTTGGCCATCTGCGTCGTTTACGCGACCGGTAATTTGGTAGGCGGACGATGCTTTCCAGCCGCGAGCTTTGAAGTCGATCAGGCATACTTCGCCAGTGGTCCAGTTCTTGACCTCCATGGGACCATAGTTGTCAACAGTGGGAGAGCCAGTGATAATACCGATGACGGAGGAGGTGACTTTCTTCCAAGTGTATAGCTCTTCCTCTCCTCCATGGGGACGAAGTTTCAAGAACCAAGTCCCAAGAGGGTTGATGTCAAATGATTTCCCGTAGAACTTGGACTTCACAGCTGATTCACCGTAGTAAGTCCAATGCGGAGATTCGGCCCATGCAGCGCCAATAGGCGGATGGTGTGATACTTGTTCAATGAAGAATCGGTAGTTCTTATCAGGACGGGCATACTCGAAGGTTTCTCCAAGAAGAGGGTTGAAAGGCTTAGCGACACGGCCTATGGTGGATGCGTATTCTGAAGCAGCGAAGGCAGCGACGTAGACCATGCGTTCGGTGGAATCAGCTCGGTCGGCAGCGATGTCTAGGAGATCTGCGTATTCCATATCTTCGGCGCAGCGTTGGAGTAGAGAGGTCGGTTCATTGAAGGAGACGGGAAGGGTCATCTTGGTCATATCTTTGCCAATCATAGATTTCAGAATACTCTATTCTAATATTAGTAGCCGTTCATCATAGTAGACTTTTGACATACCCATAACGAAATTTTTGGACGATCATCGGCGTCCATCTTCAATTTCTTGCGTATTCCGTCCTCGTATCCTCTAAAGGAGGGACTAAGGTCGATTCCTTTGACCTCCACTAGTTCGCCCTTCGGTGCCAAAGTATGCAGCGGTGGACTCGACGGTGGCATTTCGGGAACCACTGGGACCTCACCCGCGTCCACAGCATCAAAAAATTCTTCGTCATCTTCGGATTCACTGTCTGATAGGTTTGTAACCTCGGCCAAAACGGACTTTCGACGCAGTGAGCTCGTGGCCCTCGAACGGCGTCTCATTGCTGTGCCATCATCCTGTAAATCGACTTGCTCCAAAGCCTCTGCATATTCAGAAGATTCGCCTCTACTTCCTGGTCGGCTGCCGCCGGCTACACTTCCCTCAATAACTTCACGAAGTGCTCGTTTAGTGAGTTTCCTCTTCTCTTCTGATTCGCCGACCCTGGCCTCGAGAACTTCTTGCTCACGAGCAACCTGTGCCATACTATCCTCCCACATCCGTCGCATGTCAGCTTCTCGGTCGAGGCGGTACTGCCAGTAAGCATCTCTATCCTTGGCAATCTTCAAAAGATCACCGACCAGGCCCGTCAAATTACGTATCGAAGAGTCATAGGTCTGAACAGCTTGGACAGCGACGGCGTCTGAGATTGTAAGTGTTGGATTCTTAACTTGCTCGGCTTGTAGAGCCGCATTAACGTGACCCATCATTTCGAGCTGTAATTTTGCCGATTGAGCGGTGATGCCAAATGCATCTTTCGATGCCGGTGCTTCACGATCGCTTGAGCCCTCGCCATATTCTTCGTCTTCATCCTCACCATCAACTGGGGCTGTTGCATGACTGTGGGTCTTGCCGACCTCGCCACCCATGAAACTAGGTTCGTAAGATCCGTACGCTGTTCCTTCGTCATCATCAGCCACGCTGCCCCCTGTTGTGAAGCCGACCTTCTGACCAACTGGTCGTCCTTCACCAGACCGGCTTGCTTGTGTGCTATTGCGTCGAGTCTCAACCATGCTGGCTGCCTCACTGCCAGGAATTGACAAATCTCTTGTTGATTGTTCTGCTTTCGCCTGTCGGAGTAACTCGGCACTTCTCTGCTTCATCTTGTCTTCTTCCTTGGCCTGGTCCTTCGTCCATTGGATGGAATTATTGAGTGCCCAAAACCACCTCTTAGCTTCGACTTCGTGATTCGCTTTCAAATGGTACTTCACGGAAGATTTCCCAATGATCTCGAATTTCGTCTTCTCAGTTGGATCCATGTTGAGTTTCGCAATACGCATATTGATGGCTCCACGACATGCAGATCCAGCATCGTCCTGGTGTTTGTAGTAGCTCATAACTCCGTCTTCCAAGACAAACCATCGCAGTTGATATCCTTTCCGATAATTGGTCCATTTCTTGAGGTAGCCTTTCATTTCCCTGCCATCTTTGCCAGCTAGAGGATCTGGTGTAGAGTTCGGTGCTCCTTGTTGACTCGCGTTCCCTAAAACAGCCTTTTCCTGAATTCCGCGCTGTGCTGCGACTGCTGCTGGAGATTTCTTGAGCATAGCTCGTGTAGTATCGTCCTTTGTGACATCTTGTGGAAGCTTGCCTCTACGGTCCCGCCGAAATGGGTCTGCTCCATGCAAGAGTAGTACCTGAATCAAAGCCTTGTTCTTCTTCCTCGCTGCCTCGTGTAATAGAGTGCCCCCCGATTGTATGGTCGTAATGTCCGAAGCAAATTCGCCACCATTTATATCCAGAACAGTCTTCACGCGTGGTTCCTCCAAAACTTCACTCAGCCTGTCGTAGTTCCCTTCCGCTACCAATCCTTGTAATTCCTTTATTTTGCTGTCAACAAAAATCGATCGAGATAGTTGTAATTGTTGGAAAATATCAGGAGTTCGTGCCATATCGAGAGGAAGTCGGCCTTGGTAATTCGGGATAGAATCGTTGATGCCAGGCTGGTCTAGCAGAAGTCGCACGATTGGTCCTCGCCCTTGTTGAGCCGCAACATGTAACGCCGTGTTGCCCTCCTTATCCCTTGCATTTATATCGATCGTGCCCGCCCCATCTGAAAGAACATACTCCACCACTGGTTGCTCCGCGCATTGAATGGCAAGGTGAAGTATGCTTGTATCCTCAAACCCCATAGACGACCCCGAGCCAGCTTCACTAGAGCTGCTCATCCTACTCCCGTGTGATTCCCTTATCGACCGCGAGATTGATGCTGTATCTCCATTCCTCAATGCCTCGAATACCCGAAATTTCCTGACAGATTGCTCGATTGAAACCCCTTTATCTTGTGGTAGTGGCGGCACTGGAACAGCCTTGGGGGACGTAATATGCGATGCCGATCGCATACCTGCGGTTCCTGTAGATGGCCTTGAAGAGTGTGATCGGTGGGAGTTATGATGCGACATGTTGAGAGAAGCCGAGGAGGATGCCGTCGTGGGATGCGCAGTTAAAGACCCATCATCTGTCCTCTTCTCCTCTTCCTTGCTCCCCTCTTTCCTTCGCAGTAACGAGAGGGCAGCGGATTTGCTGCGCTTATGGCTGTGGTGGAGAAGAGGATTGTTAGTGATGGCTCAGCAAAGGCGCAGCGTGTTCCTTTCGTAACGTGGACAATAGACGGTCTTGGACAACCCCAAGAGTGCCAATATTATTCCTTGGGGATCTTCGACTTACGTTTCACTGGATTCCGACATATTTGCCCTTCTTGTCCTGCCTCGCAGAGCTGATCAATGGGGGTAGTTATGGTAGGGACCCCTAATACGAGCTGCGGGGTTGCTCCTTCTCGTCGTCTCAGCGCAACAAGTTCATTGACCAAAAATATGCGAGATGCAATTGAGAACGCCACCGTAGGACCGCGCAATGGATGAATAATTCCGTACTTCTTGACGGCGTTGCGATACTGGCTTTATTAATCAAATTGCCCAAGTCATGGCCATGACGTTTTACCTCTTACACGTGATAAAATGGCTAACAACGGTTACTTAAGGGAGCAAAGATCTTCGAGATCAGCAAACGGCCACAGCCGCCAGAACCATTCACGTTCAAGGGGTGACACCGTTGGTGTGAATAGCTTCATCTTTGATGCTCCGATAATCAACCTCCTCCAGGGCATGTAAATGTAAATGCACACTCGCACACCCGCTCTCCCGTCAAACTAGCAGCCCCAGAACGACCCATACGCGTGTCTTGCGGACGGGAGTTGATAGGATCTGCCATGATCTGGCCTTCGTAATTCGGCGTCTGAGTCCGAGATTCAGTGGCCTGTTCTTTCAAACCACGATCGATCTCGTCTATTGTATATGTCTGTTATGCAGGTGAGTCAGCGCTGATTGTATGTGTATTCGCTCTTGCTTCGAAATTTGAATATATGAATGAGCCAGATATGATACACGCCAAGTCTGCAATATCACAAGTCCTAGATGAAGAGCATCAAAGCTGGCAGGCATATATGATTTTGTCATTTCTCCAGCAATGTATCTACATACAGAAAGATGAAGGGGGCTCAGAAGTACGTGACCTTACAGTCCGCCTAAGTATCTGCATGAGACAAATCCTAGGGACATACGAACAGAGATCTTTGGTTCTTTCGGTCTGGCACAACATAATTGCTTTTATAATTTCCTTATTGTAACCGGACGTTCCATGAATCCCAGACAATGCCGACTATCGAGAACTCGCCGCAGCCCTTTGATGAAACAACCGGCGGGTGTAGATAGTCTTTTGCATTGAGAAGTCGTCGTTCTCGGGCCTTGCCGCTCTCTGCGCATCGTCAAGATCTTCCAACTCTCTTCGGAGATGAGATCAAATGTACAGGTACATGTTCTCTTCGCATCTTCGAATCTGCCCAATGAAATCCTCGTAATCGTGGATCCAACTTGTAGAAGCAATCTTGCAAGATATGCACCTCCCAGCTTTGAACCCGGAATTTCATAATGATATCTATACAAAATGATCTTTTTGTATGTTTTCATGGCTACAATCAAATAGTACCTAATCGCACTACCGTAGTAAAGTATGGATTACCTTCTACATTAGAACTGTCGGACCTGCTTAGCTTTGGCGAAGGGCCTGTCGCTGAGGAAAGATGATTATAGGTGATTAACAGCTAGATCGCATCATTGCAAAGGTATCAAGCGAAATAAGAATGCAAAGGAAGAGCATGTTAGAATTCTCTAAACATCACGTTGAGAAGATAGGTGGAATTTAAGATCCATCTGGTAGGTAAGAGCCCTCCCCCTTCAGTACCAATCACTATCTTTCGGGCCCATCAGATATGCTATATAGTCCACCCTTCGCTTGACTCCTACTTCCAACTTCCAGAAATTAAATCTGGGAGAAGGAGGACACCTTCGTGACTTTAGCTCTACTTCGCTCTAATTGGCTGCCTAGACGACCTTGCCGCCTAAATCAGCCAACCTCAAGACCGTAATCTTCAAAGACCACAAGTGAAGAGCAGCTAGAGAATATAGACGATAGAATAACATAAGAATGGATCACGGCATTGGTCGCTATCCTCCTCCACACAAATCCACATCGTTTGTCGACCTTGACTACGACATCCTCCTCCTCATATTCGAGCAGATCAACATCACCGACGCAGCTTACACCATTAAAGAACACAATCCCTCAAAAAGTAATACACATTTACGGAAATTACCAAAACTCTACTACTACATTCGAAAAACTCTCCCGATTCTGCGCCTCGTTTCATCCAAGTTCAAGGCGGCTGTCACCCCGATTAGATACCGAAATTTCAAGCTCAAAACTGTCGATCTTGAAAACGGGATTGCAAGTTTTGTAATCTCGGATGTCGTGAGATATACAAGAAACGTGGTCTTCAACGGTCACGTAGATTGGGATGTGGTTAGCACGACATATCAGAGCCTCCCGCGGCTTGAAACTATCAAGTAGGTTGACAATATCGATAAACATGCTCTTGTATTTATGAAGTACAGATGGTTACTTCACGGCGCAGCGGGGGGAGATGCAAACGCCGCATGGCGACCAGTCCCCTTGAATATCGCTCGACCCAACGTCAAAATCTCAGTCGAGCTCTCCTCTCACTGTCCCAGCCTCAACGGTGTCATTCCTCCTTCTCAACTTGTCTCTCTAGACTTGGGCTACTGGCAACCGAAACGCACCACACTAGACGAGTCTCATGCAGTCAATGTTGCAACACTAAAATCATCCCTTCTTGCGAATACCAATCTTAAAGTTCTGCGCTATACGGCAGAGGACGCGGATATGCACATCTTTGGCGGAGACTGCATTCCTTTCCCCACGTTTACTCGCAACCAGAAGGTCCCTGCTTTCAGGGAGTTAACCATACCATCTTACCAATGGAATCATAGTACTGCTGAAGTTGAGTTGAGCTGGAATTTCAAAGAATTGAGGTATCTGGATATCCGCGGTGTTCCTCTCTATCCTTTCTTCTCGTCCATCAATTTTTCTGACTTCGGGAACCTTCGGGTACTGAAGATCGGGGATTTTTCATGGAGTCGGAGCGAGGATCTCAGAGCCCAGGGGGTCTCACTTCTAGAAGAGTTTCTCCTCACAGTCCCAAACTTGGAGGAATTTTATATGACAAGTTGGCGTACGGGTGAGCTTACCCAGGGAGCCATGGAGGTACTGTCATATCTGAAGGTATTGGAATTCAGAGAGACCATTTTAATTGGCGAGGAGCCCGAGAACGATGCAGGATCGGTATTTGACATTGCGGGCTTAGAAAAGTTGGGGAAGTGGCACCCCTTTCTGGAAGAACTGGCAGTGGAGATCGATCCCAAATCAGATGAAGTGAGTCCCTTTC
>Ga0182030_10010684_pt1 | contig 18598 bp, 17 predicted proteins | sample 812S3MmetaG_FD_121299 | JGI IMG/M metagenome (GOLD analysis project Ga0182030, IMG submission 121299) | Permafrost microbial communities from Stordalen Mire, Sweden - 812S3M metaG (Illumina Assembly) | ecosystem: Environmental > Terrestrial > Soil > Wetlands > Permafrost | place: Sweden...
CACGCCCGTCGGAAAGGATTTCACCACCGCCGACATCCAAATCAGCAAGCAGATTTTCGCCCAACAAGCGCGCACCCGCGCACCGCTGGTGCGCACCATCTGCAACGCGCTGCGCGACTGCCCGGACGGCACACTGCGGTCAGGCTTCTTCCTCGACATCCTTCAACGAGGGTTCAGCGCCCACGACGCGCGACAACAATTCCACACCGCCATCAGCTGGGGCCGATACGCCGAGCTGTTTGACTACAACACCCACACCGGCCAGATCACCGCTGGAGCAAACCCGGAAATCCCTACACCCGCATCAACCGGCCCCGGCCGGTAACCGCCTATCCGAAGGGCCCGTTTCATCGAATAGGTGCACTCACGCAACCGGGTTCGCACCTTCGGTGTGGCAATTCGGTTGCACTGCAGTAGCTTTGGCCGCTGATGCGTTGGGTTGCGATCTGCGCCCGGCTCTTCGCTATTTGCGTTGACGGGCTACGATCACAGGAATCCGGGCCGCGTGAGTCACCGTTGTGCTGACCGATCCCAGTAGCATTCCAGCGAATCCGCCGCGGCCGTGGCTGCCCACCACGACGAGCTGGGCCGACTCGGACTCATTGAGGAGATAACGGGCCGGGTCGTCCCACACGACCCGCGGACGAATCCTGACGTCCGGGTAGCGTTCCCGCCAGCCGGCCAGCCGCTCCGCCAGGATTTCATTGCGCAGAGCCTCCTGCGCCGACCACTCCATACTTGGGGCGGCTGATAGGTCTGGGTCTCTCCACGCGTGCAGTGCGACCAAGTCCACGCCACGCCACGATGCCTCGTCGAAGGCGATCGCGGTCGCCAATTCCGACGCCGGGGAACCGTCGATGCCCACCACGACCGGCAATTTGGAGGGATGCTCCAAGGATGGAGCCTCGTCATGGATTACTGCGACTGGGCAGTGCGCATGGTGAACCAACCCGGTGCTGACCGAGCCGAGCAGAATCCGACTCAAAGGGTGCTGCCCGCGACAGCCCACCACTACCATCTGCGCCTCCTTGGAAAGCTCGACGAGCGGAGCCACGGGCACCGAAAAGAACAGCTCAGTTTTGATTTCAGGGGGGCCCAGGCCTGCGCTGCTGCTTTCAGCGACCTTCACCGCATCGGCGAGGAGTTTCCGGCCAGACTCTTCCCGTTCTGGATCCTCCTCGGCGGGCGGAAGTGGGACATCGGACAAAAGCCACGGTGCTGGGCCCCAGGCCGCAGTGACCTCGACGTGGACGAGGGTGAGCGGCACATTGCGCATCCGCGCCTCGAAGGTGGCCCACCGCACCGCCGTCATGGATGACGATGACCCGTCGACTCCGACCACGATGCCCGGAGATGTTGTGCTATCAGACATTCGCTGTAAGCCTCCTTATTGCCGCAGGCGAGCGACGCCAATAACGCTAACCGCGCGGTGGCCGCGCGTCAGGAGGATTTGGTCCCCGCCGGATGGGGCATCAGACCCCATGCGACATGTCCTCAACAAGGTTCAGGCAATAGATCGGCATCCGCCAATACGATTAGCGGATGAGACAACTTCTCACCACCGTGAAGGTCCACTGACGTGCAGGGGTTCGGTTTCGAAACACTGGCACTGCTGACCGCAATTGGTTTTGCCGGCCCGCTGCTTGCGGCATTGCCGCGCTTGCGGATTCCGGTGATTGTCGGTGAGTTGATCGCGGGACTCGTCGTCGGCAAGACCGGCTTCGGTGTCGTCGATGCCGCCAACCCAACGTTTCAGTTGCTCGCGAATATCGGCTTCGCGCTGGTGATGTTCGTCGTGGGCACCCACGTACCGGTCCGCGGCCACGAGATGCGCTCGGCGGTGCCGCTGGCACTGGCGCGGGTGCTTCTGGGCGGTGCCGTCGCGTTCGCTCTCGCTGTTGGGCTGGCGGCGGAGTTCGGCACCGGCCACGCGGCGCTTTACGCGGTGCTGATGGCCTCTTCGTCCGCGGCAATGGCATTGCCGGTGATCGATTCGCTGCGGTTGCAGGGACCACAGGTGCTGTCCGTGACTGCGCAGATTGCTGTTGCCGATACGGCGTGTATTGTGTTGCTGCCGTTGGTGATCGACATCCGGAGTGCGCCAGCGGCAGCGCTGGGTGCGTTGGCCGTCGCCGGCTGCGCGGCGGTGCTCTTTGTGCTGCTGAGCGCCGTCGACCGCAGGGGCTGGCGTGCCCGCGCTCACTCCTATTCCGAAAATCATCGGTTTGCGCTGGAATTGCGGATCAGCCTGATCGTGCTGTTCGCGCTGGCGGCGCTGGCCGTCAGTACCCACGTGTCGATCATGCTAGCGGGCTTCGCGGTGGGCTTGGTGATCGCGGCGGTCGGCGAACCGCGACGGCTGGCGCGTCAGTTATTCGGCATTACCGAGGGGTTCTTCAGCCCGCTGTTCTTCGTTTGGTTGGGCGCCTCGCTGCAGGTACGCGAGTTGGGTTCGCACCCAAAACTCATTCTGCTAGGAGTAAGCCTGGGGCTGGGCGCTGTCCTGGTGCATAGCGCGGGAAGGCTGCTCGGTCAGCCGCTGACGCTCGCGGTGCTGTCGGCCGCGCAGCTGGGTGTGCCGGTCGCCGCGGCGACGATCGGCACCGAGGAACACCTTCTCGTCGCGGGGGAAGCATCGGCCCTAATGTTCGGTGCATTACTGACGATTGGCTGCGCATCGATCGCGGGCGCGTTGGCGGCGCGCGCCCAGACTGTCGCAGACGCAGACAAATCCGCTCAGACGAACAAACCATAGCGCTGCGGCGCCGGATCACGCTGCGGGCACGCGGGTTCGGCGTTATTCGGCCGCTTCGCCTTGCCGTGCTTCTTCTCTGGCGATGAATGCGTCATACATTGACGTGTCGGTCAGCAGCCCGTGAGTGTAGAGCTCCAGAGCCGGCAGAATCATGTCCTTGCTGTAATCCGATGATTGCGCGCATGTAGGGCCATTGGGCCTCGGGATCCCGGTGCCGAAAGGCCTCTGGGGCCGGGACTTCGGCGTGCCAGGAAGCGCGACTGAAGCACTTCCAGCTGGTTTCGTTCGCCCCTACGGGCCGGATCAGGGAAGTGGTCGGATCAACCCTAAGGCTGATTGAGGAGGCCACGATGAGATTCGCAAAGTACGTGACGCGGGTTGAGACGATGTACTGCGTTACCGACCGCTTGCACGGTGGCCGCACCGTCAAGGTTCCCGGTCCCGAGATCGCACCCACAGTGTCGGTTTGGCTTGCGAAGCTGGGCGCCCACAGCCCTCTGGTTGAGGATCTCGCCCGGGCGGCGTGCGCCGGTGACTGGGCGGCAGCCTGCGCCGTCGGCGACCGATTATCCGTTGACGTGTTCGTTGCGGGCGCAGCGTAGCTCTTCCAGCGAGTACGCCGAGTCTTGCCCACACAGGTCGTGGCACAAAGTCCTTCTGGACTGGGGACGTCATGCTCTCGTGCGGCCGATGCGATTACGCGATCGTTGACATCACAAGTTTTTACGGAAGGACCAATAGCCATGAACGTGCACTTTCCCGATGCCGGCACAATCCGGACGGTGCTGGCTCTGACATCTCGAGCTCCCTCCGTCCATAACACGCAACCGTGGCGGTGGCTGGTGGGTGGCCAGAGCCTGCATCTGTACTCCGACGCGGACCGGCAGCTGCCCAACATCGATCCCGACGGCCGAGACTTGATCTTGAGTTGCGGCGCGGCGCTGCATCACTGCGTCGTTGGTTTCGCAGCGGTTGGGTGGCGAGCCAAGGTGAATCGCTTCCCAAATCCCGCTGACCCCAGTCACCTTGCCGCGATCGAATTGTCTCGCTCAACCGCTGATCCTGTCGATATAGCGCTGGCCGCGGCGATCCCGCGGCGCCGGACCGACCGGCGCCACTACAGTTCCTGGCCGGTACCCGTAGGCGATATTGGTGTGATGGCCGCGCGAGCTGCTCGGAACGGCGTAACGCTGTGCCAAGTCGAAGACACCGATAGCCTGCATAAGATTGTGGCTCAATCTGTCTGGGATCACATGACCCATGATTATCTTGTCGAGCTCACCGAGTGGAGTGGACGCTACGCCTCGGTGGCCGGCGTCCCGGCCCGCAATACGCCAAAATCCGACCCGAAGGCGAAGATTCCGAGTCGGCTCTTTGCCGGTCCTGCGCTGGCTATGCCATCGGACTCGTCGCCCGACGAAGACAATGCCGTAGTGCTTGCTCTGGGAACTCGTGACGACGACAGGTTGGCCCAGCTACGCGCCGGCGAGGCCACCAGCATCGTGCTGCTCACCGCCACATCGATGGGCTTGGCGAGTTGCCCGGTCACCGAACCGCTGGAGATCGCCGAAACACGCGAGGCCGTGCGCGCCGACATCTTCGGAACTAGCAGCTATCCGCAGATGCTGCTGCGGGTCGGTTGGGCGCCGATCAACGCTGACCCGTTGCCGTCGACACCGCGACGCGAACTCTCCGAGTTCGTCGAGTGGATGGCTGATCGCGGACAACACGTCGCCGAGTAGGTCGACGAATTCCCAAGTGATTTGCGCTGTCTCGCGGGTATTTGACACGTCGTGCGGTCCCAGTTGGTGGCTCTGGCCTTCATGTGTGGTCCGGAGCCGAACGCGGCGGTCGTGACTTCCTCAATCCCGGGCCGCGTCAGTCGCTACGCCCTGAGTGACCTGCGTACCGGGGCCGAAATCAAGCGCAACCGTCGGCCAGTGAGGCGATTGCGGCGCCCAGCCTGGCGGTGACTTCGTCGGCGATCTCGATGAGGGTTGGCTCTCCGGTTACCTCGAGCAAGATGCCCGGATCCATCGCCTCAACAATCACCGTGCCCGGGTTGCCCGGGTCGGCGCGCACCAATACGTTGCAGGGGAGTAGCAGCCCGATCTGTCGATCTACGCTGATAGCCCGGTACGCCAAGGTCGGATGACATGCACCGAGGATCAGGTAGTCCTCCATCTCGACGTCGAGCTTGGCCTTCAGTGTCGCTTTGATGTCGATTTCGGTGAGCACGCCAAACCCCTGTTGTACAAGGGCTTTTCGGGTGCATGCGACCGCGTCTTCGAACCGGGTTGCTAAGTTTGCCGATAGCGCGACGCCCATGCTGAATTCCTTTGGTGTGTGGCCGAAACCAAAACCGACCCACGCCTGCCGATCAGGCGGGCGAACATGGGAGTAGTGGCCTGAATTTAGTGTGAAGAACTCACGGCGGCGCCTCTGCTGAGCGTTTCGTGGTCGAGATGATGACCTCACGGCCACCGTCGAGGTTTTCAAATCCCATGAGGGCTATCCGATCGGTAAAGCGTTGCCTGCGATAGGGACCGAAGTCCCGAAAGTTGAGGACTTCCGCAACCTCCGTGAATCCTCTCCCGCCGGGGCCCTTCTGAACACGGAAGTCGGGACCAACGACCCACAACGGCGCGCGTTCGGCCCTAGGGGCCGCGCCGTAGATTTGGTGTGATTAGCAGGTACGGGTTGGATGAGGAGGACGACGATGAGGTCACCGAATCCAATGCCTCGCGAGTATTCGCGCAGCAGACGGCCGCATAAGCGGGCCGGTCAGTTGAACGTGGCCCGGCAAGAACCTAAGGGTGTGCCGACGATGACAAAGAACGTTCTCTCCGATGCGCAGATCGCCGCGCTGACATCCGCGCAGCGGCGTGAGCTAATTCAGCGTCTCGAACGACCCATGGCGGAGTTGAGGCCAAAAGGCTTCGCGGCGAAGCTAACACAAGCACATCTGGGGCTGATGACTGGCGGCGCGGTGTTCATGATCCCTTGGATTGTCTATCTCAGCTTTACGTTGCCTGAGAACTACACCGTCCGAGACTGGCCGTTGACGTGGTTGGGCTTCGACAGCTTGTTGGTCGTGTTCATGGCCGCGACGGCGATCCTGACCTGGCTGCACCGCCAGGTGCTGGTGCTTCCTGCTTTCACCACCGGGATACTGCTGCTCTGTGACGCGTGGTTCGACGTCACGACCGCCAGTCCCGAAGAATTTCGCTCGTCGGTTGTGACCGCGCTGCTGGGCGGAATGCTGGCGTTCGTCCTCATCATCGGGGCGCTGAGCTTAGTGCGCTTGAACGCCCGCCGGCTGTGGCTACTCGACCCCGGCCAGTCTCTGTGGCGGTTGCCGCTGCTTTCCTAACGGCACGGTCTTGATATTTGGGCGTGTCGTCAATGTTGGGAGTTCTCAAATCCATTGAGATCGAACAACTTCTGCACAGCGAAGTCGTGCAGGAGGGCGGCGAGGGCCTTTGGACATCCAAGTTGGTGACGTGATACCCCTGCCGCCGCCTTGCCGCACGTGTGCACGATTGAACTCCCGAAGGAAAGGGGAAGCGCATGAAGGCAAACGTCGGTGACTGGCTGGTAATGAAGGGCACCACAATCGATCAGGCAGACCAGCGGGGACTGATCACCGAGATTCACTCACCAGACGGCGCACCACCGTATGTGGTGCGGTGGCTCGCCACCGACCACGAGGCGACCGTTTTCCCGGGCACGGACGCTGTCGTCGTTACGGCCGCGGAGCAGGCGGACGCCGACGAGCGTGCGCGACATCGGTTCGGAGCCGTGCAATCGGCCATTTCCCACGATAAGCGCAAGTAGGAGCGTGCGGATCAGGCGGTGAAATCGGCGTCGATAGCGCCGCGCCTCAACCGGCGCTGGCCCAGGCCGACACCGAGTTCAGCCGTCGCTTCTGCTAGTGCGGGTAGATGACCTTTGGCCCTCGTCAGTAATCAGTTCCGTGATGTAGCACGGAAGTATGCACCATAGAACGGATTTGCCACAGGCCATCGACGTTGACGTGACAACGCACGGTGAGCTTCCGGAAGCGGCGGAATACGCGCGTACCAAGATCGGCGAGCTCGGGCGGTACACCAGCCGACCGGTGCTGCAGGCCCACGTCAAACTGAGCAGGCATCACGATCCGGCGGTGCCGCGGCCGGTGGTCGCGCAGGCCAATCTCGACGTCGATGGCCGGCTTGTCCGCGCTCAGGTCCAGGCAGAGACAGCGCGAGAAGCGGTCGATCTTCTCGCGGCGCGGCTGCGCCGCCGGCTGGAACGCATCGCCGAACATTGGGAGGCGCGCCGCGGCGAGCTGCCCTCGGCCAGTTCCCACGAATGGCGGCACGATTCCGAGCCGACGCCCCGGCCCAACTACTTCCCCCGTCCGGCAGATGAGCGCCGTGTCATCCGTCGCAAGTCGTTCACGATGGCGCCCTGCACCCTCGACGAGGCCGCCCGTGAATTGGAGCTTCTCGACTACGACTTTCACCTGTTCACTGAGCAAGGCACCGGCACTGCAGCTGTCCTGTACCGCGACGACGCGACCGGATATCGCGTTGCGCTGGTAGCGCCGGCTTTAGCCGGCCAGCTGAGCCCGTACGAGCTGCCCGTGACCATCAGCCGACACCCGGTGCCATGTCTGACCGAAGAGGAAGCCGCCGACCGGCTGAGCCTGCTTGGCCTGCCGTTCCTGTTCTTTGTCGACGCCGCCCAGGGCCGCGCCAGCGTGCTGTATCACCGCTACGACGGACATTACGGCTTGATCACCCCGGCGGGCTAGGCGTCTTGTACGTCAGCGCAACCAGTGACCTTTGTCCAGTGGCCGGGTGTCTTTGCGCCCTTATGTCCGAGGCCAGATTGACGGAACGTTGAGAATGCCGAGATGGTTCGAGGTTGCCACCGGTTCACCGTCAAAGGAGTTGTTGAGTCATGAGTAGTCGGAATTTCGGCCTGGGGCCGGCGGCAGGCGAGTACAGCGCGGACGACGACGACCAGCTTCAGCCAGAGGACACGCTGATCGACCGCGGCATCGATGATGTACTCGACGAGGGATATTCGCCGCCCGAGCGACCCTACGGACGTGGGGCCTACGGGCCGTCGGAAACCCTCGACCAACAGCTTGCCGAGGAAGAGCCAGATCCGCTGTCGCGAATCGGTAACCCGCTCGACACCGATGAACAGCAGCGGTCCGACGAAGCGGAGCGTGAAACCGAGTTCCCGCAGCGACGCGAGGTTGGGCGGCTGCGAGCAGGCCGCCTTGTCGCGCCGGACAGGGGTTATGGCGAAGACACAGAGGCGGAACTGGTAGCCGAGGACGTCGGTATCAGCGGGGGAGCAGCGTCTGCCGAAGAGGCTGCAATTCACATCATCGACAACGGCGACTAGTGCTGCGCGCCCTGATCGGACAGGAGGGCCCGTCAGCTTGGGGCGACAGATGGTCTTGACGCAGAGAAGTCTCTGAACCGCTTCAGGTAAGACAACACTCGGCGCTTTGGCACAGTCCTAGGCCAGTCGTCGGCCCGAAAGTATGCGTCCGACCCTCCATCGACGAAAACGATGCTTCCGCATAAGAATTCCGCGGCATCTGAAAGCATGAAGAGTGCCCAATCGGCAAGTTGACCAGCATCGCCGAACCCGTCGACCGGGATAGGGAAAGCACGAATGGCCTTCGCCTGCTTGGGTATCGAGAGCTGCTCCTCCAGCAGGGGTGTCATGATCGCTCCTGGAGCGAGAGCGTTCAGGCGGATGCCTGCGCCCGCCCATTCAGGTTTCACCGCCTCACGTCGAACCCAATGGCTCACCGCGATCTTGGATGCGGCGTAGAGGATCGTGGACGCATTGGTGCCAAAGATCCTCACCGAGCGAACCGCCCTATCGGCGTCATCGGCTAGGAATGCTCGGACCGTTCGCGCGGGAACCGCGGGCGTTGTTGTTGTGGAGTTGCTGGAGAAAACAACGACTTTCGCGCGGGTGGCGGAGGCCAGCGCCGGCCGCCACGCGTTAAGCAGGTCAACGACACCGAAGTAGTTGACTTGGGCAATAAGGCGCGAACGGTCGACGGCTGGCGCGGGGCCAAGTCCGGCTGCGAGCACGGCGCCGTCCAGTCCGGCCTGCGATAACGCCAAAACGCCGTCGGTGGCAGCCCGGCGCCCCTCCGCGGTCGACAAATCGGCGACAACGTCTGCCTGCTTGATGTCCACTCCGATTACGGTATGGCCCGCTTCGCGCAGCTTCTGCGCGACCATGTGCCCCATCCCGGATGCCGATCCAGTCACTGCATAGACGCTCACTTGTGTGTTCTATCTGTTTGTGGCGGCATGGCACAAGTGATCGATGAACCAGTCGCACGCCAGCCTGGCAACCTCTTCGAGCGTGCCCGGCTCCTCGAAAAGGTGCGTCGCGCCGGGGACCACCATAACGTCGCACCGCCCGGGTATTACTGCTTGCGCTTTTCGGTTCAACTCAAGGACTACCTGGTCACGCCCGCCCACGATCAGCAGGGTCGGCGCCCTCACGTTCGCGAGCGAACTACCCGCGAGATCGGGCCGGCCGCCGCGCGAGACAACAGCTTCCACCTTCACTCGGGGATCCGCGGCGGCAGCCAGCGCCGCACCCGCCCCGGTGCTCGCGCCGAAGTAGCCGACCGGCAGCGACGCGGCGTCGGGCTGGGTGGCTAGCCAACCGGTCACGTCGACGAGTCGGGACGCCAGCAGCTCGATGTCGAAGACATTGGCGCGGTTGCGTTCTTCGTTGGGTGTGAGCAAGTCGAACAGCAGCGTGGCAAGGCCGGCCCCGTTTAAGACCTCCGCGACGTACCGATTACGGGGGCTGTGCCGGCTGCTACCGCTGCCGTGAGCGAAAACCACAATGCCCCTGGGGTTCTCGGGGATGGTCAGGTGCCCGGCGACCGACACAGGCCCGGCGAGCACACGGATCTCCTCGTCGCGCAGCGGCGGGTCGGCGGCGGCGTCGGCCGCGGCGGCGTCGGCAAAGTTCTTGCGGGCGCGATCGAGGAGCCTGACCACCTCGGCGTCGGAAGTCGCAGCGAAATGGCGGTAACCCTGGCCAACCGCGAAGAATAACGCTGGCGTCTCCAAGCACACGACCTCGTCGGCGTACCCGGCGAAGCTTGCGTCGATGTCGTTGGGGCCGATCGGCACCGCCAGCACCACACGGCTTGCCCCGTGCGCGCGGGCGACCTGGCATGCCGCTTTGGCCGTCGCGCCGGTGGCGACGCCGTCATCGACGATCACAGCGATGCGCCCCGTCAATGAAATCCGGTCATGCCCACGGCGGAAGCGTTCCGCGCGGCGTCGCAATTCGATCCCCTCCCTGCGTTCGACTGAGGCCATGTCGTTGCCACCGAGGCGCGACTCACACACGACCAAATCGTTGAGCACCCGCACGCCGTCCTCGCCGATAGCGCCGAAGGCCAGTTCGGGTTGGAACGGCACTCCGAGTTTGCGCACGACGAGGACGTCAAGTGGTGCCCGTAGCGCTTTGGCGACCTCGAACGCCACGGGGACTCCGCCTCGCGGCAGACCGAGCACGACTACGTCTTGACCGCGCAAAAAGTCCATGCGCGACGCCAACTTCCGTCCGGCATCGGCGCGATCATCGAAGCGTCTCATCAGTCGAGTCCCGATACCGTTATGGGCCGCCAGTTGGCCCAGCGACAAAGTTCTCGAAAAGCGCTATGCGTCATCGCGATTGACTCGGAACCTAGGACTGTTGGCCGGCGAGTCGGTCGGTTGCGACGTATCGCAGCAACGCGCCGATCCCGTCCGCGGGTGTGATCTGATTGTCCGCCCGAACCAACGAGGCCCCAACCGCGATTGCGGTGAACGGCAACGCCTCATCGGCCCTTGCCACACGTTCCACCGGTTCGCCGAGCCCGGACAGCACATCGGCATCGGGCGCGACCGTGGTAAGCGCCTTGCCGGTGACCACGGTGGCGTCGCCCAGCTGACCGACGATCAGCGTGCCAATGTCGCCGTCACGCAGCGCCTGGCATACGGCAGCTAGCCCCTCGGCCGCTAACCCCGAGTCACGCCCGATTTCGGCTTCAAACCGATCAGCGATCTCGGTCATCTCGATGCCGCGGCGCCGAGCGAACTCTGCGGTGGTGAGATGGCGGACCTCCTCGGAGTCGATACCGCTCCTGCGCGTGCCGGCATGTAATTGCGATACCCGCTCAGCCACGCGCTCCGGTAATTCGGCAACCACATCTGTGCGCGAACGAACCTCGCCGCACACAAACACCACCTCGGGATCCGCTTCGTCGACCAGCCGGGTGAGCTCGTCGGCGATCGCACGGCTGTTCATGCGGATGGCTTCCTCGGTCGTGCGCTCCAAGTCGCCGTAGCCGTTCCAGCCCGCAGTGACCGGCTTGTGCACCGGGTACCCGGCGCCTTCGATGGTGGTGGAACGGATGGTGCCCCCCTGGTGCAGCGTGACCTCGGCACCGGTGTGATCAACCGCGGCGAATACATAGGTCGGTCGCTGCACCTCGAGTTCGATCAGCGGCACGATGTACGGATAATCCGATAAACGGACGACCGTGGCCGGTGGTGGGGTGATCAGTTGCTCGTTGACCAGCACCTGATCGCTGGTCGCGATCACCGCGCGGCCGCGCCGACCCACGGCCGGTCGATGGTGCAATACGGCTTCCTCGAGCTTGCCGATGACTGCCCCGCTCGCGCCCAGGGCCTCGAGTTCCTTGCGGATATCCTGCCATTTCGTTTCGAGTTGCTCCACGGCATCTGCAGTGTCGTGTGAATCGTCGAAATATACCGAGGCAAACGGACCTTCTGCTTTTACCAACCACTTGAGGCGTTCTGATCGCATGCCATCCCTCTTCGCTCTGCCTGTGCCTGCTCTTTGCCAACCGTATGAAGGACGAATGTGCTCAGCGAGAGTCGTTAGCCCCCAGATACGGGTCTTAGGTCCCAGTCAGTGGCGGGCGTCGGCGCGGCCGTATTGCGGCACGGCTAGCTTCTGCGGGACCAACGCCATGACCTAAATGACTTTGTTCCCTACGCCCGTGGTGCCTACGCACGAACGATGGGAGACGTGAAGTGGCGAACCGAGGGATCTGATCACCGCCACAGAAGATCTCGCAGGGCATCGCCGTCATTGACTGGCCGGACGTCTGACATGGCTCCCGGCTTGATTGGCGATAGCGCTGAGCCGCCTGAGCCCAAGTCCGAGTTGGCACAGATGGTAATCGCGAAGATATCGCTTGGCGACCACGTGAGCGACATAGTCGCCAGTCCAAACGACCCCGTTGCCTATGTGGCCTTGCCCGACTCGATCGCGGTCATCGGTGGCAGCGTTCATGACGTCTCGCGCATTGTCCCGGTGAGCGGACACCCGCGGGGCCTGACAATGGATGCCGACGGCACCCGACTGTATGTGAGCAACTACGGCGACTCGGTTTCCGAGATCGACATCGCCGACTACCGCGTCGATGTCATCCCAGGCGCGTCCTTTGTGCAGCGGGTCGAGACCGTCGACGGAACGTTGCTTTATGCGGCGGGTAATGCAATCCATGGCGGCCACTGTGGTGGCCGGATATCGGTGATTGACGCGGAGGAAGCCAAGGTCGCCGCCATTGCCGGGTTCGACAACTATGTCATTACCGGTCTCGCGGCCGCTGCTGAAGGCAACCGTGTATACGCGGGGTTGTCCCTGCAGAGCGCCTACCGTCAATACGATTCCGGTTTGGTCGGCGTGATCGATACTGCGGCCAACGCACTGATCCACACCATCGATCTGGGTGCCTCGCCGGACACCATCAACGTCAGCCCGGATGGATCAATGTTGTACACGACGCACTATGACCACAAATTGGTGTCGGCAGTCGACCTTGCCTCTCAGTCCGTCACGCCGATTGCCTTGAGCGACGGCCCACTTGGGGTGAGTATCACTCCGGACGACTTGCAAGTGTATGTGACCAATCGTTGCTCACTGTCGGTTATCGACACGGTTACCAACGAAGTGGCGCCAATCGCCGTCGGCGATCTGCCACGGTGCGTACGGATCAGTCCCGACGGCAAGCGCGCCTACGTCAGCAACTTCGGTGACGGAAGTGTGTCGGTGATTGACACCATCGCCCAGTGCGTGACCGATACCGTTGAAGTCGGTGGCCATCCCGAAGCGTTGGCCGTGAGCCCCGATGGTCACCACCTCTACGTAGGTGATTACTGGTCCGGCACTGTCACGGTCCTCTCGGTCCAACCGTGATCTGCGGCGATGGTTAACCCGTCTATCGCTGGGTGTCGCTGAAAGCGTTGTCCCGGGCGACTTTCGATGCGACAGCTGATCCTCATTGTTCATAGACAGCCGAGAGGCGGTCGGTGAACTTGTCGATGACCACCCTGCGGCGCAACTTCATGCTCGGCGTGAGATCGCCGGCCTCGATGGAGAGCTCGCGGTCGATGATCGTGAATTTCTTGATCTGCTCCCAGCGATTCAGTTCCAGGTTCAGCTCGTCGATGTAGCCGGCGATCATTTCCTGTGTTTTCGCATCGCTGGCTATCTCGGCGAAGGAATTGCCCGCCAGACCTTGCTTGCCGGCCCAGTCGGTGATCGCTTCGTTGTCGAGGCCGATCAGCGCCACGCAGTATGGCTTAGCCTCCCCGTAAACGAGAAGCTCGCTCACATACGGGCAGAGGCCCTTGAATCTCGCGTCGATCGCCGACGGCGCCACGTACTTGCCTTGCGAGGTTTTGAACATGTCCTTCTTGCGGTCGGTGATCCGCAGAAATCCGTCGGCGTCGATCTCCCCGACGTCGCCGGTGTGGAACCAACCGTCCCGGTCGAGTGCCTCGGCGGTGGCCTCCGGCAGATCGTGGTAGCCGGTCATCACACCCGGCCCCCTGAGCAAGATTTCGCCGTCGTCGGCGATCTTGACCTCAGTGTCCGGGAACGGCCGGCCGACCGTTCCGAACCGATAAGCGTTGGGGCGATTGATCAATGACGCCGCCGCAGTCTCGGTCAGTCCATAGCCCTCGAGCACGATGATGCCGACGGCATCGAACCACTGCGCGACGTCACGGTCCAAGGCGGCGGCCCCAGAGATGAAAAACCGCAACCGGCCACCGAAGCGCTCCCGGATGGTAGAGAACACCATCCGATCGGCCACCTTGTAGGCCAGCGATGATACCGACGAAGGCTTGTTCCCGGCTTGCTGGGCTTGAGATACCTTGATTCCGACCCCGATTGCCCAGTCGAAGATCATTTTCGTGAGGCCGCCCTTTTCGGCAACCATCCCCTCGATGCGGGCGTGTGCCTTCTCGAAGATGCGCGGTACTGCACCCATGATGGTGGGACGCAGGGCCGCAAGGTTGGGGACAATCCTCTCGACGCGCCCGTCGATCGCGGTCGGGAAGCCGATCTGCAGCGGCAGTGCCAGCATCACCTTGCCGAATGCGTGCGCAAGTGGCAGCCAAAGGAAGTTGAGGTCGTCGGGGCCGAGGATGTTGAGCGCGTCAATGGCCGCCGCGGTGTACGTCCACGCCCCGTGAGTCAGCCGCACGCCCTTCGGCCGACCGGTGGTGCCGGAAGTGTAGATGAGGCTGGCCAACTGACCCGGACCGATGGCTGCAACGCGATCCTCGATGGCATTGGGCGAGTCGGCGAGCAGCTGCTTACCCAACTGCTCCAGCTCGTCGAGGGTGATCACCCAGTCGCCGTCGCCCTTGCCGTCGATGATCACGACCTTGCTCACATCGGGCAGGTCGGCACGGTGCTCGAGCACCTTGTCGACCTGCGTCTGATCCTCGGCGATCACCACCCGGCTGCCGGAATTGGCCAGGATGTAAGCGACATCGCTGGCCATGGTCGTCGGATACACGGTGGTGGTCGCGGCGCTGGCGCACACCACGGCGAAATCGGCAAGCACCCACTCGTAGCGCGTCGACGATGCGAGCGCGACTCGGTCCTCCGGGGCGATTCCCAGTGCGATCAACCCGCCGGCGATGTTGTAAACGCGTTCGCCGACCTGCTGCCAGGTCACGCTCTCCCAGTTGTGCTCCTGCGGATATCGAAAAGCTTCCGCATGCGGGGTGGCGGCGACGCGGTCGAGAAACATCCGCGCCACCGACGGCGCGCAATTCTCGATCTTGGTTAAGTCGGGCCTCTCCATTGAGGCAAGCGTTGTTTTCATGTCCCCAACCCATTAGTGCAGAGCTCAGTACCGTTTGCGTCGTACTCGCCTTTGATCTTGCTGCGGTCCGCTAGGTTGGGATAGTGACAAAAGTCACGCAGAGTTGGGAAAACGTCCTTAACGGTCCATCCGAGTGCCACTGCTGGACGAGATAAAGAGGCAAGAGAACAGTGCGTTGCCGGGTACTCGGCCTCGGGGGCCATGCGATACGGGAGTTGTCGAGATGACTTCTGTATCAAGCGATCACTGTCGGCAGCTGGCGTGAGAGCGGTTACAACCGAGGAGCTGGCGGCACTGCATGTGTTCGCCGATATTCCCATCGAGGACCTTGCGGCCTTGGCTACCAAACTGGAGCCCCTGCATGCGGCCGCCGGCGAGGTCCTGATGCGGCAGGGTGAGCGAGCGGTGTCGTTTGCGATCATCGCGTCCGGGCGGGTCGAGATCAGCCACGTTGGCACGGATGGGCAGATCACGGTGACCGAGCTGTCGCCAGGGACGGTTGTCGGTGAAATCGCTTTGTTGCGAAACGCACCCAGAACGGCAACGGTGATCGCGAAAGATGACGTCTGCGGCTATGTCGGGTACGAAGTCGCTTTCGAGTGGATGCTGGCCATGCCGGTCGTCGCCGATCGGATGGTCTGTACCGCACGGCAGCGGTTGGCCGCATACATCGCCCCGATCCCAGTATCGGCCAGAGGCGGTGCGCGGCTATGGCTGCGCCCAGTCCTGCCCGGTGATGCCGAGCGGTTCAAGAACAATGGATCGTTCTCCCGGGAGACGCTGTACCGGCGATACCAGGGGGGCGCTCCGACCGAGGGACGGCGGGCCTACCTCTTCGAGGTCGATTACGTCGACCATTTCGTCTGGGTCGTTACCGACGGCGTGGACGGGCCGGTCGTCGCCGACGCACGCTTCATCCGGGATAAGGACGACCTCGCCTCGGCAGAAGTTGCGCTCACCGTGGCGGACGCCTTTCAGGGCCGCGGGATCGGGACGCTTCTGATCGGTGCACTGGCGGTCGCTGCACGTGTCGATGGCATCGAGCATTTCCATGCCCGGACGTTTTCCGATAATCCGTCCGCGCGTGCATTGGGCGATAGAGTGAACGCCCGCTGGGAGTACGAGGAACCCGGGGTGGTCACTACGACGGGGGAGATCCCGGTCGCCGCTGACCTGCCCCTCGATTACGAGACGCGCCGGCAGATCGAACATGTGGCACGCCAGGTGGTCCGGGCGTTCGACTGACCCGGCCGAAGTGACCAACGCCGCCGGCTTTGGTGCCTTTGCGCCCTTACCGGATGGCGGGGTTCCTACGGAGCCTGGACCCGTCCGGGCCATCGTATTCAAGGAGTTGGACCATGAAGTCGCTCATCGTCTGCGTTTCGAAGTCGCACGGTAATACCCGCTGCGTAGCCAATCGGATGGCTGAGGTGCTTGATGCCGAGGTCGTCGAACCAGAGTCAGTCGATGTCGAAACGCTTGGCGAGTACGATCTCGTCGGCTTCGGATCCGGCATCTATTACATGAGTGTGGACCCCCGGCTGCGGGACCTCATACGTCGCCTACCAGACGTTGACGACGTCCGAGCATTCACTTTCTTCACCAGCGGCGCGCGGACGATTCCGCTGATGGACTACAACAAACCGGTTCGGAAACAACTCGCATCGAAGGGCTTTGACGTGATCGGTTCGTTTTCTTGCCGCGGGTTGGACACGGTTGGGCCGTTCGGGTTCATCGGCGGAATCAACAGGGGAAGGCCTAATGACCACGACCTCGATCGCGCCGCGACGTTCGCGGCGCATCTGCGCAAAAAGGTCGCAGGCTCCCCGGCTGCTTCATGAACGATGTGAAGAGCTGGACGTCGAATGACCGATGGCCGGACGGCGCCCTGCGAGCAAACCGTCCGGCCATCGGCCTTGGATCTTTGAGCAGTTACGACTATTTGCTGCCTACCGCGTGGCCGGCGCTTCGCACCACACTGCGGACAAACTCGATCCGCCCGGTGACCAACTCCTCGGTTAAGTCCAAGGCGGCGTCGATGACGTTTTTGCGCCGCGACTCATCGGGGACCTCTCCACTAACCTGATCGACGAACGTGCGGATGGCGTCGATGGCCTGCTTACGGCTTCCCTCGACCGATTCGAGCACGTCGTCAGACAGCTCAGCCCAGCGTGACTCGGTCTTCTCCGGTGTCTGTGTCATTGTCAATCTCCTCAAATCTTGGTCTGACGCTGCAGATCCTCTGTCAGCGAACGGCAACTTATGCCGAACCAAACGCTATGGCGTCCATGCCACCGGCACGAGTGCCTAAAGTCCTTCCTCACCCCCATCGTTCGTCCCAAATCAGGGCGTCGGCTACCTCTGCGGGTCCAATCAGGGACCTTGCGACGGGGTGACTTTCGCGGGGACGTAAGTCCCTAGCACGTCATCGCGGGTGCTGTTACCTTGGCCGCCATGGCAGTACCCACCAGCGACGATGCCCGTCAGCGCCCGGGGGCTTTTCACCTCAGCCCACCCGGTATCGCTGGTTTGGGCAGCGCCGTCAGGCCGTTCACGCATACCGGCCGGTACTTCGCTCGGTCGTGGCGCGATTATCTCAATCAAGCGCCGGATGAACTTCCGATCGCACGACCCACTATCGCCTTGGCCGCGCAGGCTTTTCGCGACGAGGTCGTCCTGATGGGCCTGAAGGCGCGCCGCCCGGTCAGCCGGGGGGATGTGTTCGACCGCATCACCCGCGAGGTGGTCGCGGGGTTGGAGTTCTACGGGGACAAAGGTTGGCTAGAGAAGCCAAAAGGATTTTTCGCTAAACCTCCGCCCCTTTCAGATGTTTCGGTACGAAAGGTCAAGGGGCACAGGGACTCCTTTTACCGCATGTTCTTCGACAGCGGATACACGCCGCATCCAGGCGAGCCGGGCGCGCAACGGTGGCAGAGCTACACCGCGAACGACCGCGAGTACGCACTGTTGCTGCGCCACCCTGAACCGCGGCCCTGGCTGGTGTGTGTGCATGGGACGGAAATGGGCCGGGCCGCGATGGATCTCGCTCTGTTTCGCGCCTGGAGGTTGCACGACGAGCTCGGACTGAACGTCGTAATGCCGGTGCTCCCGATGCACGGCCCCCGGGCCCGCGGTCTGCCGAAGGGCGTGGTGTTTCCGGGAGAGGACATCCTCGACGACGTGCATGCGACAGGCCAGGCGGTGTGGGATGTCCGGCGGCTGCTGTCCTGGATACGTCGGCAAGAGCCGGAGTCGCAGATCGGGTTGAACGGCCTGTCACTCGGCGGCTATATCGCCGCGTTGGTCGCCAGCCTTGAAACCGGCCTCACCTGCGCGATCCTCGGTGTCCCGGTCGTGGACTTGGTTGGGCTGCTGGGTCGGCACTCCGGACTCGGCCGTGATGACCCGCGCCGTCAGACGATGGAACTGGCAGAGCCCATCGGGCGGATGACTTCGCCCCTGTCGCTCGCTCCGCTCGTGCCCATGCCAGGTCGCTTCATCTACGCCGGGGTTGCCGATCAGGTCGTGCATCCACGTGAGCAGGTGGTGCGCCTCTGGGGGCACTGGGGCAAACCCGAAATCGTCTGGTACACCGGCGGTCATGCCGGCTTCTTCCGCTCACGACCGGTGCAGCGGTTCGTCGAGGCCGCGCTGCA
>Ga0182030_10010685_pt1 | contig 18596 bp, 17 predicted proteins | sample 812S3MmetaG_FD_121299 | JGI IMG/M metagenome (GOLD analysis project Ga0182030, IMG submission 121299) | Permafrost microbial communities from Stordalen Mire, Sweden - 812S3M metaG (Illumina Assembly) | ecosystem: Environmental > Terrestrial > Soil > Wetlands > Permafrost | place: Sweden...
ATTCACGAATTTGGCTATGGGCAATTTTTAATTCTGTTTGCAAAATTTGGATATTCTTGGACTTTTCAGCCAACAGGGTTTCCAGCTTTGTTACCCTGTTGCCATTGTCATTAGTTTGGTCCAAAGAATTTGACTCCTCAGAGACGTTAGATAACGGAGGTCGCATCAATTCAGGCAATAAAACTTTAGCTATACCCAACAACGCTATCACTAAAAAAGCCAAGTAAAATATGAGCATATCCTTTTTCCCCCATCGACAAAATTACAGAGCTGCTTTATAATACCTGTATGATTTCTTGTGTTCTATTATCCGCAGGTTTAAGTGAACGCTTTGGGTCACCTAAAGCTTTGGCTTGTATTTCTGATATTACCGCCATCCAACATGTCCAGAAGACCTTGCTCCAAAGCTGTTGTGATAAGATCATTGTGGTATTAGGTGCCCATGCACAACAAATACAGCCATCTATATTTATACACAGCCGTATTCGGGTTGTCTACAATAAAGATTACTTTTTTGGGCAGACATCTTCTGTTCAGGCAGGATGGCGTGAGACGGACAATTCATCTGAAGGTGTTATGTTCTTACCGGTGGATTGTCCTTTAGTGAAGGCTTCCAGTATTGACAAAATGATCCGATTTTTTAAAGAAAATGACCCTGATATATTGGTCCCGACTTACCTTCATAAAAAAGGCCATCCGCCCATCTTTCATCAGCGCTTAAAATCAAAAGTCCTTGGTCTTTCCGGGACCCAAGGACTAAATTCATTATATACCAGCCATCCCCCTCACACCATCGAGGTCAATGATCCTGGTATCCTAAAAAGTTTTAATACTCCTCAAGAATTAGAGCAGATCATTTCCAAACAATTGCCCTAGCCGTATAGGTCGTGCGGACGTAGGCGTTACTTATAAGCCTTTGGGAAGGAAGTTTTTTCCAGAAATCGGTAGCATCATTGCTAACATCAGTGATAGCATCAGCACCAAGCATTCCGGCTTCTTGTTTTAATTTAGGCAAAACTTCCGCAAAAGACCGGCGGCGTTCTGTAGTGACTTTTATAATTCCAATTTCAGTGTAGGGCTTGTCCACTTTTTCCAAATAAGCCACATCATCCACGTTTGTTTTAGATACATAAAGGTCTGGTGAGGTATCTTTGGAGTCAATTTGATAAACAGTACAGCCCGAAGTAAAAGCGGCCAAAAATAAAAAAGCAAATAATATGGGTTTCATGATTTTCCTGATCTTTCCGTGTTTAATTTGTTTATTACATAAATTATAGTATTAATTTTTCTAAAAACAAAACAATTAAAAGATTTTATCCTTTTTTTTCTTTCAAGGCCTTGATGATCTTTTCCGGTGTAATGGGCAATTCCTTGATGCGCACACCAATGGCATCTTCCACGGCGTTGGCAATCGCCGCAGAGGTTGGCAGTAAGGAAGCTTCTCCCATACCCTTGGCGCCAAATGGCCCTTCGGGATCATTGGTCTCGATCAAAATACTGTTCATTTTAGGGATACCGATAGAGCGCGGCACCCGGTAACCGGCGAAATTGGCATTGAGCACCCTGCCGTTTTTAAATCTCAATTCCTCGTAAAATGTATATCCAATGCCCATGGCCAAAGAGCCCTCGATCTGCCCCTCGACCGACTGGGGATTGATCGCACGGCCTATGTCATGAGCGTCCCATAATTCCAGCAACTTAACATTTCCCGTATCGGTATCTACTTCTACTTCTGCGATCTGGGCTTCAAAACCATAACTTCCGGAAACATTGCCCTCACCGGTGCGAAAATCGATCGGTGTTGTTTTAGGGTTATAACTGCCCCGCCCAATAATTTGTTTCCCATACTTAAAAGAATAACAAAGCTCCAGGGCCCGGTCAAAACTCATGAGTACCCGGCCGTCTTTTTTTATAATTACTTTTTCAGCTTTGATATCCAAATCATCAAGATTTAAGTTATTGTCCTTGGCGACAATTTCCAGTATCTGTAGCTTGGCGTCCTTGCCGCCTAAAAGAGCGGCATTGCCGGAAATAAACGTCACACGACTGGCAAAGGAGCCGGTGTCAAATGGGGTGATCTCCGTGTCACCGGACTTGCATTTAATGCGGCTAAAGCTCACACCCAATTCATGCGCAGCGATCTGGGACAAAGCAGTGTTAGACCCCTGCCCTGTGTCTGCGGCACCGGTAAATAAATAAACCGAACCGTCTTCTTCCACCTTAACAATGGCCCCGGCAGACTCATGGGATTTATACATTTTAGAGCCCATCACATCCGCGGCAATACCGATACCAATGCCACGTTTTAAATGTTTCATCTTCCCGTGTTTCTGCCTCCAGCCCGAGGCATCGCAGGCCTTTTCAATGCATTCCTGCAAGCCATTGGTCGTCAAGATCATCTTATTGACGGTGACCATGTTGGGGCTTGTAATATTCTTAAGACGAAAGTCCACCGGGTCCATGCCCAAATCCTTGGCGATCATATCCATGTGCGATTCAATGGCAAATCCGCTTTGCACCCCGCCAAACCCGCGCATAGCGCCGCTGATGGGGTTATTGGTATAAACCCGATAACCGCTCATGCGAAAATGCTGGATCTTATAAACCATGAATATACGCATGATGGCCGCGGCCAGGACAGTGGGCCCATAACTGCAATACGCCCCCCCATCGGCCAAGACCTCGCCGGTGATGGCAAGGATGGTCCCGTCTTTTTTGACTCCGGTCTTAATTTTATAGATCATGCCGTGTTTGCGCCTTGTCGTGGTGAATTCCTCTTCACGGGTCAGGCAAATTTTAACCGGCAAACCGCCGGCTTTTTTAGAAAGCAGGCATGCGGCAAAATCCATGGGCAGCATTTCCAATTTGCCGCCGAAACCGCCGCCCACGGCCATTTTGATAACCCTCACGTCATTGAGGTCCATCTTCAAGGTTTTAGCCAATGCTTCCCGGCATTTAAACGGCGCTTGGGATGAAGACCACAATGTGATTTTATTAGTAAAAGTTTCCCACTGCCCCACACACACATGCGGCTCCATGGGTGAAGGATGGGCCACCGGGCACCAGAATTTGTCTTCGCGCACAAGGTCTGCTTCCTTCATCACACGTTCGGGATTACCAAAATTGACCGGCAGGATCACCGCGATATTATTGAGCGATTCATGAATTTGGGGGGCACCGGGCTTCATGGCTTCTTCGATCTCGAAGACACCGGGAAGGACCTCATATTTGACATCGATCAAACGCAAAGCCGCGTCCGCAGTCTCATCATCCACCGCCGCCACGGCGGCAACCTCATCGCCGATATAACGCACTTTCAAGGATTCCAGTGCCATTTGGTCAACGGTATGCGGAAAAAAATATTCATTGGATCCAAATTTGATCTGATGGGTGTCCTGGGCTGTGACAATGGCTTTGACACCGGGTAAAGCCTCTGCCTTGGACGTGTCAATGCTGATGATACGCGCATGCGGATGCGGGGAACGCAGCATTTTTCCCACCAGCATATTGGGAAAATAAACGTCAAAAGCATACTTTAACTGACCCGTAACAATGCCCCTGCCTTCGATGCGCGGTACACTTTTGCCGACAGGGTCAACATATTGGTCTACGAATTTAGATTGTGAGGTAAGGGCCATATAAATTATTTCTGTGTGTCATTGCGAGGAGTGCTTCTCAACGACGAAGCAATCTTTTTAAAGAGATTGCTTCGCTTCGCTCGCAATGACACTATTCTTCATTTTCTTACCGGCTTCACGGACTGCTTGAAAGATCTTAGGATACCCGGCACAACGGCAGATGTTGCCATCTAAAGCATATTCAATCTCTTCCTGGGTGGGCTCCGGTTTCTTTTCCAGCAAAGCCACTGATGACATAATCATGCCAGGTATGCAAAACCCGCACTGCACTGAACCACAATCCACATAAGCTTGCTGTACCGGATGCAATACATCACCCTGGGCCAAACCTTCGATGGTGGTAATTTCATCGCCTTGTACATTGGCCGCTAAGGTGATGCATGACAAAACCGCTTTACCATTGATCATGACCGTGCAGGTCCCGCATTCAGTTTCCTGGCAAGCGGTCTTGGTGCCGGTCATAGATAATTTGTCACGCAAGACTTCCAAAAGGGTCTCATTGCCCTTAAGCTCCAAAGAATATTGTTTTTTATTGATCGTTAAATTTACTGACATATCTCCTCGATGGCAGATTTTAAGCTGACCCTGAATATATGTTGCTTATAATCGCTGGAGCGGGTGTCATAGATGGCAGTCGTCAAATGTTCCAACGCTTCCTTGCCCAGATCCGCAGAAGAAAAACTTTTATTTAAAAACTCTTCCAACAAATGATCTCTTTGAGCAAAAGCGACACCGTTATTAATTCCAACACGGCTATTATACCATTGTTTACCTATTAGGTCAGTTTTTACGCATACCGCCAACATAGGAATGTCCACATGCAAGGTCTTTCTGACACGGCGGTAGGAACACCTGGCGTGGCTGTTGACCTTGATGGTCACATGTGTAAATAATTTCTCACAACGGGCCCCGTTTTTAAAAAAATTCTCCGCCGTAACAATGTCTTCCTTGCCATCAGGCCCTAGAAAATGCATATTCGCATCCAACGCGATCATCACCGCCCCCATTTCTGTCCAGGTATAACGGCAGGTCAAATTGCCACCGACGGTTGCCATATTACGGATAGGATTGGTAGAAATATTGCGGCAAACGGTATGTAAAATTCTTAAATGACCATTGAGCAAAGGGCTTTCAAAAAGTTCATTGATACGGGTCATGGTTTTAATGGTCAACGTGTCATTTTGAAAACTGACGCCTTTTAAATCTTCCAGATGCCCCAGGCTTAAAATATTGCGGGCGGTTTTAGTCCCCTTGGTCTTTAATAACTTCATGCTGTTAAGCAAAAAAGTACCGCCGGCCAATACCTTGGAATCTTCTAATTCCTTATAAAGTTTGGCCGCTTCCAAAGAGGATTTCGGCAAATGCAGCGTCAAGGGGTTAAGTAACACTTATGTTCTCCGGTAAACGGCTATGGGGCGTCATGACTTCTATCGCTGTAATTTTTATGACGGCTAAATGATAATTAGCATCTTGGGGTCCGGCAAAGTACTGTCTTAGCATGGGAACATTTTCAAACACGAGCGTTTTTTTAAGTGTATCAGCGGATATCTGAGCCGTGCCTGTGACCCGGCAATACCACATTTTACGGTCGACAAAACATATCTCTACATGAGGGTTGGCCTTAATTTGGGCGATACTCCTGGAACGCCCCAACATGGCCATCAACAACTCTCCATCTTGTGTCAAATAGGGCATCATGGGCCGTACCCGAGGCTGGTTTCCTTCAGTTGTAGCAAGAAATCCAAATCCCGCTTCACGGATAATATCAATTGCCTGTTCTTTTGTTATAGGGTCCATGAAAGCTCCTTTTGTTAACGGATTTTTATAATAAATTAATAACTTCAGTCGGTAGGCGTTTGAGCTCTTGGGTGCCTAAGATCTTGATGGACCAGCGCAGTAAATCCAGTTTTTGTTGTAACTTTTCATCCGGAGTTGTGGTTTTCTTGAGCCGGTTACGGGACAAGAAAAAGGTCTTGCGAAGGGTCTCCAGCACGATCCTGGCTTCCCTGGGGTATAAACTATCCTTAGTAATATTCAAAAGGTCCTCATACGCCATTGTCCTAACCACCGGGTTATAATGGTCCATTTTTTGGATCAAAGCAGGCACCATGCTTTCAAAATACTGGTAACGATCTAACACGACCAAGGTATGCATGATCTCAACATGGACAAACGGAGAATCACTGCGGTTAAGTCGGCGGATCAAGATCCTGATGATATTACTTTTTTCTTTACTTAATACCGCATTGGCATATTTTTCCTTAAACACCCTCACCGCGGAAGCGCATTTATAGGCCCCCAAAGAATCATCCGCGATCATCAATAATAAAATTTCCCTGGATTCGTCTGCATATTTCTGGGAATAGCCTTCCAAGAGGGCTTTATCATCAAATATATCGCCGGAGTCGATGTTCGCCTCATTGATATCATCTTTATCCTGGGCCCATAAAGGTTTCACATTGCACAAGGCCAAGAATATTAATACAAAATATATTTTTTTCATGAGGTCACCAGGAATTCCATGGAAATATCCAAGACTTGACGCGAGTGCGTCAATGCGCCGACGGAAATACGGTCAACCCCGCTGGCCGCGTATTGCTTGACGTTCTTTAATGTGATGCCGCCCGAAGCTTCCAGTAAAATAGGACTTTTAGCCCCATCACGCAACTTGACCGCCTGGACAATTTGTTTAGGGCTCATATTATCTAATAATATAATATCCGCTTTGGAATGTAAAATCTCTTTTAATTCATTGAGAGTATCGACTTCAACCACGATTTTTGTCCTGGTTTTCTTTTTTAGCTGGGCGATCACCTTGTTCATGTCCCGCCCTTCGCAAGCGATGCGATGATTATCTTTGATCATGACCATGTCGTTGAGATTGAACCGGTGATTGACGCCGCCCGCTGTCCGCACGGCGAAACGTTCCAGCTGGCGCAATAAAGGGGTTGTCTTGCGCGTATCCAGAATATCTGCTTTGTAGGGCTTGATCTTTTGCACAAAGAGGCGCGTATGCGTGGCAATGCCCGATAAAAATGACAACAAATTGATGGCCACACGTTCTGCGGAAAGCAAGACCCTGGTGGGACCCTGAATTTGCGCAATGGTGTCTCCCCGGTACACCAATTGGCCATCGTTCTTTAACACGCGAAAAATAACCTTGGGATTTAAGGCTTTAAAAACCTCACGAGCAAGATTGACCCCGCAGATGACCCCTTCACCTTTAGCTATCAGACGCGCCTGGCTGCGTGAGTTTAAAGGAATTAAATTATCCGTGGTAATGTCCCCTCCTTTGCCCAGATCTTCAGCAAGGGCTAAATGGACAATGGTACGAACATATTCCGGTTTCATAGATTCTTTCATGATAAATTGTTTAACACAATCTTAAGTTCATTAACTTCCCTTTTCAATGTATCCAGACGTTCTTTTTCCTTGGTAATAATTTCTTCAGGCGCTTTGCTGACAAAAGTTTCGTTATTCAAGCGTGATTGTAACCCTTCAATGGATTTTTGTTTTTGGGCAATTTCATCCCGTTTTCGCTTTTTTTCGACTTCCAGGTCCACTATTCCTTTTAAGGGAACAACGATCTTGGTGGTGCCGGCCAGGGCAATAGCCGCATCTTCGGATGTCAAAACTTCAAATCCAATATGCAATGTCTCCACCTTAGCCAAATGCATAATATACGAACTATTGATTTTAAACAATTCTTCTTGTTCTTTATCTTGGAGAATTATTTCCGGTACGATCGGCTGATTTGGCTTTATCCCCCATTGAGTGCGTATCGTGCGGATCGCAGAGATCACATCGATGATAGATTGCATTTGTTTAAAAGCATCCTGATCGATCAAATTCCTTTGCTCCAATGGCCATGAAGCCAAGGATAAACAAGAGCCTTGGGCATTCATCCTGCTATAAATTTCCTCTGTGACAAATGGCATGAACGGGTGCATCATCTTTAAGGAATTCTTTAGGATAAAAAGGGCGGTTTTTTGGATATTGAGATCATTAAACTTAGGCTTGATCAATTCCAGATACCAATCGCAATAATTGCCCCAGAAGAAATCCTGGATCTGGATCTCAGCCTCGGAATAATGGAATTTTTCAATGGCGTCACTGACCTTGCCCAGGGTCTCATAAAACCTGGCGATGATCCAGCGGGAAGGCAGATCTAGACTATCGATTTCAATGTCATCCACGTCCTGGATTCCCGCTTTCGCGGGAATGACATTAGAGGTATTCATAAGAACCAGTCGTGAGGCATTCCAGATCTTATTGGCAAAGTTCCTGCCGATCTCAAATTTTTCTTTGGAGATAAAAATATCCTGGCCGGAATTGATGATCAGGCTAAAACGCAAGGCATCTGCCCCGTACTCATCAATGATGACCAGAGGATCAATGGCATTGCCTAAGGACTTTGACATTTTCCTGCCCTTGGCATCGCGCACCGTCCCATGGATCAGAACATCGGAAAATGGCTTGTCCCCCATGAATTCATAGCCAGCCATGACCATGCGCGCCACCCAAAAAAACAAGATTTCAGAAGCGGTCATCAGGGTGTTGGTGGGATAAAAATATTTTAGATCTTCATTTTTCTTTGGCCATCCAAGGGTGGCAAAGGGCCAAAGCCAGGATGAAAACCAGGTATCAAGCACGTCATCGTCTTGTTCTAGTTCCACCATCTTGCCATGTTTGGTCTTTGCCTGGGCCTTGGCTTCATCTTCTGATTTCGCTACAAAATAGTTTCCCTCTTTGTCATACCAAACGGGAATGCGATGCCCCCACCAAATCTGACGGGAAATGCACCAGTCGTGGATATCTTCCATCCAGTTGGTATATACTTTTGTCCAATGGCCGGGGTGGATCTTAATGTCCCCTTTTTGCACTGCTTCCAGCGCAGGTTTAGCCAAAGGTTTCATTTTCACAAACCATTGTTTGGACAAATAAGGCTCCACCACGGTATCACAGCGGTAACAATGGCCGACAGCATTTTTATGGTCTTCTATTTTTTCAAGCAACCCCAACGCTTCTAAATCAGCTAAAATCTGCTTGCGGGCCTCAAAACGGTCCAGGCCTTTATATTTACCACCCTGCTCGTTGATCTTTGCGTCCGGATGCATGACATTGATCACGGCCAAATGATGACGTTGGCCCATCATAAAATCATTGGGATCATGCGCCGGGGTCACCTTGACCGCTCCAGTACCAAAGTCCGCAGCCACAAAATCATCCGCGATAATTTTAATTTCACGGCCCATCAATGGAAGAAGCAAAAATTTACCGATCAACTTAAGGTAACGTTCATCTTTAGGATTAACGGCAACTGCCGTGTCCCCCAGCATGGTTTCAGGACGGGTGGTCGCTACAATGACAAAATGATCAGGATCACCTTTATAAGGATATTTTATATGGTAAAGCTTACCGTTTTTTTCTTTATGTTCAGCTTCTTCGTCAGAAAGTGCGGTTTGGCAGCGCGGGCACCAGTTAATGATCCTCTCGCCACGATAGATCAGGTCTTTTTGATAAAGATGAACAAATGCTTCCCTAACAGCTTGAGAATATTCATCATCCATGGTAAATCGCGTACGCACCCAGTCACAGGAAGAACCTAATTTTTCCAATTGACTGATGATCGTATTGCCGTTTTCTTCTTTCCAGGCCCAGAGTCGTTTAAGAAATTCATCACGGCCTAAATCTTGCCTGGTCTTGCCCTCATTGGCTAGCCGCTTCTCCACCACATTCTGGGTGGCAATACCTGCATGGTCAGTGCCGGGCATCCACAGGGTTTGAAAACCGTTCATGCGTTTGTAGCGCACCGTAATGTCCTGCAAGGTGTTATTAAGCGCATGGCCCATGTGCAAGATACCGGTCACGTTTGGCGGCGGGATAACGACCGTAAAGGACTTTTTGGCAGAGTCCACTGTCACATGGAAGACATTCTTATCCTTCCAATATTTCAGCCACTTATCCTGTGTTTCTTTAGGATTATATTTTGAAGATAGTTCCATATTCGAGAAATTCTAAACCCTAAACCCTAAAATCTAAACAAATTCAAATGACCTAAATTCAAAAATCCAAAACCGTTTTAATGATTAGGATTTTGAATTTTGTAATTGTTTAGGATTTAGAATTTAGGCTTTAGGGTTTAACTTGTTTATCCTTCAACAATTTATATTCGATACTGTCAACCAGCGATTCCCAACTGGCTTCTATGACATTTTCATGCACACCCACCGTGGTCCAGCTATCATGCTGATCATGGGATTCAATCAATACCCGCACTCTTGCCCCTGTGCCTTCTTGGCTTTCCAGAACACGGACTTTATAGTCGGACAAGTGCATGCCAGACAACGCCGGATAAAACTTTTGCAGCGCTGTACGCAAGGCCCGGTCCAAAACTTCCACCGGACCATGTCCTTCAATCGTAGCCATCTCATCATGGCCGTCGACTTTAAGCCTTACGGTCGCCCCGGCTAAAACAGTACCATCCGTCTTTCGTTCGGTGAATACTTTAAAACCTTCTAATTGATAAAAAGGCTGATACAGTTTTAAACGACGCTTCACGAACAATTCAAATGAAGCATCCGCACCTTCAAATTGATAACCCTGATATTCCTTCTCCTGAAGCTCTTTCATGATTTCCTTGGCTTGAGGAGAATTCTTGTCCAGATTGATGTTCATTTTCTGGGCTTTAAGGATGATCGGCATCTTGCCGGCCAACTCGGAAGTCAATAGACGACGACGATTGCCTACTATCTCCGGCCCGATATGTTCATACGCCAGGGGGTTCTTGAGCATGGCATCAATATGCACCCCGCCTTTATGGGCAAAAGCCGAATGACCGATAAAAGGCTGATTATTGGCCAAGGTATAATTGCTGATATCGCTGATGTAATAAGAAGTGTCCATCAACAATTTGATCTTGTTGTCAGGGATAGATTTAATCTTCATCTTGGCATATAGGATCCCCATGATCGTGCACAAGTCTGCATTGCCGCAACGCTCACCCATGCCATTGAAAGTCCCCTGCACTTGAACGCATCCCGCATTGATGGCAACCAAGGAATTGGCCACAGCCAGGCCTTGGTCATTGTGGGTATGGATTCCCAGCGGTTTTTTGATCTTCTTCTTTATTTCTTTGACGATCCGGGCAACTTCCTCAGGCAAAGTACCGCCATTGGTGTCACATAAAATAATGCAATCAGCGCCGCCTGCTTGGGCGGACAAAATAGTCTTTAACGCATATTTGGGATTGGCCTTAAACCCATCAAAAAAATGCTCGGCATCATAAAACACTTCCCGCTTATTCTTCTTTAAAAAAGCCACTGATTCCTGGATCATCTTCAGATTCTCATCCAGGGTCGTTTTAATGACATCGGTGACATGCAAGTCCCAGCTTTTACCGAAAATTGTCACTGTCGGAGTTTGGCTGGCTATCAACTCTTTAAGATTGGCATCATCTGCAGGTTTAACATTGGCCCGTCGTGTAGAACCAAAAGCCGCCAGCCGGGAATTTTTGAGTATCCGGGTCTTCATTGTTTCAAAGAATTCTTTGTCCTTGGGATTAGAGCCCGGCCAACCGCCTTCAATATAATGGACACCCAGATCATCAAGCTTATGGGTGATCTTGACTTTATCGCTGACGGAATATGAAACCCCTTCCGTCTGGGAACCGTCCCTTAGAGTGGTGTCGTAGATGATTATTTTATTCATAACTCCCCTAACCCCTCTTTATAAAAAAGAGGGGGAAATTAAATTTGCTCCAATTTAAACGCTTTATGCAAGGCCTTGACTGCTTTATCAGCCATATCTTGGGTAATGATACATGAAACCGAGATCTCAGAGGTGCTGATCATTTCTATATTGATCAGATTGTCCGCCAAAGTAGCAAACATTTTCGCCGCAATACCGCTGTGCGAACGCATACCGGAGCCAACCAGAGAAACCCGCGCAATATTCCTGTCTTCAATGACTTCGCCGGCCCCGATCTTTGTACCTATGACTGAGGTCGCTTTCATGGCCTTATTCAAATCAATCTTGGGCACTGTAAATGAAATATCGGACAATTTATCATGCGGCACATTCTGGACAATGGTGTCCACGTTGATGCCCTGCTTGGAAATTTCTTCAAAGATTTTTGCGGCGATACCGGGTTTATCCGGGACCGAAGTAATTGTTATTTTAGCCTCGTTCTTATTGCAAGTGATCCCGCGGACCGCGATAGTTTCCATTTTTTCTGTTTCTTTGGTGATCATAGTCCCTTCCTCCTTGGAGAAGCTTGAACGAACGTGTAAAGGTATATTAAACCGTTTGGCCACTTCGATAGAACGCGCCTGCATGACCTGGGCGCCTAAGGAAGCCATTTCCAACATTTCTTCAAAGGTAATGCTCTTTATTTTACGGGCTTCTTTAACAATGCGCGGGTCAGTGGTGTAAATGCCGTCGACATCGGTATAGATCTCACAAACCTTGGCTTTCAATGCCTGGGCCAAGGCCACTGCGGTCAGATCCGACCCTCCGCGGCCAAGTGTGGTGATCTCATCATTGGCTGTCACTCCCTGATAACCCGCAACGATGACGATTTTATTCTCTTTAAAAGCTTTTTTGATACGTTTGCCGTCAATGGTGATGATGCGGGCCTTGGTGTGAGACTTATCGGTTTTAATGCCCACCTGGCTTCCGGTAAATGAGATCGCATCATACCCTAATTCCTTAATGGCAATCGCCAAAAGCGCGCAGGAAATCTGCTCTCCGGTTGATAATAGCATGTCCATTTCACGTTCCGGCGGATTTTTGCTTAAACTCAACGCCAAAGCTTCCAGCTCATCAGTGGTGTCACCTAACGCTGAAACCACCACCGCGATATCAGTGTTCTTGTTCTTATAGGCTATCACCCGCTGAGCCACATTTTTAATCCGGTCAGTATTGGCCACCGAAGAACCGCCGAATTTTTGCACAATGATCTCTTTTTCCATCTCTAATTCCCCTCCTAACAGGACCCCGCCGCTTGGTCGTTATGACCGGCGGGGCTTTAAGAAAAATTGAATCATATCTTCACCGCTTTTAAATCTTAATCCCTGTTTTGCAGCTTCTTTTTCTGAATATTCCTTAGTCCCAGAAGCCTCAATACCATCCCCCCACATCACAAAAGGAACAGGAGAACGGTCATGAGTACGCGTGGCCACCGGAGTCGGATGATCAGGACAAACCAGGATCCTGACGCCTTTTGGTAACCCGAAAAATTTGGTTATTGGCCCAACGATTTTTTTATCAAACTGCTCGCAGCATTCTATCTTTGCCTTCCAATCACCGTTGTGACCTGCCTCATCGGTAGCTTCCACATGGACATACACAAAGTCGTGTTTTTTTAAAGAATCCAAAGCATATTGGGCTTTACCTTTATAGTTGGTATCATAATAACCATTGGCGCCGGGCACGTCAATCACATCCAAACCGACCATACGCCCTATTCCATTGACCAAATCCACCGCCGAAATGACCGCACCCGTTAACCCATAACGGTCTTTGAATAAAGGAAGACTGGAACGGGTACCTTGCCCCCAAAGCCAGATCATATTGCCGGGATTTTCTCCTGAATCTTCGCGCATCTTATTGATCTGATGAGATGCCAGGATCTGTTTAGACCTTTCCATGATCTTTAATAAATTATTACTATGCGGCCCTGCCGGCAAATATGGATTGACCGGCTGACCGGTAATATCATGGGGCGGTGTAGTTTTAAGGGCAAACATTTTAGGCACATCAATGGTTTTAAGGACCATTAAGTGGCGGTAACTTTTACCGGGATAAAAACGAACATCCGGCCAATCAAGTGCGCGCTCTAAATGTTCAATAAGGTTCTTGGCCTCATCAGATGATATATGCCCGGCGCTGTAATCGATCATTTTCCCTTCTTTAACAGTGACCAAATTACAGCGGAACACCACTTCATCGTTTTTAATTTTTATCCCTAAGTTGGCTGCTTCCAAAGAAGCCCGTCCGGAAAAATTTTTGGCGGGATTATAACCCAATAAAGCTAAATTACCGATATCTGAACCTGGCGGCATACTATCAGGGATGGTCTGTGTCAAGGCTGAAAACCCATTTTTCGCCAAAAAATCCATGTTAGGAGTCTGCGCTGCCTCCATGGGGGTTTTATCCCCTAATTCCTTGAGAGGCTGGTCTGCCAGACCGTCCGGGACCAAAATAATGTATTTCATATTTTTAATAATCGCGCCAAATTCCCGGCAATCTCTTTTTTATTGCCGGCTTTAACTAAAATGTCTCCATCGGCATTAACAATGAAGCCTTGATAGCCATTTTTCAAGGTGTTCGCCACCACCAGATCACAGCCTGCCGACGTGAATAATGTTTTGACAGTTTTAAAAATATTCTTATATGTTAAATTTGACTCTAATTTGAACCCTACTAAAAGACTTTCAGGACTCAAACGCTTGATGTCATTAATAAGTTTTGGTGTCGCGGCCAAATTTAAAGTCAAGGCTTTAGCGGATGATATTTTACTTGCGTGCGTACCTTTGACTTTGAAATCAGAAACCGCTGCCGCATGAATGATAATGTCGTATTTTTTATGAAGCTCTTGTTTTAAAACACCGGCCAATTCATCGAAAAACCGGTATTTTATTATTTTAATTTTTTTGTCTGCTAAACTGTGGGTCACCGGGCCTTCAATGACGGTAACTTGAGCTTGGGACCGCTTAAAAGCCTGCGCCACCAAATGCCCCATTTCGCCGCTGGAAACATTACTGATCACACGCACATCGTCGATGGGGGTCCAGGTCGCCCCGCAGGTGACAAGCACTCTTAATTTCTTCAAAAGGCCCAATTGCGAACAACTGTGAGTGTCCGGCATGAGGACCTTCGGCTTCGGAAGGTTGTATGCCCTCATAACCCTATGAGATTCAGTATGTCTTTTTTCTCGCAACGAACAACCTTAGGTTCCGGCAGATCTTTCATCGCTGTTTTAGGGTCTTTAAGGCCATGCCCGGTCACCGTGCACACCAAACGTTCTCCCTGATGAGCTTTAAAAAATCCGGCCTTCGCCAGCTTGATAATGCCGGCTACCGATGCTGCAGATGCCGGCTCCACAAAAACCCCTGAAAAAGCTGCCAATTGATGGTACGCCTGTAAGATCTCATCGTCTGTGACCGCATCGATCAAGCCACCTGACTGATCACGAGCTTCTAGCGCAGATTTCCAACTGGCAGGGTTCCCAATACGAATAGCAGTGGCGATCGTTTCAGGATTTTCAATAATACGGTTATGCACGATCGGTGCCGCACCGGCTGCTTGAAAACCCAACATTTTGGGCAAGATCTTGGACTTTCCGGCTAAACGATACTCCTTGTAGCCCTTCCAATAAGCCGTGATATTACCAGCATTGCCGACGGGTATGGCATGGAATTCCGGCGCGTCTCCTAGAAAATCGCAAATTTCAAAAGCAGCTGTTTTCTGGCCTTCTATGCGAAACGGATTTAAAGAATTTACCAACTCCACCGGATATTGGGAGGTGATCTCTTTGACTAAATTAAGCGCATCATCAAAATTACCGTCAATGGCAATCACCTGTGCCTGATGGACCATGGCTTGGGCCAATTTACCCATGGCGATATTGCCATTGGGGATAAGTACCACACACCTGATCCCGGCACGAGCCGCATAAGCCGCTGCTGAGGCTGATGTATTGCCGGTGGAGGCGCACATGACGATCTGGGCGAGCTTTTCACAAGCCTTAGAGATCGCCATGGTCATCCCGCGGTCTTTAAAAGAACCGGTTGGATTTAATCCTTCATACTTTAAAAAAACTTGCAGCCCTGTGATCTTGTTTAAAAACTCAGTAGGAATAAGGGGCGTATTTCCTTCATACAACGTGATCACCGGTGTCTTGTCCGTGACCGGCAAATATTCCCGGTAATGATTGATCAGACCCGTCCAATGCATTAATGCTCCTATAAGTCAACTTAAACTCTAAATCCTAAATTCTAAACTCTAAACAATAACCAAAATTCAAAACTCTAATTACAAAAACTTACTTGCAAGCCTGTTTTGAACTTTTAATTTTTTGATCCTTTGAATTTGTTTAGGATTTAGGATTTAGTATTTAGAATTTTATAATTTTTCCATCCGTATGGCTACAGGCTTGCCCTTAACAACAGCCAGTTCCGAGATCTTCTCCAGTGCTTGCTTGACCTGGAATTCATTGGCCTGATGGGTCAGGATGACAACCGGGACAGTGGAACCTTTGTTCTCCTGTTTTTGGCTGACAGACGCAATGGAAATATTGTATTGTCCCAAGACAGTAGTAATGGAGGCCAAAACTCCGGGTTTGTCAATGACCATAAAACGGATATAAAAGCGCGTCTCCACTTCTTCGATTTTGCGAAAAGAAATGTTCTCCACTTCATCGGCAGGGTTAAAGGCCCAGATCACCGCCGGAGCATCCACACGGATACCCAAATTGATCAAGTCAGCCACCACCCCCATGGCAGCGGTCATTTGACCAGCACCCTGTCCTTCAATAAACACATCCCCTAAAGGGTCGGAATCCAGAAAAATAGCATTGTCCACACCGTTGACTGTTGCCAGCCCATGGTCTTTAGGGATCATGGTGGGATGGACACGCACATCCAATTTATTACCGGTTTTCTTGGCAATGGCCAAAAGACATATGCTTAAATTCAGGCTCTCGGCAAATTCAATATCTTCCTGGGAAATATGGTTGATCCCTTCGACATAAATATCTTTGACGCTGACGAATTTACCCATGGTGATAAACACTAAAATAGCCAATTTATATGCTGCATCCATGCCGCTGATGTCCAAGCTAGGATTGCTCTCCGCATAACCTTTTTCCTGGGCTTCCTTGAGCGCCTGGGCAAAGGTCATTTTAAATTTGGACATGGATGTCAGGATATAATTGCAGGTCCCGTTAATGATCCCATAGACCCCGTTAAATTTGTTACCAGCCATACCTTCGGTAATGGTGCGGATAATAGGGATGCCTGCACCTACCGATGATTCGAATAGGATGCTGCAGCCTTGCGTATCGGCTTCCTTGAACAATTCCAAACCGCATTCGGCGATCAATGCCTTGTTGGCCGTCACCACATGTTTTTTGGCCCTTAACGCACCGAGGATGATCTCTTTGGCCGGTGACAGACCGCCGATCAATTCCACCACCACATGGATATTGGGGTCTTTAAGAATGGCCTGGTAATCCGTTGTCAATGCCGTGTTTTCCAAACCAGGGTTCGGTTTTTTAAATATGTTGCGGTCACAGATCGATTTTATAAAAAAATCCGTTTCATATTTCTCACGCAAGAACTTCCTTCGGCTCTTAAGGACTTTGACCACCCCCTGCCCGACGACCCCATAACCGATCAAACCGATATTAAGACAATCCATGATTTTTTTGGTCCTTTTTATTTCGTTTTTCGATCATATTAAGTATCTCAAGAGTTTGCTCATCCAACGTGGAAAATTTAGCCCTGATCTCAAAGACCAGCCTTGGAGAGATCTCTTTACTTGATATGACCGTGCCCTCTAAGATCAACTTTTTAGGGGCTACATAGGGAATACCGATATCAAAAACCAGGTTCGTGCCTGCCTTTATTGGCCCAGATGTCGTGAAACGCACACCACCCTTACTGATATCTTTAATGAATGTCTCATCTGAATTCTTATCGGGAAAATCTTTAAAATTAAAAACCAATCTATAATTTTTGACAACCCTCAAATATTTCCTGCGTTCTGCTCCGTCGTACGAATGCTCCATACTTCAGTTCCCTTTGGGATTGCTGTAGCTTTCGATCTTCTCAAGAGCGATCAGGGCCTGATCCGGAATTTCCTGGAATTGCACCCGTATCTCATAAATTAATTCAGGGACCTTTTCTTTACACTCTAAAACAAGTCCCTCGATACGTATGGCCTGGGCTATAAAAGGGGTTTTTAAGTCAACCGTGATAACGGCCCCCTGTTTGATGGAATGCGTAGAGGAAAAACTCAAACCACCCTTACTGACATTATTTATCTGGGAGACATTATGCTCAGTGATCAATTTACCTTTTTCACGATAAGACAAAATGAAATTACGGTAAATGCGTATGTGCTTCCGGCGTTCTTTAAAGGAGTTGTCCATCTTCCCGTTCCCTGTGTCATTAAAAAATTTAAAAATGGTCGGGAAGGTGGGATTTGAACCCACGGCCTCTTGAACCCCATTCAAGTGCGCTAGCCAACTGCGCTACTTCCCGAGACCAATTAGTTGTTTATTATCAAGAGGTTGTGAATGATTTCATGTGCAAAAAACCCACTACCTTCAATATAATGAAAATCTTTTATACCAGATTTACTCACAACTGTCCAGAAGCTTTTGCGGGTTGATATATCAATGAATTTATTTTATGTTCATAAAAATCTTCTGGTAAGTACGCAGGACTTTGGAAGGGGCTGTTTCTACGGGTGTCAGTAACAGGCCGTGATTGCGAAAAAACAGGCCCAGGGAGGAATAACTGCAAAATACGGATATAGGCACAGCAAAAAGAAGCGGAATGATGATGGCAGACACCCACCAGAACAAGGTCTTATTGACAGTATACGTAATAACCGCCCAAACCATGGCGCCCAACATCCCCGGCCAGTAAGCATTAAAAGCTTCCGCGAATGATATCTTTCTGGTACGACGGGACTGTGTTTTCCAGACTAATTTGGAGCCCAGCAGATTCAGGACAACATACCAGGCATGAAAGATCATCCTAAGCGGTGCCAATAACATCGACAATACCGTTTCCAGGACTACACTTGCCGATAACCGCATCACACCTCCAAACTTGGTCAACTTATCAGGGGACCTGGCAATTAAAATAACACTCAAAACCTTGGGCACCAAAAGTAATGCGGTGGTGACCATCAGAAGATGGATTGACAGGTCACGGTACTGGACCG
>Ga0182030_10010687_pt1 | contig 18595 bp, 18 predicted proteins | sample 812S3MmetaG_FD_121299 | JGI IMG/M metagenome (GOLD analysis project Ga0182030, IMG submission 121299) | Permafrost microbial communities from Stordalen Mire, Sweden - 812S3M metaG (Illumina Assembly) | ecosystem: Environmental > Terrestrial > Soil > Wetlands > Permafrost | place: Sweden...
ATTTGTCGGCACACTATTGCTGACCACGTTCGCCAAGTTATGGCTGGCGCGCCGCCATCTCGCCCACATCGCAACGCACCGCAGCGACGTGCCGCAAGCCTTCCGCGAAAAGATCGACCTTGCCGCACACCAGAAGGCGGCGGACTACACCAGCGCCAAGACGCGCTTCGCCATGCTGGGGACGCTGTTCGACGCGGCGCTGTTACTCGCCTTTACCGTCTGCGGCGGCATACAGTGGATCGCCGATTTCTGGCTACATGCCTTTGCCAATCCCATTGCGCAAGGCATGTCCATTATCGTGTCGGTGCTGATACTCTCCTCGCTGCTGGAAATGCCGTTCGACCTGTACCGCACCTTCGTCATTGAAGCACGCTACGGTTTCAACAAAATGACGCTGACTCTGTATCTGGTCGATGCCTTGAAAGGCATGCTGCTAGGCGCTGTGATCGGTCTGCCCTTGCTGTTTGGCGTACTGTGGCTGATGGGGCGCATGGGCGGTAACTGGTGGCTGTATGTGTGGGGTGTGTGGGTGACCTTCAACCTGTTGCTGCTGTTTCTCTACCCATCGTTCATCGCGCCGCTGTTCAACAAGTTTTTGCCGATGGAAGACGAAGCGCTCAAGGCGCGTATTGAAGCGCTGCTGCTTAAATGCGGGTTCACTGCCAGCGGTCTGTTCGTGATGGACGGCTCCAAACGAAGCAGCCACGGCAACGCCTACTTCACCGGCTTCGGCAAGACCAAGCGGATTGTATTTTTCGACACGTTGCTGGCGCGTCTTTCTCCGAGCGAGGTCGAAGCGGTGCTCGCACACGAACTGGGACACTTCAAGCGTCGCCATGTGGTGAAACGCATCGCTCTCACCTTTGTAATGAGCCTGGTTTTCCTGTGGCTGCTAGCTCAACTGATGCAGGCAAACTGGTTCTACGCCGGACTCGGCATCACCCTTTATACGCCAAACTCAGGACAGACGGCATCTACCGCATTGGCATTGTTGCTGTTCTTCTTGGTACTGCCGGTGTTCAGCTTCCTGCTGCACCCGCTGATGGCGGCCTATTCGCGCAAGCACGAATTCGAGGCGGATGCCTACGCCGCACAGCAAACCGACGCCCGCGACCTGAGCAGCGCGCTGGTAAAAATGTATCAGGATAATGCCGCGACATTGACCCCAGACCCGTTGTATTCTACGTTCTACGACTCGCACCCGCCCGCGCTGGTGCGCATCAACAAACTGCAATCCTTATGAGGAAAACCTTCATGAAACGAATCGCCGCACTTATCTTGTCCTTTGCTGCCGCTAGCACAATGGCCGCGCCATTTCCTGATGGTAACGCACAGAACGGCAAGAAACTTTTCGACGACAATAAGTGCGCTAGCTGCCACATCGGAAAAGTGGGCGGCGACGGCAGCGCCATTTTTACAAGACCCAACCGCATCGTGCACAATACGCAGGAAATGGTGGATCGTATGCATCTCTGTAGCGGCGTGGTGGGCATGACACTGACGCAACAGAAAGAACAGGATCTCGGCGCTTAACTCAATCAAACCTTCTACAAATTCAAGTGAGGACATCATGAACGACGTTTGCGATCTGGCCAATAAACAATGCAAGCCCTGCGAAGGCGGCACGCCGCCACTATCGCAGGATGAAATCAACAAGCTGCTGAAGCAACTCGACGGCTGGGTGCAGTATGAACGCATCATCGGCAAGACCTTCGAGTTCAAGAACTACTACCAGACCATGGCCTTCGTGAACGCAGTGGCCTGGCTGTCGCACCGCGAAGATCATCACCCCGACCTGAACGTGGGCTACAACAAATGCCACATTGAATACTCCACCCATGCCATCAATGGCTTGTCGGAAAATGATTTCATCTGCGCCGCCAAGGTGGATGCGCTGTTCAAGATTTGAACTAGAGAAAAACAGCTTGTCCACGAAAAGCACGAAAAATTCAATGAGCTGCCAAGCCACATATCGCCGCCCAAGAGGTGAAAAGCCAAGTATCCACAACGTTTTTATTTATTTCGTGTCTTTCGTGTCTTTCGTGGACAAAAGAGATTTTTAGGTTGAAGCTTCAAGGACAAATCGTTGCCGCCTTCGGTCGCCGCTATCTGGTGGAACTGGCTGGCGGCGAATTGCTGGCCTGCGTGCCACGCGGAAAAAAGAGTGAGGCAGCCTGCGGCGATGTGGTTGAAATCCAGCGCACCGCTGCTCAATCATCCGACCTCAAGACCGGCGCACAAGGCGTGATCGACCGCATTGTCGAGCGCAAGACCCTGCTCTACCGCTCCGTCTCTTTCCGCGAAAAACTCATCGCCGCCAACGTCACCCAGATCATCATCGTGGTCGCTGCCGAACCTTCGTTCGACGACGAACTGCTGGCGCGCTGCCTCATTGCCGCGCACGACCAGCAACTGAGTACCCTGATCGTATTGAACAAATGCGACCTCGTCGCGCAGGCAGAAGCTGCCCGCAAACAACTCGCGCCCTACCGCGCCATCGGCTATCGTGTACTGGAACTATCCGCCAAACAGGACGCCACAGCGCTGCTGCCCTATCTGCAAGGCCACCCCAGCGTGCTCGTGGGACAATCCGGCATGGGCAAATCCACCCTCATCAACGCCTTGCTACCCGATGCACAAGCGGCCACCCGAGAAATCTCCACCGCGCTGGATTCCGGCAAGCACACCACCACGCACGCACGCCTGTATCACCTTAACGCGGACAGCCATCTGATCGACTGCCCCGGCGTGCAGGCATTCGGGCTGCATCACCTGACTTTCGGCGACATCGAGGAAGGATTCGCGGAATTTGCCGCCTATCGCGGCCAATGCCGCTTCAACAACTGCCGCCACTCGCACGAACCGGGCTGCGCGCTACGCATGGCTGCGGAAGCGGGAAAGATCAACGCGCGCAGATTGCAACTGTTTCAACAGATCAGCCAGAGTGGGACTTAACAGAGTGTTGGGCAAGAATAAAGCGACCTGTAATCGTTAGCGCTTACTACCAGCCATTACTATTTATGGCCGCCACATATTTACGAAATCTAATCAAGATGTGCAATTACGGCGGCAGCGCACATCACGGATTGCTCTTCGGGACGACAACCTCCACGATGCCGCCGAGCTTCTTGCGCAACTCTAGCGGTCTGACGATCCCGCGTAACGGCTCAAGGGAAGCACCCACGCCGACGACCGTGACGTCCCCATAGTTAAGGATGCGGCCCATAAGGCTCTGGTTAACGTGCAGACTCTCCACCTTATTGAGGTTCATCTCGACCGTATCGCGCGATACAAGTCCGCGCTTCGTGATAATTCGCCTGTCGGTCAGAACCAGTTCAGTGGTTTGTCGCCGGATGACTGCGGAAAGTATCACGACGAGGCCGACCAACAGCGGTATCACAAACATAGCAAGCGACGCACCTGTGTGGTTTCCGGTGGCGATGTAGACGCCCAGCGCAGTCATGGTGAAAATGCAGCCGACAAGATAAGAAAAGACAAACTTCCAATGGGAAATAGAGGCGCGATAAACGATTCGTTCGCCTTCGGCTAATACAGAATCAACGTAAGAACTCATGGTCTCCCCCTTTGGCGCAGTGCAGCAATTATGCGCATAGATGCGCGAAGTTAATACTTATTTATTTGGCTACCCGGACAACCGGCCCATTGGCATGACGTTTCGTATGGACTGACTTGCTCAAGCATAGGACAAACACCGATGGTTTAAAAGCCTTCGCATTGTCATAATCATAGCCTGACTCTTTAAAAGGTATCCCATGCTATTAGAAACGCATAAAGACAAGCACGCACGTTTTGTAAGTTCGATGACCAAAAACACCTACGCTATGGTACTGGCGGGTGGTCGGGGTAGTCGTTTATATAATTTGACTGACTGGCGGGCCAAGCCTGCGGTGCCGTTTGGAGGTAAGTTTCGTATTATCGATTTCGTGTTGTCAAATTGCGTCAATTCCGGTATCCGCCGCATCGGCGTGGCGACCCAGTACAAGTCGCATAGCCTGATCCAGCATGTTCAGCGCGGCTGGAGTTTTCTGAATGGCAAATTTGGCGAATTCATTGATGTGCTGCCTGCACAGCAATGGCTGGAGGAAAGCTGGTATCGGGGCACGGCCGATGCGGTATTCCAGAACCTGGACATCTTGTGTCAGACCAAGCCCGATTATGTGCTGGTGCTGGCAGGCGATCACGTCTACAAAATGGATTACGGCAAGATGCTGGCTTGCCATGTGGAAAAAAAGGCTGACATGACCGTTGCCTGTATCAATGTGCCGATCAGCGATGCCACCGGGTTCGGCGTGATGGGGGTGGATGCGGAATCGAGGGTGGTGGATTTTACCGAGAAGCCCGAACATCCCACGCCTATTCCCGGCTATCCTGGCAGGGCGTTGGCCAGCATGGGCATTTACATATTTGATACAAAATTTTTGTGTGAGCAACTGGCGCGTGATGCGGCCACCCCGAATTCCAGCCACGATTTCGGCAAGGACATCATCCCGTTTCTGGTATCAAACAAGTACCGCGTGATCGCCCAGTGCTTCGATGATAGCTGCGTCAAAATGAACAGGGAAATGCCGTATTGGCGCGACGTGGGAACGATAGATGCCTACTGGGAGGCGAACATGGAACTCACCAAGGTGACTCCCGACCTCAATATGTACGATCATGAGTGGCCGATATGGACCTATCAGGAGCAATTGCCGCCGGCGAAATTCGTGTTTGATGATGACTATCGCCGTGGCATGGCGGTGGATTCGCTGGTGTCCGGCGGTTGCATCATCAGCGGCGCTTACGTGAGCCGCTCGCTGCTGTTTTCCAATGTGCATGTACACAGTTACAGCAATGTTGAAGATTCGGTGCTGCTGCCTAACGTGACGGTGTCACGCAGTGTCACGCTGAAGCGCGTGGTGGTGGACAAGAACTGCTTGATTCCGGAAGGCCTGACCGTTGGGGTGAATCCCGAGGAAGACAAAAAACGTTTTTTTGTGACGGATAAAGGCATTACCCTGATTACGCCCGAAATGCTGGGGCAGGATATAACAGAATTGTATGGTGCCGCGTCCCGGAGTGCCGCGTCCCGGAAGAGTTAGAAAGTATTCGACGGCGCGCATTTACACATTACTCGGCAGTGTCCAGTTTAGGCTAGCATACGTAGTGAACTAGATTTTACGAAGACAAACGCGAACTAATAATCGCCGGACAGTATAATCAGAAATTTTCTGGATATCCTGCCATGTGGTTTAAAAACATTTTCATCTATCGCCTGCCCACCGACTGCGGCATTACTGCCGCCACGTTACAGAAAAAATTGGCGCTCAAGCCGTTGCAACCTTGCAGCGGGCTGGATAAACAAAGCCGGGGATGGGTTTCCTGCCGTGGCGATGACCGCCTGGTCCATGTGGCGAATCAGCAAATTCTGTTCGCACTGGGCGTAGAACAAAAATTATTACCGGCCAGCATCATCAACCGTTTTGCCAAAGAGCGCGTTGCCGACATTGAAGCGCAACAGGGCTACAAAGTTGGCCGCAAAGAGTTGAAGGGCATTAAGGAAGCTGTCACCGAAGAACTGCTCCCCAGAGCCTTCGCACTCCAGCGCGCAACTTATGCATGGATAGATCCGGTCAATGGCCGCCTGATCATAGACGCCGCCTCTTCAGCCAAAGCGGAAGAGCTATTGGAACAAATGAGCAAGACGCTGGACGACCTGCCGGTTAAACCGCTGCACACCAAACTTTCACCCGTTGCCGCCATGACTGATTGGCTTGCGGGAGACCATGCGCCGTCAGGTTTCACGATAGACCGCGAACTGGAACTACGTGCCACGGGTGAAAGCAAGGCTACGGTTCGATATGCTAATCATGCTTTAGAGGGGAAGGAAATTCACTCCCATATTGCGGCAGGTAAACGTGCCACTCGGCTGGGAATGACTTGGAACGACCGGATTTCCTTTGTTCTAACCGAGAATTTGCAAATCAAGCGGCTCGAATTTCTGGACATCATTAAGGAAGAATCAACCACACTGGCCGAAAATGAGGACGAGATGTTTGACCTTGACTTCACTCTGATGACAGGCGAACTTGCCAAGATGCTGACTGATCTGACAGAAGCACTTGGCGGGAAAATTTAACCGAACCTTGTACAGTGCCCGGCAAATGAGCACCTGAGACTGACGTACTTGCTAGGTGCAACCATTAACAACATTACCTCAAGTCGGATGAAGCACTACAACAACATATTGAAAGAACAACTAAACGAGGTGGAGCACGAAATCTTTGTCACCGAGGATATGTTCAAATCGCAATTTGGCATATCACCCTTCGAACGACTGACCCCAGCACCGTCATGCGCAACCTCGCCGCCGAAATCGTCGGTATTCAACAAGCCATCCGCGAATTAAAAAGCGATCTGCTTGCATTCCAGGATATTAAGAAACTTAAAGCTTGGCTGAAAGGCATGCGGCGGCGGCAAAAATTAGATTATCTTGATTGTCCTTTTTGAGCTATCGTATGTGTCATCGTAGTTCCGCTTTACGGCTAGGAATTTGATAACACGGGCGTTCGCTATGTGCCAATACCGGCCACTTACAATTGCCTTTCCATTTGCATGGTGGCAGGAAGGCAACAGGGATGTCGGCCACGGTGAGTTCGGAAAATCGATTAAACTGGCATCAATATCGTTCACTTCATTCGTTGAGAATTGCGATCCTATGGAACCAGCCGCAACTACAGACCCGACGGACGAAGAACGCGAGGTCGCACAATACGAAGACTTGCGAAGCGCTGCCAGCCGGGCCTTGTGGACGATTGACCTTCAAATTCGCAGACTGCGAGACTTCGCGGTAGACTTGGAATCCGGGAACCAATTCGTCCTTCAACAAGTCTCGGACGCCGAGTTCTTGATTCTGTCGCTTGAAAGGCTGCTCGCCGTGTCTCGTCTAATCGATCCAATGACTGCGGGCTCGTTGCAGCCAGCTATCGCTGACTTCGAGAACGAGCTTCCAAATTTGCGTTTGGCCAGAAATGTTATTTCTCACATTGACGAGTACCTGAGCGGCAAAGGGAATGACAAGTCGGTTCGTGTAGGAGCAATCAGCACTTCCCTCTTCGGCCATGATATCGTTGAATATTCGGGTTTTGAGTTCAACCTGGATACGGCGCGAACAGTGGCTGAAGCACTATTCAAAGCAATCCAGTCAAATGTCCCGATTTCGGTCAAAAATCGGATTGAGTACGTCGCCAAAATGCGCCGCTGAACGACAGGTATTGGGATATCGTGACCGGCAGGAATGGGTCGATAGCGCTACTTGACCAATGGCCGGTATCGGTGAGTGAATTTTGATGATCGACTGTCGCTTCGGGGTCGATTAAACGTTCACCACAAACCTAAATCAACCACTGGTTAAGGATACCCGTTAATCTCTAAACAGTTTTTTAAGAAACGCCTCCATCAACCATCATCACGGAAGCCGACTGGCAACCGCCCTGCAATTCCGCAAACACCCATATCTGTTCCATTTTCAGGATGACGTAAATTTCAAGTAGCCCTATCAGTTCTGACAGGTAGTCAAAGGGAGCCATGTTTGCAAGAATGCGGCACATCTAAGTACACCTGAGTAAGGGTGATTTTCTTGGCCTCCTGAAATTTTCCGGGCCACCTGAAAGGGACACATGTGTTTTGGCAAGGGTTGGCTAATAGGCTTGGTTTGCGCTCTGCTTACCGCTTGCGGCACGCAACCGATCAAGCCGTCGGACAAACACATCAATAGCACAGATGCACAAGCATCGCTCGGCGCTGGCATCCCGCCCGTCATCAAGCGCACCATCCCGCTTCCCCTTCCTGTCGCCGCCCTCCAAACCGAAACTTATAGCGTGGTGGTGACCAATGTTCAAGCGCAGGAAATTCTGTTCGCGCTGGCGCGCGATGCGAAGATCAATCTCGATATCCATAACGGCATTCAGGGCACGGTCACGCTCAACGCCATCGACCAGACTTTGCCGCGCATCCTCAGCCGCATGGCGAAACAGGTGGATATGCGCTACGAACTGGACGGCACGAATTTAATCATCATGCCGGATACGCCCTTTCTGAAACACTACAAGATCGACTATGTAAATATGGCGCGCGATGCGGACGGATCAATATCCAATGCAACGCAAGTCGGCTCCAGTTCGTCGGGCATTACCAACGGGGCTGTAGGCACGGGTGGCAACAACTCATCGTTGACGATCAAGAATACTTCCAAAAATCATTTCTGGGAAACCTTGATCCAGAACATCAAGGACATCCTGCACGAAACTGACCAGATATTGCCAGCCGGCTCCAGCGAAACCGTGGTGCAAAAAAGCAACGAGACCAGCACCAGCGGCACCGGCGCACAGCAACCGCAGACAAGCAGTAAAAAATCCACAGCCAAAGCGCCCGGCATCGCGAGCAGCCCGATTCCGGCCACTCTGGAAGAAGGCGGCACCACGGTCACGCGCACCAACACTTTCCGCGAAGCTGCTTCGGTGATTGCCAATCCGGAGAGCGGCATCATCACCGTGCGCGCCACCGGCAAGCAACATGAAAAAATCCAGGAGTTCATCGACCAGGTCATGACCAGCGTGCGGCGACAGGTGCTGATCGAGGCAACCGTGGTGGAGGTGAATCTGAGCGACCAATACCAGCAGGGCATCAACTGGTCGCAGTTGCTGCTGGGCAGCAAAGGCTTTCAGCTAACTCAGGCCGGGTCGGCCGGTTTGCCAGCGGCCAATACCGGCAGCATGTTCACTCTTAACTACACCAATCCCACTTCCGTATTGGGCAGCCTGAGCGCGCAAGTTTCTCTGCTGGAATCGTTCGGCAAGGTGAAGGTGCTGTCCAGCCCCAAGCTCAGCGTAATGAACAACCAGACCGCCATGCTGCGCGTGGTGGACAATCTGGTGTATTTCGTCACCAACACGACCACCACTGCGCCAACCGCGACCAGCTCTGCCTTCAGCACGTTTTCGACCACGCCCAATACCGTGCCCATCGGTTTCACCATGAGCGTGACACCGCAGATCAGCGACAGTGACACGGTGCTGCTCAACTTGCGCCCCTCGATTACGCGCCTGCTTGGTTACGTCAACGATCCCAATCCGGATTTGGCTAATGCACATGTAGTGAGCAGCGTACCGCAAACCCAGACCCGCGAGATGGAGTCGGTATTAAAAATCGAGAACAACCAGATCGCCGTATTGGGCGGGTTGATGCAGGACGAAGTAAATAATCTCACCGATGCCGTTCCCGGCCTGTCATCAATCCCCGGAGTGGGAAATCTGTTCATGAACCGCAATGACAAAACTCAGAAAACCGAGTTGGTAATTTTTCTGCGCCCGGTCGTCATCAAGGAGGCAAGCGTTACCGCAGACTACAGCGAGTTCCGCAACGGCCTGCCGGATTCCGGCTTCTTCAAGAGTACGAACAACGGCAAGCCGTAACATCATGTGCAAAATACCGGAGGCAGAAAAAAGTATTGCCCTTGCGCCTGCCAGCGGACTCATCATCATTATTCCCTCCTTCTCCTTCATCAGCGGCCTCGTGCTTGCTGCCGCTGGCGTATTTAACGCATGGGGAATGGAAAATATACCGGTCTTGATAATAAATCCCGTCATGCCTGTTTCCTTTTCCACTTCCACAATGCAACCATCAGCCTTTCAAGTTGATTATCCAAAAAAAGCAGCCAAGTCGCAGGGTGTCTCTCACAAACAAGCGAAGAAAATAAAGTCTGCCGCTCCACGTCATCATCCATCGGCAAAACTTGTGCCGACACCTGCCGTCGGCGCCCCTCCAGACACTGTCGCCAAAATAGAATCCACAGTGGATCCCATGCCGCCCATCCGCATCGAACATAGCCATGAGAGCGATACAGTTGACCCCATGCTGTTGACTGCCTGGCAGGCATACCGCAACGGCGATTTCGACACCGCCTCGCAGCAATACAGCGAAGTGCTGCGCAAGAATGTCCAGAATAACAACTCACCGAACCGCGATGCGCTGCTGGGAATGGCGGCCATTGCCCAACAACGGTCGCAAGACGCCGTCGCCGCACAGTATTACAGCCAATTACTTACCCTTGATCCGCGCGATCCTGATGCACACGCCGGAATGACATCACTGCTCGGAGCAACCGGGACGGCAGGCACGGAGAGCCGTCTGAAACTCCTGCTTGCACAACGTCCCGAAACAGCGGCACTGCACTTTGCGCTGGGTAACCACTATGCGGAACAGTCACGCTGGGGAGATGCGGAGCCGGCTTATTTCAGTGCCTGCGAATTGGAGTCCGACAATGCCCAGTTCGCCTACAACCTGGCAGTCAGTCTCGATCATTTGGGACAAGGCAAACTTGCCGCACAGCATTACCGGCGCGCGCTGCAATTGGATAGCGTTGGAAACACCAGCTTCGACCACGCGCAAACGCAGTTGCGCCTGGATGAACTGACGCATTGAGCACGATGACATGAATCCGAATAGCCCATTCGCTCAAAAATCCGTCATTCCCGCGCAGGCGGGAATCCAGATGGTTAACGAATCTCCCGCGAAGCGGGACAACACCGCGGCTTTGTCCGCTGCGCGGGATGTTTGTCTTTGCTGGATTCCCGCCTGCGCGGGAATGACGGTCTAAATGGATTATTTGAGATGAACGATAAAACACAACAACCCATAGGCTCCCTGCTGCTGGAAAAAGGTGTCATCAGCGACGACCAGTTGCGCATCGCCATGCAGGAACAGCAGAAGAATCATCAGCCCTTGGGTCGCCTGCTGGTGGGCTTGGGCTTTCTGTCCGAGGCGACCATCCGTGATGTGCTGTCGGAAAATCTGGGACAGGAAAGCGTCAATCTCTCGACCTTCATTATCGATCCGGCTGCCATCAAGCTGATCCCCAAGGACATCGCGCGGCGCTACTTGTTATTACCGCTGTCGCTTGATGTCGCCAACAAGCAACTCACCATTGCGATTGCCGACCCCAATAACATCATTGCACTGGATCAACTGCGCGCACTGCTCAAGGATGAATACCGCCTGAACACACAACTGGCAAACGAATCCGATATCCTGCGCGCCATCGACCAATACTACGGCTTCGAGTTGTCCATCGACGGCATCCTGCACGAGATCGAGCCGGGCGAAATGGAATATCAGACGCTGCAAACAGGCGTCAACGAATTCAGCCAGCCGGTAGTGCGTCTGATCGACGCGCTGCTTACCGAGGCGGTGCAGCAAGGCGCATCCGACATCCACTTCGAGCCGGAAAGCAGTTTTCTGCGCATCCGCTACCGCATAGACGGCGTGCTGCGCCAGATGCGCAGCCTGCACAAAAGTTTCTGGCCGGCGATGGTGGTACGCATTAAAGTGATGAGCGGCATGAACATCGCGGAAACCCGTGCGCCGCAGGATGGGCGGGTTTCGCTGCGGCTATCCGGACGTCCGATTGATTTCCGTGTCTCTTCGCACCCGACATCGCACGGTGAAAATATCGTCCTGCGTATACTGGATCGGCAGAAGGGCATCGTCCCCATAGACAAGCTCGGGCTGGACGATGCCTCGTTATCCACGCTCAAGTTGATCATCGCCAAGCCCGAAGGCATCGTGCTGGTGACCGGCCCCACCGGCAGCGGCAAGACCACTACGTTGTATTCAGTGCTGAATCACGTCAACACCGAATCGGTCAACATCATGACGCTGGAAGACCCGGTGGAATATCCCATCCCGATGATCCGCCAGACTTCGGTGAATGAGGCGTCCAAGCTGGATTTCGCCAACGGCATCCGCTCCATGATGAGGCAGGACCCGGACATCATCCTGGTCGGCGAGATCCGCGACCACCCCACGGCGGAGATGGCGTTCCGCGCTGCCATGACCGGCCATCAGGTGTATTCCACTCTGCACACTAACTCGGCCATCGGCGCGATTCCGCGTTTACTGGACATCGGCATTCTGCCGGACATCATGGCGGGAAATATCATCGGCATCATTGCACAACGTCTGGTGCGCATGCTGTGCCCGCATTGCAAACTCGCCTACCACCCTGACCACAACGAACACAAGCTGCTCGGCCTGCACCCCGGTGTAGCGCCTGTGGTGTACCGCGCCACAGGCTGTGAACTGTGTAGCCATCAAGGCTATAGCGGACGGCTTGCCATAATGGAACTACTCAAGATGGATAACGACTTCGACGATCTGGTCGCGCGCCGCGCCAGCATCCGCGACCTGAAACAGACCGCTCTGGACAAAGGTTTCCGTCCCCTCGCGGCGGATGGTATGCGGCGCATATTGCAAGGTGTGACTTCTCTGGCAGAAGTCACTCGCGTGGTTGATCTCACCGATCGCATGATTTAAAAAACGACATTGAGAAAATGGCGCGATACTCCTACAAGGCGATCAACGCTGACGGCAAGACCTCCAAGGGCTTACAGGATGCGGCCAATATGGTTGACCTCGAACTGCGCCTGAAACGCAACGGACTGGATTTGATTAATGCCAGAGTAAGCGAGAAAAAAACAACATTCGGCATAAGAAAAATCCGACGCTCGGATCTGATCACCTTCTTCTTCAATCTGGATCAGCTTTTCCGCTCCGGGGTGCCACTGCTGGAGTGCCTGGCTGATTTGCATGACAGTATGGATGACCCGCAATTCCGCAGGATCATCGCCGACATGGTGGAATCCATCGAAAGCGGTGCAACGCTGTCGCAGGCGATGGCGCAGCACCCGCAAGCATTCAACCCGATCTTTGTCAGCCTGACTCATGCGGGAGAAGAAAGCGGTCGCCTACCGGAGGTATTCGAGCACCTTACCGAATCGCTGAAATGGCAGGACGAGATGCACGCGCAAACCCGGAACATGATGATCTACCCTGCCTTCGTCGGTACGGTAGTCATCGCGGTTATCTTTTTCCTGATGATTTATCTGGTGCCGCAACTGATTGGCTTCATCAAGGGCATGGGGCAGGAAATTCCATTCCAGACCCGGCTATTGCTGGCCACTTCCGGCGTATTCGTGAGTTACTGGTATGTCATGCTGGCGCTGCCGGTGGTGCTGTTTGCAATCTTCAAGCTGGCGCTGAAATACCATCCAGAGTTGCAATACCATCTGGACAACTTCAAGCTGCATCTCTGGCCCACCGGCCCCATCCTGCGCAAGATCATTCTGGCGCGTTTCGCCAACACCTTCGCCATGATGTATGCATCCGGCATCAGCATACTGGATTGCATTGCCAACTCGCGCGATCTGGCCAACAATCAGGTGATTGCCAGGAGCCTGGAACAAGTCACGCAGGAAATCGAGTCCGGCAAAAACCTTACCCAGAGTTTTCATAGCACCGGCATCTTCCCGCCGCTGGTGATACGCATGCTCAAGGTGGGCGAGGCCACAGGGAATCTGGATACCGCGTTGCGTAACGTGAGTTATTTTTATGACCGCGACGTGAAGGACTCGATCAAGAAAATACAGGTCATGATCGAACCGGCCATGACCATCATCCTCGGCCTGCTGCTCGGCTGGGTAATGCTGTCCGTTCTGTCGCCGATATATGACCTCATCAGCAAGGTGAAAGTGTGATGGGCCGCAAAACTCTGCTGTTCCTCAGCGCCGATCAATGCCAGGCTTGTACTTGGCAGAATGGCGCACTTTCTGCGGCGACCTGTTTTGCCGACAATGCCGAAGGGCTGGAACAATTCACGGCGTTCCTGCGAACCCACCGCGATCCTACCCTCCTGCTCACCGACCTGGTAGAAGAAGATTTCCGCCACGAAACCGTGCCGCATTTACGCGGCAACGACCGCACCGCACTGATCCAACGCAAGCTCGAACAATACTACCGCAACACTCCGTTCAGTCAGGCGATGACTTTACAACGCCGCAAGGACGGGCGGCGCGACGATGACATGCTGTTCTCGGCGCTGACCAACCCGGCGCTCATCACGCCTTGGCTGAACGTCATGCTGGCGCACAACATACCGCTGGTCGGTATTTATTCCATACCCAACATCAGCGCCCCGCTGGTGAAAGATATTTCATCCTACTGCCTGCTGTTGTCGTGGGAGAAAAACGCGGGATTGCGCCAGACTTATTTCGACGCAAATCTACTGAACTTCTCACGCCTGACGCCGAGAAACGAAAGCAGTTCATTCGTCGCAACCGCAGGAACGGAAGCCACACGCACCCAGCAGTACCTGAAAAACCTGAGCCTGCTCCCACCCGGTCAGCCGCTAAACGTGACCATCATTTGCCATACAAATGACAGACATAAACTGGAAGCGAACCTGATCGACGACAGCAACATGCACTATGCCTATCTCGACATTCAGGAACTGGGGCAGCGTATCGGATCAAAAACGATTTACCTCGACTCGGACGCCACGCCGCTATTTCTGCACCTGCTCGCCGTCCAGCCGCCACGCAGCCATTATGCCGCCGCCGAATACACTCATTCTCACCAGTTGTTGCTTATTCGACGCAGCCTATTTGGCCTGAGCGCCGCCTTTATGACAGCCAGCCTGCTGTGGACTGCCGCCAACATCAGGGAAACCATAGCGCTGGATGATGAGAGCCAAACGCTCAAGGCAAAATCTAGCCAGCTATCACAACAAACCCGGCAAACCATCCAGAACTTTCCCATCACGTTGGCCTCAGCCACGGACATGAAAACTGCCGTTATCCTGTCGCGCAATCTGGAAAAGATTTCCCCTCCGCCGCTAGTAATACTTGAGGGCCTAGCCCATACATTGGACGACTTCCCAACTATCCGCATCGACAAACTTTCCTGGCAGACCAGTTCGGGGGCATCGGGCGCGGCATCCGCTGCTACCCCACAAGGGAGTGCAACAACGATAAGCCCAGCGCAAGTCATCTTGCTTAGCGGCGAACTGGAGGAGTTCACCGGCGACTATCGCGCTGCATTGGATCGTCTGGAACGCTTCCGGCAAGCGCTGATCCAGCGCGGTTACAGCGTAACGGCGCTGACCCTACCGCTGGATGTCAGCCCGCAAGGCAGCATCGCTGCCGATACCTGCGATGGCAGCAACAAACCGGCGCAGTTTTCGCTGAAAATTTCCTGGCGGACGGCAACATGACTTTCTCCAGATCGGATTTTTCGTACCTCAAATGGAGCTCGCTAATCTTCATGTCCGTGTTGTGCGCAAGCGGCGCGGCGATTGTGGTCAGCGAAAATTTCGTCACCCACGCGCAACTCGAACAGCAGGCTGCACAACGCCAACTTAGCTCGGCGCACAACCAGCTTGCAGCCGCCAACGAAGATCAGGAAAACATGAACACTTACACCTTCGAATATGATGAATTACTCAAGCGAAATATTATTGGCGACGACCAGCGCCTGGACTGGATTGAGGGCCTGGAAAAAATCCGCAAACAGCATCGCGTACTGGATTTCCAATACACCATCGCCCCGCAACATCCCTACACGCCACCTGCACCGCTGGACAGCGGCAATTTCAAACTCAACATGAGCGACATGACCTTGCAATTCGACCTGCTGCATGAAGAACAACTGATCAATTTCTTTGACGCCCTGCGTACTGACATCAGTGGCCGATTCATCCTGGATCATTGCTCCATGGAACGTAGCGCCGCCCCTGACGCAGTGGCTCAACTCAAGACTGCATGCACTGGTGGATGGTTGACGCTGAAGAACAGGAATGCAAAATGAGGCTCTTGACCGCCATGCTGCTGTTCGCTATTTTCCCTGTATCCAGCATACAAGCCGACAGTCTCGGACGCCTGTTTTTCACACCGGAACAGCGTGCGCAACTCGAAGACAACCATGCGCGCAATGCAACCGACGAAGGCGCTCCAGCTTCCGTCCTGACGGTGAACGGCATCGTGCAACAACACGGCGGCGCACGCACCGTATGGATCAACGGCAAAGCACAAAATTCGAATCATGGCGGTGAGTCCGCTTCAGAGACGGTAGCTGTGCCGGGAAAAGCCCCAACTATCAAAATCAAGGTGGGGCAGAAGCTGCTTCTGGATACCGCCGCACCACAAAGCGCGCCCGCCCCTTCCGAATAAGCCATGCCTCACTACCGCCAGCACAACAATTTTTACAAACGGCGCGGCGCGGCGCTGATGCTAATGCTGACCATGCTGGTGATAGGTGCGGCCGCCCTGCTGGTCAGCTCTCTCAGTCACTCGGCGGCGCAAATCCAACGCGACCTTAAAGCTGCCGATGCATTGGCGCAAGCCAAGGAAGCGCTGATCGGTGATGCGGTTTCGCAGACACCCATAGCCTCTGCAGGCTACCTTCGCCTGCCTGATCTGGGCTTCATGATAGGGCTTTCCCCCTCTGAAGGAAGCGCCGCGCCGAACTTCAGCGGAAACAGCAAGGATTATTCCGTGATCGGAAAATTGCCGTGGAGAACACTGGGACTCGAACCGCTACGGGACGGGCAGGGAGAATGTCTGTGGTATGTAGTCTCCGGCCATTTCAAAAATACTCCAACAACGGATGCGCTCAACTGGGATACGTTGGGGCAGATTAACCTTGTCGATGGCAGCGGGAATGTCATTGCAAGCAATCTCGCCGCGTTGGTGGTCGCCCCAGGCCATGCGCTCGATGGTCAAAATCGGGCATTGTCCGATCCAACGTATGCGCAATGCGGTGGCAATTATGACGCCCGCAACTACCTTGATCCCTATGCCTCACCCAATGCTATTTCCGGTGCAATCAATTATTTTATCGGTAGCACGAACAACCGCGTTACGCTCAACACCAGCAACAATCTAATGGTGATGACGGGAAACACGCACTACAACGACCGTTTCCTGTTCATCACTGCCGATGAGATTTTTCGCGTGGTCATGCATCGCACCGACTTTTCCGTTCAGGTGTCTGCGCTGTTGAGCGATGCCTATTTCCAGAGCGTCGTCATCGCAGGCACCAAAGGCACCGATAACGTTAATTGCAATCTCCTCGGCAGCAGCAACCGAACGTTCTGCAAGAACTGGATAGAAATGGTGCTGCTCACCCAACTGCCTACCCCTGCACCCGTCATCCTTGACGGTATACCAACCGCGAATTGCTCCCGCGTACTAATCTTCGGTGGACAAAAAAATGCGGCTCAACTTCGCTTGACCGCCGCCAACAAAGCGATCCCTTCCAACTATATCGAGGGCATAAATCTGTCCGCCTTCGCCACACCGATCGCAGTTAGCAATAGGTTCGTCGGCGTCTCGGTCTTCAATTCAAAGAACCCCAGTGCGGATGTGCTGAGGTGCCTGTCATGAAACAAAAGCAAATCCCCATCCGCTTTGCTCCCCCCCCTTTTTCAAAGTGGGTGTTTCCCCACTTTGAAAAAGGGGGGTTAGGGGGGATTTTCTTTTGCTTACAAGATGGTGCGGGCATCACCAAGCGCCACCGTACAGCAGGTTTCACTCTGGTGGAGATGGCGGTCGTGCTGCTCATCATGGCGCTGCTGCTGGGAGGCTTGCTACCTACCCTGTCCAGCCGGGTCGAACAGCAACGTTTGAGTGATGTGCGCAAACAACTGGATGAAATCGAACAGGCGGTGATCGGATTCGCCCTCATCAATGGGCGCCTGCCATGCCCCGCATCCTCTTCCAGCAATGGTATGGAAAGTTTTGCCAGCGGTGGCAACGCCACCAATGGCAATTGCTCGAATTTCGACAATGGCTATGCGCCTGCGGCGACGCTGGGACTGGTTACCGCAGATGGTTATGCGGTTGATCCGTGGAACAACCGCATTCGTTACGCATTAACCAAGTCAAACAGCAATGCCTTCACCAGCATAAATGGCATGAGCACTACCGGCATGTCCAGCCTCGCTCCCGATCTTCTGGTGTGCTCTACTGCCACCGGCATCAGCGCGACGAGTTGCGCGTCGGGCGCGGCGCTCACCGCCAGTCCGGGCGTGCCACTGGTAATTTATTCGACTGGCAAGAACGGCAGTTACGGCGGAACCGGCACCGACGAAGCCGCCAATCCCAACCCCAATAGCAACAATAACGACCGCGTATTCGTCAGCCACCCACCGACGGCAAGTTCTGCCGCAAATGGCGAGTTCGACGACATCGTCATCTGGCTATCGCCCAACATCCTGCTCGGCAAAATGGTGGCGGCTGGCAAGCTGCCTTAAGCTGCAATAATCGCGATTTGATCCGACACTGCCTGATTACGACATCACCTTGAGCTGCGGACAAGAGTTAGCAAAATCCGCGTGGGCACAACTAACGTACCCACGAATGTTCCCTGCTAAGCGTTCCCTATCCCGCGCGTCGGCAGGTTGATCTGTTTCGCAAAGTCCAGCATGCGCTGGATGGAAACCTTGGCGCGCTGCCCGATTGCCGGATCAACGTAAATTTCGTTCCTGCCCGTTTCCAAAACTTCGGCCACGCCGAACAGGTCGTTCATCGCCATCCACGGGCAATGGTTGCAACTGGTGCAGGTCGCGCCGTAACCCGCCGTCGGCGCTTCGAGGAATATCTTGTCTGGCGACAGCGTGCGCATCTTGTGCAGAATGCCATTGTCGGTGGCGACGATGAATTCCTGCGCATCCAGAGTTTGCGTTGCTTTGATAAGCTGCGTG
>Ga0182030_10010688_pt1 | contig 18595 bp, 22 predicted proteins | sample 812S3MmetaG_FD_121299 | JGI IMG/M metagenome (GOLD analysis project Ga0182030, IMG submission 121299) | Permafrost microbial communities from Stordalen Mire, Sweden - 812S3M metaG (Illumina Assembly) | ecosystem: Environmental > Terrestrial > Soil > Wetlands > Permafrost | place: Sweden...
AAGACTATATTAGCTTCTATTCTAGTATCTTAGATTTAGAACAAAAGCTTTTCTCTCTTCTTTTCTTAGATATCTAGAATACTAATAAACTTGTACTATCTCTTTATTTGTATCGAATTAAGGCCCTTATAAAGCAAGTACTGCGAGTATAATAATGTTACAGGAACCTGGCATTATTATACCATCATTTTCTGTCCAGCATTTTCAACTATCTTGGTTTGCGTCGTCGGACCTGTTCTTTGTTGAAGGGCCGAGTCACGTCAATAATAGACTCATCGGCGTCCATACTTTCACACGAGTTCGTGTTCATTCCCATGTATATCCACCGATTGAATTCTCTACTGCTGACTGTGCTAATTAGACACACTTATCTTCTCACCCATGAAATGTAGGTAGTGAACAGCCTTTCATCAATTAATATATACTGATAGGTTGCTTAGTACAGGACACTGCGGTATCTTGGATTGGGCCTACGCTCCCTGCAATGTCTGAACGTTGAACAGTCATCCAGAAACCGATATTCCACATCAAGCAAAAAGGCCAGGACTGGGAGCTAGGACAAACATAGGTCGATGAGGATAGCTATACTTGGCCTGTGATTGTGAATTTAGATCCTAGTTGCTGGGGTAAATTTTCTAAATTTTTCGATGGGAAGTATTTTTCACCAACGTCTGCGACACAAAATCCTTACACCCTCCTATAGACGTATTATAGACGAATATCTTCATCGGACATGGAGAAACCCTAGTTGGAGCAGGTCGGAGGCTCAGAAAAAGAATCGGATACTGGATGTTTCGTATGCGTCTTCCAGAAGGATGTTGGTTAGTCGGAGTTGATATATGAGATGTGAGTTATAGTTTTTATCTGTTAGGAATTATAATATTGTGGTGTCAGTTCTGTTGGGCGTCAAGCCAGGTACTATAAATCAGTCTTCATCTTTTCGCATGGCTGGGGATATAGATCTTGATAGACATGCAATCCGCGGTGAATTCTCATTCATTATGTTTACTCCTAGATCGGCAATTCCTAGTCTGCGGCTCGTGTGGCGGAAAGTCGAGTTCAACAATGAAAAAAATGGGAGCAGCGAGAAGAGGTCTTGTGGTCACAATACCCTATGGAAGCTAGAATCGGCGTCTCCCATCAGGGTAATGCCTAACCATCACTCGATGTTCTCCGCTTCGTGTATAAGGGGTTTGAGAAAGGGAAGAAGATGAAGATAAGAAGGCGAGGGCCGTTCTTGAGCACTAAAAGCCACGTGAATTTTGAATTTCATAATTAAGGGCTCAATTTTACTAAGTTAATCACTCATATGTCACGCACTTGCAGGCTAAATTTCCATATCATAAATTTTTTCCAACAGCGATTCTATCTTCTACCTCTGCAGCGTCCCATATCCAATCTTAATGTCCTAGCATAGAAACCCGAGTAGCGAATCTAAATCAGCCAGAATCCTACATGTTATTCCAGATCTCGAATGCCAAGAATTAGGGGATGACACCCTGTAAGCGAGTCGACAGCCTTTCCCTCCCCTTGCCATTTCCCACCGAATGAGACCTCGGTTGAAACGGCAATGTAGCCTTGTGATGAACACCACACCCTTATATACCGCGGATGCAGTGATGGATCCCCATGATCCAAGACCGCCCTGAAAGCGCACTCAATTGATTTATTCAACCTAATTATCTTCCAAAATGACGACACCGCCTCCATTGACTGGCCTCCGCGTCCTCGAATTCGCTGGCCTTGCTCCAGGTAACTTCCCCTCTCACTACTTAATGGCATGAATTGACACCTCCATAGGACCATTCGCAGGCCTCCTCCTCGCCGACAACGGCGCCTCCGTCCTGCGCCTCGACCGCACTGTTTCACCCTCCTCCCTCCTCTCTCGCACCCCCACAAACGACCTCCTAACCCGACACAAATCCTCCATAGCCGTCGACCTAAAATCCCCCCCCGGAATCCAATTTGTGAAATCCCTTATCCCCCATACCGACATCGTAATCGATCCATTCCGCCCGGGTGTCCTCGAGAAACTTGGGCTCGGGCCTGATGTATTATTGGAATTGAACCCGAGGATAATTGTGGGAAGAATGACGGGGTTTAGGAGAGATGGGAAATATAAGGATATGGCGGGCCATGATATAAATTATATTGCTGTGAGTGGGGCGTTGGCGATGCTGGGACGTAAAGGCGAGAAACCGTTGCCACCTGCGAATATCCTTGGAGATTTTGCGGGCGGTGGAGCAACGTTATTTCAAGGTATATTATTAGCTTTGATTCACAGAGGAAAGAGTGGGAAGGGACAGGTGGTGGAGGCGAATATGGTGGATGGGAGTGCTTATCTTGTTACCTTCCCGAGGATGTTGATGAAGACGCCGATGTGGGAACGGCCGAGGGGAGAGAACACGTTGGATAGTGGATGTCCATATTATGATACTTATGAGACAAGGGATGGCAAGTACATGGCGGTGGGGGCGTTGGAGCCGCAATTTTTTAGGGAGTTATTGAAGGGACTGGGTTTGAGTGGGAAGGGGATTGAGAAGACGAGAGAGGATAGGAAGACTTGGCCTGAGATGAAGTATACGTTTACGAAGCTGTTCAAGGGGAAGACAAGGGCGGAGTGGGAGAAGGTTTTTGATAAGACGGATGCGTGCTGTACTCCTGTGTTAGACTATGGTGAGCTTGAGAAGGATCCGAGCAGAGAAGGTGATCAGAGACCAGCTGTTACGCTGAGGGGATCACCAAGTTTGGCACTCTCGCAGGGATCGTCATCTCGAGATCCATCCACTGGACAAGGTCCAGGAGTAAAATATGGAAGTTATGCTGGGACAGCTCTGTATCCTGGGCAAGGAGGAGAGGAAACATTGAACCAATGGCTTGGATGGAAAAAAGGAAAAGATTTCGAGGAAGTAAACGGTGGATTGGTTGGAAAACAATCTTCCAAGTTATAACAGACTATTATTACTTTTGGTTCATCCCCATCCTACCAACGCCTCGGCCCCTCCCTTTTCTAAAACCCCAAACGAATGATGTCCTGTTTTCCACCATTTCCACCTCCCATTTCGTGCTTTTATGTAACTCCAAACAATTTCGATTTTGAGGGCATGTCGCCTGAACGTCGAGTGAATGCGATTCGAATACGAGTGCCTACATACTAAAATTAGCTCCAAGTTCCAGGTAAGAATGTATACGAGCAATGAAGCTTACCATTACAACCGAAAATCATCATCAAAATAAACGGTTCTCGAAGGACTAGGCGGTGGATTCGGAGGGGGAGAAGGCGGATCACTCCTCGACATATTCTTAGGCGGGGTCATCGAAATTACCCCTCGACGCTTCTCCAGTGCCCCTGCATGCGCTCTGCATCTCCCTCCTTCGACCAGAACATCTTTCGTTGCGACAGCCATGACTTCCTTTCCTCCTTTCCTTCGCGGTTTTCCTAGCAGGGAAATCTTCTGTCGACTTCTTCTTGAGAAGAACAAGCAATTTCTTTTCCGATCGAGGTTTCTGCGCTTATTCGGATTTCCGTTTTCGCTAGAAATAATTGCATCGAAAAAAAAAAGCAAATATGAGTTTCTAATGCACGCCCCTCGGAGAATATAAGATCGAAGTATGCAATGCAGGCAACAGCGATATGATCGATCGTATTTTCCAGAGCGAAACAAAGAATGTTCCTGTCTTATTTGGGAATGGATCTATCCCTTTGCCTTTCTCCCAACAATGTTGACCATTCACGAGTCTTAAATACGCTTCTGCTCCCGTCGAGGGACGTGGGAACGGGACCTCCGCATTTAGGAGACGGAGAATTTTGGGTTGTATGCCCTGATGAGGTGCCGATCCGCCACTTGTCCTATCAGACTCCTGTCACTGATAGAAAGCATCTCCGTCAGTATCCCTTCTTCCCGCACGGGAGGGAGCGACGCCTCGTCCAAGGCAGGCATGTCGACGTGTTTCTCCTGCCTACCCGTTATCTATCACTTCTTCCAAAATCTCAAATTTTTGTGGGGTAAGCACCTTCTCGCGTCTTCGAAAGCGCGGGAAGGCACATTAAGTGGAGGCAGTGCAAACATGTGGGCGTTCTCGCGGCTGTGTAGACCCGGATGCCGGATCGCGGAGGCAGGTCAGATTGTGCCACGTAAGGTGTGCATGTGTTGGGTCTGGTCGGTGAGCCGAGAAGGCGGTGGGGAGTCGGGGCAGCGAATGAGGTGCTAGGAAGGGGGCGAGGCCAAGTTGGGATGTGAGACGAAGGAGAATTTTGTCAATCTTTGTGTGAGATGAGGAGATCGTAGATACCGATTGCGTAACGTCTATGGCGTCGGCGGAAAGATCGAGAGATCGTGCAGGGGATATTCGCCTCACGGTATGATGAAACTGAGGGTTGGGGAGCAATAGGAATAAGAGATTAGGGAACGGGGACTTTGGTTGCTTGGAATTCTCTTGCTTGCACTATCTAAGTATTGTCTGGTTGGGATGAGGTAACAGAGAAACGAAATAACAGAGCCATACAAATATCGCCCATTCGCCTTATGCTTCATACCAACATTTGAGTGACATGCCGTCCATCACTATGTCCATCGCCGCCATCATGTATTCCACGTCATTACGCGCGCCAGAAGAGGTATCGTAGCAATATGCTCGTGAAAAAGTAGTCTAGGGAGCCAGCACACCATATGCTGTAGAGATCTAGGAAGTCTGGATTGCCTTATTTCGGGTTCCTTGTTGGTCGGGAGGGTCCTTGCGTTCTTGCCGGGTTATGCTCCTCTATTGTACTTGACTGACAATTTCGCTCGCACGTGATAGAGATTCCACCATCTGCTGGCATTCCTTTCTTCGGCGGACAGTGTAGTCACTTTCCTTCAGGAGGTCATCAAGTGTGTCAGTTCTATACATATTCTCGAGGAGTTCTCGCTGCATTTCATCCTTTGTAAATCTAGTAGATATTAGCCAAGAAATCAACAGAATGTTTCGAAATACTGACTGAACAAGGTTCAACATGACGGCTTTTGGCACCATATCGATTAAAGTCTTCTTCACGATGTTGTAATAGGAGTTGATAAGGAGTTCTGAACTTGTTAGTCGGACTGGTCGAGAGCGTGCGAAGGCGACTTACTGATGATTTCAACTTCTACACCTTCCCTCTCTGATAGCGTGCCGGATGCCTTGAGGGTTGGCGGCGGAGCCTCCATAGCCGCCATCTTTTTCTTGTTTTTTGATGCAAAGAAACTTCCAAAGAAGCCACCATTTTGATCGTTCATGAGATCCGGCGTTGGGCTAACAGATCGGCCTGGAGTACCGCCTGGAATCGGTTTGCCAGTTTTAGGGTCAACTTGAACTGGCCTTGAAGAACTATGCTTTTCATTGACGATAGCCATGGCTCTGTGACCGTTCAAGAAATCAGGATGGCCGGTGTTGATGTAGCAAGATTCCATAGCAACCAAGTCTTTCACAAGTTTGTTTGTGGGATCCATAACCTTCTTGAAGAAAGCAATGACAACCTGATGGAACTTCTCCTTTAACTGTGGATATCTCCGGAAAAGTTGCTTGCCTAGTAATTGGGTGAGGATACGAACAAGTTCGTCGTAAACTAGCGATACACACTTCAAACTCGGTTCTTCAAGGCGCTTGATCTGCTGCTTGACGATGAGTTCGAAAGCCGTTGTACCGACGAAAAGTGAAGGAGCAGATCCAGAAGAGTTGTAGAGAATGGTTCTGATATCGATGTCCTTAACCTGGTCGAAAGGATCCACAGCTTTGACACCGTTGGAATATAGTTCGTGGAAGACGAAGCTGATTCTAGCACCACCAGAAAGCTCAACACTTGAGAGTTCGGTATTGTTACCCTCCAAAACCGTCCGCCACTCATTCGAGAATTCAGTAATGATGTTAAGCACAATGTTTCCACTGTTGCCGAGTATAGAGTCTCCTAGACCTTGCAGTTCCTGGGTGTATTTTTGCAAAGAAGCTGAAATACGGGCTTTGATATCGGGAAGAGTTTGCTTGATGTGCATCATCAAAATGAGATTCAGCTTCCTCGCGAGGTAGGGGGTTCCGCAGTACGAGGCCTTATTCCGGTATGCCTTATGGTTGTCAAAGAAATTCTTCTCGTTCTCCAACGCAGCTGTGATCGCCTTCTTGTTGTCAATATCCCTCTGCCCTCTGTTGACTACTGGGACATAACCCAATCTGAGCGGAATGATACGTCCAGCCAAAATGTCAACCACATCCGTTCCGTCGTCCATCAAGTCAACCTTTGTGAGGACACCAATAGTTCTTTGACCTTCAGGATCCACTTCTCGCGCGAGCTTCAAGCCATCGGAGTTGGCTAAATCGGTGTTCGCACCTGTGACCGCAAGGATGATTGCGTTGGGTTTACTGATTTGCTTGAGGACCATATCCTTGATTTGCTTCTCAATATCTCTAGGTTGATCACCGACTGGCACTTTCGTAAGACCGGGTAAATCGACGAGTGTGAGGGTAAGGACATTAGGGGAATATATTCGGAGGTTGATAGGGGCGGGTGAAATGCCAGCGTTGCGGCCAGTCTTGGCCTCTGTCTCCTTTACGATCTCATCTCGAATCTTGTTAAAGTCGTGGAATTTCTGGCCAGGAATATGTAGAAACTCGCCCCACTCGTCGACGTTTGCTTCCTTATCGGAGCCTCCCAATAAATCCCCATCCTTTACACCGTTGGTCTTTGCTGTAGTAGGCGCGCGGTTGATGAGTTGAAGTACAAGCGGCCGCCGAGTTACAATACCGGTTCCTCGAGGTAAACTAGATTCATGTATCAGAGCTGATATGTGTTGATGAGACGTGGCAGGCTTACAAGTCTCTACCCACTATGTTCTCCAACACCGAACTCTTTCCACTTGACTGACTTCCCACGACCACTATCTGCGGAAGATCGATAGGGTTTTGAACACCGACCGTCGTAAATACATCCTGAAGCTTATTCACCAGTCTGCAACAGTTGTTAGCGTTCCGGCGCAAAGGGTTGAGAATTAGGGGGTTCTGACGTTATTAGACCAGGGTCTGAGATTCCGCCTTGCCCTTGTGCGGACATGATGGGCGTATTTTGGTATGTGCAAGTACTGTTGTTATCAAGGAGGCTTTGGCAGATTGCTGTATGAGCGTTGGCGATGGTTTATATGCGGGTTGTCGAGTTTCTGCGTGGGATGCGAATATTTACAGGTTGCGTACTACTATGCACTGGCACTTGACGATCTTTGTGGCTTGAAATGTTGTCTGGCCTTAGGATTGGCTCTTTCCGCTTTCGCTCAACACAGCCACGTTCGATACCCCTTCTAGAATTCGAGAATCCTTTTCGATCAAATATATCCAAAGGACAGATGTTCTGATATTGGTACCTGAGCCTATTCGGGAGAGACGTCCTGGGAAGACTCTTTTTAGTTGATGCTGTTAATAGTCTTTTTGATGAGGCCTCGTCTATAGTTAGATGTCAAGTTCTTAAAGAAATCACTTTACGGTATCAATATATACAAGGCGGCAGAGTACCAATAGTCAGGAACTCGTAAGCCAGTCATCGTTATTGCTCTGAGGAGGCAATGTTGTGAACCAAGTGTTTCCTCATACTATGACGCGTGGTCATAGCCAGGCTGCCATTTAATGCTTTGTGTCATTCATGAGCATCTGTCTCACAATTGATAAGTCACGCTACTTGACCAAATATACCTTTATGGATACAAAGTAAGACTCCTTATACTAACACGAGACATGAAATATATCTAAAGAAATATAAAGGAACTACTACAGTGTGGCATGCTCCCATTTCTGGCTCCCTTAAAAAGTATGGTCCCAATTGCGGAGCTCAGAGAAATGCTTGAGTATTAATTGAGGCTTCCACAATTCTCCAAGCACGTCGTGCTTTTCAACTAGCCACTCAACGGGTCGTATATCGACCACCTTAGTTCTATCTTGATGCCCCCCATATGGACGTTTTGTTTCCCGATCAAGGTCGTCGAAAAAGTGATCTTCTTCATTACCGGGGTATCCTCGCAAACCCCACCCATTATTACCATCAGACTCCTCCCCAGAATTTGCCCCAGCATCCCCACCCGAGCCTTCTTCGGAATCCGAGTCGGAGAATTCAGCATAAAAATCGCTGTAAGCCTTCAACGCTTCCGCTTCTGGGAGATAGCGGGGTTTGGAGGAGAGGCGGTAGGTTTCCAGGAAAACACCTTGGAGTTCCTCACGAGCTTAGTTTTCCAACTCTAGATCTATGGCCTCCAGGTTCATCTCTTTGATTGGATGGTTGATTCTCAATGTTTTCTCTAGAGTCAACGTGACGTATTCGGGATCTACGATGCTTACCTGAACATCTAAGGAAGTTTTCTAGGCTGATTGTCGCTGAATTTGAGGGTTGAGCTGACTAGACCTATTTAGGGGCCTTGATTTATGATTTTGTTGGTTCAATATATCGAGATAATTGTGGTGGGGCTCCGTGCGGGCCAGATCTAAGGGAAACAAATCAAGACATGGGTTACCATAGTATCTGAAGGAAAAGCATGAACCTTTGACGTCCCAGAGGCTATAGTGAGTGAAAATATAAAGATTATGTAGTGCTGAGTCTACATTGAGTCAGCAGATTGCAAAGAAAGATACAAGGAAGGAGCCGAGAACATACTCTCTTTGGGTTAAAGAAGTAGCTGGCATCATTTTGTTCTCCGAGTTTCTTTGCTTTTTCGCGCAAATATCATGCTTTGTCCTGCCGTCAGAATCATTCAATAATTTAGTCCATCCTTGGAAATCTTCATCAATTTTCTTCCCTTCTTCTTGTAAATGATCTTGTATAACAAGGAGTACATCTTCAGGCAATCTGCTTGTAAACTCGTATCCACCAGGAGGCGTAGGGACAAGTAAACTTCGTCGGAACACTTCCATGCAAAAGCAGTGATAAGAAAATCCCTCGATGAAAGATTCAAGAGAGACTGGTACAGCATGTACGAGCCTGGAAGATTGGGGAGTCAGTAACTTCTTGGTCCGGATATATTTTTAGGAGTTGAACGTTGTCTCAAGAGTAAACAGACAATTGCCTGACCATCCCCGTGTCTCGGAAGGAAGCGTTTTATTTCATTGCTCATGAAACAATCTGTGATAGGAGATTCAACTCCCGGGTGTTCCTTACTGTGCTGTTGACGTTGTCAAAGCCCCGAAGGGCTGGTCATACCCCGAAATTTTGGGACGACGCTGATACTCATATTGGACATGGGTATCCATTCCGATCTCAACAAATTGACTGGTCCTTTTGAGTATATTTGAAGATTTTCCCAAAAAAAAACACCCTCCTCTTTCAGCAAAGGCGAAGCTGGGTGTCGGATATATAGAATCTGATCCCGAAAAATACTTGCGGCGATTTGATTGCTAAAATAGGCCAAATGTCTTTAGGATCAAATCAAACTCAAGTTAGGGAGAGAAAAATTGCCGGAATTAGAGTAGTGAAAATGGCAATGACGAGTTCTGATAAAATTTCTTTGGCTTGCCCACAGCGTTATCAACGCTGTTATTTGGGGCTAAGGGGCTGAAACATAAGATCAAATGTGAGAGAGATCATGGTCTGCTAGCTATTGGTCAATTGGTCATAATTAAGGCACTGCTTCAAACGCATTTGATCCTCTCAGGAGCGCGAGGAAGCCGTAGTTTACGGATACTCGAACGAGAGTCAAATCCACGAGGTGGCCAACGAACTTGTGGACATAGAAGGTCTATGTATAGATTCATTCCTCCACAAATTGTCAGGCAGTAAATGAACACGATAGGAAAAAAACAAATTAAGATTGAAGTTAACATCTATCATCCAAGCAGGAAAGGTTAGGTCAATGATGATAGCGAATACTTAGAACAACAACAATTGAAAATTTCCATAAACCTTCGAGCTTGATCTAGTCTTTAGACATTCGAAAACAGTGGACTTAATAGGTTGATCTTCAATATCATATTCTAAACCTGCATCATACCTGTCCCACTGTCTTCGCTTAAAAATGTGACTTGAAGCTATCTCGACATCATCTTCTCATACAACTTCAACTCATGCAACAGCAACAACTTCTCGAAGACGACACCTACCATCTCTATCTCCTAATATTAAATCCGACCTGAGCATAAGCTGAAAACCATATTTTCAGCTCCTCAACTCCTCAGCTCCTCATCTCACTTCTACACCCACCATGGCACCCCTCACAATAACCATAATCGGCTCTGTAAACATGGATCTCGTAACACTGACGTCCCGCATCCCCTCTGGTGGCGAAACACTGACCGCTACGTCCTTTGCCACGGGCCCCGGCGGCAAAGGTGCCAATCAAGCCGTAGCCAGTTCTCGCCTCTCACGCCCTAAGGCCTCTTCCCCCTCCACCAACACCCATACCCCTGATATCACCGTGAAAATGATCGGTGCTGTTGGCGCTGACTCATTCGGTCCCACCTTGATTCAAAGTATGAAAAACGATCTCATCGACACCTCAGGCGTAAAGACGGTAGAGGGTGTATCGACAGGTGTAGCAGTCATCCTGGTCGAGTCGGATTCTGGAGAAAATCGAATTCTGTTAAATCCCGGCGCCAACTATTCTTTACGCCCAGAAAACTTCCTTACCCCAGAAAGTCTAGGATCTCCTTTACCCTCTCTCATAATCCTACAGCTTGAAATTCCCCTCGACACCGTCTTACAAATCTTGAAGACAGCGAAAGAAGCAAAGGTGGATGTGCTATTAAATCCGGCGCCCGCAGTCAAACTCCCCGACTCCATGTTTCCCTCCATAGGCCACTTAATCGTCAACGAGACCGAAGCCGCTATCTTAACTAGTCGGCAAGTGGAAGAGGTAGAGAAAGAAGGGTTTTCATGGGAGGGAATAGGGAAGGAGTTTTTGGGGAAGGGGGTTCGGAATGTAGTTATTACGTTGGGTGGGAAAGGGGCTTATTTTGCGGGTAAGGAGGGGGAAGGGTATGTCGATGCTGAGAAGGTGGAAAGGGTTGTGGATACGACGGCTGCTGGAGATACGTTTGTTGGTGCTTACGCGGTGAATATTGTACGCGGGAAAGGGGGTATCACAAAGGAGATTGTGAGGTTGGCTTGTAAGGCTGCGGGACGGACGGTGGAGAAGCAGGGTGCGCAGAGTGCGATACCTTGGGCCGATGAAGTGGAGAGGGTTTCGAAATCATGATAGTAATGTAGGAATGAGGAGTTGAAGATTTGCTAGTATTTATGAGTCGAGTACACTCAACAGTGTCTCGTGCATCTACATGTTTGGCTAACCTTATCAATAACAATCTATAGAGTGATTCGTGTCTAAAACAACGCGACGTATCATAACTCCAAATCCGCTACGCTGTGCCCAAACACCGTAAACAAATGCCCCTCAAATGCTCCTTGCCCATCCTCTTAGTCATCCAACGCCCTACGTGCCATGCGTGCAACTTACGCCACCCAAGAACGGCTGAACCCGTTAGATTCTCGTGACCCATTGGAGAATCTTAACCCTTTAGAGGACTTTAACCGCGGATCTTCGCTTGTCCATCTGATGTTATGTTAGTCTTGTTGTGCACCTTCTATCTGCTTATACGTACATTCGAACCTTGGTGTCATCACCTGCTGAAGCGAACATTTGTGGATTAGTAGGATTCCAAGAAATGGAACTGCAACAGCCCTTTTCGTGTCCATCAAGCTTTTCAATAAGGTTTCCAGTGTCCTTATGCCAAATGAAGATGTGGCCGTCTGAAAAGATGTTAATAATAAGAACGACTACTTGGAGGATGAACATACTTTCGCTACCAACAGTCACAAAACTTTCATTAGCACCACCGTAAGATGCCCTTATGATGTTATTTCCTATCCGCTCGCCGGTTTTGAAAACATGGACAGTTTCCCTGGTCTCTAGGTCTAACATTCGAGTCTCGCCATCATTTTTGCTAATGAGCAGATACCTCGAATCCTGACTGATACTCACCGAGCCAGTTTTGCATTTGAGATCCATCTCATATTCGAGCTCTCGAGTGACAAAATTGTAAACATGAACATGGGTTTCGTGATCGGCGGCGACAAGATAGTTCCCATTGGGAGCAACTGCCAGATTCTGTATCCGATGCTCACGGCCCCAATCATACAGAAGTTCGCCATTCAATCCCCATTGGCATAAATTTCGTGACTTGTGAAGGCAGCCAGTGACAAATGACTGGCCATCTGGAGCCCAAACACAACTGCTGACAGGCTCTTCAAAACGACTCACAACTCGTTTGATCTTACCAGTCTATCAAGTGTTAGATTGAGTAAGGGAAATAGCAAATTAAGGACTTACATGTGTATTCCATAGCCGGGCACGTTTATCCATTGAACATGTAACAATCATTGAATCGTCAGGACTCCAGGCGACTGAACAGACGCCAGCTTCATGATCTGCTAAGGTATGAAGCACCTCGAAAGACCCAACTTCATAGATTATTACAGTGCCGTCGCTCCCACAACTCGCTAGGCGGGACCCATCGTGTGAGAACACGACTTGCCACACTTCACCGTCGTGCTTGCTCAGCTCAACGAAAGTGTTCAGAGGGAAGTTACTCCTATCACATGTGTGATTTTGATACAGCGAAGGTGATGTCTCTGTATTGTGATAGAGACAACTCGAGATTTGACCCTGTTTCACTTGGTGAAGGAGTACTGCTAAGCGGTGTTCAGGTAACATGACCGATGGAGATATGCATCCTGAAATGTGTTAATTTAATTGTCTAGTTTAAGAGGGGGATCTTACTGGAAAGCTCCGAAAGAAGGTGATGTCGCGATTCGCCTGCTGCACCATCCCAATCGGCTTTCCTTTTTAAATCATCCGTTGATTGAGACATCAGTAAGCTGACGCATTGTCAGTTGGATATTCTATCACTCGAGTGTAAAACTTACCTGGAAAGAAAATGGAGTTTGCTTGTATCTTGGTATAATGGCGTTAATTCTGCTCGCAGCACCATCAGAGCTCTGCCTGTATCCCTTTGCTCCAAGAGTTCCAAGAACTTCTGCTGTCTTAACCAAAACCGCATGACATTCTTATCCACTCCCTCTTGCAGAACGAGGCCATTCCCGTTAATGCTGACCCCACCTTCCTCTGTAGACCCGGCAAATAATAATTCCTCCGCTTCAGCCCACTCGCCTTGTAGTACCGCGCTCCGGAAAGCTGCAACTGCAGGACTCTCTAAATCATATCCGCTTTCTTGACTTAAGCTAGCTGCAGCCCCGTTATAGCCCAGATCTGTAAGCGACTGGATCAATATCCTCGTTACCTCCTCACGGTCATGCCCAAAATAAGTTGGCTTTGGCTTGGAATGCCCATTTGTGTTCGATGATCCATTCATGGCGGCCGAGGATCTACGCGTCCCATTTGTTGAATTGGAAAGTGCGGCCTTATGCAAAGGGGACGCTGACCCATTTGAGAATGGCTTCGAGGTTCCATTCGAAGTGCTACTTTCACCGTCTAATCTCATACTAGATCCTTCACGTCTACGCTTTCGACGATGCTCGTTTTCAGGCCGGTGAGCACTCACAGAGCTCCCAGGATCCTCGTCTATCTCTGCCTGGTCCTCTAAATCCAAAGAGTCACGCCGGCGTCTGCGACCGAGGATCTGTCTGGGTAATGCGAGTTGTGGCTCTTCTATCCCCTCTTCTGAGCTGTTGTTGGCACTAGTAGTAGTTTCTTCGTCTGTAAGTTCTTGTATGTATTCGGTATTAGGGTTTGGGGCTGAGATTGTTGTGCTGGGAGGGAATGAGGGGTTGATCGGGGTGGATGGGTCGTCGGAAGTGGATGGGGAGAGTTGGGAGTGATCGTCTGCCAGGACGACAACAGCGGGAGTGCCGCTCGTGGTAAAATGCCTTGAATGACCTGTCTGGAGACCTAGATATCCAGATATCTATCCGTTTGAGACCTCGGCGAGATATTGTTTATTGCCTAGTTATCCAGTCTGGGGCCCGCCACACGTCACTGAAGCAGTTGAAGATGCTGCTTTTATGAAAATGGAAGTTTTTGGATAGTTTATGGGGATAAAGGCGTAAATATGACAGTCTGGGTCACACCGTAGGTTTTGGGTCATGATCATATCAAGTTGAGTTGGAGACAGAGCTAGGTAGGAGGTCGGGTGGAGTAGCAAGAGCTAGGGTGCCATTCAACCGCCTACAGTTGTCTCTCTTATCGCCATTCACGTGCGAAGAGCCAGCATGTTCTGGGAGATACATCTGGGCTCATTAGATCTACAAATACTTTATGTAGCGAGCAAAGACTGACTGAAGCAAAATAAATTGATTAACATTACATTATCTCTCTTTTACTTACATATTGTTGTTTCTCTATGAGGGGTGTTGAGTGAAACATCTAATCAGGACGTCGCTTAATCCAGCAACCCAGAAGCTCTCCCGCAGCACTTCAAGCTCAACTACCTTAGCATCGAGCTATCCAAACCACCCTCCACTAACGCCAATGTGTGAAGTGTGAATGAACATTGGTTTTCGCCCTCGTCTGAAAGCTCGACCATCTTTATATGATCTCGTACGAAATCGTAATATAGATCGATTGTCTATTAGACCAAGCACACCGACCAGACTCGCTATTGAAGATCTTCCTCCATTACCCGCATCACCCAATTCTGCAGTATCATCTGTACAGTCAACTCCAATCCAAGAAAGCAACACTTCTAAGCTCAAGGAAGCTATCACCATGGCCCCAAAGAAAGCAGCGAAAGATGCCGACGGCGAGGATCAATATGGTAGGCTTCTCCAGCGAATCCTTCAAATACCAGCCAAGCTAACGACAGCTGTCCAGGTTCAATTTACTCGGTTTCTGGGTACGCAAAAAATGCCTCATGCTGCTTCACACATTACTGACTTCGGACAGACCCGTCGTGGTCGCAGAGAACATGATCGGAGTGGCCATGTACGAATTGGTGAGGCACTCAGTCGCAGATCTCACGTCAAAATGCTTACAATGGGTAGGTTCGAGTCGGCCACGACAACCTGGTCGGAGAAGTCATCCGAATCGAAGCGGACAGAGCTACAATTCAAGTATATGAGGAAACAGGTATGGGATATTCGTAGAGGATGGAGAAAGATGCTGATACAACACAGCTGGCGTTACAGTTGGAGATCCTGTATTACGGACTGGAAAGCCCCTCTCCGTTGAATTGGGTCCTGGGTTGATGGAAACGATTTATGATGGTATCCAGCGACCTCTCAAGGCTATCGCAGAATCCTCAAACAGCATTTACATTCCCCGTGGTATTGCTGCACCAGCACTGAATAGGGAGAAGGAATGGGAATTCAAGCCAACAATGAAGGTTGGGGATCACATCACTGGCGGAGATATTTTTGGAACTGTTTGGGAGAATTCGCTTCTTGATGATCATAAGATCTTGCTTCCACCGCGGGCGAGAGGTACCATCACCCGGATTGCTGAAAAGGGCAAATACAAGGTTGACGAGAAGATTTTGGAGATTGAATTTGATGGCAAGAAGAGCGAACATAGCATGATGCACACATGGCCTGTTCGTGTTCCACGTCCAACTACGGAGAAACTGGCGGCAAACCAACCATTCATCGTCGGACAGCGAGTTTTGGATGCTCTTTTCCCTAGTGTTCAAGGAGGTACAGTTGCTATCCCAGGTGCTTTCGGTTGTGGAAAGACTGTTATCAGTCAATCGGTGTCAAAGTTTTCGAACAGTGATATCATTATCTACGTCGGATGTGGTGAACGTGGAAATGAGATGGCTGAAGTTTTGATGGATTTCCCCGAGCTTTCCATCGAGATTGAGGGTCGCAAGGAGCCTATCATGAAACGTACCACTCTCATCGCCAACACATCGAATATGCCTGTCGCCGCTCGTGAAGCGTCTATTTATACTGGTATGATACCCCCTCCCCCCTTGCACCTTCCCTTCAGCACCTTCCTGTTGCACATGTCATAGCAGCTGCCTTTAAACCCAGTGGTTTGCACCTGCCTCGACACTACAACGATGTATTTCTGTCGTTCTCTCCCCAGAAGATGTTCTTCATCATCATCCTGCTCTGGGAGCGTCATCCTGTCGAGTGGGAGCCGCTTTGCTCTCATCTCTCTCTCCGCGAGAAAGCTCTCGAGAATTCAGACATGAGTGCAGAGGAACTCGAGATCATTGCTGCCATTAGGTCCGAAAGGAGGGCCACCTGCCGCAAAAAGTATCGGGAAGCAAACGAAACGAAGACATAAATGCCTATCGTTTACGGGGCCGGGTCACCAGAAATTCCTGGGCTGCAAAGAACAGAGACCGAGTCAACAAGACTGCGGGAAGAACCAAAGCCAAAGCCAAATCCGAGCGTCGCTTCCATTGTGATGTCTGCGAGATGTCCTTGCAAAGTCAGCTGGCACTCGACAAACATCTGGCTTCTCAAAGCCATGCGGATCGGGTGACCGGATTCGAGAGGCCTGAGATATCCCAGTACTCCATCAATCGGAAAGGAACGCGCGCCAATGCCAAAGCCAACAATGAACACTATTGCCACACATGCAACAAAAGCTTTGACACTGACTGGGCATTGAATCGGCACAACAACACCGCATCACACCGCAGGAAGGAAGAAGCTCAGGCTTCGCAATGAGTCTTTCATTGCTGTCTGCTCATCCTTATCGCATACCATTACCCCATTTCGCCTCATTCCTCGCCATATTTCGATTTGCCGCATCATTCTGGACACCATTCTCATCATACATCTCATAATATTCATCCTAACACACACTAATCATCTTGTTTCATAGGTATAACGGTAGCTGAATACTTCAGGGACCAAGGAAAGGACGTCGCTATGATGGCTGATTCCACATCTCGATGGGCTGAAGCTCTGCGTGAAATTTCTGGTCGTTTGGGTGAAATGCCTGCTGATCAAGGTTTCCCTGCCTACTTGGGTGCTAAGTTGGCTAGTTTCTACGAACGTGCCGGAAAAGTCCAAGCTCTCGGTAGCCCAGATCGTGAGGGTAGTGTCAGTATCGTAGGAGCCGTCAGTCCTCCTGGAGGAGATTTCTCAGATCCCGTCACCAGCAGTACCTTGGGTATAGTTCAGGTCTTTTGGGGTCTCGATAAAAAATTAGCCCAACGAAAACATTTCCCCTCAATCAACACCTCCGTCAGTTACAGCAAATACACTACCGTTCTGGACAAGTACTACGAGAAAGATTTCCCCGAATTTCCCAGACTTCGAGACCGTATCAAACAACTCCTATCCGATTCGGAAGAACTGGACCAAGTGGTGCAATTAGTTGGAAAGTCTGCTTTGTCTGATCCTGATAAGATTACATTGGATGTTGCTGCTTTGATCAAGGAGGACTTCTTGCAACAAAACGGTTACAGTGACTATGATCAATTCTGTCCTATCTGGAAAACTGAGTGGATGATGAAGGCAATGATGGGCTTCCATGATGAAGCACAGAAGGCTATCGCACAAGGACAAAGCTGGAACAAGGTCAGAGAGGCTACTTCAGATCTTCAATCACAGCTCCGAAGTATGAAGTTTGAAGTCCCAAGTGATGGGGAGGATGTGATCACAAAGAAGGTATGTCAAATCTTACCCTTTTAATAAATTCGCTGACCACAAATAGTATGAGGATCTTGTCCAAGCCATGACGGACAAATTTGCGGCTGTTGTTGATGAGTAAACTCGATTTGAAGACTGATTCTGAGGAAAGAGCGGCATTGTTTGCTTGGGCTTGTTACAAAGTATTGTTCACGACTGATAGACAATGAAGAATGTGTATATATATGTCCTAGCAAGGATTCATCTCAATACATCACCAAACATATCATAAAGCTTTGTTCAACGTTTGAGCTTCGCTAAAACACTACTAGACGAGAAACTTCGACGTCTAACTCTCGAGTTTCTGCCCTTTGTTTCGACACCCTCGAAAGTCTTAGAATATCCTGGCCTCGAAACTATTACCTCTCCTTCAATTAATTCAAATAGTCCCTTCTCGCCCCCGCAGTCTCCCTCCAGAATCTCCCTCACATTTCAAACCTAGCCTTTCACACATACCCTCCATGTTCAGTGTCAAACCCTCCTATTCTGATATCGATCCCTCACAATGCCTCCCAAAAGCTCACTAGTGAGAACTTGCACAGCTACCTACCGTGCACTCCATGGATTACCAGCAGCAAATAAGAAACGCAAATTGTCCTCATCGGCACCTGGCCCCAGCACATCATATGCTGCATCATCGGCCCCAGCCTCCCATTGTCCAGGTCCTCGAACGAGACCCATCTTCAAATGTCTCCAAGCAACGTTCTCACACTTCAAAAGCCAGCAAGAGGAGCAAGATGAAGACAACTGTTATATTTGTTTAGAGAGAAGAGAAAACGAGGTCTGGGTGACGCCCTGTGGATGCAAGTTTTGTGGGGAGTGTTTGACTTTGTGGGTAGAGTTCCTAGTTGATTGGAACTTCGCTGCAGGTATGAGGGGTGGGGGAGGAGAGGAGAAATGTCCGAGATGCAGGAAAGTTGTAAAGCGGGTTGGCGGTGTTTGGGGGGATGAGGCAGAGGAAGGGGTTGGGCGATGATGAAAAGGGCGTGGATAGGGAAAGGAAAACTGGGAGCTTGA
>Ga0182030_10010690_pt1 | contig 18593 bp, 14 predicted proteins | sample 812S3MmetaG_FD_121299 | JGI IMG/M metagenome (GOLD analysis project Ga0182030, IMG submission 121299) | Permafrost microbial communities from Stordalen Mire, Sweden - 812S3M metaG (Illumina Assembly) | ecosystem: Environmental > Terrestrial > Soil > Wetlands > Permafrost | place: Sweden...
CCCTCCAGGAGATAGGTATTGGTCATGCGCACCATCGGCAGGTGCTGGTAACTCTGGCGGCGCCCGTTGCCCGACGAGTGGCGACCCTGCTTGCGCGCGCGCAGGTAGTCCCACATGTAGTCGGTGAGGACCCCGTTCTCGATCAAGACATTGCGCGATCCTGGTCGGCCCTCGTCGTCGACGGCGAGATAGCCCCATTCCCCGCTCACGGTCCCGTCGTCGACCAGGGTGACCAGGGGGCTCGCCACGAGTTGACCGACCCGACCGGCGTAGACCGACGCCTGCTTCATGATGGCATCGGCTTCGAGCCCGTGCCCGCAGGCCTCGTGAAAGAGGATCCCTCCCGAACCGCCCGCCAGGACAACGGGCAGTTCCCCCGACGGAGCGGGACGTGCGTCCAGTTTGGTGATGGCCTGGCGTGCCGCGCCGCTCGCCGCCTCCGCGACGGCCTCGGCGGTGAGGATCTCGAACCCGCGGGTACCCGCGATGGGCCGGTAACCCGTCTGCATTCCGCCATCGCCCACCGCGACGCACGACACGTTGAAACGTGTACGCACCTGGTGGTCCTGGGCGAACACGCCGTCGGAGTTGGCGACCACGAAGTTACGCGCCGAGTCGCCGAGCGCCACCTGCACCTGGCTGATGGAGGATCCCTGGGACCTCGCCACGTCGTCGGCGTGCAGCAGCAGTTCGATCTTCCTGGACTTGGCCACGTCCCCCGGCGCCGTCTGGGCGAGCGATGGGTAGTCGACGAGGTCGCCGAGGCTGATCTCGCGCACTCCCCCTCCTCCTTCACGGGCCACCGCCGCGGCGGCCGACGCCGCGGCCAGGAGTCCTCGCTCCGAGAGGTCGGCAGTGTGCGCGAAACCCGTCGTCTCACCCACGACGACGCGAATGCCGGCGCCCCGATCGCGACCGGAACTCAGCTCCTCGACGCGACGCTGATCGAGCATCGCCGACGACGTGGTGCGGTCCTCGGCGAAGACCTCCGCGAACTCGCCGCCTCGCTCGAGGGCGGCTCCCAGGACCCGTTGCAGCACGTCTTGTTCTACAAGAATTGACATGGTGCAAAGCGTAATGGCCCTCACGATTCTCCCGGCTAACCGACGCAAATGTATGGACGGTAGGCTGGCACTGTGATTCTTGCGTCAATAGATAGCCCCGCCGATCTCGAGGGGCTCAGTTACGACGAGCTCAATCAGTTAAGCGTTGAGATTCGAGAATTCATCATCAATGCGGTCACGACGACGGGCGGCCACCTTGGTTCGAACCTCGGGGTCGTCGAACTGACGCTGGCGCTGCACCGGGTCTTCGAGTCGCCCAGCGACATCCTGCTCTGGGACACCGGCCACCAGGCGTACGTGCACAAACTGCTCACGGGCCGGCGCTCGGGCTTCAAGAAACTGCGCCAGCGCGGTGGCCTCTCGGGCTACCCGAACCGTTCCGAGAGCGAGCACGACTGGATCGAATCGTCGCACGCGTCAACGGCGCTCTCCTACGCCCACGGCCTCTCGGTCGCGCTCGAGCAGCGCAGGGAGCTCATCGGGCGCGGCGGTAGTCGCCACGTCGTGGCGGTCGTCGGCGACGGGTCGCTCACCGGAGGCATGGCCTTCGAGGCGCTCAACAACCTCGGCCACGCCAACCAGCGCGTCGTCATCGTCCTCAACGACAACGGCCGCAGTTACGCGCCGACCATCTCCAAGCTCTCCGAGTCGCTCACCTCGCTGCGGCTCAACCGCACCTACGTCCAGCAGCGCGAACGGATCCGCGGCACGGTGCCCAAGATCCCGGCGGTGGGTCAGGTCGCCTACCTCGGCATGCACGGCTTCACGTCGGTGATGCGCGAGATGGTGACCCCCCACACGTTCTTCGAGACACTGGGCGTGCGCTACGTGGGGCCCATCGACGGCCACAACATCGAGTCACTCGAGACGGCGCTTCGAAGCGCCGCCCTGTGGGACGGTCCCATCGTGGTGCACGTGCTAACCGAGAAGGGACGCGGCTACGCGCCGGCCCTGAGCGACAGCCTCAAGATGCACGACTACAAGCTGGCGCCCCGCGTCGAGGACGAAGTGGTCCCGCCCCAGTCCTTCACCGAAACCCTCGCCAACGCGCTCATCCTGTTAGCGAGCGCCGACGAGCGCATCGTCGCGATCACCGCGGCCATGGCGGGGCCAACGGGCCTGCTCAACTTCCAGGAGCGCTTCCCCGCGCGCTTCTTCGACGTCGGCATCGCCGAGCAGCACGCCGTGACCGCGGCGGCGGGCATGGCCATGGGCGGCCTCAAGCCAGTGGTGTCGATCTACTCGACGTTCTTCTCGCGCGCGTTCGACCAGGCTCACTTGGACGTCGGGCTGTTGAACCTGCCGGTCGTGTTCGTCCTCGACCGCGCCGGAATCACCGGCGACGACGGGCCGAGCCATCACGGGCTGCTCGACATCGCTCTCTGCCTGGCGATCCCCAATATGACCATCTTCGCGCCCTCGACGGCCGAGGAGATTCCCGGCATGCTCGCGACCGCGCTGTCGATGTCAACACCCACCGCCATTCGCTTCCCCAAGACCCTGCCCAAGCCCTTCGACGGTAAGACGGGCGAGGGACTCTTCGCCCGCGAGGTCGTGCGCGGTGACGGGTCGTTGTGCGTTCTGGCGGTCGGCAAGATGGCGCCCAGCGCCTACAAGGCCCTGGAACTGCTCGGGACCGAGGCGACAAAGATCACCCTCTACGACGTGCGGGTGCTGCCGCCCGACCCGGCGATGATCGACGACGCCCTGGGACACAGCCGGGTGATCACCGTGGAGGACGGCACTCGTCACGGCGGGGCCGGCACGCTGATGGTATCCGCCCTGCGCAACCGCGCCCAAGAGCTCGATCGCCCCTTTCCCATGACGCGCATCCTCGGCGTGCCCCGGGCGTACCTCGAGCAGGACAACGCCGACTCACTCCTCAGTGACCTTGGACTCGACCCCGAAGGTCTGTCGGGGGCCTTCCTGCGTCTGCTCGACGACCAGCCCGAGTTCCCGCGCGTCCTGCCAGTGTCGCCTCACGCACATTTCCTGTAGCGGTCCCGGCTGCGCGGGTCGCTACGCAGGCGTCAGGAACTTCGAGGTCGAGAAGATCCCGGTGCAGTGGCGCGAGGCTGCGGTTGGCCGAGCTTTGGCGCACGTCAACCGGGCACCATCATCGAGCGACGGAACGATCACCGTCTCGCACTTCGACATCCTGTGCGCCCGGTGCGGCGACCATCTGGACCACCCCTTCAACGACGCACCCACGCCGAGCGGGCCACGTTATTGCGCGAACGCTGCCGCCATCGACGTCGCGAAGGCCGACGACTACACGTCGAGGAATCGTCGGATGGCGATCGCCGAGCCGACCGAGCCGATCACCACGCCGACGATCAACACGACCGCATTGGTGCCGATCAGCGCACTCGTGTTGAGTTGAAACTCGTTGTTGAGCGGGTACCAGGTGTGAAACGCCGTGACGAGGAGCATGGCCACCACCGCACCGATGAGGCCCTGGATGAAGCCCTCGGTGATATAGGGAATGCGGATGAACCAGTTGGTGGCCCCGACCAGTTTCATCACGGAGACCTCGCGGCGTCGCGAGAAGATCGCCATGCGGATCGTGTTCAAGATGAGCACCGTAGCGGACAACAACAGGACCGCCGCGATCAAGAGCATGACGATCTGGGCGATGCGAATCGCGTGGTTCATCTCTCGGATCTGCTGCTCGGGTGCCGTAACCTTGAAGACGCCGGGTTCGTTCGAGAGCGAAGAGACGACGACGAAGGCGTTGGCGGGCACCGTGGGGATGCAGCGGAACGAGGAGGGCATGTCCGCCACCGTCAGCACCGAGAACTCGTCCGGGGGCAACAGTTTCTTGGCTTCGAGGTAGTCCTGGGACTGCGAGAAGTACTCACAGCTCTTGACGATGTGCAGGTTCGCCAGCTGCGTCTTGATCGAGGAGATCTCGCCCGCGGAGGCCGTCGGCGCCATCCACACCGTCACGCGTGTCCCCTGCTGCCACTGCACCGACGCCTGCGCGGCGCTCTGCTTGAGGAGCAGAGCGCCTCCGACCAGCGACAGCGAGACCGCGACGGTCAAGACCGCGGCGATCGTCATCATGCGGTTGCGCCAGAGGTTGCTGAAGGTCTCCTTGATGGCGTAGCGGAAGTAGACGCGCACTAGAGCACCCCGGCTTCATCGATTCCGTAGACGCCACGCACCTGGTCGCGGATCATCTCGCCGCGGTCGAGTTCGACGACGCGTCGACGCATCCGGTCCACCAGCCCCTTGTCGTGGGTGGCCATGACCACAGTCGTGCCGGTGCGGTTGATGCGTTCAAGCAGCGCCATGATGGACTCGGAGTTCGTCGGATCGAGGTTCCCCGTCGGCTCATCCGCGAGCAGGATCAGGGGACGATTCACGAAAGCTCGCGCCACCGCCACGCGCTGCTGCTCGCCGCCGGAGAGTTCGTGCGGCAGGTTCTTCGACTTGTCGGTCAGGCCAACGAGTTCGAGGATCTGGGGAACCTGCGACTCGACGGTCGAACGGGGTCGCCCGATCACCTCCAGGGCGAACGCGACGTTCTCGAAAACCGTCTTGTTCGGCAGAAGTCGAAAGTCCTGGAAGACGCAGCCGATATTGCGGCGAAGGTAGGGCACGCGCCATCGCGGCAGCTCGCCGATATCGCGTCCCGCCTCCAGGATTCGCCCGCGATCGGGCAACTCCTCGCGCAGCAGCAGGCGAAGGAACGTGGTCTTGCCGGACCCCGATGCGCCGACCAGGAAGACGAACTCGCCCTTTTCGATGTCGAGGCTGATGTCCTTGAGTGCGGAGGTGCCGTTCTTGTAGGTCTTTGAAACATTCTCAAAGCGGATCATGGCAACACCCCCCTCGGGCTGATAGGAATCAGTGCGCAGGCGCTGACATACGTAGCAATCATTCTAGTTTGGCAAAAAGTCGCATCAGTGCCATTGAAACGTCGGTGTTTGTAAGGATCGCTCTTAGGAACGTGCTCGCTGTCGACGCAGTTCAGCCTCCATGAAGCCGTCGAGATCACCTTCCAATACTGCTTCGACGTTGCCCGTCTCGTAGTCCGTACGGTGGTCCTTCACCAATTGATACGGCGCTTGGACGTAGCTTCGAATCTGCGAGCCCCACGCGTTGTCGCTTCGGGCGCCGCTGAGCGAGTCCATCTGGCTCTGGCGCTCGACTCGCGCCCTCTCGGCCAGCTTGGCTTCCAGGATCTGCATGGCGCGGGCGCGGTTCTGATGTTGACTGCGCTCGTTCTGACAGCTGACGACGATTCCCGACGGCAGGTGCGTGATGCGAATGGCCGAGTCGGTCGTGTTGACGTGCTGGCCGCCCGCTCCCGACGAGCGAAACGTGTCGATGCGCAGATCCTTCTCGTCGATCTCCACCTCGCTCGCGTCCTCGTCGAGCAACGGCGTGATGTCGATGCTCGCGAAGCTCGTCTGGCGTCGCGCCTGGGAATCGAAGGGGCTCATTCGCACGAGCCGGTGCACGCCTCGCTCCGTCGAGAGCCACCCGTAGGCGTAGCGACCCTTGACGATGAACGTCGCGGACAGCAGTCCCGCCTCCTGGCCCTCGGTGACCTCATCAACCTCCACGCCGAAGCCACGACGCTCCGCCCAACGTGAGTACATGCGCAGCAGCATCTCGGTCCAGTCCTGGGCGTCGGTACCACCCGCGCCGGCATGCAGTTCGGCGATGGCGTCGTTCTGGTCGTAGGGACCGCTCAGGAGGCTGAGCATCTCCAGCGCCTCGAGCGAATGCTCCAGCGTCGCAACCGTCTGGGACAATTCGTCCAACAGCGACCAGTCCGCCTCCCCCGAGGCCAGCGTCTCGCGGGAGAAGTCCGCCAACACGACGCCGTCATCGAGTGAACGACGAAGTTCGTCGAACGCCTCGAGGTCGTTCGTGAGACGCCCGAGCTGCGTGGTCACCTCGCGGGCGCGGTCCTGGTCGTCCCAGAGGTGGGGATCGGCAACTTCGACGCTCAATTCCTTGTGACGAAGGCGACCCTCATCGATCTTCAGGTACTCACGAGCCGCGTTCCACCGGGTCTCCAGCTCCTCGAGGTTGGTGACGGCGTCGCGCAGCGCGTTTTCCGCCCTAGGGTCGGCCATGGCACTGCTTGAACTTGCGTCCAGACCCGCACCAGCACGGATCGTTTCGACCGACCTTGTCGTGCTCGGTCTTGAGTTGTTTGGTCGCGGTCGTCGCGCCGTTGTGGGCCACGATCTCGGCAGCCCCGGGGGCCACGATCTCGGCGTTAGTCACGGCTCGTTCGAGCCCTTCGTCGGCGTTCGCTTCTTCGAGCGTCGGCTCGGCGGCTTCGACGTGGGTGATGTAGCGCACGAAGTCCTTGTCGACCTCGCGCAGGAGGTGCTCGAACATCACGTAGCCCTCTTTTTGCCACGCGGAGAGTGGGTCCTGCTGGGCAACCTGGCGCCAGTGGATGCCGTCGCGAAGGTAATCCATGTCGGAGAGGTGCTCGCGCCAGCGCTGGTCCAACAGCTGGAGCATGACGTCGCGCTCGATCTCCTTGGCCATCTCCTCGCCGCCGGGGTAGTGCTCGCACTTCTCCTCGTAGAGCGACAGGGCGTCGTCGACCGCGAGGGCGATGACTTCGTCTCGGTCCTCGTACTCGTCGAGTTCCTCAGCGCTGAGGCGCGTCGGGTAGTACGCCTGTAGATCCATCATCAGCGCGTTGATGTCCCACTCTTCGGCAAACTGGGCCTCGAGGCGCTCGTCGATCACGGCGGTGAGTTGCTCCTCGATCATCTCGATGGTGGCGTCATGGATGTCGTCGCCGTCGATCACCTGCTGGCGTCGCGCGTAGATGACCTTGCGCTGCTCATTCATCACCTCGTCGTACTTGAGCACGTCTTTTCGGATCTCGGCGTTGCGACCCTCGACGGTGTTCTGGGCGCGCTCGATTGCCTTGGAGACCATCTTGGCCTCGATGGCCTCGTCGTCGGGCATGGTGCGGTCCATCACCCACGAGACGGCACCCGTGGCGAAGAGCCTCAGCAGGTCATCCTCGAGCGAAAGGTAGAACCGGCTCTCACCCGGGTCGCCTTGACGGCCGGAGCGTCCACGCAGCTGGTTGTCGATACGCCGCGAGTCGTGGCGTTCCGTGCCGAGCACGTAGAGGCCGCCCTCGGCTCGTACCTCGTCGCCCTCCGCCGTGCAGATCGGACGGAACATGTCCGCGGCAGCCTTGTAGGCCGCGTCGAACTCTTCGGTGCCCGGCGTGAATCCCTGCGCCAGCGCCTCGCGGGTGGCGAGACCCTCGAAGTTTCCCCCGAGCACGACGTCGACGCCACGTCCGGCCATGTTGGTCGCCACCGTCACGGCGTGCTTTCTTCCGGCCTGGGCCACGATCTCGGCCTCTCGGAAGTGCTGCTTGGCGTTGAGGACTTCGTGGGTGATGCCGGCTTTGTCCAGCGCGCGCGACAATAGTTCGGACTTCTCGACCGACGCGGTGCCGAGCAGCACCGGCTGACCGCGATCGCTTCGTTCGCGCACGTCCTCGACGATGGCCGCGAACTTGGCCTCCTCGGTCTTAAAGATGAGGTCGGGCTGATCAATGCGCACGAGCTCACGGTTCGAGGGAATGGGCACGACCGAGAGCCCGTAGGTGTTGCCGAACTCGCTGGCCTCGGTCTCGGCGGTGCCGGTCATGCCGGCGAGCTTCTCGTAGAGGCGGAAGTAATTCTGCAGGGTTACGGTCGCCCACGTGTGGTTCTCCTCCTGGATGCGCACGCGTTCCTTGGCCTCGACGGCCTGGTGCAGGCCATCGGACCAGCGCCGCCCGTCGAGGGTGCGGCCGGTGAATTCGTCCACGATCTTGACTTCGCCCGCGTCGACGAGATACTCCTTGTCGCGGTGGAATAATTCCTTCGCCCGTAGGGCCTGCCCCAGCTGGTGCACGTAGTTGGTGGCGACGGCGTCGTAGAGGTTGTTGACCCCGAGCAAGCGCTCCACCTTCTCGATACCCGCTTCGGTGGGGATGACCGTCATCTTCTCTTCGTCAACCTCGTAGTCGCTGTCGCGCACGAGCGTGCGAGCGATGGACGCGAACTGGTAGTAGAGCTTGGTGACGTCCGATGCCGGACCCGAGATGATGAGGGGCGTGCGGGCCTCGTCGATCAGAATCGAGTCGACCTCGTCAACGATGGCGAAGGGGTGGCCGCGCTGGACCATGTGCTCTCGGCGTCGGGCCATGTTGTCGCGCAGGTAGTCGAACCCGAACTCCGTGTTCGTGCCGTAGGTCACGTCGCAGTTGTAGGCTTCGCGCTTCTCTTCGAATTCAGACAGGTCCGGCCCGACGCGTCCCACCGTCAAACCAAGGAAACGGTGCAACTGACCCATCCAGTTCGCGTCGCGCGTCGCCAGGTAGTCGTTGACGGTCACCACGTGCACGCCATTGCCTGAGAGGGCGTTCAGGTACACCGGCAGCGTCGAGACCAAGGTCTTGCCTTCACCGGTCTTCATTTCCGCGATCCAGCCGAAGTGCAGCGCCATGCCTCCCATGAGCTGCACGTCGTAATGGCGCTGGCCGAGCACGCGGCTGGCCGCCTCGCGAACCACCGCGAAGGCGTCGATCAAGATGTCGTCGAGCGACTCTCCGTCGGCGAGGCGCTTGCGAAAGACGTCGGTCTGGTCGCGCAGTTCGCCATCGCTGAGCGCGGCCATCTGGTCGGACAGCTCGTTGATCGGTCCGACGAGTTCGGCAAGTTGACGCACTCGCTTGCCTTCGCCCACCTTCAGAATCTTGTTAAATACACCCATATCGTGACTCAGCCTAACGGTCGAACGCATTCTTGCTCTAGGACTGTGAGTGTCTGACCTGGTCTTTGACCCCACACCTGCCTGCAGCGGTGTCCGTGCGAACTGCCGGCAGCACAACGCTCTCCGGCAACGTAACCGCACACTTCACCGGCTCTCGGGCCGGCCACCTTGGCCATTCCGAGGCAGGACTTACTTCTAAACCGCGCCATGCTCAACGTCAATAAGACGCCTTACGTGGGTCGTTTCGCCCGCGACTGGCATCGACTTTCAACCACAGAACCACTCACAGCCCTAGAGGGCATTCTAGACGTTTTTGTCGCTCGACTTCGGTCGCACGAGCAGCGACATGAACAGGCGAAGTCCCAGCACGAGCGCCGCCAGCGGCACCAAGACGCGCCGAAAGCCTCGGGCGGTCTGCATTTCGAAGCGCAGCGCGCTCTTGTGGTGGGCGATGACCATGACGCGCGAGGCGCGCTGGCGTGAGAGGCCCTCGATGTGGGTCACGACCGCCTGGTCCACGGCCGCCACACCGTAGCCGTGCTCTCGCACCTCCCAGCACAGCGCCATGTCCTCGGCGAACATGAAGTAGCGCTCGTCAAAGCCGCCAATTTCTTCGAAGACATCGCGGCGGATAAGGAAACACGCCCCCGAAACCCAGTCCACGGTGCCGTCGGAACGGGGCGATCGATAGATGCGCGTGGCCGGATTCGCGGGCCAGGGCGACTCGAGCAGGGCGTGGGCCCCGGCCAGCCAGAAGTTCGGAAATACCCGATGCGAGGGGTAGATCGAGCCGTCCGGACGTTCGATCTGGGGACCGACCACGGCCACCCCGGGATGATCCTCCAGGTAGGCCACCATGGCGGTCACCGCCCCCTCGTGGAGCACGAGGTCCGGATTGGCGACCAGCAGGTACCTGGCGGGGCCCGCCGCGGCCGCACCCCGGTTCACCCCGCGGCCGTAACCGAGATTCTGTCCGGGTTCGACGAGCACGACCTGACGATCCGCGAGCGCGGGCGGCGACGACCCCGCAAGCCCGTTCTCGACCACCACGATCTGGGAGACCCCGTTGGCGTGCAACGAGTCGATGCAGTCGCCCAGGGCCGGACCGGCGTGATAGTCCACGACCACGCACGCAACGTCGACGCCACTCACGAGCGGCCTCCGCGTTGCGTTTCGCTCGCGTCCAGCAGGCGCCCGACTCCGCGCTGCCACGTCGGCAGGGCGAGCCAGCCGTTGGCCGACCATTTCTCGGTGCTCAGGTCGCTTCGCGCGGGCCGCGTTGCCAGCGGCGTCGGATCGAGATCGGAAGTGGCGATGGGCGTCGCGAAATCATCACCGCGACCGAGCCTCTGGCCCGCGAACCGGGCGACCTCGAACCAGGTCGTGGCACCGGCGTTGGCGACGTGCCACACCCCACCCGGACGCTGGCGCACCAGGGTTACCAGGGCTCGCGCCAGGTCGCTCGCGAGCGTCACCGTGCCCATCTGGTCGTCCACGAATCGCACCCTCTCTCCGGCGCGCGCGCGATCGGCGATTAGGTGCATCACGTTCCTGCCCCGTACCCCCATCACCCACGACGTGCGCACGACGGTGTCGCTCGGCGTGCACCAGATCTCGCCCGCCCGCTTGGAGGCCCCGTAGACGTTGAGTGGATTCATCTCGTCCTCTTCGACGTACGCGCTCGCCTTGTCACCGTCAAAGACGTAGTCGGTGGAGATGGTGATGAGGTGGGCGCCAGCCTCGCGGGCCGCCAAGGAAAATGATTCAACAGCGGTCGCGTTGACCGCATAGCACTCGGGCACCTCGATCTCCGCCCGATCGACGGCGGTGTAGGCCGCCAGGTTCACGACGACGTCAGGATGTGCCGCCTGCACTGCACGCACGACGGCGCCACGATCGGTCACGTCGAGGTCGTGTCGGGTGAGCCCCAGGGTCTCGAACTCGCCACCGGCGATCTTCAACCCATCCGGCTGAAACTGTTCATCGCCGCCGATCGGCGTCACGCCGCTCAACGTGTCCATCAGGTCGACGCCGACCTGACCGGCGCTGCCCGTGACCAACACGCGCACGGCGCTCATGACGGTGCCCCCAAGTGAGCACGCACGTGCACGACGTCCCCCGTCGAAAAGACCATCTCTTCTCCTTCAACGTCGAGGATCAATCGCCCGCACTCGTCGACGCCTCGGGCCTCTCCGACCACGGCGTCGTTGGTCCGCTCCACGCGCACCCGTTGACCAACCGTGACGAGTGCTCCTTCGTACTCGCGACGCAACTCATCGCGTCCGTCGTCGTCTTGGACTTGCCAGTAGCGCCACTCCAACTCTTCGAGAAGGATGTCGACCAGCCCGCGAGCACTGAGGGTGAGGCCCGTCGCCTCGAGGACGTTGGTCGATGCCACGTCACTAGGGTTGTCGGTCAGGTTGAGGCCGAGTCCCACGACGACGGCGAGGCCCTCGTTCGTGGTCACTACCTCGGCGAGCAAACCGGCGAGTTTCATGTCCCCCACCACCAAGTCATTAGGCCACTTGAGCCCGGGCCGCAGGCCGCAGAGTCGCACGAGCGCGGCGCGAATCGAGAGGGCGACCGCGCCCACCACGAGTTGCAGCAGATCGACATCCACGTTCGGTCGAAACAGAAGTGAGCAGAGCAGTGCCGATCGGGGCGATGCCTGCCACTGACGATCCAGCCGGCCGCGCCCGGCCGACTGGAAGTCGCAGTACGCCACGAGACCCTCGGGAGCACCCGAACGAGCCTGCTCGGCGAGCCACGAGTTTGTCGAGTCAATCTCCCTGAAGTGCTCGACACGCCAAATCAATTGATCCATAAGCAAAGATTAGAGTTTGGGAGTCGGGTGCTAGAAAATGACAGTCCCCGTCCGGAGGTGGCCGTGCTGAAGAAAGTCCTGATCGCCAACAGAGGCGAGATCGCGGTGCGCATTATGCGCACCTGTCGAGAGATGGGCATTTCTACCGTGGCGGTGTATTCCGAACTCGACCGCAACGCCCTGCACGTGCGATTGGCGGACGAGGCGTACACGCTGGGGGGTCAGAGTGCCGCCGAAAGCTACCTCAACACCGCGGCCCTCCTGGAGGTCATCAAACGTTGCGGCGCCGACGCCGTGCACCCTGGTTACGGCTTCTTCTCGGAAAACACCGACTTCGCCAGGGCGATCACCTCGCTCGGCGTGACCTTCATCGGGCCGCCCCCCGAAGCGATCGAGGTGATGGGGGACAAGATCTCCTCGCGACTCGCGGCCGAAAGGGCCGGCGTGGCGGGTGTCCCCGGTCGAAGCGAGAGCCTCAAGGGCGCCAGCGATGTCGTGGCGTTCGGAGAGGAGGTCGGATGGCCCATCGCGATCAAGGCCGCCTACGGCGGTGGCGGACGGGGCATGAAGGTCGTCCAGGGGCCCGAAGGCGCCGACGACGCCTTCGAGAGCGCCCAGCGTGAGGCGCGCAGCTACTTCGGCCGACCCGAATGTTACGTGGAGCGCTACCTGAGCGAGCCGCGCCACATCGAGATGCAGGTTCTCGCCGACCAGCACGGCCACACCCTCTGGCTCGGCGAGCGCGACTGTTCGGCGCAGCGCCGCCACCAAAAGTTGATCGAGGAGTCACCGGCTCCGAACTTCCCCGATGACGTTCGCCAGGCGATGGGTGAAGCGGCCGTCAAGGTCTCGCGGGCGTGCGGCTACGTGAACGCCGGCACCGTGGAGTTCCTCTATCAGGACGGAGAGTTCTTCTTCCTCGAGATGAACACTCGCCTGCAGGTCGAACACCCGGTCACCGAGATGGTGACCGGACTCGACCTCGTCGAGTGGCAGCTGCGGATCGCGTCGGGCGAGCCGATCACCTTCTCCCAAGACGAGATCCAGCGCAACGGCCACGCCATTGAAGTGCGTATCAATGCCGAAGACCCCGCCGGGGGGAGATTCACGCCGTCGCCCGGTACCCTCACCCGCTTCGATCAACCGGCCGGACCGGGCGTGCGCCTCGACGCGGGATACGCCGCTGGCGACACCCTGTCGCAGTTCTACGACAACCTCATCGCCAAGCTCATCGTGTGGGGTGCGGACCGCGAGAAGGCGCGTCTTCGCATGCTGCGCGCCATAGAAGAGACCCGAATCGATGGCGTGGCCACGACGCTCGCAGCCGACGTCATCATCTTGACGAGCGACGAGTTCGTAGCGGCGACGCACTCCACGAAGACCGTCGAGGAGCGCCTCGACTTCTCGGGCATCGCGAGCGAGGTCACGCCGACCGTGTCCGTGGGCGCGGGCGAGGTGCGCAAGGACGTCACCGCCGAGGTCAACGGGCGTCGCATCACCGTCGCCCTGTGGGTCCCTGAGGTCAGCGACGACGGGTTGCCGCGCCCGATCAGCACGGCAGCCAAGCCCCGCCGTCAGCACCACGCTGGCGTCTTGGGCAGCGGATCGAGCTCGGTGAGCGTTCCAATGCAGGGCACGATCGTCAAGGTCAGCGTCGAAGTCGGCGATCACGTGGAGGCGGGCGACACCGTGATGATCCTCGAAGCGATGAAGATGGAGAATTCAGTCAACGCCGAGAGGTCTGGCGTCGTCAAGAGCATCAACGCCGCGACGGGCGACTCGGTCAGCGCCGGCGACGTCGTGGCAGTAATCGAATGAGTTCACGCGAGACCGCCTCCACGGCGATCAACGGTTCCCGTGCGGCACTGATCGAGCTGAGCCACTTCGTGCACGCCCACCCCGAGATGGGCTACGAGGAGTTCCTGAGCGGCGAAGCGGTGGCCGAGGCGGCCGAGAAAGCGGGCCTGGCGGTGGAGCGCGGCATCGCCGGACTGCCCACCGCCTTTCGCGCCACCAGGGGAAGCGGCGACCTGCACATCGTGTTCTGCGCCGAGTACGACGCCCTGCCCGATGTGGGGCACGCCTGCGGCCACAACATCATCGCGGCGTCCTCACTCGGCGCCGCGATCGGCCTCGCCGCGGTCGCGGAGGAACTTGACCTCACGGTCACCCTGCTGGGCACGCCTTCGGAAGAAGGCGGAGGCGGCAAGATCGACCTGATCAACGCCGGTTACTTTGACGACGCCCACGCGGCGATGATGGTGCACCCGTGGCCCAGCGACCGCCTGGAGGCGACGTGCCTCGCCGTCGAGCAGTTCGACGTCACGTTCCACGGCAAAGAGGCCCACGCGTCGGCGGCGCCCTGGGAGGGCGTGAACGCCCTCGACGCGATGACGATCAGTCAAGTGGCGATCGGCCTCCTCCGCCAACAGCTTCGCCCCGGCGACCAGGTGCACGGCATCGTCACCGAAGGCGGATCGGCCGCGAATATCATCCCTAGTCGCGTCACCGGGAGGTTCATGGCCCGCTCTCTCACGAGCGAAAGCCTGGTCGCGTTACGCAAGAAGGTGCTGGCCTGCTTCGAGGCGGGAGCGATGGCGACCGGCGCGACGTTCGACGTGCAGGACCTCGGAAGTCCCTTCTCTCACATGGAGTCCGACTACGACCTCCTGGCGCACTACCGCAGCGCCGCCGAGGCGATCGGTCGCTCCTTCGAACTCGATGACGCGGGAGTGCCCAAGCCCACGTGTTCAACGGACATGGCTAACGTGTCGCTCGTCGTGCCCTCGATCCATCCCCTGCTCGCGATCGAGACCGGCGGCGCCGTCAATCACCAGCCCGAGTTCACGGCGGCGTGCATCACCGAGAGCGCTGACCGAGCCGTGATCGACGGGGCCCTCGCGCTCGCGCACGCGGCCATCGGCGTGGCTCAGGACGAGAAATTGCGCGCCAGGCTGATGGCCCGCGCATGATGCTCGAGCACGCGCTCCTGCACGTGAGTGCCGGTCGAGAGCAGGAGTTCGAAAGGTCCATGGCCGAGGCCCTGCCCATCATTGAATCGGCGCCCGACTGTCACGGGGGCGAGGTTCGACGCCAGGCCGAGGACGGGTCGATCTACCTCTTGCTCGTGCGATGGTCCTCGGTCGAGGCCCACCTGGCGTTTCGCCGAAGCGAGCTCTTCGAACGCTGGCGCCTACTCACCCACCACTTCTACAGTGAGACGCCGTCGGTCACGCACTTCCACGATCCCCTGGCGCGCTAGTTCGCCTGGTAGACGCCGAACTCGCCGCGAAGCACGTCCGCGACTTCACCGAGCGTCGCCATCGCCGAAAGGGCGGCCTTCATGGGATAGAGCACGTTGGCCGTTCCTCGCGCCGCCGTGGCGAGGTCGTCGAGGGCGGCCCGAACCGACTCGTCCTCACGTCGTGCCTTGAGCGCCGAGACCTTGGCGACCTGAGCTAATTGCTGGGCCTCGTCAATGGGGAAGACGTCGGTCTTCGTCGAATCGGTCTCGCTGAACCGGTTCACGCCCACGACCACCTTGTCGCCCCGATCGACCGCCCGGGCGAACTCGTAGGCGGCTGCCTCGATCTCGTCTTGCATGTACTTGGACTCGATGGCCGCCACTGCACCGCCTTGGTCGTCGATGGCCGCGATGTACTGCGCCGCCAGTCTCTCCACCTCTTGGGTCAGTGACTCGACAAAATAGGAGCCCGCGAGCGGGTCGACCGTGTCGGCTATGCCTGATTCGAAACCGAGTATCTGCTGGGTGCGCAGCGCCAACTTGGCCGCCCGCTCGGTGGGAAGGCCGAGGGCCTCGTCGAAGCCATTGGTGTGCAGGCTCTGGGTCCCCCCTAGGGCGGCAGCCAGGGCTTGTACCGTGACGCGAACGATGTTGTTCTCGGGCTGCTGAGCGGTGAGGGTCGAGCCGCCGGTCTGGGTGTGAAATCGCAACATCATCGACTTGGGATCCTTCGCGCCGAAGCGATCACGCATGATGTTCGCCCAGAGTCGCCGTGCGGCGCGGTACTTCGCAACCTCCTCGAAGAGGTTGTTGTGCGCATTGAAGAAGAAGCTGAGCCGCGGGGCAAAGTCGTCGAGCTCGAGGCCCGCCGCCAGGGCCGCCTCGACGTAGGCAATGCCGTTGGCCAGAGTGAATGCGATCTCCTGCACCGCGGTGGAGCCCGCCTCGCGGATGTGGTACCCCGAGATGGAGATCGTGTTCCAGTTGGGCATCTCCTTGGCGCAGTACGAGAACGTATCGACCACCAAACGCATCGATTGTCGCGGCGGATAGATGTAAGTCCCACGGGCCACGTATTCCTTCAGGATGTCGTTCTGGATGGTGCCGCGAAGCTGGTCGGGCGAGACGCCCTGCTCTTCGGCCACCAACTGATAGAGCAGTAGCAGCGTGGACGCGGTCGCGTTGATGGTCATGGACGTCGTCACGTCGCCGAGTGGCAATCCCTCGAGCAGCGCTCGCATGTCGTCGAGTGAGCAGATCGACACGCCCACCTTGCCCACCTCGCCTTCGGCACGCGGGTGATCGGCGTCATAGCCCATCTGGGTCGGTAGGTCGAAGGCGCACGAGAGGCCCGTCTGACCCGCGCCGAGCAGGAACTTGAATCGCTGGTTGGTCGCCTCGGCGGAGCCGAAGCCGGCGTACTGACGCATCGTCCACAGGCGTCCGCGATACATCGACGCCTGCACGCCCCGCGTGAAGGGAAACTCCCCCGGTCGTGCGAGCTGCGACGCTTCATCGAAGCCCTGGAGATCGCCCTCGTCGTAGACCACCTGGATCTCAATACCGGAATCGGTCCTTCGTTCGTCGCGGGTCACGAGACCAAGATTAGGCGGTGAATGGTGATGCCCCAAAGTCGTTAGCCTTCACGCGCCGGTTCGCACTCGATCGGCGGATCAGACCGAGATGCGTGGGCGCTCCATCAAGCGAACGGTCAAGTTGATCCGAATGAATCATCGTGCGACCGCGGGTGAGCTACGCGCTCACCGTGGGGTGGGGCATGCACAGATCGTCGTATTCAGCGATCACAATCTCACCGGCATCATCGCCACAGGCCTGGCACGTGGGATCACGACGCACCTTGAAGGTCCGAAAGCTCTGGTCGAGCGCGTCGTAGGTCAACAGCCGTCCGACCAATGGGTCCCCGAGTTCAAGCAGTAACTTGATCGTCTCGACCGCTTGGATCGATCCGACGATTCCAGGCAGCACACCGAGCACGCCGGCCTCGGCGCAACTTGGCGCCAACTCGGCGGGCGGAGGCTCGGGGATCATGCAGCGGTAGCAGGGACCAACGTAGGGATTGAAGACCGTGATCTGGCCCTCGAAGCGAAAGATCGAGCCGTGCACCACTGGAATCTTCTTCAGGAGCGCCGCGTCGTTGACCAGATAGCGCGTCGGGAAGTTGTCGGTGCCGTCAACGATCACGTCGTAGCCGTCGATGATGTCGAGGATGTTGTCCGCTCCCAGACGGGTGTCGTAGGTGATGACCTTGACGTCAGGGTTCATCGCCGTGAGCGTCAGCTTGGCGCTCTCGACCTTGCGCATGCCGATCCGGTCGAGATTGTGCAAGATCTGACGTTGAAGGTTCGACGAGTCCACCTCGTCCATGTCGATGATGCCGATGGTGCCCACGCCGGCGGCAGTGAGATAGAGCGCGGCCGGCGAACCGAGACCGCCCGCACCGAGCAGCAGGACCTTGGCGTCGAGCAACTTCATCTGACCGGCTTCGCCCACCTCAGGCAGGAGCAGGTGACGATGATAACGGATTCGCTGGTCGGCCGTCATCGTTCGCGGGGTGATCCATTCGAGACCCTCGTCCTTCCACTTGTTGAAGCCGCCGATGATCGACACGACGTCGGTGTAGCCGAGGTCTTGGAGTGTCTTTGCGGCGAAGGCTGAACGAACGCCGCCGGCGCAGTACACGGCGATCGGTGCGTTCTTGTCGGGCAGGCGACCCTCGATCGAGAACTCGAGATTGCCGCGGGGCACGTGCACCGCACCCGGCAATGCACCCTGGTCGTACTCATCTGGCTCTCTCACGTCGAGCACGTTGTAGTAGCCCAGGCGAGCGGCGACGTCGTGGGGATCGATCTCGTGAATCTCCGACTTGGCCGCGTTAAGCAGGTCTCGTGGTGTTGGCACCGGCACTCCTTCTTCCACCAGAAATCCTAGGGGCTTAGTAATGATTCTCGACAGACCGTGCTAAACCCGTCGCATGGCACTTCATGATCTGCTCTCGCGGCGACGCATGGTTCGGTCCTTTGACGGTTCACCGGTCGATCAAGACCGGCTGGACGAATGCTGCGCGCAGGCCCTGAGGGCCCCCACAGCGGGCAACAGCGCCGGGGTGCGAATGTACACGGTGGGTGCGGGCGACGTCGCCGGATACTTCAACGTCGCTACGGATGAATTATGGCGCTCAGGCGCGCGTCGGTCGCCCGGGCTTCAGAGGGCGGGCGCGATCGTGCTCGTCACCTCTCGGCCCCAGGACTACCTGAGCCGGTACGCCGAGAGCGACAAGTCGTTCTCCGGACTCTCCGAGCGCGCCGATTGGCCCGTTCCCTACTGGCACACCGACGCCGCGATGGCGACGATGGCCCTGCTCCTGCTCATCGAAGAGAACGGATGGCAGGCCACGCTCTGGGGCAACTTCCGCAACAGCGAGGCGGTCCTCGCCTGGGCGCACGTCGACGATGAAGAACTCTTCGCGACGGTGCTCATCGGACGCGGTGACGGCGCCGACGTAGCGTCCGCCTCGCTTGAGCGTGACGTACCTTCTCGAGCGTCGCGCGTGCGACGGGTTACCCCTTAGCCTTCGACTTCGGCTTCGCCTGCGATTTCAACGTTCGAATCGTCAAGGGTCTCGGAGTGCGCTTCGACTTCGGCGACCACGTCATCTTCGGCGACCACGTCATCTTCG
>Ga0182030_10010691_pt1 | contig 18591 bp, 15 predicted proteins | sample 812S3MmetaG_FD_121299 | JGI IMG/M metagenome (GOLD analysis project Ga0182030, IMG submission 121299) | Permafrost microbial communities from Stordalen Mire, Sweden - 812S3M metaG (Illumina Assembly) | ecosystem: Environmental > Terrestrial > Soil > Wetlands > Permafrost | place: Sweden...
CGGGGGGCTGAGATCTGGCACGAGCATGCGAAGATCGAGGAGGACGCGGTATTTCGGGGAGTTGGGTGGGGACTAAGGGGAGTTCGTATGCCTTTTATTCCAGGCGTCCAGCTGTCGACCGACGAGCCTAACAAGATCGCCCTGAACGATCGGTATGTCCATTACATGCCAACCCCATTCGGGATAGGCGGTATCGCCCACTAAGTTGGGGGCGGTGACCGTTGCGCTGAGACCGCCGCCGGCCGCGGGATTTACGTGGACCGAGAGGTACGACAGCCCGTTAGCGGATACGCACTCACCGGACAGCATGCCGGGAATCCGGGCAAACCGCGCTTTTATCGGTTTGCCCTGAACTGCCCAACCCGAGGAGGGCTCCTGATATTGCACTACGCCCTTGATCCACCACGGATAGCCGACGATGGCGTCGAGCGGCGCAATGCCACCCTGCAGTCGCGCAGGATTCGTGCAGCCGGCTTCCAGCGTGGGGGTGTCCGACCGACCAAAGATCGCATTGGCCGGCGGTGGCGGCGAATCGCGATAACTTGCCCAGGTAATCACGCAAGCCGTCTGTGAATCGGCCCGGCACAGCGGCAGCGTTGTGAAGTCCCCACCGACCGTTTTGTCCTTGGGTACCAAGATGGCGACGCCGGGTAGCATCGCCGAGAGCATTCTGGCCGCCACCGGTTTGCCGTCGATCTCCTCGGCAATGAGACGCTTGAGCATCAGTGAACCCTGGCTGTGCCCGATCAGCACAAAGGGCCGGCCGTGATTGTCGCTCTGGAGGTAGTTCTGCCAAGCGGCCTTGACATCTCCGTAGGCGAGATTCCAGTCGCCCTTGATCTGCCCCAGAGCATTCTTGTCGCCCGAGGCAGATGCACGCGCCATCGCGGATCGAAGGGCGCTCAGCGTAACCTGTCGGTAGATCGGCGCGAAAGTTCGGCAGACGCGGGCAAAGACGGCGAATTGAGATGCGGCCTGCCCTTTTTCTGCGGTCCCGGCCGTCATGTCGCTGTTTGGCGTTGGCTCCTGCGAGGCGGTCGGATAGACATAGAAGCAATCGGCTCCGGGTGCTGACGCCGCGCGAATCGCTTCCTTCGTGATCGATCCATCCTCGCTAACGATCGCCCTAATCGAGTCCGGCACACAGGCATCCTCGCGCCCCGGGCGACAAATCCAGTTGGATTGGTTGCGATAATCGGCTGGCGCGTTCGCCAAACTGGCGGCGGCTATTACGGCGAAGAGCACTCGGGTTTCTCCAGATTTTGGGGTTCAGACTATCGGAGCGATCGACATGGAGGCTGGGAGAATAATCGATTCACCGCCTGCTTGTGGGCGAGGGATGCCTTTGGGGGAACCAGCTTCGACGCGGTCTGCTCGGCTGTGAGATTTCCTAGAAGGCGTCATTTTCTGCCTTCAGGGCGTCCTAAAGGGGAGTGGAGCGTATGGGGGGGTGGCGGCCTAAGATCGCCGTCCTCATAGCATCGGAGGGCTACCCGATAAAATGCACGATCCGGGTTGAACTCTCACCTCTCACCAGATGGTAACGCGCCTATCACCTACGAGGTCGGCACGATTACTCGCCCGATCGCCGACCTGGCTCCGGAGCAGGTCGGGCTGACCCTCGAGGAGGGCCAATAGATCCTCCGCCGAGTGCAGGTACAGATGATCAGCAATCGGGCGCACGCGCATGCGCTGTGCCGGCAGCCCTGTGTGGATTGTGGTCGTCCAGGGCGTGCTAAAGACACCCGGAGCAAATGCGTTCAAACAGTCTTTGGCGCCTTCCGAGGATGAGGTCGCCGGTACCTTCGTATTGATCTGCAAAGTGTACGCATTCGAACCCAGCGGGGGGTTTGAGCCGGCGGGAGTTGAGGCGGTGGGAACATTCGTTTCGGATTCGACTCCGCTGATGAAGAATTTCCCGAACACACTGGTGATCAAACCCTGCGATATTCCCGTGAAATAGTCGAGGCCGTTGCCCACATCCTGCGGACCAACCGCTTGATTGACCGAGGGACGCATGTGGGGTGCAACTTCCTTGCACTCTACATGCTGCCAAGCGGCCTCGGGATACGACGCATGAAAGCACCCTTTCCCAGGCACGGGAGTATTGCGCATCACCGCGTGCCAAGTTTTGCGTGCTGTCAGCTCTGGATCGGAGGTCGCCGCCGCACTCGCCGCGGCCCTGGGGCCGGTGCCGGCGGCGACCTGAGCAACGCCCGGTGTTTGGACAATCAACGCGGCTAGAGCCGCGGCGACGATTGCGAGCCTGCAGGGAAGCAGGTACTTGGTATGGACTTCGATCTTTTGCATAACTTTCTCCCTCGGTGATGCCGCGGGCGAGCCCGGCGGCGGTTTCTGGGTCGCGAAATTGCGGCCCCTACTCAGGTAGATCGAAACCGCGGGCGAGAAAGGGTCAGACGAGTGGGCAGGTAAGGTCGGAATGTGAAGCGTGGAACGTCTTTGGTATCTACAGGCGCGGCGGCTCAACGAGCAAAGCGCGGCACTTTTCGCGCGCGACTTGCGATCTAGGCACTGCGGAACCCGATTTTGTCCCGCCAAGCGGACGGCATCAGCTGCGATGCACAGACTCAAGCTCTTCTACTTCGGGACCGCCAATGGAGCGCCGTGGATATGAAGGCGACCGGCGCCGACGAGTTATGCCGCAGCAAGATCCTCTCGAATTGAACAAGTATGCAAGGTCGTGCAAACTGCGGCGTCCAGAAGGAGTACGCCGCAGATGCAACGCCTTTGGAAATCCCAATTTTGGCGTGCCGTTACCGTGTGCCTCGGCGGTAGCCTCGGCCTGGTCTCGCTGAGCGCTACCTGTTTCCGGTTACAGACTAGTCTCGCAACGGCGGGTTTTGCCCTGCTAATCATCATCACGCTGATTTCCCTGCTGGGCAATTTCGTCGTATCAGCCATTCTTTCTTTCGTGGCGGTGCTGTGCCTGAATTTCTTCTTCGCCGAGCCGATATTCAGCATTCGAGTAGCGAATCCGGTGGATGTGATCGCCGTACTTTCCTTCTTGACGACCTCACTCGTTATTACCGGTTTGTCGGCGAAAGTTCGCGAGCTAGCCGAGAAGAAGCTTGAGCAGACCCGGGCGGATCTCGCGCGTTTGGCCAGGGTGGCCTCCCTGGGGGAGCTGACGGCGTCGATTGCCCATGAGGTCAATCAGCCACTCGCCGGGGTTGTGAGCAGTGGAAGTGCGTGTCAGCGCTGGCTTGCGGGCGAGCCGCCCAATCTGGAGAGGGCAATTCAGTCGGTCGATCGGATCATCCGAGACGCGAATCGTGCCAGTCAGGTGGTTGAGCGGATTCGCAACCTCGCGAAGAACCGGCCGCCGGAGAAAGCTCCGGTGAACATCAACGAAGCGGTGGTGGAGATCATCGCCTTGGCGCGGGGTGAAATCGACGAAAGTGGCATCGCTTTGAAGACGCAATTTGCAGATGGCGGGCCGTTGGTCCTGGCAGACCGCATTCAGCTGCAGCAGGTCGTTCTTAATTTGATCGTCAACGCCATTGAGGCCCTACGTGAGCTTGGCGACGGGCCGCGGGACCTATTCATCGGCACCGAGAAAGACGAGTCGAACCGCGCTCTTCTCATTGTCCGTGATTCCGGCTCAGGACTCGATCCTGAGAAAGCCCAGCGTATCTTCGATCCCTTCTACACCACCAAGCGGGAAGGAATGGGCATGGGACTCGCGGTCAGCCGCGGTATCATAGAAGCACACGGCGGCCGTCTCTGGGTGATGCCCAATGAGCCCCGTGGCGCGGTCTTTCAATTCGCGCTGCCAATGCATCGGGAGTAGGTTGTATGAATCGGATAGGCATCCTGCCGCGACTGAGCGCGCGCCTCGCACCGCGAGTGCTGGATGTAGTCCCATGACCGATGGGAAGCCCGTCGTTTTTATCATCGACGACGATGCGTCCGTACGGGAAGGCTTGGAGGATCTCTTTCAATCGATCGGCGTGGCAGCGCTCACCTTTGGATCGCCCGGGGAGTTTCTTCAGAGCGAACGCCCCAATGCGCCCGGTTGCATCGTCCTCGATGTTAGATTGCCGGGGCAGAGCGGCTTGGAGTTTCAACGCCAACTTGCCGAGGTTGATATTCATCTCCCCATCATATTCATCAGCGGCCACGGCGACATTCCGATGTCGGTTCAGGCTATGAAATCGGGAGCGATAGAGTTCCTGACCAAGCCGCTCCATGAGCAACGATTACTCGACGCCGTGCAGGCGGGACTCGAGAGCGATCGCGCCCGGCGTGTTGAGGCGCTGGCGGTTGGGGAGCTGCGCTCACGTTACGAGTCGCTGACGCCGCGGGAACGGGAAGTATTCGCGCTGGTCATCACCGGGCGCCCGAACAAGCAGATCGCGGCGGCACTCGAGTTGAGCGAAATGACGGTGAAGGTCCATCGCAGTCAACTGACGCGAAAAATGCATGCCAAGTCTGTAATAGATCTCGCTCGAATGGCGGATAAACTCGGCATATCGCCCGCTAGGGCGTAGCGCTCTAAACCAAAGCACTAGTCCCCTCATTCAGAGGGGGATTTCGCCTTCACTCACTCGAAGACGCTTGCGCCTCTTGCGGAATTGCCGAGGAGGTGTTGCGACTCTAGCCTAGTCTCCATCGCGGTGAGAGACGGCTGTGCCAAACAAAGGATTAATCGCAATAGTCGATGACGATTCGTCAGTCCGTGAAGGCGTGACGGATCTGTTGAACTCGATGGGTTTCGTCACGGAGACCTTTGAGTCCGCCGAGGCCTTTTTGGCGTCGAGTCTCCTCGCGATCACAGCCTGTTTAATCACGGATGGGCGAATGTCCGGGATGACGGGATTCGAGCTTCACCACCATTTGCTCGCGTCCGGCAGGCGTATACCGACGATCCTGATTACGGCCTTCCCCGAAGAGGCTGATCGTGCCCGCGCGCTTCACGAGGGGATGTTTTGCTACCTCCCCAAGCCGTTCAACGACGGCGATCTGCTGGAGTGTTTGCGCTCGGCGATCGCATCCAATCAAAGAGGGGTCCACTGATGAGCCGTCCACGTCCTGTTCGAGTTATCCTGGGAGCGCGAATGCTGTTGGTGCTGTTTGCGCTGTTCGCCGCCGTATCCACACGCGCACAGGCGCCGGACCGCCACGCTCCTCCTCGGCGGGCAGAAGCCGTCGACAATCGCCACAACCACGGACACTTTCATCCACGTCGCGGCGCCGTAGTGCGGACGCTTCCGCCGGGATATCGACCGTATCTTTATCGCGGCAGACCGCTGTATTACTACGATGACGTTTGGTATGCCCCGGGGCGCCGTGGGTTCGTCGTCGTGCGTCCGCCTGTCGGGATGTACGTTCCTGTCCTGCCGCGCTATCACAGCACCGTGTGGTTGGGCGGGGTCCCCTATCATTACGTCGGCGATACCTTCTACCGCTGGGAACCTGCTACAGATACCTATCAGATCGTGCCGGCCCCGCTCGGCACGGATCGATTCGACGACCTCGCGCCCACGGCCTCTGCCGAGCCGGCGGGCGACTCTTTTTTCGCTTACCCGAACGACGGTCAGACATCAGAGCAGCAGGCCGCAGATCGTTACGAGTGCCATGCTTGGTCCAAAAACCAGACCGGCTTCGATCCGACGGAGCTTGGCGGCGGAGTGCCTCCGGATCAGAACAAGCCAAAGAGGGCCGAATATGATCGCGCGATGAGCGCTTGTCTTGAAGCTCGCCGCTACAGCGTGCGCTGAACGAGTCCCAATCACCCTAGACGGCACCTTTGTTTGATGTCACTGCCCGCAACCACCATCGAGAGGAGCTGATTATGAAGGCCTACACGCGTCCCCCTTTAACCGCATGGTCCGACCTTGCGGACTCGCTCGCGAGACCGCGCCGACTAAAAAGCCCCTGGCTTGCTGGCGTGTTCATCGGGGTGTCTTTGCTGGCAGCATGCACGAGCCTCAAATCCGGAAGCGACTTCGATCGAACGGCGAACTTTGCGCACTACCGCACGTATGCTTGGCTGCCTCGCGATCACTTCGCAAGCCGCAACCCACTACTCGTGAGGCTCGCCCACGAAGCCATCGATTCCGAAATGAAAAACAAGGGGTTCGTACCAGCCGAAGAGGGCCATGCGGCCGATTTCGTGATCGACTTTACGATCGGGTCGCAGGAACGGATCGACGTGCAGTCGTACCCGGAACCCTATCGTACGGCTTGGGGTTGGGGGCGGTGGTATTACGGCGGCCAGCTCGATGTGCGGCGCTATCGTGAAGGCGTATTGGCCATCGACGTATTTGACGGCGAGTCACACCAACCGATATGGACCGGCTGGGCAAGAAAGGAGCTGACTCAATCGGATATGGAGAACTCGGCAGGGCCCATTCGGACGGCCGCCTCCGCGGTGCTCGCCCCATTCCCACCGCAATAAAAGGACGAAACCTGCCCGGTTGGCCCGCCATGAGCACATACTTCACCGCGTTGATCGATAAGTACGGCCTGTTGATCGTGTTCGGTACAGTACTGATTGGCCAGTTGGGTGTGCCGATACCCGCGATCGGCATCCTCATTGCGGCGGGCGCACTGGCCGCCGAGGACGGCATGTCGGCGGTCTGGTCTTTTGCCATCGCCATGCTTGCGTGCCTCATTGCCGATGGCTGCCTGTTCATCGTCGGGCGACATTACGGGAATCGCGCGCTCAAGGCCCTGCAGCGTCTTTCCCCGTCGTCCGATTCGCACGTTAGCGATCAATTCGAACGTTGGGGACCGCGTTCCCTCCTCATCGCCAAGTTTGTCCCCGGCCTCTCAACCCTCGCACCACCGTTGTCCGGTGCGCTGGGCGTGAGCTGGCTTCGCTTCGGGTTACTGAGCGGCGTGGGTTCGGCCGTATGGGTGGCCGCCGGGCTGGGGGCGGGGATTATCTTCGCAGAGCAAATGTTGTACGTGCTGGAACATCTGGAGCGCATTGGACAGCAGGCGGCGGTCGCAGTCATTTCATTCGGGGTGGTTTACTTGATGTACCGATGGTTGAGTGGCATAGCGTCGCCGCCCACAAAACATTCCCCCGCCGCTCGACCAAGCGAAACTCGTTCGAACGGCTCACGCTGAGACAGGGGATTTGAGTGTCGCAAATAGAACTGGACGCGGGTAATCGGCTCGATCTTCCGGTGGACTTGAATCGGGACCACATGCTGGGTCCCCGCGAGGCGGAAATAACTCTGGTCGAGTACGGCAGCTACGCCTGCCAGCACTGCCGGGCGGCGAACGAGCGCATTGCGGAGGTGCGCGATCAGCTGGGCGATCGGCTGCGCTACGTGTTTCGTCACCGACCCCTGATCTCGAGCGACCTTTCGCGTCGCGCGGCCGAACTGGTCGAACGCGCACGGACCCCCGAAGAATTCTGGAGGGCGCACATCACACTCATGACCCGGTCTGCGACGCTGACCGAGGATGATCTGCTTGCGGTTGCGAACGACTTAGGCCTCGCGGGCGAGACACCGGAGCACGCACGCGAGGCGTCCGCTCGAGCAAAGGAGCACGTGGAAACCGACGAACGAAGCGCCCGTCGAAGCGGTGCCCATTTCACACCCTCATTCTTCATCAACGGCCGCCGCTACGACGGCCCCTGGGATGAGAGCTCCTTCGCCGATGTGATGCTCGGTTCGTTGGGGCATCGGGTGCGCGCGGCTGCGCTGGACCTTGCCAGCTGGTCCCCTTCGGCAGGCCTCCTGCTGCTGCTAGCCTCGATTCTGGCAGTAGCGCTCACCAATTTGGCATGGGGACCCGCTTTTCTTGCGTTCTGGAAACAGCCATGGGGTTTCACTATCGCCGACGCGAGCTTTCTGCTGCCGATGCTCTCTTGGATCAACGATGGTCTCCTCAGCGTGTTCTTTCTGGTGGTGGGGCTGGAGATCAAGCGAGAGTTCACCATCGGTCACCTTGCCACCCGGCGCTCCGCGGCGTTGCCGATCGCCGCCGCCATCGGTGGTATGGCCGTGCCTGCGCTTATCTATGGCTTGTTGATTCCAACGGGGCGGTGGTCGTCCGGCTGGGGCGTACCCATGGCCACGGATACGGCATTCGCCGTGGCAATCATTATCATGATGGGACGGCGAGTGCCCCTGGAGCTGCGGATCTTTCTGACCGCGGCGGCCATCGTCGATGATATCGGCGCCATCACGATCGTCGCGCTGTTCTATACGGGGACGCTGCATCTAGCGTACCTGAGTGCGGCTGCGGGGCTGGTCGGGGTGCTTGCGCTTCTCAACCGCGCTCGTGTCTATCGCATCACGCCGTATCTCATCGTCGGCGCGTTATTGTGGTTTTGCGTGCACGGAGCAGGGGTCGATGCAACCCTGGCCGGAGTGTTGCTCGCGCTGTTTATTCCCACGCGACCGCCGCCCAACCTAAACGCGCTCGTCATTCAGGCAAGCGCGATTATCGAAACCGAGGCGCAGCACGAGGGGGAAGTGCTGCGACACGGGCCTTCACTTCCCACCTTGAGGGCACTCGACTCGATCCATGATCGCCTCCAGTCGCCCGCCGATCGCATGCTGCGTCAGGTGGTGCCGCGCTCGAGCTATGTCGTGCTGCCGCTGTTCGCACTCGCCAATGCCGGAGTTGTGCTGAGTTCCCATGCGTTGGGCGACCATGGGGCGTTGATACTCGCGATTATGTGCGCCCTGGTTATCGGGAAGCCGGCCGGTCTCGTCATTGCGTCAGTACTGGCGGTGCGGCTTGGCCTCGCCGCCAAACCAGAGGCATACTCATGGCGCCAGTTGGTTGGCGCGGGCGCGCTTGCCGGCATTGGCTTCACGATGTCGCTGTTCATCGCCACCCAGGCGCTCCCGGATCCAGCGGACTTCGCGGCCGCTAAGATCGCCGTGTTTGCAGGATCCATTCTTTCGGCCGTTGTAGCGATTGCCATTTTATGGGGCGCAGATCGGCGGACGCGGCGTGCGGTCACAGCAATGAAGACAAGCCGTGAGGCCGAAAAGGCGCCGCGGCAGGTTACGGTGCAGGGCTCCGCATGATTGGGATGACCAAGTTGCGGAACAAGTGCCAAGAATCCGCCATCGGCCGATCGTGCATTCATGATCTATGAGCTTAAGTGTTCGACCCCTTGCCGCCATCGATTTGCCGGGCCACGCGCCATTCGGCGGGTAGTTCCGATCTCAATGACGATCGTTCCGACACCCTCAACCACACAGGAAGGCATTATGAATACGGTACTCATCACGGGTTGCTCATCCGGCTATGGTTTGGAAACCGCCCACTACTTCAACTCCAAGGGTTGGAACGTGATTGCGACCATGCGCACCCCACGTCAAGACATCCTGCCCCAGTCGAAACGCCTGCGGGTGGTCGCATTGGACGTAACCAAGTCCGAGAGCATTGCCGCCGCGATCAGGACAGCGGGCCCCATCGATGTGCTTGTCAACAACGCGGGCATTGGGGTCGTCGGCGCGTTCGAGGCCACGCCGATGGCCACGGCCCGTGAGGTGTTTGAAACCAACACCTTCGGTGTGATGGCGATGATGCAGGCGGTCCTACCTCAGTTCCGCGAGCGCAAGTCGGGCGTGATCGTGAACGTGACTTCCAGTGTGACCCTTGAAGCGATGCCGCTGGCTGGTATCTATACGGCCAGTAAGACTGCGGTCGAAGGGCTTACGGGCTCGGTGGCGTTCGAGCTTGCCGCCTTCAACGTGCGTGTCAAGCTAGTGGAGCCCGGCTACGGTCCCACGACTGCCTTTGCGAGCAATGGCGGATCGCGCATGGCAGGACTAATTCCTGAAGCGTATGCGTCTTTCGCGGCGCCCGTATTCGCCGCATTCGCGCAGCCGACGGCAGTGACGACTGAGGCGGACGTGGCCGAGGTGGTGTGGCGCGCTGCGAACGATTTTACCGGGCAGCTCAGATTCCCAGCGGGTCCGGACGCCGTGGCGCTTGCCAAAACGCGATGACGTGGGAGCGGGGTCCCATGTGGCCGGAAAAAGTGCGAGGTATCCGGCAAGGCGGACGGCGCGGAGCGCCCGCACAAGATCTTGCGGAGCTCGACTCCGACTTGGCGGCGATCACCCAAGCCGGCGGGTGGAAGTCGACGCGGATGCCGCTCCAATAGGCGGAGAAGATCAATGCGGCGAGATCGGGAATGGCTAGTGCGACGGCGGCCATTGGCCGCGACAAGGCGGTCTCGGAATAGAGGCCACTGTGGCAAGTTTTTGCACAGGCTTGACTCAAGTCTAGAGAGCGATCTGCTCCGCAGCTCGCCTGAATTGAATAAATCGTAAACGCCGCGGCAAAAGTGACACGAACAGGTTGGAAGCGATCAATGACGGTACATCGTGTCGCTTCGCCAATGGACAGAGCGCCTCGGCCGGCGTATATCCGGGGGAGGGAGGCGGACACATGGTCCGTCATTAGAAACACATGGGCGTAGATGCATTCTCCGCTTCGGGCGTGTCGCTCAAGGAATTGAGCGCGGCGGAATTCTCGCGCCTCTCGGCGCTCTTCGACGAATCGATCGAGATGGCGCCCGCGGAGCGGGAGGCGTGGCTCACCGCGCTCGAGAGTCGGGAACCGCGACTTGCGGTTCTGCTGCGTGAGATGTGCGCCTCGCAGGACGAGTCGCGTGAGCGGGGCTTTCTCGAAACGAGCGACCTGGTCGCGAGTCACGTCGCCTCGCTGATCGAGGCGGATCCCGGAGTCATCGGCAAGCAGTTCGGCCCCTATCGGGTGCTGTCGCTCCTCGGTCACGGCGGCATGGGGAGCGTGTGGCTCGCCGAGCGCGCCGACGGCTTGTTCACGCGCCAGGTGGCCTTGAAGCTCATCCACCCGGCACTCAAGAGTCGGGTGATGAGCGAACGGTTCAGCCGCGAGCGCGAGATTCTCGCGAGCTTGAATCATCCACACATCGCGCGCCTCCTCGATGCGGGCTTTGCCGGGGACGGCCAATCCTATCTCGCGCTCGACTACGTGGCCGGTACGCCGCTGACGACGTATTGCGATGAGCACCGCCTGTCGATTCGCGAGCGCCTGGAGTTGTTCCGGCAAGTCTTGAGCGCGGTGCAGTACGCGCACGCGCACCTGGTGATTCACCGCGACTTGAAGCCGGCCAACATATTGGTGACCGAAGAGGGACAAGTCCAGCTGCTCGATTTTGGTATCGCGAAGCTGCTCTCGGAAGGGGAAGCGAAGGAGACGGAGCTGACGCAGCTCGGCGGGCGGGCGCTGACGCCCGACTACGCCGCGCCCGAGCAGATCGCCGGGGCGCCGGTCACGACGGCCGCCGATGTCTATGCGCTCGGGGTGATGCTCTATGAGCTGCTGACCGGGGATCGACCCTATAAGCTTAAGCGTGATTCGCGCGGTGCGCTCGAGGAAGCGATCCTTAACGCAGATCCCGCGGCGCCGAGCCGCACCGCGCTGAACGAAGCGGCCACGGTGGCGCGGGCGACGACCGCCAAGAAGCTGACGAGTGCGCTGCGAGGTGACCTGGACACCATCGTCATCAAAGCGCTGAAGAAATCCCCAGCTGAGCGTTATGCGACGGCGAACGCCTTCGGCGAGGATATCGAGCGCTATCTGCGCGGTGATGTGGTGTTGGCTCAGCCGGACAGCGTCGCCTACCGAGCGCTCAAGTTTACGCGCCGGCACTGGGTAGGGATCGGCGTCGTCGGTGTGCTGCTGCTGACGCTCGCTGCCGGGCTGGCCGCCACGTCGTACGAAGCAAAGATCGCGGCCGTGCAGCGAGACGCTGCGGCCGCGCAGCGCGACCGAGCGGTCGCCCTAGCTTCGCGCAATCAAGCCGCCAACAATTTTTTAAATACGTTGATCACCGAAGCCGTGCAAGCCGATAAGCCGGTGACGGTCGAAGAGATGCTCGCACGCAGCGAGGCGCTCGCGAAGGCAACGATGCGCGGCAATCCTGATCAGCTTGCAAGCGTGCTGCTGATGCTCGGCGAGACCTATCATACGATGGGAAGAGACAAGCAAGCGGAGCCGTTGCTGGCCGACGCGCTATCTGCGGCTCGACAGTCGTCGGATCGCGCCCTGCGCGCGAACATCGCCTGCGATCACGCAGTCGTGATCGCAGCCATGGGCCGCGATGATGAGGCCAAGCGCACGCTGCAATCGGTCATTGCTGATTCCTCGATTGGCGCGATGGTGTCGGCAGTTTGCCTGGAGGATCGCGCTTACCTTGCCCAAAACGAGAACAACGCGATTGACGCACTGAGCTTTGGCAAGCTCGCGTGGGAGCGTCTGCAGCAGGCGGCGGATGCGACTCCTGGCCAGCAAGGGGAGTTTCTGGGAAGCCTCGGCTATGCGGCATTCCTCGGCGGCAACAACGTCGAGGCCAATCGATATTATGCGGACGCCATGGCGCGATTCGCCACGCACGGATTGCAGAGCAGCGCTACGGCAATTTCCGTGCGCAACAACTGGGCGATCGTCAGCGACGGGTCTGGGAATCCTCGAACCTCATTGACGCTTTACGAGGAGGCTCTGGCTGCCGCGCGTCAATACGGTGCGCAGTCGGCGCCGCCGCCGTATTTGCTCGGCAATCGGGCCAAAGCGCTTGAAGATCTCGGACGGTATCCGGCGGCCCGTGCCGCATATCAGGAGTGTGCCTCCGAGTCCCAGAACGTCGGCAGCGTAGTCACGACGACCTATTGTCTGGTTGGCATCGCAAGCTGCGAGCTCGAACTCGGGAATTTAGTTGCTGCGACCGAGTACGTGAATCGGGCAGCGCTCGCCGGAAAATCGTTTCCGGATGGATCACCACCCAAAAACCACTTGGAAATCATGCGGGCTCGGATTGGCTTGGCAGAGAATCGCGTTGCCGGTGCGCGAGCGGCGCTCACTGAAGTCATCGACAGTCGTGCGGCCTCAACGGTGCCTGGGCGTGCCTGGGTGACTCGCGCCGAGGTCGAACTGGCGCAGGGGGACCTTGTCGCGGCCGCCGCAGACGCGCAACAGGCGCTGTCGAGCGCCCGGGCGCTGCAGCAAGGTGTTGCCCACTCCAGTCGAAGCGGCCTTGCTTGGCTGGTGCTCGGTCGCGTGAAGGCCGCAAGCGGCGATCTCCACGGCGCCCATTTGGCTTTCGAAGCAGCGGTTGACCATCTGTCCGAAACCGTGGATGCAAGCCATCCTGCCCTGCAACTGGCGCGCCACCTGCTGCATGCGGAGCAGGCAGCATCGCACTGAATAAGCACCCTGCGCGACCCACAACGGGTTACCAAACCCGGCAGGTTTTCTCCGGGTACATGGGCTTGTCTTTGGTGCATTGAAACGCCCTGCTGAACTCGTCGAAATTCCGGACGGCATCATTCACGCGAACCCGTCGCGTTGAATGCGGGTCGGCTGACATGGCTCGGCGGGCGGGACGGGCGTTTTGATTCTCACACGAGGTCTGAGCGAACGACAGAAAGAAGCGCTGGCTTTCGGTGTAGCCACCGATCTTGTTGTCAACCATCTTGCCTTGCACCAGAGCGTTCATGAGCGCCCGATAAGCGATGCGCACGCCGCCATTCTCGGCTGTATGTTCGGCCACGGCGACACCGTTGGACGGGGGCGGATTGGGCGGAGCATCAGCAGATTTCGGCACCACTTCGCTGGATTGCCCCGCCTCGCAGGTCGTCGCTTCGTCAAATTGTTCGCGATCGTTTGGGCTCCACCAGTCGCGCACGTTGCCGCGCTCGTCGTATTTCGATCCGATGCTATCGAAACCGTGGGTTAGCTCGTGCACGACCACTACGCCAATTCCACCGAAATTGACGGCCGGATCGGCCGCGCTGTCAAAGAACGGCGGCCGAGTCATGCCGGCGGGAACGTACAGGCTATTCATCGATTGGGCATAGTGGACTCTCTGCATCGTGGTAAGAGTGTCCCATTCCTCGGGATCGACCGGCTTGCCCAGTTTGCTCAGCAGGTAATTGCGTTCGAACACCGCACTGCGCTGTAAGTCTCCGAGAAAGTCATGCCGGTCGATTTTCAGAGCCGAGTAATCCCGCCATCTTCCAGGGTGCCCGATTAGGTTGCGGATCGCCGCCAGTTTCTTCTCCGCGGTCTGTTTGGTCTCCTCGCTCATCCAGGGTAAGGTGCGAATCTCGGCGGCGAGCGCCATCTCGAGCGCATCGACCAGCCGTTCCGTGCCGGCTTTGGCCGCGGGGGTGAAGTTCCTCTTCACCCAGTCCTGCGCCAAGGCGTCGCCAAAGGCCCGATCGGTGATTGCCGCGCATTGTTTCCAGCGCGGCGTCGGTTTCTCTTGTACCCCAAGCTGGCCGTCCCAAAAAACATACTCCTCATAGCGAAACTCCTTCGGCAGCGCGGCGACCTGGCCGCTCAAGATCTGCCAGCGGAAGTACGACCTCCAGGCATCAATCGGTAGAGAGGTGATCAATTCATCGACGGCCTTCAGGTAATCGGGGTTGGTTACATTCACGGTCTCGATCGATCGTGTCGTTAGGTGATTGAAGTAGAGACGGAAGTCAAAATTGGGTGCGAGTTTCTCAAGTTCCGCCAACGCGAGAATGTGGTAGCGCAGGGCCGCATCGGCTGACTGGGCGGGATTCATGGCAGCCTGCACGAGCGCTCTCTCGATATCGAAAGCAGCCGCCACTTCGCTCGTGGCCTGCTGGAGCGTATCGCCGGCCCGCATGAACATCCGTAAAAGATGGCCCTTGTATAGATTCAGGACATTGGGCCATTTGCCGCCATAGGTCTCGCGGTCCAGCAACGGCAGGCTTCCCCGGGAGAGGCTCAAGATCGGCTTTTTCGAGTCCTCGGGGGCGGGCTCGACATCCAACGCGAATAGCCCCGAGGGTTCCCCGGCCGCCGCCAGCTCGCCCACCAGGATTGCAATGCCCTTCGAGTCGGTCAGGGCGGCAACGCGATCGAGTGCCGGCTTGAGCGGCTCGAGGCCCGTCTTTTGCAACGCCTCAACGTCCATGCACGCGGCAAAGAAATCGCCATACTTCCTTTCAAGAGCGCTTGCGGGCTTCGTCGTCGCTCGTGTGAGGTCCTGCCAAAGCTCATACAGGTGCCGCTCCTGAAGAAGCGAGAACGACCGAACCCAGCGCACCTGGTCGCTAGGAACTGGATTGTCCTTGATCCAGTTGCCGCACGCATATTGGTAGAAATCGCTACAGGCGTCGGTGCTTTGGTCGATAGCCGAGGGATCGAGACCCCCCACGGTGGGCGGGGCTTTGGGTGTCTCGGCCTCACTCTGCGAGGCCGGGGGTGTCTGGCCCAGGGCCGCGCTTGCCAAAATGCCGAGGAGGATCGCCGTGCCAATACGGATCATTCGCGCCCCAGTCTTCGCGAAGCGCACGCTTCCCTGAGCCGCTTCCTCATCTACCCGTGTGCCCAACTTCGATTAGGAGCTTCTTATTAATACTCGGCTCGCGGTCGCTTTGCCGCGATTTTGGGGGACGGCCGCAGCCCGTTCACAAGAACGAGCCACGGCCGTCGGCCGGCCTATTACGATTAGTTATTTGACCCTCGCCTTGTGGGCCGCCGCCGCCGCGGATGACGGAAGCGCAAAGGCAATAACCGCATCACCCAGCAAGGGACTCCAAAATGGACTGCCGCCAAAGGCGTTGACGACGTATTCAACGCCGCCAACCTCATAAACGGCCGGAGCGGCATTTGCGCCGCCCGCGCCGGGCACGGTCAGCGCATCGAACACCCACAAGACCTCGCCCGTCGCTGCACTCGCAGCATAGAAGAGCCCGTTGCCGTCACCGAAGAAGACCAGATCGCCTCCTACGGTCATGCCCGAGTTGGGTATCGAGGAAATTACGGGGATCGACCACGCAACCTTTCCCGTGACTGTATTAATCGCCCCGTAAACACCGTGACTCACGCCGAGTGGCGGGGGTGCGCCTCCAACCTGTCCGCACCCGAAGAAGGTGGGGCCAAGTTTACAGGCCACATTCGCGACCGCCATATCGCTCGCACTATATACGGCATGCGAATAAATCATGTGGGTTCGTGGACTATAAGCCGCCGGAGGATATTCATATCCTGAGCCGCCCGTCGGTTGGAATACCTGTGCCGTGGGTCCCGGCGTAGCAAACTCCGACGGAGCAGCGACGGCACCCGCTGGGACCGACCCCGGTTCGGCTACCTGCTCGGCCAGGGATTCAATCGAGGATACCGGTTGGGTGGGCCACGGGTGTTGAAATGCCGCGTTTGCCGGCGTTGGGGGGACTGCTACCTCTTGGTACGGGAAGAGCGATTCGCCGCTGGCCCGGTCGAGGATGAAGGTCTGTCCAGACTTTGTATTCCCCTCGATGGCCGGAACGCCATTCAAACTGAATAGTATTGTCGGTTGCGCGGAATCATAGTCCCACAGATCGTGGTGAACCATCTGGAAAAACCACTGCAATTCACCGCTCGTTGCGTCGAGCGCTACGATACTGTCAGTGTATAGGTTCGCTCCCGCGCGATCGGCGGCTACATAAGGAGCGGTAGGATTGGCGACCCCAAAATACACCATATTAAGGGTCGGATCGAAGGTGGGGGTTTGCCACACCGAGCCTCCACCATGCTGCCAAGATTCACCGGCAAAGGTCGCGGATTCCACGGTGTAGAAACGCCACAGGAGCTTTCCCGTGGCGGGGTTGTAGGCGTCCACATGACAGCGCGCTCCGGCATCGGAAGAAAGTCCGACAACCACTTCTGGCACCGTTCCGCCCGCTCCATTACTGGCATTGATGAACTGCGGAGCAGTGCTGAGATAAGCGTCGTTGCTCGGGAGGTCGACGGCTGTTTTCCAGACGACCGCGCCGGTTTTTGCATTCAGAGCTACCAACATCGCGTCGATCCGCCCGATGAAAACCATCCCCTCGCCATAAGCGACTCCCCGATTGATGAAGCCGGGAGGAGCTGGAAGCGTAGATATCGCAGGCACGTCGGATGCAGTGTATTTCCAGATTTGCTTGCCGGTTGTGGGGTTCAACGCAAATACATCGTCCTCGCCGTCAGTTAGGTACATTACGCCGTTAACGACAAGCGGCGTGACTTCCATATGCACGTTCGGCCCGCCGGTGCCGGTGTGGAAAATCCACGCTGGTTTCAGCTGCGAGACATTGGAAGGGCTGATTTGGTCGATGCTCTGAAATCGTGAATTATCAACAGCGCCTCCGTTGGATACCCAGTCGACCTCCTGGGCGAACAACGGCTCGATGCTAAATGCGCAACAGAGCAATGCAATAGCGCACTTCCACATCGACATAGGAAAAAAACTAAAGTGAGATGATTTCACCGGCAATTGGTTTCGCATGCGCACTCCCCTCTCTATACGTTGTAGGTTCCCGCCTGAGCAGTTCGTTTAGCTATGCCGCATTCATGAAAACTCCGCGCCACCATAAGTTTACCCCTCCCCACGCTCAAATCTAGAGCGGCACAATGACGGCGAATGGTAGCGCGGTGGGCTTCCCCGCCACCCCCCGGGCGCGAGGGCTCACGGTTGGCGTGCAGCGTCACAGCACGGGAGATGGCCCCGAGGAGCGCAGATTGGTGGACCGATGAACTCGGGGAGCGTTGCGCCAATCTTTAAGCGGGTGACGCGGTGGCTCGAACTGGCGGCTCGAGTGGTCGACTACGCGCTAACGCGATCGACTGGCTGCAGTCGGATCCGTTGCAACCATTGACGATTCCAGAAAGCGGACTGTTCATCTACTTTGCGGCTCGAGGAGCGGCAGGCCGTACTGAGTGCTGCCCACGCTCGGCGGACCTTTAAGGTTTTCCGCCTTCGCGTGAGTCGAAGCGCTGGCTGGTCTCCTTTGGGAAGCGCAGAGGATTGCTAAGGAACTCGACCAGCCGTGTCTCGCAGTCGGAAAACGAGTACCCGCGCTGCTGCGAGATCATGAAGGTGAGGGGGCGCATGTGCCATGCGCGCCGTTGGAGTTCGACCAGCGTTCCATTCGCGAGGTCTTCCGCAACCATATGACGCGGCATGTGCCCCCAGCACAAGCTCCCCCTGAGCAGATCGTGCTTCGCGCCGAGGTCATTCACCCGCCACTGGCGTTCGCCGGCGACCCCCTGCTGTGTCCTTTCCGCATCGGGCTGATTGTCGGTTACGACGAGCTGGATGTGCCGGCCCAATTCTTCCCGCGGGATCGGCCCCGCGATTGCGGCCAGCGGATGCGATGGCGCACAGACGGTCACCATTTGCGCGTCACATAGATGGCGCCTTTCTATGGTACCCGGGTTCAGCTCCGGCACGTCGGTGATCGTCACCGCCAGTGCGCACGTGCCTTCGCGAACCAAACGCTCGCCGCCCTGCATGGTCGTTATGCGCAGATTGATTGCAACCGTTGGAAAGTCCGCTTGCAGGCTACGCAGGCATTCAATCAGGTGCTTGCGGGGAAAATAGGTATCCACGGCAATCGAGACTTCTGGCACTCCGGCTTCAGCAATGGAAGCCGCGCGCGTCTTCATTTCCTCGGTGCGTGAGATCACCGCACGAGCATCAGGCAGGAGGCTGCGGCCTGCAGCCGTAAGCGTCGCTTTGCGGGTGTTGTGTTCGAACAGCTCCACATCAAAGGCACTCTCGAGTGCCTTGATCGCGTGACTGATCGCCGACTGTGCACG
>Ga0182030_10010692_pt1 | contig 18590 bp, 18 predicted proteins | sample 812S3MmetaG_FD_121299 | JGI IMG/M metagenome (GOLD analysis project Ga0182030, IMG submission 121299) | Permafrost microbial communities from Stordalen Mire, Sweden - 812S3M metaG (Illumina Assembly) | ecosystem: Environmental > Terrestrial > Soil > Wetlands > Permafrost | place: Sweden...
CGGTGTTATTCTCAAGGGTTACTGCTCCGATATGACACGCACCGTGTACCTGGGAAGGCCCAAGGCCAAGGAGCGGAATGCATATCAGGCAGTGCTCGAAGCCCAGGAGGCGGGGGTAGCCGCAGTTGCCGCGGGGGAGCGCTGCGGGGATGTGGATGAGGCCGCGCGCGGCGTGCTGCGCAGGGCGGGATTGGCAGAGGCTTTTACTCACTCCACAGGCCATGGTGTGGGCCTTGAGATTCACGAGTCGCCGCGTATCGGCGCTGAACAGACAACCAGGCTGCTGGCCGGCATGGTTGTTACCATAGAACCTGGAATCTATCTTGCGGGGGAGTTCGGCATACGCATCGAGGATATGGTGGCTGTGACCCGAACCGAAGGGCAGGTGCTGACACCAGCGCCCAAGGCCCTGATCGAACTTTGAAACCGAAGTCCCACCCGCGCGTGGGCGAGTTAAGGAACGAATGAATCCACTGAACCCTGACGATATCGACGATTTAAAACAACTGATCGAGTTCCTGAAAGCGAATCAGGTTGCCGAATTCGAGTTGGACCGCGGAGAACTGCGCGTCCGGCTCAAGTTTGAGCAGCCGCAGGCCTCACCGGCCGGACTGTCGGATCTGGCCAGCTTGCTGGCGAGCGCCCGAATGACTTCGGCTCAGCCGGCAACTGCCGCGCCTGCCGCAGCGCCAGTTGCCGAAGCGCCCGCTGCCGATCCCAATGCGGGACTGCACATTGTGAAGTCCCCGATCGTTGGCACCTACTACGGTTCGCCTTCACCTGGCGCTTCGGCTTTTGTCTCTGCCGGCGATCATGTGGACAAGGGGCAGGTTGTCTGCATCGTCGAAGCCATGAAGCTGATGAACGAGATCGAATCCGACGCCGCCGGCGAGATCGTCAAGTGCTTTGTTTCCAACGGCCAGCCCATCGAGTTTGGGCAGCCCCTCTTTTCTATCCGGCTGAGTTAGGGTCCTGAATGTTTCGTAAAGTACTGGTAGCCAACCGCGGTGAAATCGCGCTGCGCGTTCTGAACGCCTGTCGAGAACTCGGCATTCGCACGGTCGCCATCTACAGCGAGGCGGATCGAAATTCGCTGCACGTCCGCTTTGCCGATGAGGCAATCTGCATTGGCCCTCCGCGGCTTGCGGAGAGCTATCTGAATGTGCCGGCGGTCATCTCCGCCGCCGAAATCGCCGATGTGGACGCGATCCATCCAGGCTATGGCCTGCTGAGCGAGAATGCCAACTTTGCCGAAGTCTGCCGCGCCTCGAACATCAAGTTCATTGGCCCTCCGCCCGAGGTAACCCGGCTGATGGGCGAGAAGGAAAAGGCCCGCCAGGCGATGAAGAAGGCCAACGTACCCATTCTGCCTGGTTCGGATGGAGTGCTTGCCACTGCGGAAGATGCGCAGAAATGCGCGAAGGCCGTGGGCTACCCGGTCATTCTCAAGGCCAAGGCAGGCGGCGGTGGGCGTGGCATGAGGATTGTCCGCAATGCCGAAGAGTTGCCCAACCTCTTCCACGCGGCCTATGGCGAGGCGGCCAATGCCTTTGGCAATGGCGAACTCTACATGGAGAAATTTGTCGAGAATCCGCGCCATATCGAATTCCAGGTGCTGGCCGATGAGCATGGCAATGTGGCCACGCTCTTTGAGCGCGAGTGCTCCATCCAGCGCCGCCATCAGAAGCTGATTGAAGAAGCGCCATCTTTGCAAGTTACGCCTTCGCTTCGCGCGGAGTTGGACAATACCTTGTGCCGTTGCCTGAAAGACATCGGCTACCAGAACGCAGGCACAGTGGAATTTTTGATGGATGAGGACAGACAGCTCTATTTCATTGAGATGAATACCCGCATCCAGGTGGAGCACCCTGTGACCGAGGCCATCACCGGCATCGATCTGGTGAAGGCGCAGTTGCGCATTGCGGCTGGAGAGCGGCTGGATACTATTCTGCCAGCGAAAATCGCGATTCGCGGCCACTCCATTGAGTGCCGAATCAACGCGGAGAATCCCAAGAAGTTCACGCCTTCTCCGGGCAAGATTACCGCATTCAACGTGCCTGGAGGCAACGGCGTGCGCGTAGATACGGCGCTGTATGCCGAGGGCGTGGTGCCGCCGTACTACGATTCGCTGATTGCCAAGCTGATTGTGCATGGAGTTGACCGGGCAGAGGCGATCGCCAAGATGGAGCGCGCGCTGAGGCAGTTTATTGTGCAGGGAATCGAGACCTCGATACCGCTGCATCAGGCGATCTTTGCCGATCCCGGCTTTCGCGCCGGCGACTTCGACACCAGTTTCATGGAGCAGTTTCTGGCCAGGGAAGCGGAGAAATAGGCGAACCGTAACTTGCAAAAAATGCTGCGACAAAGTGGCTGGGTTCCTGTTGAGGAGTCCAGCCATTCGCTTTTGCGGACCCATAGGCTGAAGGAAGGCGGGTTCTAGTTGCGTTTTGTTTATTGAAGAGGAAAAACCTCTTTACTGGGATGCATTGTACCTGTAAAGTAACGCCCATGAAGGGGGCAAGATGACCACGACCTTACCGACTCAACTGCCTAACATCATCACAGCAATTGGGGGATTGGGGACTGCGGCCTTTGGGCTTCTTGAAGCGATCAAGCCCGTGTTCCCATGGATCAACCATATTGGATTCGGCGGGATTCATAAAACTGTGTCGGCCCTGACACCGAATGTGGCTGGGGCCGGTGCGCCGGTGAATTCGCTGCCTCAAAAGAATGTTCTGGAATCGGTGCTCGCCAACTGGGTGAACGGGACGGATTTGGCAAGCCAGAAGGCCATTGCCAAGTCCCTCATCAAGCTGCACCTGAGCGCGGGTAATGCGGCGGCGCTGGCCGCAACAACCAACGTGGATGCCGCGGTGCTGGGCGTGGTAGCGGGGAAGATCGCCTCTGGAACTTCCCTCACTCAGCCGGAGAGCGACGTGTATGCGCGCTTCGATCTGATCGTCACGGCGCTGCTCGATGAATCCTATCAGCAGGCAGACCTGCTCTATCGCAACTGGACACGCGGGCTGGCCGCATTCATCGCCGTGGTTCTCTCGTTGGTGGCGGGATGGAGCCTGGTTGGCGACTGGAAAGCGTTCTGGTGGACGTCCGATATGTACTTGGCCCTGCTTGTGGGCTTGCTGGCCACCCCACTGGCGCCGATCGCCAAGGATATTTCTACCGCCCTGGCAACGGCAGTGAACACAATGCAACTAGTGAAGAAATAGGCTGCCATGACCTGCTTTCTTGACGTGCGCCAGTTGACGGTCGGAGGAGATTTGGCAACCTCTGTGGCTGCCAATGAAGGCACCTCGATCAACGACTACGCCGGGATTTCCCAGGCCGATCTGCTTGCCTTCATCCGGGGGCGGCATGTGCTGATTGCCAGCCACGGCTTCAATGTGGATCGAGCGGCGGGTATCGCCTGCCTGTCGAACTGGGAGAGCCTGCTCCAGCTTCCCCAGCCGTACTCCGCTTTCCTGGGCTTGCTGTGGCCGGGCGATTCGGTGTGGGCGCACGGGCTCGATTATCCTGAGGAGCCGAAGATTGCGAATGACGCCGGGATTCTGATTGGACAATTTATCGATGCCAACTTTGCGAATGCGGCAAGCATCTCGTTTGCTTCACACAGCCTTGGGGCGAGGGTTGTGCTGGCGACGATTGCCAATATGAGCCTGCCGGTGCGCCGCCTGACGCTCATGGCCGGGGCCATTGACGACGACTGCCTGAACACGGAGTTCCAGGCGGCGATAGCCAAAATCGGGAGTGTATCACTGCTGGCCTCGAAGGAGGACACGGTACTCTCGATGGCTTTTCCAATGGGCAACTTCGTCGCGGGCATCGTCGCCGAGGGGCATCCCTGGTGGCGCGCGGCTATTGGGCATACGGGACCCGCACAGCCCCGGCCGGCTAACTTCCAGGCACCGTTCGAGATACCGGATCAGTGGGAGTTCAACCACGGGAATTATCTACAGATCGATCAGCCGCCCGCTCCGGCGCTGGCGATTCCAACCGATGTGCCGCCGGATGGATCGCCCTTGCCCGGTCAGGGCGCGACAGGGTGGCATGAGGCGTTTTCCTCGGCTTTTGTATCTACACGATTCCGTTGAGTTGCAGCAAACTACCGCTGGCTGGGAATAATTTATCGCTTTTTGTTCGCCTTTTTTGCAATTTTCCGGTATGCTGGTTTCGCAACACGGAGGTTGCAGAATGGACTTTCAAAAAGAACTGATTGCCGAATACGACCGCGAGATCGCCACAACACGCAAGATGCTTGCAGCGATCCCTGCCGATGCCGATTTCACCTGGAAGCCCCACCCTAAATCCATGAGCCTGGGCCGGTTGGCCGGGCATGTCGTGGAAACTGCTGGAGAGTGGGCAACGACGATCTTTACCACGGATAAGCTCGAATTCCCCGCCGATCACAAGTGGGAATCCTACGTTCCCGCATCGACTGAAGCGCTGCTGGAGCGCTTCGACAAAGACACGGCTACAGCCAAGGCGGCTTTTGCCGGATTTGCGCCGGAGAAGTGGGACGAGAATTGGAAGTTTGTGGCCGGTGATCAGGCCTGGATCGACGACTCGAAATACCGCGTCTTTCGCGACTGGGTGCTCAATCACCTGATTCACCACCGCGCACAATTGGGCGTTTATCTGCGCTTGCTCGACAAGCCGATTCCCGGCACGTATGGGCCGTCGGCGGACGGGATGTAGAGGGACAGGGTATAGGGGCTAGGGGTTAGGGATTAGGGTTCGGAGTACAGCGCAGCCCTAGTCCCTGTTCCTGGCAAGCCGATCAATTAACCTTGTTCCATGACCTTCACTTTTCCTAAAATCTACCCGATTCTGGATTCCTCATTTATCCCTTCCACGGGCCGCGCGGAGTTCCTGCGCCAGTTGGGCGGCTCTCTGGCCGAAGCCGGTGTGACGCTGCTCGAATATCGCAACAAGACCGGCGCCGAAGCCGAGTTACTGGCCGACGCCGCTCTTCTGCGCACAGCTCTCCCTACAGGTCAGGTGAAGCTGATTCTGGATGACCGGGCCGATCTTGTGGAGCAGCTTGGCTTCGACGGCGTACACGTGGATGCAGGCGACCTGAAGCCAGCTGAGGCGCGACAGTTGCTGGGGCCTGACCGCATTGTTGGGACCTTTGGCGGAAGCAGCGCGCTGGGTGCCGGGATTCTGCAAACCCCAGCAGACTATTTTTCCATTGGCCCGGTTTTTCCCACGCGCACCAAGCAGACCTCGACGCCAACCATTGGCATGGAAGGTGTTCGGCGGTTGCGCGCCGAGGCTGGGCACGGCCCTGTACTGGTGGCTGTGGGAGGCATTACGCTGGCCACGGCTGCTGAAGCCCTCGCAGCCGGAGCAACGGTTGTAGCCATCGCCGGGGCGCTCTTTCGCCAGCCGGACCCGGCGGTGGAGTTTCGCAAGTGGATTCGAGAACTGGCATGAGTGCTGCCGTTCGATACGGAGCTGCTTGTTTTAGCCTGCAAACTCGTATCCCTCCCGAACCGATTACTGGTTGAGCTGGAGGTAGTGGTGGTGATGATGGTGGTGATGGTGGTGAACGACCACCACAACCTGCGCCTGCGCCGCATAAGGCGTTGCGAAGCAGAAGACGAGGAGCATTCCGAGCAAATACTTTTTCATGCCTCATCATGACGCGTCCCGTGGCAATTTGCAGAGCTACTTTGACCTACGCGCACATACGGCGCTCGATAAGCAAATCAGCACATGGTATATGCTTTTCCCAGTGACGCCCCGAGGATACACTCCCATTTCCGGCGCTGCTGATTCAGCCAACGCTCCCCGGCTGTCGCAGAGTCTTGGCCTTTTCAGCTCGACGGCGCTGGTGATCGGGTCCATGATCGGCTCCGGTATCTTCATTGTGGATGCGGACATTGCCCGCGGCACGAATTCTCCGGCGCTGTTCCTGGGCGCTTGGGTGGTGACGGCCGTTCTGACCATGACCGCCGCTCTCAGCTACGGGGAGCTGGCTGCCATGATGCCCAAGGCGGGCGGCCAATACGTTTACCTGCGTGAGTCGCTGGGGCCGCTGTGGGGTTTTCTCTACGGCTGGACGCTGTTTCTGGTCATCCAGACGGGCACCATCGCAGCCGTCTGCGTGGCCTTCGGCAAGTTTCTCGGCGTCTTTTTCCCCACCATCTCGACGACCCATTGGCTGTGGCACATTGCCCATGTTCCCCCGATCCGGGTTGGGCCCATGGTGCTGGGCAACATGGAGATTGGCGTGAGCACGGCCAACCTCACCGGAATCGTCATCGTAGCCTTTCTGGCTATTGTGAATATTTTTGGCGTCCAGCTGGGCGCGCTGATCCAGAACGTGTTTACTACGGCCAAGGCGCTGTCGCTTGCGGGCCTCATTCTGCTCGCCCTCACCTTAGGCCGCAACATTACGGCGTGGGAGGCCAACTTCGGTCCGAATTGGAGCGAGTTCTGGAAGAATGCTGGCTGGAGCTCGCTGCATCCCGTGCAGGTAGGCGTCGGCGGTCCCACGGTGCTGGTGAATCTGCTGGTGATTCTGGCCGTGGTGCAGGTGGGGTCGCTGTTTTCTGCCGATGCCTGGAACAACATCACTTTCACCGCCGGCGAAGTGAAGAATCCCAAGCGCAACATTCCGCTTTCGCTGGTGCTGGGCACCGGGTTTGTACTTACGGTTTACTTGCTGGTGTCGCTTGCCTACATCCTGGTGCTGCCTCTGCACGGAGATCCCAACGGCGCCACGGTGATGACGCGCGGAGTGCAATACGCCGCTGAGGACCGCGTGGCTACGGCTGTATTGGACCAGATATTGCACTCCAGCGGTGCGCGCCTGATGGCTCTGGCGATCCTGATCTCAACCTTCGGCTGCGCCAACGGAATGACGCTGGCCGGGGCGCGCGTCTACTACGCGATGAGCCAGGATGGGCTGTTCTTCAAGTCCGTCGGCAAGCTGCATCCGCGGTATAAGACGCCGGTTGCGGGCTTGCTGGTGCAGGCTGCGTGGGCCATCGTGCTGTGCATCTCCGGCTCATACGGCCAGTTGCTGGACTACATCATTTTCGCGGTGTTGTTGTTTTACATCCTCACCATCGTTGGCCTCTTCGTGCTGCGCTTCAAGCGTCCGCACGCGCCTCGCCCTTACAAGGCGCTGGGTTATCCTGTGCTGCCCGCGCTTTATATTGTGCTGGCCGCATGGATATGTATCGTATTATTGCGATACAAGCCGCAGTACACGTGGCCCGGCCTGGTGTTGGTGCTGCTAGGCATTCCGGTGTATCTCTTCTGGTCGTGGCGCAGAAGAGAAGCTCGATTTGACCGTTACATCAAGGAGTAGCCTATCCGCATGGCGAATATTTTCAGAAGGAAACCTCTGCACCTGATTGTTTCCGAAGCCAAAGAGGAAGGGGACGAGCATCTCAAGCGATCCCTGGGACCGGTGTCGCTGACGGCGCTGGGAGTCGGGGCGGTCATTGGCGCTGGAATTTTCGTGATGGCAGGTTTGGGAGCGCACGAGGCGGGGCCGTCTCTTATGCTGTCGTTCACGATGTGCGGTGTTGCCTGCACCTTCGCGGGCCTCTGTTATGCCGAATTTGCAGCCATGATTCCGCTGGCCGGATCGGCTTACACCTATTCCTACGCAACGCTGGGAGAGCTGTTCGCCTGGATCATCGGATGGGATCTGACCCTCGAATATGCGATGGGCGCGAGCACGGTGAGTTCGGGATGGTCAAACAATTTTGTCGAGTTCCTTAAGATATTCGGTGTCAAGATTCCACTCTGGCTGAGCTACGATCACTGGACGGGCCTGGATCAGGCGACGAAGATCGCGGCGCGAGAGTTTCTTGCCAGAATGCATCCGGAGTTGGCCGTCGGGTCCAACGGGTTTCTGGATGCATTGAAAGACCTGCTGGCCAGGCCTCCTGCCGACGTGGTGGCGCGTGGGCATGCGCTGCTGAACGCGCCGCACCTGTTCGGCGTGGAGATAGGCTTCAATCTGCCGGCCTTTGTGATTGCCTTGATCATTACGGCTATTCTGGTAGTGGGTATTCAAGAGAGCGCCAAGTTCAATGCCACGATCGTAATTATCAAGGTCTCGGTTGTGCTGTTTGTTCTGGCGCTGGGCTCGCGTTACATTCATCCCGGCAACTGGGGTCATGATTGGAGCAGCTTCGCTCCTTTCGGCTTTGCCGGTATCAGCGCTGCGGCAGCCTATATTTTCTTCGCATTTATTGGCTTCGATGCTGTCTCAACAACCGCACAGGAAGCCAGGAACCCGCAGCGCGATTTGCCCATCGGCATAATCTGTTCGTTGATTATATGCACCCTGCTCTATGTCGGTGTGGCTGCCGTGCTCACCGGCATGGTGCCATGGCAACTCGTGAATATCGAGGCGCCGCTGACGTACGCGTTCCTGGATCACAACATTGGCTGGGCGGGCGATATTATCACCTGTGGCGCGCTGGCCGGGCTCACCTCAGTGATGCTGGTCATGTTGATCGGCCAGACCCGCGTGCTCTATGCTATGGCCTCCGATGGCCTGTTGCCGAAGAAGTTTTTTGCGGCTATCCATCCGAAGTTCCAGACACCTTGGAAAAATACCATTCTGGTGGGATTTGTGGCAGCAATGATTGGTTCCATCACACCGATCAACAAGATCGGAGAAATGGTGAACATCGGAACACTGCTGGCCTTCGTGATGGTCTGCGCATCGATTATTGTGCTTCGCTTCAAGGCTCCGGATCAGCCACGGCCGTTCCGCACGCCCGGGATATATTTCGGTGGAAAGTTGCCAATTGTCCCAGCTCTCGGCATCCTTGCCAACGGCTACCTGATGTATTCGCTGGGTCTTTGGAATTGGGTCCGCCTGATTGTCTGGCTGGTCATCGGCCTATTCGTGTATTTCTTTTACTCCGTCAAGCACAGCAAGGTGCAGGCGTTGGACAAGGCGACCGAGGGGATGTAGAGGAATCCAGAATTGCAGAAAGCCGAGTGGCCTCCCGCGTGGGAGGCCACTCGCGTGAGTGCTGGGAGATTGCCTTCTTACGCTGTTCCAGCACCTGACCGCAGTGCGTGACGCGAAAAACAGGCTGCGCCTTGGCCAGGCGACCCACGATGTGAGTCGCCTGGCTTGAATGATTGACAGGGCAGTACGCGGCTGGGCTGATCCGCTTACGTGACGGTGATAGTAAACGTCTGTGTGCTCTTGCATCCGCTGGTATTGGTATACGTGGCCACATACGTGTTAGTGCCTACGGTCAACGGAATGCTATTGATCTGACGCGAGGTGGAGGTGTACCCGTTGGGGCCGGTCCAGCTCCAGGATCCGCCGCTGGCCGGCTGCGGGCCAAGGTCCACAGCCGCGCTGGTGGAAGTGACGGTGGCGCTGGATTCCTCGGTCCAGGCTAAGCCGCCATTGATGGAAATGTACGGAGTGATGGCGGTGGGTGTGCAACTGCCGCCGCTGCCACCAAAGCCTTCGAGCGCAGTCGTCGGTTCTCCGTTGGTTTGCCATGCGCCTTCGGAGTAGGTGTCGAAGGGAGCGTAGACCTCCGGCTCCCAGTAGAAGACGCCCAGGCCACCGCCGCTATTGAGACCATTGATGTAGCCTTCGAGCGAAGACTCTGTGCCCGATGGATTGTTCTCCGGGCCGCCGAACTCCACCTGCATCACTGGATGGCTATACATCTTCCCGTAGTTGAGCATGTCCGCTACGATGGGGGCAACTTCTGTCCCGGAGCCATAGGAGGAGAAGCCGGAGATTTCCCATTTGCCGCCATACTGGACGTAGGCGTTGTAGAACGGTTCGATGCCGCTGTCCTGCGGCTGGGCCAGGTGGATGATGGCCGGCACGCTGGGGAAGACATCCTTGAGGTTGTTGTAGCCAGCCATCAGCAGGCCGGTCATCTGGGAGGGGTTGTTGAGTCCTCCGGTAGGCAGGCAGATGCCGGAGTTGGTTTCGTTGCCGAGCTGCACCCAGCCGGGAGTGACGCCGGCGGCCTTCATCGCGGTCATGAAGCCGTTCACATAGCTGCCGAGGGCGGTCTCCATCTCGCTGTAGGTCAAGCTAGCCCAGGCCGCGGGCGGGTTCTGTACGCCGACACTGTTCCAGGTATCGCCAAAATGAAAGTCGATGTCCACCGGTAGGCCGGCGCTCTGGCAAAGGACCGCCATGGCAATGGTCTGCGCTTGATCGCAGTTGCCATTGGTTGGGCTCGTCGAGGGATTGACCCAGGTCCGCAGCCGGATGGCATTGACGCCGTACCCTTTCAAGATGTTCAGCAGATATGTGATCTGCTGGTTCGCGGTGGAACCGGAGGCCGCGCCCACGCCGCTGGAGTTTTTCCAGTAGTAGCCGTTGGCCGCCATCTGCTGCGCCCAACTGATGTCGGCGCCTTTCCAGAAGGTAGCCGCCTTGGCAACCGGAGGGTTGAGAAGGGATGTGATGGGGCTTTTCAGCATGGACCCAACAGCCAGCGCGCCCGCGGTTGCTCCTGCTCCTTTGAGCATGGCGCGCCGCGAAAAGCTAGTCTTCCTGAGACGTTGATCGATTGTCATTCCGCTCACTCCTGGAGGTTCTGGAGTTCTCGCGAGCACAAGAGAGAGTTTGCGATGGTTTTCGCCCATCGCAAACAGGTATCCAGAAACCAGAGCGAACTATAGGCCGCAAATGTGAGAGGTCACATCGGACTAAAGTAGGATTGGAATGAATAAATCTTCGGGTCTTCCAGCAGCTTCCTGTAGTGAGCTAAGCCGGGGTCTTGGCGCAGAACTCGTCGAAGGCACGGACCGGCTCGCCGGCAATCTGCTGGGCGGTGGACTGCTCGATGACAAAGCGCTGCATCAGGTAAACCAACTTGCCGTCGCGCAGGATGGCAATGGCGGGGGATGTGGGCGGGTTGCCCGCAAAGTAGCTGCGGGCGCGGTCCGTGGCCTCGCGGTCCTGGCCGGCAAAGACTGTAATCTTGCGGTCGGGCAGGGTGGCGGAATTTGCAAGAGCCATGCGCACGCCGGGGCGCATTTTGCCTGCTGCGCAGCCGCAGATTGAGTTCACAACCAGCATGGTTGTGCCCGGCTGGGCCAGCGCCGCGTCTACGTCCTCGGCGGTACGGGTTTCTTCGATACCGGCGCGCACAAGTTCTTCGCGCATCGGAATGACCATCAGTTCTGGATACATTTTCGCCTCCGGCAGGGAAGTTGCCTGAAACCATTCTATAGCCAAATTCCGTGGTGTAGCCTTGATTCGATGCTCCTAGAAGAAAACAAGCCGCTGGCGCCGTTTACCACCTTCGGCATCGGCGGCCCTGCGCGCTGGTTTGCCGAGGCGGCCAGCGAAGACGATATCGTTGAGGCGGCGGCCTGGGCGCGTGCGCGGGGGGTGGCGCTGTTTGTGCTGGGCGGCGGTAGCAACCTGCTTGTTTCCGATGCTGGATTCAATGGCCTGGTGCTACGGGTGGGGTTGCGCGGGATCGACGTTGGTCAGGCGCACGGGGATTCAGACCCATGTATCTATCGAGTTGCGGCGGGCGAAGACTGGGACCACTTCGTGGGGTACTCGACCCAGGCTGGATGCGCCGGGATAGAGTGCCTGGCGGGCATTCCCGGCACAGTGGGTGGAACGCCGGTGCAAAACGTGGGTGCCTACGGGCAGGAGGTAGCTTCGGTCATCGAACGGGTGCGAGCCTTCGACCTGAAGGAACGTGCCTTCGTCGAGTTCCCGACGGCTGATTGCGGTTTCTCCTATCGCCGCAGCCGTTTCAATTCAGCCGACCGCGGGCGCTACCTCGTAACCCGCGTGGATTACCGGCTGACCCCAGGCGGAGCACCGACGCTGCGCTACGCTGAGCTGCAACAGGGAATTGCGGAGAGCCGGCCAGGGGAGGGCAGGGAATCGAACCTTGCAGAGGTGGCGGCCGTGGTGCGAGGCATTCGCCGGTCCAAAGGGATGCTACTGGTGGAGGGCGACGCGGACTGTCGCAGCGCGGGCAGCTTCTTCAAGAATCCCGTAGTCGCCGAGGAGCTGTTGCAACGCATTGAGGCTGTCAGCGGCAAAGAGCCGCCGCGATTTCCCGCAGGACCGGGCGCTGAGAATCTGGGCAAGGTCAAGGTGCCCGCCGCGTGGCTCATTGAGCAGGCAGGCTTCAGCAAAGGCTATGCGCTGGGCAGGGCAGCGGTCTCATCGCGGCATACGCTAGCGCTGGTCAATCTTGGCGGGGCAAGCGCGGCAGAGATACTCGCTCTGGCAGAGAAGATCGCAGCCGCCGTGGAGTCTCGGCTCGGCATTCGTCTGGAAATGGAGCCGGTGCTGGTGGGTTTCTGAGCGCGGGAATAGAATTGGCAGTTAGCTCAATTAAGATGTCAGACTGCGTGAAAGCGTGCAAGTCAACTATTCCTCTCTAATTCGCTTCCTTCAGCAACAAAGCGTCTACATAGCCCTTTCCGCAGTGTTGGGAGCCGTGTTCTGGGCCATCGGACAGCCCATCGATCCAGTGATCGTGATGGTGTATTCCCTTTCCATCGGGAATCTGATCGCGCCCGCAATCAGGCGATTGCACTTTCTTTACGCGGATCGCCCTTTTCCATACAACTGGTTGATTTTTTTGCCGGTTCTGTTTGTCCTGCTCCTGCCCGTCTATCTAATTTCAAGTGCAGTTGCGTGGGCTATCGAACTGCACTCGTCGCAAACCTATGTGCATCTCGTCAGGACGGGATGGAAGCTTCCGTACCTGGTCACGTTTGTTTTCGGGGTTCTCGTGTTTCTGTACCAGACCACGAAGGAGCGGCTGGAACGGCGCAACGCCGAGCTACAGCACACCGTTGAAGCAGGCACTGCGCGGCTTGAATTGCAAGAGCAGGAGTTGCAGCGCGCCGAGGAGATGAGGAGATTCAGCGGTCTTTGCTGCCCAAGCAAATTCCGCAGGTTTCAGGCTTCGAAGTTGCGGCGGCATGGCTGCCCGCACGCACGGTGGGGGGCGATTACTACGACGTACTCCGGCTGGGTGGCCACCGGCTTGGCATCTGCATCGCCGATGTCGTGGGGAAAGGCGTTTCCGCAGCGCTGCTCATGGCCAATGTGCAGGCGGCGGTGCGTGCATTTGCCACTGAATCGGAGAGCCCGGCCGGCTTGTGCGCAAGCGTCAACCGGCTGCTGTGCGAGAACATCGCGACAGGAAAGTTTGTGACGTTTCTTTACGGAATTCTCGATAGCGAAACACATACGTTTCAGTACTGCAATGCCGGGCACCTTTATCCGATTCTTGTTTCGGGTGGTTCCGCGCGCACGCTTGAGCAGGGAGGGGCAGTGCTGGGTGTCTTTCCGGAGTGGAAGTACGAAGATGCGACCGTCGAGCTGGGGGCGGGGGACCGATTGCTGCTGTTCACAGATGGCATTACGGAAGCGACGGGCGCGGACGGGCGGGAGTTTGAAGAGGCGGGCATTGCGGCCTTTGCGAAGGCCAACAGCGCACTTGCGGCGCAGGAGTTGAATAGCCGTCTCCTTGCGCAGGTCACCGCATATTGCAGCGGCCAATTCCAGGATGACGCAACGCTGCTGGTGATTGCGGCTGGCTAAGGGCTCCAGATTCGGCTGGAGAATTGCTGAGACGGCGGATTCGATTCAACCGGAAAACCCAAGGTGCCAGTTCTGGTGATACCATCTCCGTAAAGGCCGTCCCATACGGCTGCACGGCCACACATGGAGGTCCTCATGAGCCCACTTTCCCGCCGCCAATTCCTCAAAACCTCGCTCGCCGTTGGAACCCTAAGCAGTGTCGCCACCCTGCCTTTGCACGCCACGACCAGCAAGGCGACCGACGTCGTCACTCTCGGCAAATCGGGCATGCAGGTCACGCGCCTGGCATTCGGCACCGGCAGCAACAACGGATCCGTGCAGTCCGCGCTCGGGCAGAAGGAATTCACGCGGCTGGTTCGCTACGCCTACGACCGCGGTATACGGTTCTTTGAGACTGCCGAGTCCTATTCCACCCCGGCCATGCTCGGCGAGGCGCTGAAGGGCATCCCGCGCGAGAGCTATCAGATCATGAACAAGGTGACTACCGACGAGGGCGTCGATCCGAAGGAGCGCTTCGACGAGATGCGCCGCATTTCGCAGACCGAGTACTTTGACATCATGCTGCTCCACTGGCAGCACACGGCGGAATGGGTAGGCGAGACCAGGCGCTGGCAGGATGGCATCCTGGAAGCGCAGTCGAAGAAGATCATACGCACACGCGGCGCATCGGTCCATGGGCTGCCTGCGCTGCGCCAGATGCCCGGCAACAAGTGGCTCGAAGTGGCGATGATCCGGATGAACCACAACGGCACCATCATGGACGGGCCCACCTGGAGAGACAGCACCTACCCGGAGAACGTGGACGAAGTCGTGACGCACGTGAAGCAGGTGAAGAAGGAAGGCATGGGCGTGATCAGCATGAAGCTGATCGGCGCGGGCGCTTTTGTGCGCCACGAGGATCGCCAGGCCGCGATGCGCTTCGCGTTCAAGAACGCTGGGATCGATTGCGCCACTGTGGGCTTCAAGAGCACACAGGAGATCGACGAAGCGATCGACAACATGAATGTCGCGCTGGCTTAGCGTTTATCCGTAAATTTCTGATTCTGTAGCGCCGCTCTCCTGAGCGGCTGTAGTGCAGGTCTCCAGACCTGCGCTCATCGCATCTGGCGGCTTGGAAGCCGCCAGCACAGCCGGTCAGGAGAGCGGCGCTACAATTTGCAGATCGACTCTTCGTGTTTTTGGCCTCGAAATTGAGGTTTTTGGGCTGAAAAGGGCAGGCAAAGATTACTATTTAGATAACAGATGGATTTCTTAAGATATTGATAAGTCGATCTTTACGGGAATCTATGAAAGGAAATGATACCCCCCGGGGGTTAGGAGGGGGAGGGGGTGCCTCCTCTGGACCTTGCCGGGCAGGCTGGAGCCGGATGCGGGAAGGCCGGGATGGGCTTCCAAACCGATGGTTTTTGCGATGACTTTCATGGGTTTCCCGGCGATGCGGAGGATGTCTCCGCTCTTCCTATTCCGATTGTGCTCCCGAGAGAGGTTATTTTAGGCAAGGAACGGAGGGGAAAGTTGTGGTTTTCCAGGCCCGGAATCGGGATTTGGGAAACCCGGCTACATGGGCTTATCTATCAAAATTTATTGCAAATGCGAGTTGGGGGGAGAACCATTACCCTAGTGGCGAAGCGGCATCCGCAACATCCTGGAGGATTTACACTTGCGCACAATGGTCCAACTGGTACATGATTATCAAAGAACCCAGAGGTGCGACCGTGGCGGATGAAAATGCGGAATTTGAAGACCACCGACTTGGATTATTAAGCGACGCACTAAGTGACACCGTATCGGTCTTCAGAAGGCTGGATGACGCCGGACGCCAGACGCTACTCAAAGCCCTGGCAGTGTTGTTCGGTATAAGCGTTGCAAATGAGCCAAGCTCAGGACCGAGAACAGTCTCCTTCCCTGAACCGACAGAGCGCTTTTCTAAGGAGCAAAGTCTCTCCCCTAAAGAGTTCCTACTAAAGAAGCAACCGCAGAGCGATGTCGAGCGAGTTGCCTGCCTCGGATATTATCTTGCGCACTATCGGGACCAACAGCAATTCAACACAAGGGACATCAGTGCGCTCAATACAGAGGCTGCGCAAAGAAGATTTTCGAATGCAGCTGTGCCTGTAAGCAACGCCACTAACTATGGCTACTTAGTGCCTGGAATCAAGGGCATGAAACAGCTTAGCGCGGGCGGCGAAATGTACGTGGAGGCTCTGCCCGATAGAGATGCCGCTAATGAAGCCTTGGCGCAATCGCGTCCTAAAAGAGCATCGAAGAAATCACCGCTACGAAAAAAGGCCGTTGAGTAATGGCGGACGATCAGATCTCGAAACGGCACAGGGCGAAACGCATTGCCATCTACAATCATAAAGGCGGAGTTGGAAAGACTACGCTCACAGTCAATATAGCTTATGCTCTGACCGATCTTGGCAAGAGAGTTTTGCTCGTCGATTCGGACCCTCAATGTAACCTTACCTCATATTTGATCGAAGCAAGCGTCGTCGATAAGATGCTCGATGCCTCCGATACTGCGGCTGGCCAGACTCTATGGTCAGCAGTCAAGCCTGTTGCTGAGGGGACAGGCGAGGCAAGACTGATCGAGCCAATCGAGAGGAACGGCTTGTTGTTGCTGCCTGGCGACATCCTGCTGTCGAAGTTCGAGCAAGATCTGTATCAGTTCTGGTCAGAGACCTTCTTAAGAAGGGTCCGCGGATACCGCGGGACAGCAGCGCTCAGCGCGCTGGTCAATGAAATATCGAAAAAGAACGACATTGATTTCATTCTTTATGACTCCGGACCAAACATCGGCCCGCTCAACCGTTCCATCCTGCTAGACTGCGATCATTTTATTGTTCCCGCTGCATGCGACTCGTTTTCTGTTCGCGCATTTAAGACACTAGGACAGACGCTAGCTGAATGGATCAAGGATTGGACGACAGCGATTTCCCTTGCGCCTGACAATGTCTACCTATTGCCGGGCAAGCCAAGGATGATCGGATACATCCCGCAGAGGTTCAGGGTATACGGAGGCAATGTCGCATCCAATTTCTCGCACTTCCTGCCTCGGATCGATCGGCGAATTTCAGCGGACGTCGGAGCAGTGTTGCGTGGAATTGACAAGGCCCTTGCTCCACTCGAATTCCAATCGAGATTGGGCTTAGTTAGGGACTTTGGGAGACGCGCAGTACTCGGGCAAGACCAAGGAGTCCCGATATGGAGTGTAGGAAACGCAGACGAGAACGCACATGCGCAAGCCGTATTTCATGGGATCGCAAAGAAGATCATCGAGAGGGCACGCTGAGATGGCCAAGCGCTCCCTGGAAGATAGAAAAATTGCGCGGGAGCTGATCAGCCGCTACCAAGCCAACCTGCCCACCTTCGCAAATTTCCTGACCAGCCTTCAAGACCAGATCGGAACATCTCCAAAACTTGCACCATATATCCACTCATTGAAATGGCGGACCAAGTCTATAAATAGCCTAGAGGGCAAGATCTATAGAAAGCTGGACGATGCCAAGAGGGAGAACGAGACGTTCGAAATTAATGCCGAAAACTTATTTCTCAAGATCAATGACCTGGCAGGCCTTCGAATCCTTCACCTTAATACTGATCAACTTCCCCTCATCGCCAACGGTCTTAATGCGTTGTTCGAAGAGGAACTCTACACACTTTTTGAACAGCCGACAGCACGCACTTGGGATGACGAATCGAGAGCATTTTTGACTAAGCTAGGCTTTAAAATCGTAAATAAGCCCTCTAGGCCGTCGTTCTACACCAGCGTACATTACGTTATCAAACCAAGCAAGAAGACCGAGATCACATGCGAAATACAGGTCCGCACGCTGATGGAAGAGGTTTGGGGTGAGGTGGACCACCTCTTGAACTACCCCGAGAAGACCAAATTCGTGTCATGTAAAGAACAGATTGCAGCATTGGCAAGGGCGACCTCAACCTGCAGTCGGTTGGTTGACTCGATATTTAGATCACATGCGGACCTCAGCAAGCCAAGACGAAAATCCAAAAGCAAAGAACCCATTGGTGATGGACTGTGAGAGGGCGGATGTTACGAAGGCTCAGGAGCGCTAACCTGGCCGTAGTCAATAGATCACATCACGGCCCGCTAACTTATGAATGCCTTCAAATCTCATTCGAGCCACTGTTGAGATTAGTCCCGATAAGTAGCTCAGTGTTCACCGATTGCGGAGCCGATTTGCAAGGCTGGATGTTGGTTGGCGCTCAGAGTCCTTCGCGTGAATTAAGGCTCAACGAAGAAGCCCGCGGCTGAAGCCGCTTTGATTGCATGGCGGCATTCAGAGGCATGAATGCTCCTGCTCCCTCCGTCTGGTGCAGGCCCGCGCCTATAGGGTCTTTTGCAGCCGCTCGCGCATTGCGTGAAGTCCTGGAAGAGAATTCCCTCAGGGGCTAAAGCCCTCGTTGATTTGCTGGCTCTGTGCCGGGACTGAAGTCCCGGCCTACCGCCCGCCGTGGCTAAAGCCGTTTTGATGGCAAGGCGGCATTCAGGGTCCTCGACCCACGCGGTGGGTACCCCGCCCCTGCTCCCTCCGTCTTGTGCAGGCCCGTGCATATAGGGTCTTTTGCAGCTGCTCGCGCATTGCGTGAAGCCCTGGAAGAGAGTTCTCTCAGGGGCTAAAGCCCGGCTCATTTTGCGCTGTTTGCGGCACGACTGAAGTCATGCCCTGACACAAAGCGCTTCCCTAATAGAGTTTTTCTGCAGCCTGTGAAGTCGTGCCCTTTTACAAAACTTCTCCTGAAGAGAGTTTCCCGCAGCTTTAAAAGCAACTTTGATTGCGAGGGTGGATGTTGGTTGGCGCTCAGAGTCCTTCGCGTGAAGCCAAGGCTCAACGAAGAAGCCCGTGGCTGAAGCCGGTTTGATTGCAAGGCGGCATTCAGGGGCATGAATGCCCCTGCTCCCTCCGGCCGGTTCAGGCCGTCGCACATAGGATCATTTGCCCTTGCCGCGCGGGGAGCGAAGTCTGGGAAGAGGCTTCCCTCAGGGGCTAAAGCC
>Ga0182030_10010693_pt1 | contig 18590 bp, 22 predicted proteins | sample 812S3MmetaG_FD_121299 | JGI IMG/M metagenome (GOLD analysis project Ga0182030, IMG submission 121299) | Permafrost microbial communities from Stordalen Mire, Sweden - 812S3M metaG (Illumina Assembly) | ecosystem: Environmental > Terrestrial > Soil > Wetlands > Permafrost | place: Sweden...
CTAGTCATGCCAACGTAGCAAAGACGTCGTTCTTCCTCCATTTCCGACGGTTCATTAATAGAGCGTGAGTGCGGGAATATGGTGTCTTCCATACCGGCCATAAAGACAACCGGAAACTCAAGACCCTTGGCGGCATGCAAAGTCATTAGAGTAGCGGCGTTATTATCAAAATTAGCCTGGTCAATATCACTAATCAGAGCAACTTCTTCCAAGAAAACATCTAGGCCAGTATCTTCATAACTCTGAGCAACACCTATTAATTCCTTGACGTTCTCCTGGCGGGATTCGCCCTGAGGTGTACCGTCATCAAGATAGTCCAGATAATCGAGTCGACGAACTAGAGCGTCAAGTAATACTCCAGGAGACCGCTCATCAATAATTTCACGGTAGGTAGCAATAATATCACCCAAATCACTTAACCCCTCACGGGCTTTATTGGTGAGGCTTGGACAATTTTCAACTTCTATCAATCCATGCTCGAGCGATAAGCCACCTTGGCTTAACCATTGATAAAACGTATCTAACGATTTAGCACCAACACCGCGAGATGGTACGTTAACAATTCGCTCAAAACTAACCCGGTCAGCTGGTTGGTAAATCAGTCGTAAGTAGGCAATAATGTCTTTTACTTCTTTACGGTCATAAAAACGTTGTCCTCCAACAATTCTATAAGGTATACCTTGATGAATAAAAGTTTCTTCTATAGACCGACTCTGAGCATTGGTGCGGTAGAGGATGGCAAAATCTGAATACTGCCTTTTACCAACATCTACACTAACTCTAATTCGCCTAACAATGGCTTCGGCTTCTGTGCGCTCATTATAAACAGGTACAATTTGCACTGGCAGACCACCAGTGATCGCAGTCCATAGTTTTTTATCGGATCGTTGGTTATTTTTTGTAATGATAGCGTGAGCCGCATCAAGAATTGGCTTCGTGCTACGATAGTTTTGCTCTAATTTTATAATCGTACACTTAGGGTAGTCACGTTCAAAATTTAATATGTTTCTAAAATCAGCCCCCCGCCAACTATAAATACTCTGCCAATCATCACCTACAACTGCAATATTATTATCCTGATTGGTTAATAATTTTATAAGCTTGTACTGTGCTAGGTTAGTATCCTGGTATTCGTCAATCATTATGTAACTGAACTGTTTTTGCCACTTGGCTCGAATTTCGGGTTTATTTTCCATTAAGTATACCGTCCGGTTTATTAAATCATCGAAGTCTAGAGCGGCAGCTTCTTTAAGAATTGCCTCATAGAGTGGGTAGACTCGAGCAGCGACTTTGGCTGTCGGCGTGGTTGGTTTTAGTGAGTAACTTTTTGGGGTTAGCATTTCGTTTTTGGCGCCACTAATTAAATTAGCAACATGCCGGGGTGGAAAGGTTTTTTCTTCAACCGATAGTTGCTTTAAAGCTCGCTTAACGGCAGCTAAGCGATCACTTTCGTCAAAAATCACGAAACTACGTGGGATATCGATGTATTCTCCATCTTGGCGGAGAATTTTAACACAGATACCATGAAAAGTTCCCATGAAAGGCATGAAGGAACGGCTATCGGCGTTTTCGCCCAGTAGCTTAGCGATTCGTTGGCGCATTTCTTTAGCTGCTTTGTTGGTAAAAGTGACTGCCAAAATATTGAAGGGGGTTGTTCGGTGGGTCGCGATTAGATAAGCAATCCGGTGCGCCAGGGTTTTTGTTTTACCGCTACCAGCGCCAGCCTGTATTAAAAGAGGGCCCTCAGTAGTTTCAACGGCACGGCTTTGTTCGGGATTAAGCCCCCGCAGTAAGTCTTCAGTCATCTATATATTCTAACAAAAATACGTCATCAAAGAGAGTTGACTTCAACTACCAAAGATTTGTGTCCCGGGTGTAACCGTGGCATTTGCCTTAAAAACAAATATATAAAGTACCATCCCAATAATCGCGATGATGATTACGAATAGCAAAGCTATTAGCCATGTTCGTAGTCTGAATGATTTCGAGGTTTCTGGGCTATGTATAACTACAGAGTCGGGAGGAGTAATTTCATCAGGGGTGGCTTTAGCTGGTAATAAAAGCTCTTCTTCGACGGGTACCTCTACGAGGGGTTGTTCTGTCTCGGTATGAATCAGCGGGGTGTCTTCATCAGCCAGTGGTTCAGGGTCTTTGGCTGAAACTTGTGGCTGCTCTACGGGTTCTGCTTGTTCGATGTCAGTCTGAACCGGTGGCGGAGTATCTTCATCTGCCAGTGGTTCGGTGTCAGAGGCTGAAACTTGTGGCTGCTCTACGGGTTCTGCTTGTTCGATGTCAGTCTGAACCGGTGGCGGAGTATCTTCATCTGCCAGTGGTTCGGTGTCGACCAAGGTTTCATCTATAACTTGATCCGGTAATTCTTCTGTAATTTCGCTAGGTTGGTCGATTACTGGTTCCGGCTGAGATGGTTGTTCGGGAATAATCTCTAATGGATCGGGTTGCTCGTCTTGATTAATCATCGAGTCAGTTTGAGGTGGACTGTTTTTGGCAATCAGTGGCCGGGAAGTCGGAGATGCCGACGACCTCTTATTAGACGGTATTATATCGAAAAATTTACTGGTTGGAGGTGGTAAGTTATCGTCAGGTGCACTCATTTAGTAGCTTCTTTCATGGTCAGGGCTTCAACCCTTTCGGCTGCTGCTATTATGCCAGAAAACTCCGAATAATTTAAACTTGCCCCGCCAGGCAGTAAGCCATCGATCCCGGGTATAGAAAGATAACTATAGGCATTTTCAGCATTTGAGCTTCCACCGTATAGTATTCGTACTAATTCAGCAGCCACTTTACCATAAAGACTCTCAATAATCTCGCGGATGTAGGCTGCAACTTCAGCAACTTGATCGGGTTTAGCGATAACATGTTTTGCAAAATTAGAGCCGTTACTTATGGCCCAAACAGGTTCGTAGGCTATAACCAAAGTTTCAATTTCGCGGCTTGTCAGGTTACTAATAGCGGTTGTTAGCTGATCATGCACTACACGTTTAGTTTCATGTGCCTCATATTCCCTCTTGGTCTCACCAACACATATAATAGGAATGATTTCATTGCGAACGGCGGAGGCAACTTTGTCACGAATTAGGGGTAGGTCTTCATGAAAGTAAAGACGACGCTCTGAATGGCCAATAATAACATAATGAACTATGTCTCTTAGCATACTGAAGCTGACTTCTCCAGTAAAAGCCCCCTCGTCTATGTAATAAGCGTTTTGAGCAGCCAGGCGAAATTTTCGACGATCTATCTGTAGACTCAATGGTTGCAGTGATAGCATGCTCGGAGCCAGTACCACTTCAATGTTTCGGTAAGCTTTGATATGTTGATTAAGTTGGTGCAAAAGCACACTAGATTGATGAACGTTTAGGTGCATTTTCCAGTTACCGACAATGATTTTCTTACGTTTCATGGTAATAGTTTTATTGTACTCCTTGGTTCTTATCCATTAAGGCACTTAAACCAGGTAGACTTCGTCCTGCCATTAGCTCTAATGAAGCCCCGCCACCAGTTGAGACATGGTTAAAAGCGTCACTTAGATTCCGCTGCTCGAGGTAACCGGCTGTATCTCCACCACCAACCACCGAAAAAGGTTTGTGGCCAAATTGGCCAAGCATGGCTTCTATAATAAGTTCGCTACCGTGAGCAAATGGGCCAATGGGACCCTGCAGGCTTGGAGTTTCAGTAACACCCATAGTCCCATTCCAGACTACCGTAGATACTAGTTGCATTGCTCCTGCAATAAACGCCCCACTAAAAGGACCTATGTCTAGAATCATCTCGCTATCTTTAAGCTCTCGGCTAGAACGAGTTGGACGAGCTGGATATGCCTCGATGTCGGCTACAACATTTGTTGACCAATCAACGATACGCGTTGGAGTGGTCTTATCTATTTTGGAAGCAGCCACGCAGTCTTGAGGTAAATAGAAGATAAAATCATCTTTTTCGGCACGTTTTTTGGCTTTAGCCAGGATTTGCTTAGCTAACGGTATATCATCAAGTTCAACCATGCTTTTTGCTATATCAATACCCTCAGCTTTTAAGAAAATATTCGCCATCGCACCACCAATAGCTATAAAATCGGCAATTTCAATAAATTTATTTAATATTTCGATTTTATCGGCAATTTTAGCACCGCCTATTATTGCCATTAGGGGTCGGTCTGGTTTAGTCATTACCGACGTAATCGTGTCAACTTCATGTTCAAATAGCAGCCCAGCTACACTTGGTAGGAAATGTGTAATTGCATCCATTGAGGCATGCTTACGGTGGGCGTTACCAAAAGCTTCTTGAACGAAAAAGTCTTCATTCTCAGCAAGTTGTTTAGCGAAATTTTGGTCATCACTTTCTTCACCGGGGCAGAACCGGGTGTTCTCTAGTAATAATATTTCACCGGGCTTTAGTTGTTGTTTGGCTATTTGAGCCTCTTCACCAGTACAGTCATCTATAAAACGCACTTGTCTATCAAGTAGTTTGCTTAAAATTGGTGCAACGGCCATAAGTGAGAACTCTGGATTTACTTTGCCATCGGGTCGCCCACGGTGAGAGATTATTGTTATAGAACAGTTATGGTCGAGTAGATATTTTATTGTCGGTAGAGAGGCTTTGATTCTAAGATCACTAGTTACAGCACCCGTGCTATCTCCCGGTACATTATAATCAACACTAAGCAGTACTCGCTTATTGTCTAAGTTAATATCTTTGATTGTTTTTTTACTGAACATACCCACCTTATGGTCATGCTAAGCCTATAGCCCTGCACTGATAGTATATATTATATTGCACATTGTCCTTATGCCTATAATTAATATTTAGCAAATCTCTTAGTGCTAATAAGCCATCGAATCAATGAGTAATTCGGCTGTTTGATAGCTGGCGTCTTTATTGGTGTTTGTTAGAGATTCGCTCTCACCAGTATTATCCCCGGAGCTACTATATGCAGCCACAACATTGAAATCACCAGGAGTCCCAGGATGTTCACCAACGGCCTTTGACTGAAAAGGCTCGATAGCATTGGTCGGACTCTGCGATAACGTCCCTTCCTCGACAAGACCATCATTAGCTGTCGACACAAAATTAAAATAGCCAAATTTACTCGCAAAATCAATTGGCGTTACACCGATAATGTTTGCAGAGTTTCCAGCGACTTTCGGAATGGCCGCACCGGTATTAATGGTTATCACGAAATTATTAAGGCTAGTTATGCTAACATTGTCTGAACCATTAGTAGAGGTGTCTTTAAGTGTCCAGCTCTTTGGATACTTGAATGTTAAATTTTCATACTTAAGGGTATAAGTAGTCCAGCCATTATAAGAGGTAGCTGATGGGGTTAAGGTTGGTACGGTTTCTTCAAGCAAAGTAATTTGTTGCTGCTGGTCGCTAATGTGCTGATTAAAAATCAGGATTTGGCTATTTAGGTTGGCTACTTTTTTGTGTTGGCCAGAATAAGCGAAATAACCACTCAAGCCAACCGCCACGACAACAACCACTGCTCCAGCTCCGGCGCTGATCCATTTATAATTTAGTTTTTTTGAAGTCTTAGGTGTGTGTGCAGGAGGAGATAGTGTCGTAGGCTGATGGCTTATCGGTCTGGCGGGTGGTAGTGAACCCATCATGTCGTCAATTGGCGCAACTGGTGTGATAGGGGCTGAGACTAAGATGTCTGGTTTTTGCTCGACGACTGGTAGCGTTGGACGAGTAGGCGGTAGCGAACCCATCATGTCGTCAAATGGAACCGGCGCAGGTCTAGTATGAGGTTGCTCCGAACCATGACTTGAAGTAGAAACATCCCTATTAAAGTCCATATATAAAAGCATAACTACAATGGATGGGTTTTGCAAGATCCCTAATCATAGTAGTGTAGTTTTTATACCTCTCATGTTTTACACTTAATAAGGTAACTAAAAATAAATCCCGATAGATATCCATATGCCCCGCAATATCAAAAAAACTACTTTTATAATGTCGCTCCAAATACTAGGTCTGGTTTTTGGTCTATTCACCGTCCTAGCCCCCAAGTTATCAGCTCTAGCTAGCCAACAACATCTTACCGTCGGTGATATCACGACCTGTACCAGTAATTCATCTAGCTACTATGACACTCTCAGCCAACCGATCAGTGGAGCTATCTACGCCCATCTACCATCCAGTAATAGCCCATCCGTCGTTTATCTATATTCGCAGACAGCATCAGATACCAGTTGTCAATTACTCGGTGCAGCTAAGATCGTTAGTGGACGCTGGTTATTTCTTGGCAGTGGTAATGGGATAACTAATATCATGATCCAAAGTCCTGGGCTTATTGCTCAGCCATATGCCGCAGTAGTTGACCTTCTGGTGGTACCTAATACCGATATCTGCGTACCGGCAGTTGTCTGTAATATCAACTATCAAGGAGACGGCGGCTATTTGGTGCCGAGTATTATCTCAAATACTACTGACCAAATTGCTGTTTATGAAGCAAGGTCCATTACTGACGTCAGATTTTCTAGCATTAATTATTACGCCGATGGTAGGTTTCTTTACGCTTCTACACAGTTGCGACCCATCAATCGTGATTATCTGCCTGGGGGGCAGCACAACATATTCATACAGGTAAACTTTGTTAATGGTGAAAAAATTAATATCAATAAAGTTGTTGATATGGGAGTAGATTGGAGCGGTAGCCTAAGACTAAGAAGTGATTTCTATAGATCCCATAATAAACTCATTTTTGCTGGTATAGTTGTCATAGTTTTAATAATAATATTACTAGCACTATGGCTAGCTAGAAAAATGTATAAACGTCGGGAATTTAAAATTGATCATGGGATCGATGAATATGAAGATTCGGATATGATTAATCCCATCGATAAACCAGACGATAACCAACCAATAATTGGTTAAAAAGTTTTTATCTTATCAAAAGGATATACTCTTAAGATTACTTGACCAACTATATTGCCAGATGGGATATTACCTAGGGATGAACGTGAATCAATCGAAGCTCCTGCAGCCCGATTATCACCCATGACAAATATTTGGCCTGCTCCTACTTGTCCGCTGAAACTGCCTCCAGTCGCTATCAAGTCTTGGCCGTAGGCTGCCTTATCGGGGTTGATGCCACTTGGATAGTTACTGTTATAGACAGTTACCACCCCATTTGCTATATAGATTCGTTCCCCTGGTAAGCCTATAACCCGTTTAACGAATAGCTCCCCAGAATTATTGGTATCTTCAACGATGACTACATTGCTTCTTTTTGGTATATATTGGCCGCGGGTAATCTTCGCCCAGGTTTGAGGAAGTTTCCAGACCACCAGTACATTCCCAGTATAGAGCGTTGGCTGCATCGATATACCGTTTACTTCTGTAAAGCCGACCACGTAGGTTAGGATTAGCCAGCAAGCGGCTACGGTTACAATCACCAGAACAATGAGATCGCTACCACTTTTAAATATGCGCCAGCGTTTTATACGTGGCGTAATCACAGCTTGCGAGGGGGCAACAGAAATCTGTGGTGTTCCTGCTTGTTGGGGTTGCTGGTTTTTATTGGGTTGCATAATAACTAGAGTCTTTATTATACGCTAAAGATAAAGTCTAAATTTTGTTAGTTTTCAACTTGTTTAATCAGTTTATCAAGACTTTGATTCCAGCCAACCTCCATGCCAGAAAGTGGGCCCTCTGCCTCTGGTGCCGTCCTCGTGACTGTTATATTTAAAGTCATTTTAGTTTTTCCATCATGATCTTCTAGGGTGAGCGTATTGGTTGTATCGAGAATCGGTTTACCGTCTAATACCGCGCTAGAACTATATACCAGTTTCGAGGGAGGAATTATTTCTTGAAAAATTCCAGTCATTGGCCACTCACTACCGGCTAAATCACCTAGCTCACTGCCAGCCAACATTACTATATTGATTGATCCGCCAGGTCGAAGGTCTAGTTCGCAGACTGGGTTCGTAACTCCGTTTGGTCCCCACCACTGCTTTAAAAGTTCTGGGTCTGTCCAGGCTTTGTAAACTTGCTCCCTTGGGGCGTTAATTTCCCGAACGATATTTAATTGTCTAATATTTTCTTTCATAGATATCTCCTCTTTTAACTATTGAGCGCCCTTTCAATAGCATTTAATAATTCTTTGGTTCCGCGTTCTCGGGACTCGGCGGTATCAAAACCATCTAGAAATACGCCGGATTCACGTAAGACTAACTTAGAGTTTTCGCCATCCTCGCTAAACTCCAGGGTCGCTAGCGATACAGATATACGATTATTATTTAGATACATTTCGTAAGCGTAGACAATTCGTTCATTTGGGACAATATCATAGTACTGCGCTTTAAATAAGTGGGTTATACCGTCATGGAATTTACCACTATTGAGTTCACTGCCGCCAACCCGAAAATCCATCTGGTGCTTAGTTGGGTAGTCATTTGGTCCCTTAAACCACAGTTCTTTACTTTGCTGATCGGCGAACATCTTATAAAGATTTTTCACTGAAGCCTTAAAACTACGCTTAATTGTAAAATCTGTGTAGGTAACGCTGTGCTGCATCTTAGGTTCCTTTCTTGTTTAATAATTGTTCTAAAATATCAAATCGTTGATTCCATAAGCGTTCGTGTTGGATCAAATAATCCTCAACGCTTTTAAGGGTGTCTGTCCGGGCTATCACTAATTGCTGACGACCTTTTTTGCGCTTGCTGATTAATTGGGCTTTCTCTAGTATTTTTAAATGCTTCGAAACTGCCGCAAAACTCATTTTATAATGTTCTGCTATCTCACTAATTGTTTGTTCGCTGCCTGTGACTCGCTGAAAAATATCACGGCGGGTTGGATCTGCCAGTGAGCCAAAAACTAAATCAAGTTGAGAATTATATTCAACCATTTGGTTTAATATTAATATATGTCTGGTAGTAGTGTCAATAATTTTAGTTATAATAAGGCCAATGAAGACTATTGCGATATGTTCGAGCGCAAACTTCTACCGTCAAGCGGTAGATATCCAATTTCAATTAGAAAAACTCGGCTACAGAGTTATAATCCCTGCTTCTGCCGAAAGAATGAAAAAATCTGGTGACTACGATGTCGATCGTCTAAAATCGTGGTTCGGTAATGATAAAGATTATCATAAAAAGGTAAGTCTTATGAGAGGCCATTTTGCAGAAATTGAGGTAGCAGATAGCATTTTGGTTTTAAATTACCAGAAGAACGAAATACCAAATTATATTGGTGGGAATGTGCTCATGGAAATGGCAATCGCTTTTTATTTAAATAAAGCCATTTTTATTCTTAACGATGTCCCCGAGGAGTCAACTTTTCTAGAAGAAATAAAGGGCATCGAGCCAATTGTGCTACACGGTAAACTAGAAAACATATCAACCAGTAGTTAATGAAATATTTAGACTAATTCGATGATCTCAGCGTTTCCTAGCCTATACTCGTCTCGATGTTCTCTTATATATTCGTGTGTATGTGGAAGATTATTAACCGCTCGTTTAAAAGCCCTCCCGTAGGTGCCATGACTAACTACCAGAATATTGTCATATGGTAATGATTCAATCATACGGAGAGCTTTGACGGCTCTAATTTGGACCTCTTCGACGGTCTCGGATCCTTCAACTGCGTCTACAGCTTCAAAACCATACTTGTCGTAATAATTCACGTCCGAAGTCCCTTCAAGATCACCAAAATTTCGTTCAAGCAGAAGATCACTTTTTTGTATATTGTCTACCGGGTAACCTATTTCTTCAGCGATTATAGAAGCTGTATGATATGCCCGGTTCAGCGGAGAACTAATAATTAAATCAATATGTGGAATTTTAGTTTTTAGAGACTTACCTGCTCGTTTAGCTTGTTCTTGACCTTTTCCCGTCAAGGGAGTTTCTGTACGACCCGACCACAAGCCAGCAACATTCATTTCGGTTTCACCGTGGCGAACATAAAATAGCTTTTTCATTAAACCTAATGATACTACCAATGACAAAGTTTAGTAATTATTAAGATTTTTACAAATCTAGGGTTTGGTAATAACTGACGCTCTAATTAGCATCACGTCGTAGGAATAGGGTCCAGGCTATAATCCAGCCCACTATAAGGTAAGCCATAAACACCATGGCAGCATGAATATTAGTAATAGAACCTGAGTACCTATTGTTACCAATAACCGCTTCAAGCGCACTGAACGGCAAATATACAACATTATTTTTTAATATCAATCCCGCTAAAGCTTCTACTGTACCGGGTACTATAAACAAGGTTAGTATGGTCCCAATTTGGTTTCTAATCAGAGTAGCTAGAAGTAGTCCTGTCATGGTATATCCCCAACCAAAAAGCAAACATCTCCACAATAAATCGCCGAAATGAAGAGTCTGTGGCACTAGTTTTAGGTGATGAGCATTCATACCGGCAACAGCCAGTAGCGGTGCCAGAACAGCAATCACAATAGTAAAGATAACCGCCAAACCGCTTAATATCAAAATTTTAGCCAACAATGTTCTGCTCCTACTATTTGATAGTGTCAGGGTATGCATTATGGTGTTATAACGATATTCATGCGTCATTAAGAGTGTTGCTAGAAGCCCTAAAAAGAGAGAAACAGTGCTGACAGCACCCGTCACATCACCAGCTAAAGTACCAGGATTATGTAAATCACTATTATCAATTCGCCATCCTGAAATGAAAAAACCAAAAAATATCAGTAAGACTAAAACTATTAACAGAATTATGTATGTTGAGCGAACGGTAAATAGTTTTCGATATTCGGCTTTTAATGCTTGCATCATGATTTTTTATCCATCTGGTTATGGCCCTTGAATTCTTCACTACCTTCGGTTAGCTCTAAGAATACATCTTCAAGTGAAGCATTGCGGGTCGTTAGTTCTAGTATCGTTAAATCAGCACCGTGGGCAAGTTTACCTATTACATCTGTCTTAACGCCACTTACTTCTATGCCTTCATCTACGGAAACGGGAGCTAAAGATTTTTCCTTAAGGATAGTTTTTAATTTTGTCAGGTTATCGGAGCGAACGAAAACATTGGATTTTGTATTGTTTGAGATCAAGTTTTTAATAGACGTGTTCGCTATCAACTTACCCCTGCCGATTACTATTACGTTATCCGCCATTTGTGACATTTCACTAAGTAAGTGGCTGGAGACAAACACGGCATTCCCGTCATCTGCATATGATTTTAGAAACTCACGCAGCCATACTATTCCTTCTGGGTCCAGACCATTAGCTGGCTCATCTAGTATTAGGTATTTGGGATTGGACAAAATAGCCGCTGCTATACCGAGACGCTGGCTCATACCCAAGCTGAATTTACCGGGTGGTTTTTTGCTAACATCTTTTAGGCCTACAATATCTAGTACCTCATCAACCCTAGACAAAGGTACGCTTCCTTCGGTAGCTAGTATCTTAAGATGGTTTTTAGCTGTTCGAGTTGGATGAAAAGCTTTTGCTTCAAGTAATATGCCGACCATTTTTGATGGTTGAGAATATTCATGTAACAGCTTACTGTCAAAAGTAGTTGTCCCAGACCCATTGTCGAGGCCTAGCATTAATCGCATTGTAGTAGATTTACCCGCTCCATTAGGGCCAAGAAAACCAGTAACTTTACCAGACTCAACCTCGAATGAGATATCATCTACGGCAGTTTCTTTCTGGAATTTTTTGCTTAGATGAGAAGCTTTTATCATCTATTTATACTATCATAGTCTAATAGAGAAACGAACCGCATCAACAGATGTAAAAACATCTTAATGCACACAACTTACATACTATCGACTTATTTTACGACTGGAGACGATCATGGTGACCCTAGACCATTCGGATTATAAGGAAATAGTCGCTGAGATTATTAGATGGAACGATTTAATTATTGCTAACTTCTCTTCGTTCTCTTAGAACTCTTTCTACTCTATGCCGTACTTGCATTGTCCAAACTCTATCACGAGGACGAATCAGACTATCAGGAGCGTTAGTGTTTGTATGAAAGTTTCCTTCATTGCGATATTTTCTTATGTGTTCTCCTATTTCACGGTGTACCCGCACATACTCTCCTGCCAATAAGTGAAATTCTTGGTTTGATAAGGTATCAACATTTATTACAGGGATAGGATAATCTAGAGATGGAGTAATCCCTAATAGATTAAGTAATCGATGTTTTGGTTCTGGAGTCCTAACTATATCTAGCCATTCCATAAATTCACCACTCACTTCAGGGTGTAAGGCTTCACTGAAATCTGGAGATTGTTCTGACATATTCTATATTCAACTACTAATGTAGTGTCTTAGCAAGCATAAGAGTAATGGTGACCCTACTCCATTCGAATTATAAGGAAATTGTTAATGAAATAATTAGGTGGTATGACCTTCTTAGGGATACAACTTCTTCGAATTAAATTCCCTTAGGAAGTTGAACCAACTATTTAATTAACTATCTTTTTATCGAGTGCTATTTGATAGGATTTCCAGAATTGAGAGTGCAGCGGAGCGGGTAAATTATCACTAGTGAACCAACCTATTTCTTCTATTTTATCTGGCTCACCTATTTTCACTTTGGCAGGGTCTACTTTTACGGCATGCATTATAGCAATCCAATGAGTTTTTTGTCCGTTATGCTCCCTGAAAGCATCATATACAGTCAAAAATTTAACTTCTAATGGTTCCGCGCAAAGTTCTTCTTTTATTTCCCTAGTAACAGCTTCACCAATTGATTCACCGAATTCTATAGCTCCACCACCAACATCCCAGTTTCCCTTCTCATCCCGTGCATTTGCTCCACGCTTCTGTAACAGTATTTTCCCGTTCCCGTCGTGAATTATAAAACTTGCTGATATCCCGATATGATCAATGCCTCTGCGATGGTCTTTTTTTTCATCTGCGACATCTACCATATTAACTAGTTATTCCTTCCAAAGATTTTACTGCCTGAACTATTTGATAAAATTTATCGATGTATCCATCGACTGATAATTGACTAAAGTCTTTTTTAGACCTTAGACCACTTTCCAAACTAGCGATGAAGTGCAGTCCTGCTTCTTTTGCTGCGACTGCATCACTTGTTGAATCACCTACATATATAGTCTCTGATGGTTCTAGTTTGTAATGTTCAAAAAATTCATTAAATGCCCTTGGGTCTGGTTTGTGATATTGCATATTATCCCTGTAATAAAATGTTTTTACTCTTTGCGATAATGAATGATCAGGTTTTAGAAGGTGCTTCAATTCTCCATGAGTCCTAGAAGTTAATATGCATATTGTTTTATTCATATCTATTAATTCATCCAGAGCTTTTAGGTTTTCGGGTGGTATAGAGTCTAGTTTCCCGCTATTTGTATATTCCTTAATTGTTGGAGCATATATTTGTTTGAACATGTCTAAATTAAGCCCTGGTGACCTAATCTGAATAGCTTCAAAGAGAGGTTTACCCCAAGATGATACATGTATATCACGACTCATTGGTTGAAGCCCCATTTTTACCAATACTTCGTTTTCCATATCAAAACACGCTGCTTCGGTAAGGCATAAGGTATCATCTAAATCTATTATTACCGCTTTAATCACAACTTTAGAAGTATATCAAAAGAGTATTGAGTTCGAGTGTATGTAACTGGTGAACCTTACACCCTCGGTTTATAACCTAATAGTGGCAGAGGTAGTTCGTTGGAACGATGTTATTCGTAACATCAGTTTACAACCTAACCTGTTACAGGCAAACTAGCCCATGTAATCTACTCCCCTTTAGGGAATAGAACACAGAGGTAGTACTAGAATCTCTTTCATCTTGCACTACTCTAACATGATTTATAGGGAGTTAAATATAGATGGATTAGTGAACCTTGGCATATATGCTAATCGATTCTAGTACCTCCTGAGGCGTGACGAAGTTCTTCTACGTCCCTCCATTGAACGGCTATATCTAGCTTTATCAATTTCTGCTTTAGCGAGTCGTTCTTTGACTTCTTTTGAGCCAATATACAGCGCATCTGGGTCGTGTAGCATAAAGCTACTTTTTACTATCCCCAACCTCACTAAAGTGGTAATAACAGGATTTTTGTATTTATCTTCTGGCTGAACGTACTCATCTGACCTAACGATTCGTCCCTTTTTTACTCCGTGAAGTCTTGAGGGTATTGCGTATTCTACTACCTTTCTACCGTCAATCTCATTCACTTTAGGGACTTCTAGTTGAAAGCTTTCTCTTGGGTTTGGAAGGTCACCCAAGACTACTTCGTCATAGTCCATTCTTGGCGGGTCAAAGCGTTGGTTCCAGACCATAACAACTGGTACGTTTTTTCTTGTATCTAGCAGAACCCTTATACGTTCCAGCTCCTCACCTGCTTGCGATGCAAGTTTTACTGGGTTTGAGCTCGGATTAAGTTGTTGCTCATTCATGTCCAGCCTAAAACTGTTAAAATTAAACGATTTCATTGTCATGCTGCCGTCTTTATGTAATTTAGTGGTTGGCGGCTGATTAGTGGCGTCAAATGCTGCTAACAGTCCTAGTCTGTGGGTTATTGGCAGAAAAGTATCATCCTGAGAAGCAATCTCTAGCATTAGGGTTTGCCTAGCTGCAATCTGTTCTTCTTTAGACGCTAAGTAGCCTAGCTGCGAGTGTAATTGCTTTGGGGAGTTAGTATTTATTTCAGAGGGTACAGAGTTATATGCACGTTGTTCCTCAGCTCTAGCAGTTTGCCAATCATGAAAAGTATCAAGTGTAGTTATCTTATCTTCTACAGAAACTGACTTCATTCGCACAGTTTATCAGTCCATTGCCAAGACAACAACCATAAGCGAATTGGTGACCCTACCCTATTCGTATTATAAGGAAATTGTCGGTGAAATTATTAGATGGAACGAGTTATTAAAAAATAACACGCCGATAGCACTAAGTCTGATATCTATATAAATTAACGAGTTTTTATTTCTTCACATGTAACGCAACAAATGCGAGTTCTATTATTGCGGCGAACACGAAATCTATACCTAATATCTTCCAGCCAAGTTTATTATAGGTTTTAGCAACCTGTTTGTTCTGCTTACGTAGGCGATAATAATAAAAAGCCTGAACAATAAGAGGGTCTATGGTCATAAATATTATAGCTTTTAACTTTTCAGACTCTAAAGACTCTGAGCCTGAATTCTTTTTTATTTTTGATATTGTAATGTAGGCCAAAATTAATACTAATACAATAACTAAAAATCCTAAAGAAGGAACGAAAGTATTAATTATTCCATAAAAAAGCACAGCTAATAAGATAACAAATAGATACTTGGGAGTTAGTATTTTAATAGTAAAATCTTGATTTGATGTTTGATTTAGGTTATTAGGAGCAAGTGGTTGCTGTTGAATAATTGTTGGTGTGGGCTCACTGACAATTTGATTATTTGTGGTCGAAACGGGCGGTATGGGGTTGCTAGTTATTGGTTCTTGCCCATAAGCAGGTTTTGGGGGATTAGTAGTTGGAGGATTTGGTTCCATATTTTTTCTTCTTTTTAATACTTCTAGATATAAACCATATGTATATTAGCACAAGTACTTATGTCTGGTGACCCTACCTTATTCGAATTATAAGGAAATTGTAAGTGAAATTATTAGGTGGAATGAATTGATCTACGGCAGCTAGTTTTTTTTATTGAGTTTGTACCCAAAAATCTGAGCTACTGGAACAGCGTAATTAACAATCATTAAATATATTGGATATATAAGTAAACTTAATTTCAGTTCACCTACAGTTAAAACTCCTAATAGCGACGCTGTTCCAACAAGCCACCAGCTAATTGCAGTCTCGGTACCTGGATGAGTATAGGCCTTTCTGATAGTTAAGGTAACTCCTGAAATATCAGCCAAAATTACGCCAAGTAGGGCTATTATTGGTTGCTTAGCTAGAAGAGCTAATAGTACGCCTGATCCCGCAATAATTAACGCTATTGTGTCCAACCGAGAATGGCCACCAACTCCGTATTTTAGAGATAAAATGAACGCTAAAATACTAGCAGACGTATCAAAACCAAGAAAAACTAAAGACCAAGTTGCCCCTAAACTCAGCTGTGAAAAAAATGCTATCAAACCTAGTACGCTAAAAATTAGCCAGGTTACACGTTGGGGTTTCGTTTTACCTTTTACGGTATCTATAATGTAAGGCGGAGCAGCAACTAGAATCAGTATCGCTGATAATAACGCCAGTATTTCTTTCATCTGTTATCTACGTATTGGTCCATGCCGTTGTTTAGAATGTTAATAATTGACTGGGTAACCATATCACTGACCAGCCCGTTCGCTTGTTTAGTGTTATAAGCGGTATGTGCATTAGAATTAAAAAATATACTAAGTGGTAATTCTTTAAATCTTTCATCTACAGCATGGTCTAGGGCAGCACGTATTCTGCCGTTCTTCAATTCATTATATAAATCGTCACGGTTTATAGCAGTATTAAACGATGCATCTATCAGCAAAGAGTCGTTTTTCATTTTACCAAGTTGCCCCTTACCGAAATAGCCTTCTCCCGTTTCCTTTGAAGTGTGTAGCGAAATAATGTCACAAGTACTCAATAATTCGTCAAATGATAGGTATTTTATTCCTAGCCCTGATTCAAGTTCGGGTTTCCTGTTAAAGCTGTAGTAATAAATATCTTTTACCCCAATGCCTTTTAGCATTTCAACAAGCTTTTGCCCTATGTGGCCAAGGCCTACAATCCCAACACTAGAAGAGAATATTGAATTGGTTGTCTCAAAAGTTTTACTTCCAGTCTTACCAAGTTCAAATAAATCACGAGTCATGGATAACATTAAGGCAAGCGTATATTCGGCTACTGCATCAGTGTTAGCACCAGGAGCATTAGCTATCTTAATGCCTTTGCTGGTAGCTAATTCGTGGGCAGTTATAAAATTACGCCAATCTGCTCCAGTAAAAACTATGGCTTCTAATTTATCGGCAGAATCAATCACTTTATTGGTAATCTTTTCATCGCCTCCTAAAATATACCCCGACTTACCTTTTATGGCTGCGACCAACTCTTCTTCGGTTATATTGGGGCCATTAAGTCTCTGAATTTCAAAACCTGCTTTTTTGAGCTTTTCTTCATGCTCTGGAAAAATAAACATTGTATCTGTAATCAGTATTTGCTTAGCCATGTTGTCAGTATATCAAAAGACCATAAGGGAATCGAACCAGTAACTTCTTAGAAAATTTGATGACAGAAAACTTTTCAGAATAATATAGAGGTGAAAATACTATGGTGACCCTACCCTATTCGAATTATAAGGAAATTGTAAGCGAAATTATTAGGTGGGGTGTGGTTCTACGAGGACTCACTCGACAAATTCGTGAAACGACGTGACTACACCATTATCGAAGGAAAACTTTCCGACAAATTCGTGAGGATATACTTCACTGATATTTCGTTCCCCGAAGTCTTGGCCAATATGGTTCGCTTCGAGTGCAGCCATTGTTCCCGAATGGCAAACGAGTAGTATCTTTGCGTCTTCATGGTTATTGTTCAGCTGTTCAATGGTTTCAAGCACGCGCTGCTGCATATGCCCAAGGGATTCACCGTTGGGCGGAGTGAATTGTGTATCCCTATCAAGCTGAGGGTACAGTTCATATGCTTCGACGCTAAACATATTTGCGGCATCACCATAGTTAACTTCACGGAGACCAGAAAGTCTCTTGATTTCCTTTGTAAAGCTAAGTCCCCGAGCAATAACATAAGCAGTGATAAAGGCCCGTCCGACATCACTTGAATACATTTCGTCAATATCTAGATTGGCTAACTTTGTGATAACCTTTTCGGTTGGTAGAAGGCCTGTATCGGTGAGAGGCGTGTCTATCCAGCCCGAAAGACGTCCAGCTTTGTTATTTTCGGTCTCTCCATGTCGAGCTATATAGAATGTATTCATCTATTGCTTCTTAGGCTTTATATTTTTGAGCCAGTGGCAACGTTATAGTTCTGGTTTTATTGGACACTTTACTGAGAGCATAAATGGGGCTTGTCTCGTATCCTACATGCATAAGTTTTGCCCCCAGTTTCGTCGAGGCTAAAAAAGCAGGCAGCAAGTCAGTATCAGCACTTATAACGACAATCTCTGTTGTCTTATTAGCTTCTTGCACCATGCGCACCGCTAAGCCTACATCAACCCCCTTCTCGGCAAGTTTCCATGTCTGGTGAGAGCATTTCTCGCAAGGATCTGATTCTCTTGCACGCAAATATCCGACTTTTATAAAAGTAATTTTTTGGTGCTGTATTTGGTTCATAAATATAGCTTGGGTTCGGATTGCCTCGCTAGATTTTCGCTTTAAGTCGGCTGATTGATTATATAACCTTAATTTTGCGCCAAACCATAATATTTCAGCTGGTAAGTTATCTGCTAATAATTCTTCAATCAACCCTCTAAAATTAAAATTTTCAACCGTGGAACGAGGAGCCTTAACGTCCTTCTTACCAAGTAAATATCTCAACCCATAAACTAGGTTTTCACCATCAATTAGTACAATTCGTCTCATGTTTATATTCTACCAATAAAAAGACCTCGCGAGAACTTTCGTCCAAACGAGGTGCAGTAATTAAAGTATAGCATACTTGACGTATATGTCAATACATTGTTTGGTGA
>Ga0182030_10010695_pt1 | contig 18586 bp, 16 predicted proteins | sample 812S3MmetaG_FD_121299 | JGI IMG/M metagenome (GOLD analysis project Ga0182030, IMG submission 121299) | Permafrost microbial communities from Stordalen Mire, Sweden - 812S3M metaG (Illumina Assembly) | ecosystem: Environmental > Terrestrial > Soil > Wetlands > Permafrost | place: Sweden...
CCTCGCTGGGCATGTCGATCGCCAAGGCCACCGGTCGCAAATTTGTTCGCCTCTCACTCGGCGGTGTTCGGGATGAAGCGGAGATCCGCGGCCATCGCCGGACTTACATCGGAGCTTTGCCTGGTCAAATCATCCAGCATATGAAACGCGCCGGGACCAAGAATCCCGTCTTCCTGCTCGATGAAGTCGATAAGATGGCTTCCGATTTCCGCGGCGACCCGGCTTCGGCGCTGCTTGAAGTCCTCGACCCCGAACAGAACACAGCGTTCCAGGATCATTACCTCGACGTCGACTACGATCTCTCGCAGGTGCTCTTCGTCGCCACGGCTAACGTGATGCACACCATTCCGCCGGCGCTCCAGGACCGCATGGAAGTGCTCCGGCTGCAGGGATACACCGAGCAGGAAAAGCTCGAAATCGCGCGTCAGTACCTGGTCAAAAAACAACGCGAGCAGACCGGCCTCAGCGAAAAAAACATCGTCTTCCACGACGACGCGATTCTTGAAATCATCCGTAGCTACACGCGCGAAGCCGGAGTCCGCAATCTCGAGCGCGAAATCGGAAATGTCTGCCGCAAAGTAGCCCGCCGTGTCATCAGGAAGGGCGCCAAGCACAAGGAAGAGATCACCGGGGCTAACATCAACGAATTTCTCGGCGTGACAAGATTCCGCGACTCGGAAGTGCACGAGAAGAGCGAAGTCGGCCTCGTCACCGGCCTTGCCTGGACCGAAGTCGGCGGCAGCATTCTCACCACTGAGGTGCAAGTGCTCGACGGCAAGGGCAAGCTCACCATCACCGGCCAGCTCGGCGATGTGATGCAGGAGTCGGCGCAAGCAGCGCTGAGCTACATTCGCGGGCGGGCTCAGGCGCTTGGTTTGAGCCGCGAGTTTTATCGCAACGTCGACCTGCACCTGCACGTGCCTGAAGGCGCGATTCCGAAGGACGGCCCGTCGGCCGGTATTACCATGGCTACGGCCCTCGCCAGCGCGCTCGCCAAGATTCCCGTCCGTCGCGATATCGCCATGACCGGCGAGATCACGCTGCGCGGCAAAGTCCTGCCCATCGGCGGCCTGAAAGAGAAGCTGCTCGCGGCTTTGCGCGCGGGCATTTTTGAAGCCATCCTTCCCAAGTCCAACGAGAAGGACGTGGGAGAGCTGCCGGACAACATCAAGAACTCGATGAAACTTCATTTCGTGGACACGATGGACGAAGTACTGGCCCTTGCTCTCGAGGGTCCGCTTCCCACGCCATTGCCGGCCGAGAGCGAAGTCCTCTCGGCTGTACCACCATCATCCGACGTCGTCAGCGGGCAGGTGGCGCGGCAGTAGCTCGCGCCGCGCTGCTATGGCTCGCGCATGCAGGTATAGCCCAACTGCAGTTTCTTTTTGATCGCCCGCGCCGCGCTCTCGGGATCGAACAACGCCGCATCCGCAGGATCGCCTCGCTCCTCGAAGTGCTGCGGTGACGCTTCAGAGTCTCCGAAGACCCGGTCAACAACAAAACCATCAGCGCAATATCCGTACAGTACGTATCCCCCAGTCAGAAGATAGCGCGCATACGCCTGCCATGGCCTCAACTCCTTGCCTTCACTGGTGACGCGAAAGAAGATCGGATGATCCGCCAGCTTGTAATCGATCGTCATCTCAACTCTAAATCGGCGGACGGATTCATCGGGTTTCGCTTTGGAATAGTCCGGGAGCGGTGGCTGTCTGGCGCAGTTGCCAATCGGCTCGATCTCTCCCACGTTCAGATTGATATCGAGCATGTAGTAGCCGGACGCTGCACCGCTAAGAAACCCTTCTACGCGGACGCGGCAACCTCTGAATGTTTCGAGCGCAGCCGGACTGCCCGGATAAAACGCACTGCGCCCAGGAAACAGCTCAATGGATGGTTGCCCGCACACAGGCCGGTCCGGCTTCAGCTCGAACCACTTGCGAATCCCGTCGTGATAGATGATTCGACCCTCAACCGTTGTAGTCTCTGATGGCTGGCTGGGTCCGTGCGAGTTCTCCTTCGGACAGTGCTGGCCGACAGTAGGCAGAGCCGCGCAGGCAAACAAGAGCGACGCAAATCCGATCAATCCAGCGGGTGATCTCATGGTCGCCATCATATGCCTTGCCGCCCGTACACCCACAATGCGTCATGAGGGGCTGTGTCCTCAATCGCTGTATCCTCAATCTTGATGCGCTATACGACCCAATTTCTGCTCTCCGCTCTCTCAGCCGCACAATTTCCCGCTCCCACGGTGCCGGAGATTGCTTTCCTGGGCCGCTCTAACGTAGGCAAATCGAGCCTGCTGAACGCGCTCGTCGGCGACAAAGCAGCGAAAGTTTCGTCGACACCAGGCCGCACACGCGCCATTAATTTTTTTGCCTTACTCGACGAGCGCCAACGGCCGAAAAAAATCCTCGCCGACCTGCCTGGCTACGGCTACGCGAAAATCTCCAAGTCCATCTCCGCCGAGTGGCCCTCCTTCATCGAGCCTTATCTCGAAAAACGCGAGACACTCAGCCTCTGCATCTGCCTCGTCGATTCGAACATCCCCGCGCAGCCAGGCGACAAACAGCTCATCGACTGGCTCGGCCATGCGGGACGCGCCTTCGCCGTCGTCGCCACCAAGATCGATCGTCTCAGCGGCAACGAACGCGTCCGCAACCTGAAAGCCTTGAAAGAAGGCCTGGAAGTGGACGAGATATTGCCCATCTCCGCCAAAACGCGCGTCGGTATCAACGAGCTATGGAGCCAAATCGAATCGGGGGACTCCGAAGGAGCGTGAGGTCAATCGCCTTCGTTCGACGGCCTCGCCGGAAAGTTGTACTCCTCGTTCCCATCCGCGTGGCTCACTTGAATCTGGCCTTGAAACGCAATCCCTCCGAGTCGAACTTGCTCTCGGACCCGCTCAACGAAGCTTGCGGCAAATTCGCGATTGCCGACGATCAGATGCACTCCGTGCCCCGAGCGGCCCACATAGCGTGGAACAAGGCGAATCCAACGCCGCTCAATCCGATCCCCCGCTTCGAGACAATCGAGCGCAATCGCATCCAGCTTCGGCAGCCAAAGCGCCGGCGATGTATCCACGCGCCAAATCACCAGTGCCTGATGCTCCTGCTCCATCCGATCAAGATCGGCCGACTCGCGTTGCGCCGTGGGCCGTTCCGATGCGACAATCACGCCCCCGCGAAACAAATCCGGTTGCACTCCCCGCTCCAGCATTTCGCGTTCAATCAGCTCCGGTGCCGCGCCCACGCAGACGGCCACGGTTTGTCGCTTGCGAATTTCATTTTTTAGGATGCGGAGCGCCTCATCGAGCGATGTCACCAGAAAATCCACAACGCCGTCACGAATGGTCTGCTTTTGCGCATCCACATCCGCAGTTGCCGTCAGCGTCGCGGCGCCGGCAATGTTGCCCGCCACCGCCATCGCGCGGCCTGCCGAATCGAGTTCCCCAGCCCAAAGAAGTTTGCCACCCAAACTCGGCTCAGGCCTCGTTTCCTGTTCCGGCGCCAGCCCTTGCCCCGAGGCAGATTCCGCCGCCTGCATCAATCCGAAATAGAACTTGAAAACCTCAAGGGAGAAGGTAAATCCTGCCAAAGCCTGGGGGGTGTGCGCCAAATCGCAGTCTCTCTCTGAGCGGGTCTCGACGCTGCTACAGTGGAATCCGAGCAGATGTACTCAGGGCAGGCCTCTCAAGTGGCTTTTTCATCAAGAAAAAGCCACCCTGCACGCCTCCAAATTGAGCACTGTTGCTCGGGTTCTGCTTAGTCCAACGCCTGTTCCTTCCAATTCCGCTTCCTGACAAAAAGAACAAACTCGCCGGGCTTTACTTCGCCCCTCACCTTGGCGGCATCCTTCACCCTGACGCAGTCGTTGGGAATTGCAAGGCCGGACGTAACGATGTCCGTCAACGGGTACCAGCTTTCCGTCGAGCTATCCCTCTGCTTCGCTACATCGCAGTTGACGAAATACTCAGTGGAATCGAGATACGTCGCGCGCACCGAGATGACCTTGGCATCCTGCGGAAGCTTGACTTCGATCATGCCATCGTCTTTCTGGTCCACCCAGTTCCCGAGCGCCTCCGGCTGATGATTGAAGCGCACATGAACATTCGACGGAGTCACGGTTTCGCCCGTCTTGCCATCCCGTATCTTGATTGTGATTGTTCTTCCGATCTGCGCCTGGAGCAGGCCGGCCAAGGCGCCCATGCAGGCCATCAGCAGCAGATCTCGATATGCACGTTCGATCATTTCGTTCCTTTGGCCAGCTCGTCTGCCTCTACCAGGTCGAATAAGGCTGCTCGTCCGAGCCCGACTCCTGCGATCCGGAGTGCACATCGTTGATGCCGGGGTCCGTCTGGTCCACGGAAGAGAGCGCGTCGCTCGTATCCGTCACCCACGTATCCTTGCTGTGCGTCATCGGGTCTTCCGGGATGCTGCGAAGGTAGCCGTCCTGAATCAGATCGTCCAGAGACTGCGGAGCCTTCTGCTTGTCCATGGTATAGGAGTCAATGGCCGCGCGCATGATGTGCAGGTCTTCGCGCAGCACCGCTTCCCTGGCCGACTTCATGGCGCCGATAAAGCTGGGAATAGCCAGCGTCGCGAGGATTCCGATGATCGCCATCACGATCATCAGTTCCATCAGCGTAAAGCCTGCGTCTTGTCTCCGCATTCTTCGCATGGCTGTCCTACCAGTCCGCGTACTTGGTGCCGTCGAGCGCCGTGCCCTGCGACTTCGAATACACATCGAAAACGCTCTGCCCGCCAAAGCTGTCCGATGTGGGATCGTCCTGCATCGAACGCATGCCCCACTCGGCCTTACCCGTCATGGGATCGACGGGGATGCGGCGCAGGAACTTCACCTTCTTGCTTTGCACGTCCACCCCATTGACCAGCGTATCCAGGTCAGGCGGATAATTCTGGCTGTCCACCTTGGTCTGGAACGCGCCGCGGTCCGCCGCATCCTTGTAGTGGTCGATCGCGTCGCGCATCTCCCACAAATCGCGGCGCAGTTCGCGCTCCCGGTCTCGCTTCACCTTGAAGCGCGCCACCGGCACGGCCGCCGAAGCAAGAATCGCCAGGATCGCGACCGTCACGATCAGCTCCATCAAGGTCAGGCCGTGCTCCGTGCGTTTTCGGATTGGCCGCTTGCTGCTCATCGGCACCGCACCCTACTTCACCACGATGGTTGTCTGCGCCCCTTCAGCTGGCACCGGCTGCTGCGCACTCGTCATGGCCCCAGGCCGTGTGATGCTGATCGGCGTGTTGCCCGCCACCTTCGCCTGGAAGGTCAGGACGCAGACCACGCCGGCTCCGCTCACGCCGACCGCTCCTGGCGGGCGTGAAGCGTTGATCGTAAGCGTGCCCGGCCCATCATCGCGATGCACCAGCGCGACAGCCTGCCCATCCCGACTCAGAAAATCTCCATCACCCACGTTCATCAACGAAAGCTTGGCCGGATCATATTGCAGCTGCAGCGGCACGGAAGCAATGTCTCTTGCTCCGGTCACCACAATTGGAACCTGGAAGGTGCCGCCCGCTGCCACCGAGGGCCCGGATGATGGCACTAGCGAGAAGCGCAGTCCTGCCGGCGGTGCCCCAGGCAGCGCCGCGGAATTCGGTGTCGAAACTGGCGGACCGGCCTGCGCGGAAGTACGCATTTGCGCCAATGCATCCGGCGCAGCTGCTTGCGCGCTGCTCTGCCCCGGCACTATGCCCACTCCCGGTTGCACCGCTGCGGGACGAACCGGTGGAGGCGCTATCGGCGAAAGATCGCCCTCAGTCGATATGTGCCGCAGTTCGATCTGCTGCCCGGCTCCGGTGTCGATCGGACGCAGGTTCGTCGCCGACAACTCCGGCGAGCGCACTACATGCGGAATCAGGAGGAAAACAATCTCATCGTCCGTAATTTGGTGATCTTTCGAGCCGAAGAGGTATTTCAGAATCGGAATGGAACTCAGCCCTGGGATTCCTGTCCAACTCTGAATATCCTGCTGATTCAGGATTCCACCCAGGATGGCCGCCTCTCCCTCGCGCAGCCGAATGGTCTGCTCGCTTTTCTTCTGCGCAATGATCGGCTCGGTGACGCCCTCGATGGTGACGTTGTTGCTCTCCGAACTCACTTCAATCGCGATCTTCAGCGTGACGTCGCGGTTATAGTGCACGGTCGGCGTCATTTCGATATTCACGCCGACGTCGATGTACTGAAATTGGGTCTCAGCCAACGGAGTCACCGCCGCCGCCACGCCTACACCCGACTGGAAAGACCCCGTGGCGATTGGAATTCTAGAGCCGATCTTCATCGTCGCCTTCTGGGCGTCAGTGGACCTGATGCGCGGGTTTTGCAGGGTCTTGGTGTTCGAATCGGTCAGCAGCGCATTGGCCGTTGCCGTGCCAATCGTGACCGCGAAATCGTTCGAGTTCAAATGAGCGAGGTTGTAGAGCGTCGGGCTCGTACTGCTGCTGGTACTTGGAGTACAGGTCGTGCTTCCGGTCGGGCAGGTCGTGCTACTGGTCGCGTTGGGCGATTGCAGCGCGACGCTGGCGCTCTGCGGCCAGGCAATGCCCAGCGTCCGTTCCCAATTCTTGCTCACTTCCAGCACCGCAATGTCGACCACCACTTCGGGCCGCGCCTTGTCCAGATCGTTCACCAGCTTTTGCGCCAGCAGCAGCTCATCCGGCGTGCCCCGCATCACGATGGCATTCTGGCTCGCTACTCCGTAGGCATGCGAGTTCGGCAATATATTGCGGATCGCCGTATTCACATCGGTCAGGTCGTTCTGCTGCCAGGCATTCGTCAGATAAAACGTCTGTACCGCTTGCTCGTCCAGCTCGGTCCGCTTTGACCGCGTATTCGCCGCGACAAAAATCGTGTTGCTCGTAACGGGCCGCCAGAACGTTGTCGACAGCGTCCCAACGATGCGTAGCGCTTCCATCAACGAAACATTGGTCAAATCCACCTGGATTCGCTTCCCGGTGTAGTCCGGATCGAACAGGACATTGACGCCAGCGGCCTTGCCCACCGCCTGATAAATATTCTTCGAGTCTTCCACCATGTGCAGGGTCAGCGGTTCATTCGATAGCGGCTTCAGCTGCACAGGCGCAGCCATCGTGTCGAGGTCGGTCTGCTCGCTCGCGCCCTGCGGTACGCCGGTCACATTCGCCGGCATCTGTTCCTTGTGCAGCGCGCGTACTTTGGCAATCTCCTGCTGCGCAGCTTCGTCTCCGGGGTCGATCTCGGACGCGCGCAAAAACTCCATCAATGCGCCCTGCTCGTCGCCCGTCTCGAACAGCCTGCGCCCGTTCTTCATGTGCACCGCGGCAGCTGGTATCTGCACCCGATAGTAGGCTTCCTTGTAGGTCAGGTCTTTGGGCGCCAACGAATAGGCTTTCTGATAATCATTGAAAGCCGCGTCGAAGTTCTCGCGCGCTTCGGCCGATTGGCCCTGTTTGTACCAGGACTTGGCCGACTGCGCATGCAGCTTCGCCGACCCTGCGCCGAGCCCGGCCAGAAGAGCAAAAAATGCGATCCGAATAATGATCCGGGATGCGGCCTGTGAGGCTGCGCGACGACTCATCGAACTCCTCAGCGCCGTGTCGGGCCCAATCTCCGCTTCCAGCCGCTCCCGGCATCCCATGACGCTATATCCAAGAATAAAAACACCCATCCAACGTCGCCTCATTCTAACAAAGCCCCGCTGGGCCCTGAATCGTGCCCCCCGTCCGCGCTTCCTCTGTGTGCGATCCACGGCCACACAGCCGCAATACCAGTTTCCCCGCCGATGCTACGATGAAAATTCGAGGAAACTTTTACATGCCGCGCCAGACCAGCCACATCATCGTTCCGAAGGACGGATCCGGGCCTCAAAAACCCGTGCGTCCCCGCGATCCCGTGGCTTCCGGCGAACGCGACGCCGCCCAGAATCGCGCCGCCAGCCACAACTATTTTCTCCTTGAAAAATTCGAAGCCGGCGTGGCCCTCCGCGGCACTGAGGTCAAATCCATACGCGAAGGCAAAGCCAACCTCAAGGACTCCTATGGGCTGATTAAGGACGGAGAAGCCTTCTTGCTCAATGTACATATAGGTCCTTATTCACACGGCAATATCTCGAATCATGACGCCCTGCGCACACGCAAACTGCTGATGCACCGCGGTGAAGTTCGCAAGCTACAGTCAAAGACGCAAATCAAGGGACACACGCTCATCCCCACCCGCCTTTACTTTCGCAACGGACGCGTCAAGTGCGAATTGGCTCTGGCCAAAGGCAAGCAGGACTGGGATAAGCGCGAAACCGAGCGCAGCCGCGAGGCGGACCGCGAAGCCCGCGCCGCCATTAACGCCAGCAAACACCGCCGCGACCGCTGAATCCTCAAAGAAAGCCGGCTCCCAGTCCTCCCGACTCATAGAAACCGCCTCCGGGCCGATATTCCTGTTACGGGGCTCGGCTGTTCTTGTCGGGATATGCCGGGGGGAGCAAACGTGTACAAAATCGCAAAACTGAAATTCGGCTATCAATTCACCTTCGCCGAAGAAATTAGCCCGGAAGAAATGAAGCGCTGGCAGGATGAGGCACGCGCAGCCTTGTCCGAAGCCCCAGCGAGCTTTGGCGTTCTGGTAGATATGCGCGCACTCAAGCCGGGCGGAATCGGCCCTGCCGCGCAGGCCATCATGGTCGAAGGGCAAAGTTTGTTTAGAAAAGCAGGCATGGAGCGCAGTTGCGTCATTCTCCAGTCCGCTACCGTCACCATGCAATTCGAGCACATCGCCGGTGAATCTGGCATCTCGTCATTCGAGCGCTATATCAATGCTGCCAGGACGCCGGATTGGCAGACGAAAGCTGCCGCGTGGATCGAGAACAAGATCGACCCGAATGCCGAACCGTGCGTCTCCGGCGCTCGCAGCGGTCGAAACTCGGGCGGCCATCAACGATAGAGAGCATCGCCGTAGTCGCTGAACAGCCCAGCGTCAGATCCCCAGTCACATCACCCCTCACCGGAGGTAGGGGCTTCTGCCCCGCCGTGTGAAGCAGCTTCTTTTGGTCTCGCCATTCCCACAGAGCCAATACGGCATAGAGGACAGCCAGAAGTCCGTAGCTGAATTCCTCCCAGGTATGGCCTCGAATCCAGCCCGCAATTCCAGCTGATGCCCAAATCAACGACATCAGCGCCCAATTCAAAGCTTTGTTCTTCCCAGCGTTTAATGCCATCGCGATAATCGCAAGTAGAACAGCAACAGCGCACAGGATTTCGAAGCCCGAGAATTTTCCGCGAAGAATGGACCAGACCAGGAAGCCGCTCATACATAGCGCAAGCAACGACATGCAAACTCGAAAGCGCTGTTTACCCGGAGTCATCCCGAACCTTTCATTGGAGAGGGTTTTTAGTTTATCGGATTATTCGCCTGGTGCACTATGCGCTACTTTTGGGACGTCGAAATGCAACAAACCCCAGCTCACCCATGTCATCTTGAGCGCCCGAGGGGCCCCATCCTTCACGCGTTTTCTGCGTTCTGTGTGGGAAACCACGCCCCCTCATCCAAATGAAATAATGCCCTTATGCGCACTACCCTTTCCTTTGCCCCCCTCGCCGAAATCGCAACCGAACTTCTCGCAGTTCCAGCCGTCGATACCCAGACCGAAAAAGGCCCCAACGCCAAGCCCGCGCCCAAACTTCTCACAGCGGATCCAGCCGTCACGGCAGCCGCAGCAGCCGTGCTCGCAAGCGGCGAATACAAGGCCGGCGCCAATGAAACCCTCCTGCTGCACGCACCCGCCGGTTTGGCTGCCAAGCGCCTTCTCATCGTCGGCCTCGGCAAGCAGGCCAAAGCCTCCGTTCACAGCGTCCGCAACGCTGCCGGCACCGCAGTCCGCTTCGCCAAGCCCCGGGGCATTCGTGAGCTGACCTTTGCGTTGCCCGAAAACGACTCCAAAAGTATGCCCGCCGCAGGGGTGGCAAGAGCGGCCATCGAAGGTGCCTTCGTCGGCGACTTCGATCCCGACACCTACCGCAGCGATCGCAAGGATCAAACCGTGCAGTCCTTCACCGTCGTTGCTCCAGCCGGTGCGGACCACGCTGCCGTCGAATCCGCTTTTGCCGAAGGGGTCATCATCGGCGAGAGCCAGAACTTCACCCGTTCGCTGGTCAACGAGCCAGGCAACAAGCTCACCCCAACCATCATGGGCCAGCGCGCCGCTGCCATGGCAAAAGAAGTAGGCCTCGCCTGCGAGGTTTATTCGACCGAAAAATTGCACGAGCTCAAGATGGGCGCCTTCTGGGGGGTCTCCCAGGGTTCTGAGGAGCCACCGGCTCTCATCGTCCTGCGCTACGAGCCTGCGGGAATCAAAGACGGGCCGGTGCTCGGGCTCGTCGGCAAAGGCATCACCTTCGACACCGGCGGCATCTCCATCAAGCCGGGCGACAACATGGAAAAGATGAAGTACGACATGGCCGGTGGTGCAGCCATGCTCGGCGCCATGCGCGCTATCGCTCTGCTTAAACCGAAAGTCCGCGTCATCGCCATCGTCTGCGCTTCGGAAAACATGCCGGACGGCAAAGCCTACAAGCCTGGCGACGTATTGACTGCGATGTCTGGAAAAACAATCGACATCATCAACACTGACGCCGAAGGCCGCTTGGTCCTCGCCGACGGCCTCTGCTATGCAAAAAAACTCGGCGCTACCCACCTGATTGACGCCGCGACACTCACTGGCGCAATCGGCGTTGCGCTCGGCAAGATCAACGCCGGCGTCTTCTCCAACGACGATGCAACATTTGAGAAGTTCAACGCTGCGCTCGCTACCTCCGGCGAGAAGTTCTGGCGCATGCCCCTGGGTGACGAATACGCCGACTTAATCAAGTCCGATATCGCCGACATCAAAAACACAGGCGGCCGCTACGGCGGAGCCAGCACCGCTGCCGAATTCCTGAAGGTCTTCGCCGAAGACACCCCGTGGATTCACCTCGACATTGCCGGCCTGGCGTGGATTGACGAATCGAAGCCCTACGTAGCCAGTGGCCCGAGCGGCATCGCCGTGCGATCGATTCTGGAATGGGTCAGGAGCTACTAGCCTCTAAACGCCGACAATGTTCCCGTCCACATCCACGTCGATCGCCAGCGCCCTTGGCTCCCGAGGCAATCCTGGCATCAGCATCATGTTGCCTGCTACCGCGACGACAAATCCAGCGCCTGCCGACAGGGACACATCGGTCACACGTAGCGTCCAGCCGCTCGGCGCACCCATTCGCTTAGGATCGTCGGTGAGCGAATACTGCGTCTTCGCAATGCACACCGGGAGACGTTCAAAGCCCCACTCCGCATAGCGATCGAGCTTGGTTCGCGCCGCATCGCTGAGCATCACTCCATCGGCGCCATACACCTTTATCGCCACCTTGCGTATCTTTTCTTCGAGTGGCTCGTCGAGTTCGTACACCGGCCTCACATTCGGCGAAGGATTCTTTTCAATCGTCGACACGACCTTCTCAGCCAGATCGACGGAGCCCTCCCCGCCATCGCTGAATGCCATGGTCACGGCGCACGCCACGCCAAGCCGCGCGCACTCCGCTGCAATCGCATCCAGTTCCGCCGGTGTATCCGCGGGGAAGCGATTGATCGCCACCACGACCGGCACACCATATCCGCGCAGCACGCGAAAATGATGCCGGAGGTTCGCAAATCCCGCCTCGAGATGGCCCTCTCCCTGCGCGCGCAGGCTCTGCACCGTCACGACCAGCACGGCCGCGGCAGGCCGTATCCCCGATACGCCCATCACGATGTCGAAAAACTTCTCCGCCCCCAGATCGGCAGCAAAACCGCATTCATTCACCACAAAATCGGCGAGCCTGACGCCCATCTGTTGGGACAGCACACTGCTTGTGCCGTGCGCGATATTCGCAAACGGCCCCGTATGCACCAGCGCGGGAGTTCCCTCGGTCGTCTGTACCAAATTAGGCAGGATGGCATCGGCCAGCAGCGCCATCATTGCTCCCGTCGCGCCCAGTTCTTTTGCTGTGACAGGCCGGCCCGCGCGCGACACGCCGATCACAATCGAATCCAGCCTTCTCCGCAGATCGGATTGACTCGTGGCCAGCCCGAGAACGGCCATGATCTCCGAAGCAGCCGTGATCACGAAGCTTGTCTCCCGATCGGCTCCATCTCCCTTCGACCCGAGCGCCACCGTGACACGCCGCAGCGCGCGATCATTCATATCCATTGTGCGCGGCCAAGTGATCTGCGCCGGATCAAGGTCCAGCGCATTGCCAAAGAAGAGGTGCGAGTCCAACATCGCAGCAAGCAAATTGTGCGCCGACGTGATGGCATGAAAATCGCCATGGAAATGCAGATTGATTTGCTGGCTCGGCTCGACCTGTGATTTGCCGCCCCCCGCCGCGCCGCCCTTCAGGCCGAAAACAGGCCCCAACGACGGCTCACGCGATGTCACAATGGCCTTCCGGCCAATACGCTCGAGGCCCTGCGCCAGGCCGATCGAAACCACCGTCTTGCCTTCGCCTGAAGTCGTCGGCGTCGTCGCAGTCACCAAAATCAGCTTGCCGCGCACAGGAAAGGCGGGATTGTCGAGCAGCTCCAGCCTTAGCTTCGCGCCGTAGGAGCCAATGGTTTCGTATTCTTCAGGGCGCAGCCCGAGCTTGCGGGCGACGTCTTGAATTGGGAGAAGAGTAGGTGTCATCAAACCCGTGTTCGTCATAAGACTAATCGTGGAGCACTATATCCCGACGCCCCCGTTGCCAATGTGATGCCTACCACATAGGCAACGGTGCTTTACATCGCCTCTGGACTTTCAATGCCCAACCAACTCAGCACCGTCACCAGCTCGCGCAGCACCACCGCAGCCGTCGCCAGCAGAAACATTTTCCGTGCCGGATCGTCTTCAGTCAGGATGTGGTGCTTGTGGTAAAAGTTGTTGAACTCCTGCGCGAGCTGAAACGCATGCTTGGCAAGATATGCAGGCTCCGAGGTCGCAATGCACTGTTCCAGAACCGCTGTGCGCCGCCCCGCGCGCAGCCATAGTGCCCAGATGTCCTCGTTCTCGTCGCCGGCGAGATACTCCGAAATTCTTTCGCTTGCGGCGCCGACAAATTCGGCAAGCACCGCGTCCGGTGTCGTCTCCGCCTTGCGAAAAATATTTCGAGCCCGCACCACGGCGTATTGGATGTATGGCCCGGTCTCGCCCTCAAAGCTCAACGCGTCTTTGAAATCGAAAGCAATCACAGAATTCCGCGTGAACTTCAGCATGAAGTAACGCAGCGCGCCAATTGCAATCTGTTTCGCGATCTTCTGCCGCTCCACTTCGTCGCGGCCAGTGTGCCGCGCATCCACTTCGGCGCGCGTCGCCGCAATCAGCTTGTCGATCAAGTCGTCGGCCTTTACGCCAAATCCCCTGCGACCGCTCACCAGGATGTAGGGACTATCGAGGTCTTCCTGCGCCACCTCATAGCCCATCTCGAGTGCACACCGCGGCGTCAGCGCGACCTTCTCGTATCCGAAATGGATGCAGTGATCGGCCTGATCGATGTACCCCATCCCCCGCAAAGCCTGGACCAAATTCGCCTGCGGATCGGTTTGCCTCACGTCGATGACGTTGTAGATCGCGTTTGCACCACCGAAGTGGGGGTGGTTCAGCTCGCCTGTCTCCGCCGAGATCCAGCACTCGTGATCGGGGTAGGAGAAAAACTTCTCGTAACCAAAATCCCGCCCCAGCAGCCCAAACTTCCATAGGTGATACGCGATGTCCTTACCGACATAAGTCACCGTTCCGTTGGAGCGGACAATCACCTTGGCATCCTCGTCGGTTTCCTTCGCGCTGTTTTCGTCCTGGGGGTCATTTGCGCTCGGCTTTTCTGCCTCGGGCGTCTTGCTCGCTGCGGCCGGCCGCGTCATGACCCAGCATCCCTTGTTCTTGCCTTCGGTCTCGAAGTACAGCACACCGGTCTTCTTCAATTGCTCGAACGCCAGCGCCCAGAAGTTCAGGTGCAGAATCTCGCTCTCGCGCGGCAAAAAGTCATACTCAATATCCAGCCGCAACATTGTTTCGAGATGGCGCTTCAGCACCGCCGTCGAAATCAACTCGGCGATTTCGGCGGTATCATTGTTGCCAGCCTCAATGGCGTGGAGTGCGCCGAGTCGAATCTGTTTCCTTTCGGCAACCAATTTCTGGTTTTGTTCAATCACATCCAGTGCGGCGTACCAGACATTGACGCGTGCGTACAAATCCCAACAGTAATAGTCGATCCATGCTTCCTTATCTTGTGGATTGCTTTTCACCCTCTCAGCCAGAAACGCGATCCGTTTTTTGATGCCTGCAAGCGTGTGCTGTTCGCTTATTGGAAGATCAGGAATGGTATCGAGTTCGAGATGCGTGAGCGCTACAACAATATCCGCTACTTGTACCCCAGTGTTGTCGATGTAATTCTGTACCGTGACCTGTTGCCCTGCCGCGCGCAGCACCCGCACAAACGTGTCGCCAAGAATCGCGTTGCGCAAATGCCCAACATGCGCAGCCTTGTTGGGATTGATGCTCGTGTGCTCCACCAGCGCTTTCACACCGGACAAAGCCTGCCCCAGACTCTCACCGCCGGCAACGGCGCTCGCCCCCGCCGCACGATCCAGCCGCGCATTGATGTATCCCGCGCCTGCCACTTCGAAGCCTGCAAACCCATCCACTGAACCCAGGCCTGCCACAATCTCCTGCGCAATCACCTTCGGCGCCTTGCGCAACTTGCGCGCCAGCTCGAAAGCAATCGGCGTCGCCAACTCGCCGAACTTCAGCTCCGGCGGAGTCTCCAGCGGAATGTTCTCAACTTCGAGTTCGTATTTTGCCTTGAGCACATCGCGAAGACGCGCTGTGAGCCGCTTCTGCAATTCCAGGTGCACGGATAAGTGCCTCAGAAATCCTTGATTTTCAAGGCGATTCTAACAGACCACCTGCAGGAGGGCAGATCGCATGCCGTAAGATGGAGAGTGATCGACGAAGACCTTTCAACGACCGAAAGCGAGCGCGCGGTCAGACAAGATTGATGACAAATCCTGCGTCCAACCCCGCCCACTTCTATCTCACCACGCCCATCTACTACGTGAACGCGCGCCCGCACCTGGGCCACGCCTACTCGACCATCGTCTGCGACGCCATCGCGCGCCGCAAACGCGCCTTAGGCATCGAGACATGGTTCCTCACCGGTACCGACGAGCACGGGCAAAAAATCGAGCGCTCTGCAAAACAGGCTGGCCGCACACCGCAGGAATTTGCCACCGCGATCTCGGGCGAGTTCCGCGCCCTCTGGGATCGACTGGGCCTCACCTACGATGACTTCATTCGCACTACCGAACCTCGCCACAAGGGCGGCGTGCAAAAACTGTTCGCCACGCTGCGCGATCGCGGGTACGTCTACAAAGGCTCCTACACCGGCCAATACTGCGTTTCCGACGAAGCCTGGGTCGATGTCGCTCCGGGCGCGCCGTGCCCCGATTGTGGCCGCATCACCGAAACCGTCAGCGAAGAAAACTACTTCTTCAAGCTTTCGGCCTTCGAACGCAAGTTGCTCGAGTTTTACGAGGCGAACCCCAGCTTCATGCAACCCGAATCCACGCGGCGCGAAGTGATCTCTTTCGTCCGCAGTGGCCTTGCCGATGTTTCCATCAGCCGCACTGCGCTGAAGTGGGGCATCCCGGTCCCCGGCGACGAAGAGCACGTGATCTATGTCTGGTTTGATGCGCTGGCCAATTACATCACTGCTTTGGGTTATGGCTCAGAGGACGTACAAGACCAGGAAAGATTCGCTAAGTTCTGGCCTGCGAACATGCACCTCATCGGTAAGGAGATCAGCCGCTTCCATTGCGTATACTGGCCGGCCTTCCTCATGGCTGCTGGCATTTCCGTGCCTCTTTCAGTACGCGCCAACGGCTGGCTCCTCTTTGATCAGGGCAAGATGTCGAAATCGCGCGGTAACATTGTGCGCGCCGAAACCGTGCAGGAGGTCCTCGGCGTAGACGCACTGCGCTATTTTCTGCTGCGCGAGATCCCCTTCGGGCAGGATGGCAATTTTTCATTTGACGCCTTGGTCCAGCGCTATAACGGCGACCTCGCCAACGGCTACGGAAATCTCGTTAGCCGCGTCGTAAACATGGTGCACAAGTACTTCGGTGGTGTGGTGCCGGAGACCGGCGAAACAACACCGGCCGAAATCAAGTTGCGCACGCTAGCCGAGAAAACCATCGCCGAATTCGCTCCAGCTTTCGACGATCTCAATTTTTCTGAAGCGCTGAAAAACCTATGGGCGCTGGTTTCTGAAACCGACGGCTATCTCACCGCAAACGCCCCGTGGAAAAAGCCAGAGGGACGCAGCGAAGAAGAACACAAACAGCTTCAGGCACGCGTGCTGGCAACTGCCGCCGAGGCCATTCGCATCATAACGGCGCTGGTCTACCCCATCCTCCCAGACGCCGCAGCCAAAGTCTGGCGCCAGCTTGGATTGGGCGAGATCGCCGACGCAGCAAAGCAATCCTTCCTCACCGATCTTGCGTGGGGCGGATTAAAGGCCGGAACGAAGTTCAATGAACCCGCGCCGCTGTTTCCCCGCGCGGAGAAGGACGCAGTGGAACGTATGCAGAACCTCGAAGACGAAAACAATCGCAGCGCAGTAGAAGCAGCGAGCGCTGAGACCGCAAAGAAGAATCAATCTGCGGCTCCAGCTCCGCCCACCGCGGCCCCTTCTGTTTCTTCTGTCATGTCGACGGATGCAGACGAGTCGAAGGCCAACGAAAATCTGACGCAGGCAACGAACGTCTCGCACGACCCCGAGAAGCCGACGAAAACCACCCATGTGCACCAGGTTTCGGCCGATCTCTCCAGCAGCCGGCTGAGTTCGACGCCTTCAGACGCTCCTCTGGACTCTCCCCTCACCCCGAAGCAGCCGGGGTCGGCCACACCGCAGGGGTCTGAGGAGAAGAAACAAAACCCTAACACGGCCCCGCAGCCGGGGCCAGTCGAAGCGTCAAAAATACCCGTCCAAGAGGCTGCCTCACCGCAGGTGATCACGATCGATGATTTCGCCAAGGTGGAGCTGCGGGTCGCCCAGGTGCTTATCGCAGAAAGAATCCCCAAGGCCGATAAATTGCTTCGTCTCGAAGTTGATCTCGGCTACGAAAAGCGCCAGATCCTCGCCGGCATCGCCCAGTTCTACGAGCCCGAAAAACTCATCGGCCGCAAAATTGTGATCGTCGCCAATCTCGCGCCACGCAAAATGCGGGGATTGGAATCGAATGGCATGCTACTAGCCGCCTCACTGCCCGACGGTGCGCCGGTCCTGGCAGGATTTCTCGAAGAAGTTCCCATCGGCGCGCGGCTGAAGTAGGCGTACCTCCAATTCGTTGGTTGATCACGAGGGGGCGGGGAGACTCTATGGCGATCGAGATTGAGGGGATTGCACCCTTGATTTTTGTCTTCGACATGCCGGCCTCGGTTCACTTTTATCGGGATGTGCTTGGGTTTGAACTCGTCAACCATGCGCCCGAATATGCCGAGGGATTGTTTCATTGGGCGATGCTGCGTTCGAAAGACGTGACCTTCATGCTCAACACTGCCTACGACGAAGGCCAAGCTCCGGAAAAGCCCGTACTCGCGCGGGTTCGTGCGCATGGCGATACGCAGTTCTACTTCGCCTGCGCGGATCTGGATGCTGCCTACCAGCACTTGCTTGCCAATGGAATCAAAGTCAAGCCCCCGACTGTAGCCCGGTACGGGTTCAAGCAATTACATGTGAAGGATCCGGACGGATATCACCTTTGCCTGCAGCACCCGGTATAGAACAGCTGCCGTCTTCTCTCGCAATGCATTTCTTTCCACCCGGAGAGACCATTTTGCTTACTGATTCCCACGCCCTGAGCATACACATAAATTGTGTTATCCTTACACATAGAGAGGACGGCGTATGCGCACCAACATCGAAATCGACGATAAGTTGATGAAGCAGGCGATGAAGGCGACCGGTGCGCCCACGAAGAAGGCTGCTGTCGAGGCCGCTTTGCGGCAAACCGTCGACCTTCACGGGCAGCGCCGGTTGCGCGATCTCTTCGGACGGGCAGTATGGCGTGGGCACGACGACGACTGGTTCGCTTCCGATGCCGAGATCCTGGCCAAGCGCCGAAACGAGGAAGCTCAGGCAGCGAAGGGCAATGGGAGACGCACCAAACGCGCCTCTTAACAGGTTATGGTGATCATCGATTCCTCCGTGATTATCGACTTCCTCTCCGGACGGATGACTGCGCAAACAAGTTGGCTGCGACGGCAGCCTGATCTGGAACGCATGGGAATCACAACCCTCATCTTGAGTGAGGTTCTTCAAGGCATCCGGGACGATGGGGTTTTCGCTGAGGCGCTTGCGATTCTCAGTCAATTTGTAATCCTCGAAACGGGAGGCCGCGATCTGGCAATAGACTCCGCGCGCAATTACCGGGTGCTGCGCAAACGCGGTATTACAATTCGCAGCACGATCGATTGCATCACAGCTACATTCTGCATCAACGAAGAGCACGAGCTGCTTCACAACGACCGCGATTTCGATGCGTTTGAAGAGCATCTCGA
>Ga0182030_10010698_pt1 | contig 18581 bp, 20 predicted proteins | sample 812S3MmetaG_FD_121299 | JGI IMG/M metagenome (GOLD analysis project Ga0182030, IMG submission 121299) | Permafrost microbial communities from Stordalen Mire, Sweden - 812S3M metaG (Illumina Assembly) | ecosystem: Environmental > Terrestrial > Soil > Wetlands > Permafrost | place: Sweden...
GAGAACGAGAGATCGCAGCAGCGAAAGAGGCTGAGAGGAGGAGCCTGTCTAAAAAGAGTGGAAAGTCAAAGTCTCGCACTACGACGCCCAAAGACAGCCCGCCCGAACCACCGAAGGTAGCGTTACCATTAAGTCCTCGGCCAACCGTCCCCATCGCGCCTCCGTCCTCACATCTGCACATTTCTACCGATTCGAATGCGGGATCTCTGGCAGGGATTTTGAGTGCTTCTCGGTCAGACACTTCATCGGCAATGTCATCAACCCCTCTGATGAGTCCGGGGCTACCAATGAGTCCAAGGCCTATGGACAGAGGAATGGCATCACCAAGAAACCCTGGATCTACCCATTCGACGTTAAGCTCCCCCCCGATGTCTCCCAGAGGTATGGGCGCTTTCCCCAGTGCTGTCCCTCTTTCTCCGAGAGCTCCAAGACAACCAATTCCTCTCCCTCCGAATACCCCATTGTCAATTACATCCCCTGGCTTCCGCAAAGGCGAGCCCCTAGCACTTGTTTCGCCGAAGCCATTAGTTATAGCTAAGAATTCGATATCGCCTACGGACTCTATTTCAGATGACACCCCTCTAAGTCCGGGGGGTCGAACTGGTATCTTCAAAGGGTTCGTCACTGATGAATATCCTGAATTATTGTTGCCACCCAATGCCCTTCCGTCGGTGGATGTAAGGGTGGCGTCGTCTCGCCTTCGACCGTCAAGGGCGAGTCTAATGTTCCCAAAGGATTTCGAAGAAGACCCTGTATTTACCCTAGCTGTGTTTTCAAGGATTGATGGAAGAGAGCTTTGGAGAGTAGAGAAAGATTCGGCCTCGATCTCACAGTTGGATCGAACTCTAAAGCTAACTTCACATTTCACCACCAAAACACCAGATAAGTCGCTTTTTAGTGGTCATGCCCCAGCTAAAGTGGATGCAAGACGGACAGCACTGGACAAGTATCTCGATGAAGTGCTCAACACTCCAATGGACACAGCCGCTGCTCTAGAGATCTGTCGATATCTTTCAACAAACACGATGGCACCGAATGCAGAAGAAATGAGCCCCAGTGGCGAGTCAACGACTGAGAGTCCAGTAAAACTTGGACCGGGTGGGAGACCTCTGAAAAATGGTTATCTGACCAAACGAGGTAAGAACTTTGGTGGATGGAAAGCCAGATTCTTTGTCCTCGACGGTCCGGTCTTCAAGTACTATGAATCTCCTGGGGGCCCTCACCTCGGTGCAATCAAGCTCCAGAATGCGCAAATTGGGAAGCAGCAGCAATCCGATAACCAATCCCCGTCACGTGGAGATGTTGATGATCCTGACAACCAGTATCGACATGCGTTCTTGATTTTGGAGCCCAAACGAAAAGATTCATCCAGTCTGGTAAGACACGTACTATGTGCGGAAAGTGACAGAGAACGGGATCAATGGGTTGAGGCCCTACTCCAGTATGTTGATTACAAAGATTCGGAAGATGAAGACAGAGTAGCTGCTTCAAAACATGAGCGCAACGATTCTAATGGCTCCGCTCATACCAATGGCTCGCATGGCAAAAAGAAGACTCAAGCAGCGCCCAGGGGTCAGACACTTCCTGAACTCAACGAAGGTTTGCGAGGCGTTAGTTACGAAACAACGAAGCAAGGCAGTATTCCACTTGGTGTAAGGTCGAACGATTCCGGAACTCCATCACCACCGACCAATGGCTACGAACGAGATCCAATGTCACAGCTGCCACAGTCTCAATCCATGAAATCCATCTCAGGACCTAAAAACGCTCAGGTAATTCAAGACGCCGGGGCTTGGGGTAACAAGAATAATCTTTTGGCTCCCAATGCCGCAGAAGATAAGAGGCAGAAGAAGCGCAGCTTTTTTGGATTCGGGTCGAAACCTAGGCCATCCACAGATTCGGACGCAGGAGCCAACGACTCAAACTCGAACTTGTCGCAAATGGCATATGAACAACATGGCCCTATTCGACCTGTATTCGGGGTTCCCTTGGGAGAAGCAGTGAGATATAATCATCCTGCTGATGTCCGCATCGAGCTCCCAGCTGTTGTATACCGTTGCATTGAGTACTTGGATGCAAAGAATGCTGCTGGTGAAGAAGGAATTTTCAGATTGAGTGGATCTAATGTGGTTATTAAGCAACTTCGGGAGCGGTTCAATACCGAGGGGGACGTGAACCTTATCACGGACGACCAGTACTATGACATCCATGCCGTTGCTTCGCTCTTGAAGTTGTACCTTCGAGAACTCCCAACAACAATCTTGACGAGAGAGCTTCATTTGGAATTCTTGGCTGTCACCGAGCTACATGACCTCAATGAGAAGATAGCTGCCTTAAACCGGCTCGTTCACAGATTACCGTCAGCGAACAACAACCTTCTTCGATATCTGGCCGGATTTCTCATCAACATTATTAACCATTCCGATACCAATAAGATGACAGTCCGTAATGTCGGCATAGTATTTTCGCCGACGCTGAATATTCCTGCTCCTGTCTTTGCCTTATTCCTTCAGCAATATGATGGTATTTTTGGTCAAGAACCAGATAGCCATGATCAAAGAACTATCGAAGTCACTGTAGAAGCACCGCCTCTGACTCCAGAGGATATCCGGTCTCCGCGCAATCAAAGGTTTCAAGCCCTTCCAACCCCATCTTATGATCAGACGAGTTTCCCACGAGCTCCACCTTCATTCCCACAGCCACAGCATTATCAGCAGAATCGTGCTGGCAGCGACACAGGATTTACCCCTTTACAACCTTCATATGAACCACAATTTCAAACCTTCCCCACCATGGCTGGGCCGGAATATGGCAGTCGCGCACCTACTCTCGCTGGTCCTGCATATGATCAATTCATTGCAGGCAATGGAGGCTATAGGCTAGGAGTTGGGGACGCGCAAGGCACCAACAAAAGCAAGCGAAGAGAGAGTAGCATGTTTGGAATGGGATTGGGGTTAGGTCAGAAGAAACCTAGCGGCAATAACTTGAGGGGTGATTCTCGTAAGTCCGACAAGCACTCTTACAGGTTACATATTTTGACAGAATCTAGGTCTCGTTGACGAGGAGTCTTTCTTTGACTGAGCCGGCCATGATATAGCCATGCTTTAAATTCCCTCCGCGAGATTCGGCGGATACTCAACAACTTTGGCCAGGCGCCAAGGGCGTTATTACGACACGATACTGTAATACTAATGGCCTATCTACAATCATTCTGTATATTACAAATTTGCATTCCCGACGAAAAGTCGCAGGGCGCATTATTCATTCTCACTACCAGCATTTTTTGATGAAGAAGAGAGGAGGTTATACCCCAGACCGTTATTTTGAGGTGGTCTTTCTTTAAAACTGCATTTTTATGTTTAGCGGACCTTTCATTCGGCGAGCGTGCTGTGTTAATTCCTTCTTGCAATGGTGCAAGGAAATGTACTATCTGGGAGCATTTATGGGTTATGGAGATTAGGCGGGATGAGATCTGTAACGTAGTTGATGAGGCTATCATGCCGGATGAGAATGAAATATTTGAGGCGGTATTTGTGATTGATATATGTCATCCGTGCTCTGGCTACATGTTACAGCGATTGCCGATATTTGTTTCCTTCGGCTTTGCACACAAGCATCAAATTACGAGAATGTTTTTTTCCTGAAGTTCATGGGCGGGAGAAGAACAAGCTTATAGTAAGCTTTGAGGTAGTGCCGATTCCCCCAGCTCCCCGCTTTTTAGTTCAAGTTTGTCGCTTTAACTATCCTCCTCGCCATCCCCCGGCTCCTGCAACTATCACCGCCGGCTCACTTTCTCAAGCCAAAATTGCCAACGACATCGTTAGATCTGATCGAGCTTCAACGTCTCATTACATCATTAAAGTGCACCCTTCCCCAGAAATATAGCTAAACCTCAACATCCTTTTCAAGGACCTTTTTGTCTGTGGGTGGTCAAACACACCAACCTCAATCTCAAGGTGTCAGACCCTCCCTCCTACACAGAAGTAAAATATTCAGAAGATCTCGAAATGGCCTCACTCCGCCCACCCAAACATCTCCCTACACCGAACCCAACCAACTTTCCACCGAAGCAGACGCAAAGAGACAATGGATCCATACCTCCCCCTACTCACCACGCAACTGGCCACCTCGGCGGAAATGGAATATTGTTCTTGGACTAAATTACTATACTTTAGTTATTTTTGTGGCGAGTACGGGTTTCGTCACGGATCAGGTGCAGCAGCAGTTTGGCGTGGGTACTGAAGTTAGTATTTTAGGGCAGAGTATATTTATTTTGGGGATTGCTGTTGGTGTATGTTCCCGCACTAACCCACGAATATCCCTTCCCCTTTGATCGTTCATTGATTATTGGATCAAAAGGTGCTGATGTGAAAAAAGCCAATGTTCCTAGCCCCTCTCTCAGAAATTTACGGCCGACAACCCATCTATATATAATCGGCTTCTTCCTCTTCGCAATCCTCCAGATCCCAACTGCGCTCTCACCTACGTACCCAGGTCTGATAGTCACGAGGTTTATAACGGGATGTGTGGCGGGCATTCCGATCAGTAATGTGGGTGCTAGTGCGGCGGACTTGTTCCCTACGGTGCAAACGGCGTGGCCAGTTATGTTGTTCTCGTTTGGGAGTCAGGTTTTGGGTCCGAATCTTGGGGTGAGACACTTCAACACTTGTTCAATCTTCCAAGCTGACTTTGCAATTTCAGCCCACAATAGGGGGTGCTGTCTACGTGACAAGAGGGAATCTCAAATGGTTATACCGGGCCCTCCTGATCTTCGGGATGATAGCCTTTGTCTGGTCTCTCGCCTTCGGGGAAACGCTACACGACAAGTGCTTTGAGAAACATACTGGCGTGAAGCAAAAGAAGCCTGTCATCCACGTTCTAACCACCGAACTACCCCGCGCCTTCCGTCTCCTGGTCACAGAACCCATTGTCATCGCCACAGCTTTCACAGCCACCTACCTCTTCGGTCTCATCTTCATCTACCTACAAGGCTACCCCCTAGTCTACTCTGATGAATATGACTTCAACTCCCTCCAAGAAGGCGCCATGTTCCTTGTCGGCATCGGCAGCGGTATTACTGCGCTCGTTACCCAAACGCTGCAAAACTGGTTATACGAACGTTCAGCTCGCTCGACGAAAAACGGAAAACCGCTTCCAGAAGCACGACTCTACACAGCCTGCATTGCAGTTTTCTTCCTACCCATCTCCATCTTCTAGTTCGCATTCACGAGCACCCACCCAAATATTTCATACCAAATCCCCATGTGGTCAGAGTTTTTGTTTAGCTATGCGCAGGTCGCGGTGTACACGGGGATATGGCAGTATGTGACGGATGCGTATGGGGAGTTTGCCGGGAGTGCATTGGCGGCGTGTAATTTGCCGGCGAATGCAGTTAGTGCTGGGTTGGCGCAAGCCAGTATTCCGATGTTTGAGAACGAGGGGACGAAGTGGGCGTTGGCAACGTTGGGATTCATTAGTTTGGGGTTCTTGGTGGTGCCGTGGTTGTTGGTTTGGAAGGGGGAGTGGTTGAGAGGGAGAAGTAGGTTTGCGTTGAGTGGGGAGGGATGAGTGAGTGAGGTTGAGTGGGATGATCGAATGTATATTATCATAAAGAATAGGGAAATCTTCCAAGATACCATATACGTAAGTTATTTATGATATGTCAATCACGCTGCAAGCCACCCTGCGTCTGCATATGCATCTGCACATGGTAGAATATGCATCTCTTGGCGATTGGTGCCCGCATCCACCCCACATCAAAACAAACGTGGGGAAATATAAGGTCTGATATAGACCGGCCTAACACCCTTCCTACCAATCACCCCATCTCTCAACGATTCAAGTAGCGCTTGGTATCTTCATTCAAACGTCACACTTCTCACTTACCCAATCTATCCACTATTACCCGTCAACACCAGCTCCAAACCCCCTCCATCGTGACACCCTCCATATCCACCACTCCACCCAACAACTCGAAAGCCGGTGCACACTCCGCTCCTCCCTCAATCCCAAAACACTTATCTACCTCACATATATATATTTAAGGAACGCGATGAGGCCTGGACTTAGGCTTTAAGGGAGACGGGTATATCTGGGGATAGGGGAAATGGGGATAGTGGTGTTCCGACCCTTAAGGCGCCTAAGTACTTTAAAGAGTTTAAAGATCAAAGGGCTTTAGAACGATTGCAGGAATTTGGGATTTAAGAGAAAGAGATGAGGTTCTATACATGGGTGAGGCTCGGGTGAGATCTCTCGGCCTTGTGAAACAATGTAAACGAAAGGGGGTTCTGCTGGCCAACTCGTAAGACGAACAGAAGGATAGAATCTCCTCCACTAACTCTGTTCGCAGCGCAGTTGTTTCAAGCTCAGTTTGAGAACGAAGTTAATAATCATTGCACTTAACTGTCTGCTAGACCATCCCCTCTCACGAGCAAATGTGCCTAAGCCTCCTGATCCTCAATCTTAACCTCCAGAAAATCCTTCACTAATTCGTCAATTTTCTTCTCAGCCTCATCTCCATTTATCAACCCTTTCTTCACCACACCCTTCACACCCTTCACACCATCACTCGTAACTTCTTTCTCCGCCCTCGCCTTCCAAGAATCCTCATTCTTCCCCACCATCACTCTCTTCTCCTGGTCCAACGTCTCCCCCCTCAAAACCAGCACCCACTCCAACAGGCCCCCTTTCCCCTTCCTCCACCACATCCCCGTTTTCTCCCCATAAATCTTCCTCCTAGGCCTACTCTCAAATGCCACAACATTCCAACTCCTAGAAACACCTTCGCCAGAACAAGCATTATCTCTTGTCTCACACAGTTTCTGAATCTCCCACTGTGCGCGATCGGGCATGGCTAATATCTGCTTTTTGGAGTCCTTAGGAGAGGATCGGGATATGTAGAGGGAGATCTGGGAGGTAGTTGATGCGAGCGGTTTGATGTAGAAAGTAGGATGTTTGTGTGTATAGGTTTTCCAGATAGGGAGGCCGAGGAAATTGTGAGATTTGGATAGGTCGCGGGAGGGTTCGTGGCGGCGGAGGAGCCAGGTTTCGTAGATGCGGTCATTTGTGCTACGAGGCATTAGCTTCGATGCTATAAAAGTTTAGACGGGGAGATATTTACGGAGATGAAGCAGAGTCAGTGTTTGAGGTATTGGTAATGGTGGTTGGCTTCTCAATTTTCAGATCCGCGTCGTCCTTTTTTTCAACCTCAGCAACGATCGTCTTCGCATCTTCATCCACAGTTCCCATCATCCCCTGAATCCTGGGCTGATAATCTGCTTGCAGGCGCCCCAATCCCTCTACAATCACCGGCAGTGTCTTAGCCAATACTTTTAACTCTTCTCTCTGCTCAGTTGTCATAGTATCACTGATTCCCAAAAATTAGCCTTAATTTCTTGGAAAAACTGAGAACTCTTTGGATAAAAGAGAGAAAACCAACCCCCTCTCCAACTCTTTCAACCCCTTATAATTCATCCCATCAATCAAACACCCCAGCCTCTCCCTCTGCACACCTAATTTTGCCTTCAACACCCCCAGTTTCTCTGCATCTACATCCCCATTATCATTAAGACCATCGACCGCCACCCTCACCTCCCCGAAAACACTCTCCAAATCCTCACAAAGTAATCTCAGTTTGACAAAAACTGGGACTCCCGCCTCAGGGACGGAAGGGCTGCTGTATTCTTGGATATTGGTATCTAGGATACGGAGGAGAGAAGTAGTGAGTGAAGTAAGGGATAGGAGGTCTTCCAGTGGTTTGCTGTTTGAGGGAGGGATGGTGAGGTTCAGGGTATTGAGGTGCTGGGTTAGGGATGAAATAAGATCAGTCCCGGATTTGATTGTGGAGGCCGCCATAGTAGATAGACTCTTCTTTCTCTCTTAGTAAAATTTGCTTATGGTGAGAACTGGGGGATTTGGGAAACGGAAAGAGAACGTTAGAATTGAAGCGATGTTAAAAGAAAGGGGTGGGGGCGGGGTATTTATTGGGGAAGAGACGAGGCTGTAGGAGCCAAACACCGAGTACGAATTTGGCCTGGGATGTAAGCACCTCAATGCAAGGAGAGGTGTGAGTCATACAGAAGAAGGTTAATCTCATGCAGCCTTGTGCAAGAAGTCTACCTTAGGATTGGATGTTCTGGAGGAAAGGTGCAAGTAGCGACAGATGAGAAGATATTCGATGCTCATCCAATGGATAATGCCAAAAGGAGAAAAGCAGACGTTCTAGCGAACGGGGCATGGTGTTGATCATAATTCATTTCTATCTGATGTTAGGTTTCTCCCATGAACTTGCTTTTTCAACTAGGTCCAACTTTTTATCTAAATCAGGCGATCTAAGGTACTTTTGAATCTCTAAGGAGAACACTAGCTCGGCTTGAGAGCCTCCCACCCATTCATCTCTCCATCCTCGTCATCCATTATATTCGCCGGTGGACGAGGCGGTAGGCCTGGTTTCGGTCCCTCAAAATCCTCATTTGGAAAGGATTGCTTGCTGGCACCTGCTCTTCTAGGCTGAGGTGGAGGAGGTGGCGTACTGACCTCTCTCTTATCAAGACCATAATTTGATCCAATAACAGGTGATGCAGCCGTCATTCTCCGAGGAGGCGGCGCAAACCCAGTATGATCAGCTGTCCTTTGTCGTGGTTTCTGAACTGTTTGTGGAGCCCGAGACGTTGATAGGGAGGAATTGGGTAAGGTTGGCGACGTAGTAAGAGAAGGGGAAGAGCTCAAATGCACTGGCTTCCTGGCTACTGGAGGAGGCTTTTTGGATGTTGAGCTGGTTGTTGATGTTGAAAGACGGCGGTCGGTCGTGGAGGGCATTGTTTGAGTAGCGGTTTTGATGGTCGAAGCCGACCCGTCAAGAGATGTTTGAGAAAGGTTGTTTGTTAAGGAGGATATTGCAGATTGATTGAATGGTGGTGGGAGTTGACGTGTTCCGTTTGTTGAAGGGCGGACATTGGTCTGGGAATTGTTTCGAGGTGGCATTCGTGGTACAGTTACCCAGTCCGGCTCATCAGTGTAGGTGAATGGATTCGACGACCTGTTAGGATTTGGGACAGCACCGTTCTGTGGTGGTTTGATATCTGATCGTGCGGGTCTACCGTTATCGAGCCACCACTTTCTTTTATCTGAGCTCGCTGGTGGTAAACCAGGTTCGATTGGATCATATCCAATGAGATCTTCATCATCAGTATCTTCTGCTCTGGTGTTTGCGGTTGTTGAACCAACTTCTGACCGACGCCTCTCATAAATCTCGCGGCTCAAATTTTCTCGAATAGCCTCATCAACAATACTCACCGTACATTGGAATGTAGCATAGACGGGTCGATGATCAGAGAATCTTAATGGGGCAGTGTTGTAGTTTACTTGACGCAAGTTAGAGCCTTTTCGAAGAATGCGATCGGTCCAGGCTGGAATACGAGCTTTCTCACTAATAACAGTCAGCATTTGCAGGCCTGTAGGTAACATCCTACTTACGAGCTATCATAGGTGTCTTCCCCAACGTCATATTTATAGGTGGGCAAAAAGGTAATTCTTGATTCGGAATAATATGGAAAGGTTAAGCCAGCAACCATTTGTAGATTGAGCTTCTCCGAATTAGTATTCATCGACCAAATCTGGGGGTGAACATACCTGGTCATTCTCGTATAATGTTTCTAAATCGCCCATCTTTATCAGGTTTCTAACTTTCTCGGAGCTAAGTCCAATACGGTAGTTGAAATCTCCAATCCATATGACAGTATCTTCAAGAGATTAGTAAACTTTCTTCATACGGTCTGCGAATTACATACCATGATCATCAATCCCTCGGTTCCTTTGAAATCTTAGACCATGATGAATTGTATTATAGTCTTTATTCCTTTCCTCGTAATTTGCAAAGCCCGCAGCCAAATGTGCAGTGACAAAACATATTTGAGTGTTAGCGTATTCCATACGAATAGCCACTGCCCCTTTGTTACCTGCCATGCCGGACATCCCTGTCTTCTTGACACTTCCTTCAACATTCTTGATATGTCGAAGAACTGACGATTTGACAAAAATGCAAAGAGCGGCACCAACAAGCTGTCCACTTCGAAGAAGAACATAGTGCTCACTGCCAGCAGCTCGAGCATGTCGGTTCAAAGTCTTTCGCACTGCCTTTTCCCAGGCTTGTTTTCGAGTAGGATCACTATTCATGATTTGCTGAGGACTGAGTTCGACGATTTCTTGAAATCCGACAGCAACAATTTCCGGTTGTTGCTGAGATTTTTCGATTTCCGGGCATAGCCAAGACGACAGGTCTTGGTCTATACCCGACGTTCGGCCATTCAAATTAAAGGTTCCTGCATAGCTGTAAAATTTGTGAGCAAATAAATAATAGGCAAGAGAATGAGAAAGTCATACATCTGGATGTTTTTAGAAGACTGGAATTCATAGCTACGCTTCGCGAGCTCGCTAGTCACATAATCATTGATCGGATCAAATAGATGAACTGGTGTTTGCCCAACTAGCCGACCCAAGAGAACATCTATTGTATTTTGGCGGCCCTTGTCTGCAAAATTATTGATGTATAACCGAGTAGCACTCTTTCGAGCGTCTGCTATTGCTCCCGCTAGTGACATCTTCCCATGTCTGGTGAAAGAGGACTTGAGAGCTCCTGTTCCAGCATAGATTCGTGAAAGAGCATCGCCATTATCTGCCCACAAACTTGAATGCCTCATCCAGAAGTCAGAGGCAGCGCGCTCTCCTCGATGACCCAGAAAAGCTTCAATGGCCATCTGCGAAATAATGGTTTGTATGAGGTTTGTTCTGTCTAAGCAGTCAAGACAATTTGTTCGAAAGACACCTTCTTGCTGCAAAACTACCACTGTTCTTCGATGTGGATGATCCAGAGTATCGTCTGATACATCTTCAATTTCCTCGGATAAGTAATACGCAAAACCTTCTGCGGAGTTCTCAATCAGTCTTCGGATCATGCTAGCAGCCTCGTAACCATTGGGTCCTTTTGTTTCAGCATGAAAATCGAACTCAGTTTCTCGAAGAAGCTGATGATTCTTCTCATCTGAATGATTGAGAGCAGAGTGTCTTACTCCATAGCGATACAGGTTGGTCAACTCTGCTTCACCAGGTTTAGTCTCACTGAGGAGATTGACCACATGGACTGCACCATAATTTTGCTCCAATTCCCCAAAATGCTTATCAAAAGCTGGTTGGGTCCCTTCAGCAGATCGTGTAATAGAAATCTTTTGTTGCCCCGGTATCAGACCTGCTGCTTGCTCCCAGAACACCGGCACAGAGCCTCTGATCTGCGCATATGAAAAGCATATTCCTGCTGGCTTTTCGTTGACTGAAGATTCTCCCAACGCATGCCCAGCAGCCGATGGACTCCAGTATATAGTTTCAGATTCCACAAAATTGGCAACGTTCCCATCATCGTCAATTCCACGGCTGTTGAATCTTGTTCCAGCTCGTCGACATGATAAACGTGATATCAAGGTTAAGGCGGATGGCAGAAGGGTCTTCGAAGTTCTTAATGGAGCTGAGGAGGATGGGATGGTTATGGTAAGAACAAAACCACGAATTGCAGATGTCAGGATCCGGGTGTTGTCCAAAGCTTCTCTTTCGTGTGCAACAAGTCGGGACCGAAACTTTATCAAGGGACTGATCATATATGAATTCCATAAGAAAGAATCGTCTAAACTATCAACGTCGAATGTTGAAGCTTCTGTAGACCTAATATGAATTAGCAAAGTATTCGATACATCTTGACAACGCCTTACCGGTCTTGCAGTCTATTTGTGAGGTCAAAGTCGGTGCTATAATAAAAGCTACCATTTCCCAGCAATTTCCGTAACTCTAAGCATGGGTGTTCAAGAATGGGATCTCTGCGAGTAATGTTCTGACCATAATTATCCTGCCCTTCAACCGAGTATGGATCGAGGTTATCACTGAAGGTATCGTCGTAGTTGGAGCTATTCAGGCAATGGAATTCGACCGCATATATCTTCTCAACCGTCTCGCCAGGACGGACTGAAGCAACTTTAGATGAACCCGTTACCACGCACAGAAAGACATCGTTGTTGATTGTGATCAGTCCGAGGGTTCCGTGGACTGGTAGTGGGCTCAGGGTTCGATAATCATTCAGATCAACTTTTGACACCTCTGCAAACTCTACCATACACCTGGGAGCCGTGGCAGTATCGAGGGATGTTGATAAGGATGCGAGAGATCCGTTGGCAATACTGTCGTTGGTAGATGGGCTATGGCGGAATATCAGAGCGTGTGTTGGCGTTACGAGAGCGATTGACCTATGGGGATATTCGCGAAGTAGAACACGAATAGACATGTTTGTGTTAGAAGTAAAGGATCAGGTTTAATATGTAGAGGCTGTGGCATTTTGGACGTTGCTCAAAACATTGCTTCATGCAAAGTTTAGTGAAGCCTTGTTTGATGCTGGTCGTGCGCCGTCATCGTGAGGCTTAGGGCGAGGCTGTATCACGTGGGGCAGAGTAGTACTAAGGTCTGGGTATGAGGAGGATGTGGACGTCTGTCATTGGCTCGTGGAACCGCATTTGATATATAGGCATTAGTACCGTTCAAGGAGGGATGTATTGGGATCTACTACAGGTTCTTTAAGGAGGCTTATTATTTGGAGCGAAGTCTCCCGGCTGAATGTCTGATACTTGCTTACACATTGTGTACTGGTATAAGGCGGCGGTACATGGGTCTCCCAAGATGAGGCCATTCTCAAAGCCTACGAATTCGAAACGTTGAGGTTCTCGAGTTTTGCTCGATGGTTGAGGTTCATCAGGAATTGCAAATTCAAATGTCTGGCATGTATATACACCAGCGTGATCTTAATGGTATGACTTTTGGGGGGAGGGGGTTCCCCGGATTGTAAAAGCATCGCCGATGCTCTGAGACATTTCGCAGAGACTCCCGCGTCATGACATGGTGATATCTTTGCAATATGCAGCCTTCAAGCCGAAAAGAGAAGAAAAGTACAAGACCAACGGCCAATGAGGTAGTTCTATCAATTTTTCAAGAATACGCAAATTCCTCGTGCTCCCTACGATGACAAGGTGGCAGGATAGCAGGATGTGAAGATGATGAACATGCCGTGTTTCCCGAATAGTACACTCGGAGGCTTTTCCGTCATCAAGCCACAAAGTATTCGGGCCGCCCGAGAATGTGCGGGAGCCGTTTTGAATCCTGAAGCAATTTTGTGGCTGCTGAAGGGCCAATGATGTGAATATAAGAGAGGCCGCGGTGTGCAACGTCGAGCTACGCGTGTCAATGTCTCAGTCTCAGAAGGAGAAAGCTGAACCCCTAAACCCACCCGCGAGAATCATAGGTGATTGCTAGGTGGCGTCGGATGACCCCTAGAATTCCCAGCAGATCGATCAATTTGCATTTCGATCCAGGGTCTCTCCTCATCACTTGATGACGGTGATGGTAAAGTCGAAATCCATCCCCAAATAAAAATTAAACCATCACCGCTCTCGTTCTCATAGCCAGACGCCCAGCCTAGAATGACAAGTGGTGATCTTAGGTCAACCACATTGGCGTGCTAAAATAGTACAGCAACGTTGCAGGATAATGAGAGCATGAGAATGATCAAAAGGTAGCTCATACTCTGATCGAACGCCGTGGTTACTGAAAGCGTCGAATCTGGAGTGCGGGATCGTCGATTGAATAGATACATAGTGCTTGCGGATTGGAGTCGGGAGTTGAAATAATAGTTGGCGTTTGGCTACTAGCACAGCCTCCACCAAACCCTTCAGGCTTTTCATCCCATGCATGTCAGCGATGATATGGGCTCAACAGGGCTTTGACGAGAACGCGGCTGGCCAAGCATACACTAATATGCGTTGAGTAAGGCGTGGTCTAGAAGCTGTAGAATCCTAGTAATAGAACGCTCTCGCCGCGGGAATCCCCAAGCCTTGCAAATGCACGTTGCCGTAGGAATCTCACGGCACTTTTAGCCTTTTCGAGCTCCTAGTACCAGTACAGAGCATTGGATGTTCTTTACTCTCCTACCCTAGACCCTTATCAGATCCATCTTAGCCTTCTTTTCTTCCAAATATCCAATCGCCGTATCCCCCGCTTCATTTGGCTTCCCGCGAATTGTCGGCCTGTTGATCACACCTTGTCCTGGGCATAGCTCTGGCTTCAAGGTTCCTCAACTGAACGGACCAGGGCAGGCTGGAGAAGGAGAACGAGGCAGCGGCCCACCAAATCGCCAAGCCCAGCCGCAGGTGTGGTATATTGTCACACCACAAGTCTTTCGTAGGCCTAGATCTTCTGAGACCCTCCCCCAGAGGCTTGGGCAATTTACTCCCCCTCGGCCATTATGATCCCTCACGGTCATACTGCTTCTGCAGTGCTGCACGACTAATGCTGATTTCTGAAGGAGTAGCACCTGAGCACCATACAAAATCCCACCTACCAAATCCCTATTCTGCGCCTAGCTTGACCACTGCTTGAATCATTGAACGCCGTCACCACTCACTATCACTCTCTCGGCCCGGTCTATTGAGGGCTGTAGTAGTACACCTATAGAGCCTGACACAATTCAACTAAACATTCGAACCTATCCCTCGAGATTCCGCTTCCCAAGTCTCGAACTTGACTAGACTCTTCAACGGGTCTCGCTGTCGCCCATGAAAAACAGCACGAGCGAGAGGATAACGTCCCTTCTACCTTTCGACTTCGGACTTTTTGATTAGTATTGATAGCAATTACAAAGTGCCGGATGAATCACCAACTTCGAGAAAGATTGGCCTCCCACATTGAGGGCCTGTCTACCCACGACCTTACAATACAATTGGGGATGCACGAAATACACGACTACCCGGACCCCTTCGAGGTTAGAAAATGCGGCCCAAGATTTTATAGACCACAAAGGCAACGAGCAAGACCAAAGCCTGCTGGGGAACAAAATAAGATTTCGTCGCGGTGGATTGGAGAGGGGAAGATGGAAGCAGAGGATATAATAGAGCCGGAAGAGCCTCATACGGAAAGCTTGATTGACAGAGTTTCGTTATGTCTACCCAATTTTGCGGAGGATTCGGTCATCCATAGCGGTGACGAAGGGTTCAGGGATGTGTTACGCCAATACTTTCCATCTGCTGAAAGCAATGCAACTGAGCGACTCGTTCACCTAAAGGAGAAATTGAGAAGGGCATCGACACATGATTTTTGGGGGATACTGATGGAGGAAATGTGTGATATTACCGGCTCTCAATGTGGATTTGTTGCGAAAAGAATGCTGGTGGACGATCAGGACAGCGCTGTTGAGATGCCGGAGCTTGGTGAACCTGGGTCTTGTCTTATGGGAGTTGCATTCTACATCAATAATGGCACCGACGTCAAGGAAATGTATCGAGACTATCGCTATCATGCCTATGGAACACCTTGCGCTCACATGAAGCACGACAAGGTCTTTATCATTCCAGAGAGAATGACCGAGTTTATCTCAAACAATCCAAATAAAATGCCTTGGGAGAAGTCGGAAGCTTTCATTGGCCTGCCATTGTTCACCGAGGGAAAGTGTTTCGCTCATTTTGGTATGATATGGTCATCAGAAGGGGCAAGCAGGAGGACACTGGGTTGGAATTATATCGAGATGTTTTTGCATTCACTCGAGGATATGATACTTCAACGGATATTAGAAGGAAGAGGCTTTGCTAAAGAAGTCGCTGCCCCCGAATCAACGCCGGCGAAGGTCATACCTCTTTCGGCCATTACTGCTTCTCAATCGCTGAAACCATATGCCCGAAGCTTGTCACATGAATTGAGGACGCCAATGCAAGGTGTTGTGGGTATGTTGGACATCATGTATTCCACTGTCTTGGATGCTATGGCGAGTCAGCAGAATGAGCGGGTGCGAGAAGTCTTTCAAGATCTCAAGAACCACATTGAAGTTGTACAAGGTTGGTTTCCCTTATCTCTTACGCCCTCTGATAGTGCTAATTATGTTACAGACAGTTCGAAACGAGCCGTTGAGGCCGCGGACAATGTGGTACATGCATACGATCTTGATATGCAAATGCCGGAGACACCGCTCACACCAGTTGAACTTGATATGGGTCAGAAGTCAAAGCCGATACAGCCGACTCGTTCAGATATTAGCAGTGGCGTTCCTTCTTCCACGAGTAAAAAGCACGAAAGGCGCGAGGACAGCGACTTTCTCTATGGTCCTCCTTCCAAGCGAATGTTTACCATGACCGAAGCTGAGATTCTACAAAAGTACTATCATATTGATTCAGCTCAAGCATACACTAGCGGCCCCAGCGTTATAACGGCTGACATAACGGCTTCAAATCAAGATTCTTTGCAATCGGAATTGGACAGGATAGCACCAAGGAGGAAGAATAGCCCAGTAATTTTAATGGCGGGTCCGACACAACGACGCATTTCTACTCGAGATTTCTTAAAAACCCTTGTGACGGAAGCTCTCCAAAGTGGTCACCCTACCAGTGAGATTCACACTGAGACAGTCCTCGGAGAGACCATTCAATTCAAAACTTTGGGGTCCCGAGATCAAGTACAGGACAGAGTCATACACCTGAGTGTCGACCCAAATGTTCCAGATACCGTTATTACTGAAGAGCAAGCCCTCTATTTCTCAGTCCAGAAAGTCATTGATAATGCCATCAAGTTCACTGAAAGTGGAAGCATTACCGTCACTATGAAACTGGGGAAGAACTCCCAGACTGTGGAAATATGGGTCGCCGACACTGGCTGTGGGATCGCAGAGGAGTCAAGGTCGTCTGTCTTTACGCCCCACTTTCAGCAGGATGCCTCGATAAGTCGATCTAAAGATGGTCTTGGTTTGAGCCTGTTCAATGCAAAGGCTCACGTACGAAAAAATCTAGGTGGTGATGTTACACTAGAGCGATCAGCTACTGAAGGTCCTTCAAGAGGCTCTGAGTTCCTGATACGTTTGCCTATGTCCACACTGGATACCGATACACTTGTTGGCACACCAACCCCTGGATCACATTCACATCGTGCAGGCGCTGATTCATTCGGGTCGTCAACCTATTTCTTGCCTGAACTAACATCCTCTATACCAGGAACACCAGACCGGCGCCAAAGTCCTTCGAGGCAAACTTCACGAAAGCGTGTCGCCTTGAACCCAAACCTCGCTAGAGACTATCCTTTGAATATATTAATTGCCGAAGACAATGCCATCAATCGGAATGTGGCAGTAGGATCACTCAACAAGCTAGGCTATTCTAAGGAAAATATCACTTTGGCATTTGATGGAGTTGAAGCTGTGCAACATTACAAAGCATCGCTAGCGAAGCCATCCCACCAGCGCTTCGACGCAATTCTTATGGACATATGGATGCCTAATATGGATGGATATGAGGCAACAACGAAGATCATGGAGCTCGCGCGAGAGAAGGACGAAACAACCAAGATCATAGCTGTCACAGCTGACATCACCGGAGATAGTGTAAATAGAGCTAAAGATGTCGGTATGAAGGGGTTTGTCGCCAAACCATATAAAGTTTTGGACATTCAAAATCTTATTCTGGAGCATTTTGGAAAAGATTAGACAGACGAGTTGACGAGGGAGTTATTTTCAGTTTTGAATATCTGAGCGAAGCATTTTAGCGATTTGAGCGGAGTTTCGGGGTGGATGGATGGAGTAAAAGCTTTTGGATTAGGAGTATTGGGCATATCACGGAGCATCATAGCGTTGATCTAGATGCGGAAAACAGAGAAATGGTGCTATGAGCAGAGGCTTGTATATATTAATCGAGTGGAGGCTGGTGTGCATCATCAGCACGAAACTAATCGAAATGCCCCTGAAACAACGACATTACTTCTCAATAGTGATTCATTCAAGTCTCCTATCTTCATTAACATATTACAAAAGAGTATTCATGAATCAGATCGAGGAGGTGAATCATGTGATGGATCTGATTCAACCTCTAGCTTTCTGTGGCTTGACAATGACGGCACGAGACCGCACGATAAAACATTCTGCCTCCCCTCCCCCTCCCTTCCCTTGTGGAAACGCAATACACTACCATATTGAATATGTAACAATCATCACCCAAGATGCGACACCTAAGCATCATCGCACCCCTAATAACATTCCTCTCACACACAACATGCAATCCCATCACCCCACAACACCCTTTGATCGCCTCCGCCGACAACGCTAACATCTCAATCCAGCTCTTCGCTGAGCTCGAAGAACTATCTCGCATAGTAGACATATCCTACTGCGTCGGCACAACCGGTATCTCCAAACCCTTCTCATGTGCCAGCCGATGCACCGAGTTCCCAGACTACGAGCTGGTTGATACCTTCAACACCGGCCCTTTGATGAGCGATAGTTGCGGATATATCGTGTTGGATCATAGTAAACGGCATTATGGGAACGGGAGGGTGATAGTTTCGTTCAGGGGAACGTATAGTATTGCCAATACAATTGTGGATTTGAGTACGATTCCCCAGGAATATGTGCCTTATCCTAATAGCCCAGGGAATGGGACCGACCAAACAAAGGAGCCTTCTATGCCGAGGGAGAGGAGACATAGGTTGCTTGGTTTGCTACCGTGGCCTTCGTGGTTGGGATCGAA
>Ga0182030_10010702_pt1 | contig 18575 bp, 18 predicted proteins | sample 812S3MmetaG_FD_121299 | JGI IMG/M metagenome (GOLD analysis project Ga0182030, IMG submission 121299) | Permafrost microbial communities from Stordalen Mire, Sweden - 812S3M metaG (Illumina Assembly) | ecosystem: Environmental > Terrestrial > Soil > Wetlands > Permafrost | place: Sweden...
CGGAATGGTGGGCAGAAAAGTGGTGCTCAGATTGGTCAGTTCCGGCCGCTTTTGGGCCGCCTGCATGAATTGCTGCAGGTTGGAATTGAGGAAGGCGATATCTCCGCCGGAGCGGTCTTCCAGGATGAAGGTGAATCCGCCGGACGAGCCCACGCCGGGGATCGCCGGGGGCGTGATGGAGAAAGCCGTGCCCTCGATCAGCCCCGACAGCTTGCGGTTCAGGACGCCCACCAGTGCCGACGCCTGCTCCTCCTTGCTCTTGCGCTCGTCCCACGGTCTGAGCTTGAGGAAGAAGAATCCGGAGTAAGTATTCTGGACGCCGCTCAGGAAGTTATACCCAACTACGCTGCTATACGTTTCGATTGCCGGAACCTGCTTGACGATTTCCTCCACCTTGCGAACGGCCGCATCGGTCCGCTGTAACGAAGCGGCATTGGGAAGCTGCACCGAAAGCAGCAGGTAGCCGAGGTCTTCTTCCGGCAGGAAGCCGGTGGGCAGTTTGGTGCCAAACCATCCCGCCAGTCCCGCGCACCCGGCCAGTACAGCCAGCGCGATGGCCGACTTTCGAATCAGCGCCCGGCAACCGGCGACATAGCCATTCCGCCCGCGCTCGAAGAGGCGGTTGAAAATCTTGAAGAAGCTCCCTAATGGCCCGCGGCGGCGCGGCTTGGCCGGCCGGAGCAGCAACGCCGAAAGCGCCGGGCTCAGAGTGAGCGCATTGAAGGCGGAGATGACCACCGAGATGGCGATGGTAATGGCGAATTGCTGGTACAGACGGCCGGTGATTCCCGGCACGAAGACCGTGGGGACGAATACCGCGGCCAGAATCACCGCGATTCCGATCACCGGCGCGGAGACCTCTTCCATGGCCTTGCGCGCCGCATCTTTGGGCGATAGTCCTTCCTCAATGTGGTGCTGGGTGGCTTCCACCACTACGATGGCGTCGTCCACCACCAGTCCGATGGCCAGCACCAGGCCGAACAGCGACAGCGTATTCACGGAGAAGCCGAACAGCGGGAACAGCATGAAGGTGCCGATCAGCGAAACCGGTACGGCCAGCAGCGGGATGAGGGTGGCGCGCCAATCCTGCAGGAACACGTACACCACCAGCGCTACCAGCAGCAGCGCTTCGAACAGCGTGATCACGATTTCCGAAATGCCCTCGGTCACCGGCAGAGTGGTGTCCAGCGAGACGGTGTAATCCACGTCCTCCGGGAAGCGCTCTTTGAGCCTGGCCAGCGCCTTCCTGACGCCCGCGGCGGCATCCAGCGCATTGGATCCGGGCAGTTGGTAGAGCGGCATGATGGCCGCGGGATGGCCGTTGACGCGGCCCGTCACGTTGTAAGTCTCGGCCCCCAGTTCGGTCCGCGCAATATCCCGCAGGCGGAGCACCGAGCCGTCGCGATTGGCGCGGATCACGATGGCGCCGAACTCTTCGGGCGTAATTAAACGGCCCTGGGCGCGCACCGAATACGTAAACTCCTGCCCTTTCGGCGCCGGCTCGCTGCCCACCTGTCCGGCCGGATTCACGGTGTTCTGCTGCCGGATGGCACTCAGGATTTCCGGTACGGTGACCTGCAGTTTGGCGAGTTGATCGGGCTTGACCCAGATCTGCATGGCGTAACGGCCGCCGTAGATCTGCACGTCGCCGATTCCCGGCGTGCGCGCCAGTTCGTCCACCATGTTGATGTAGGCGTAGTTCGCCAGGAAATTCCGGTCGCGCGTTCCCTTGGGCGAGTACAGCGCGATCATGTAAATCGGCGAGCTCATGGCCTTGCGGATGATCACACCGTAATTGTTGACGTCGGCAGGCAACTGGGTGGCCGCCAGCGACTCGCGCATCTGCGTGAGGATCAGATCGATATTGGGCTGGGTCTTGACGTCGAAGTTCACGCGCAGCGACATGCTGCCGTTATTGGCGTTGGTGGAAAACATGTACCCCATGTTGTCCACGCCGCTCATCTGCTGCTCGATGGGAGCGGCTACGGATTGCTCGATGGTCAGCGCGTCGGCGCCCAGATACGTGGCGCCGATGGTGACTTCGGGAGGGACGATCTCCGGGTATTGGGCCACCGGCAGCGTGACCATGGAGATTCCGCCGATGATCACCGTGAGGATGGCAATCACGATCGCCACGATCGGCCGTTCAATGAAGAACCTGGACATGGCGCTAGTTCGCCCCCGCCTGTCCAGGCGCGATCCTGGGGTCCACGGTCATTCCGCCGCGGACTTTCTGCAGGCCCTCGACGACGATCCGTTCGCCGCCGTGCAGTCCGTCTTCGACAATCCGCTGCGAGCCGATGGTTTCGCCCAACTTGACGGGGCGGATCTCCACTTTGTTATCGGTACCCACCACGGCCACCTGGGAGGTGCCTTGCAGTTCGGCAATGGCGCGTTGCGGCACCAGTACGGCGTTCTTGCGAGTCTCCACCACCGACCGCACGCGGCAATACTGCCCCGGCCGGAGCACATTGCCGGGGTTCGGAAACAGCGCGGCGATGCGCATGGAGCCGGTGCCCAGGTCCACCTGGCGATCGGCCATGAAGAATGAGCCTTTATGCGGATAGACCGATCCATCCGCCAGAATCAGGTCCAGGTTGCCGGCGGTAGCGCCCGGCCCGCTGCCCTGCATTTGCGCGTGGCGCGCCAGGTATTCCTGCTCGCTCACGGCGAAATACGCCTTTATGGGATCCACCGTCGAAACCGTGGTGAGTTCGCCGGTGGAAGGCCCCACCAGGGCTCCGACCTGCATCTTGGCCAGGCCGGCGATGCCGTCGATGGGTGACACGATGCTGGTAAACCCGAGCTTCACTTGGGCGTCGTCCACCGCCGCTTCGGCGGCCACGATGGCGGCCTTTGCGGCCTCAATGGTTGCCTGCGAAGCCTCCACGCCGGCCCGTGCTTCCAACTGGCTTTGGATGGCGTTATCCATCTCTTCCTGGCTGAGGGCTTTGGTCTTAACCAGGGGCGTGTAGCGTTTCACGTCCAGGTCGGCTTTGCCCAGGCGGGCCTGGCTCTGCGCCAGATTGCCGTTGGTCTGTTGCAGCATTCCCCTGGCCTGCGCCAGATTGCCGCGGGACTGGTTCAAGGCGGCCTGGAACGGCCGCGGGTCGATCTCAAACAGCAACTGGCCCTTGTGGACGACGGAGCCTTCCTGGTAGTTTTGTTGGAGCAGGTACCCGGTCACCTGCGCATGGATGTCCGCGTTGACCCGGCCGTCCAGCGTGCCGATCCATTCCCTGGCCACCGGGACATCCTGCACCGATACCTCCACGATATCCACACGCGGGGGCGGCGCCTGCGACGCGGCCTGAGGCGCCTGCCGGCAACTCGCCAGCAGCAGGACGGTGCACGCCATGGTGCTCCAAAGAAGCGGGGAAAGCGCGGGTGAATGTATCGGCTGCATATAATTAGGATAAAAATACTCTTTACACCTATAGATTAATACGGCGCGCCGGGCGATGGAGAATTTTCGCCGCGCCCGCTGGTGAACGGCAATATAATAAAGTGACTGGCGAGTCAGTTCGATGCCGGCAACGGGAAGAACCAAGCAGGAAATCGTCTCGGAATTCCGATCCGCCGGGATCCTCGATTCCGCGCGCAAGGTTTTTGCGAAGAAGGGTTTCGTCGGCGCCACCATGGACGAAATCGCCGCGGCAGCCGGCTTGGCGAAGGGCACGCTTTACCTGTATTTCGAATCCAAGCGGGACGTGTACCTGAAGACCCTGCAGCGCGGCAGCGCCGAACTGTTGGAACAAGTGCGGACCAGCATGCAGGCGGCGGACGGCACACACGCCAAGATGCGCGCTCTCATCGCCGCGCGGGCCCGGTACGCCGAGGAAAACCGCGATTTCTACACGCTCTATTCCACCCAGTTCGGCAACATCGCACATCCCGCCTTGCTGGCCAAAGAGTTCCGGAGTTTACAACTCAAGCACGCGCACACGCTCGAACAAGCGCTGCGCAAGGGAGTAGACCGCGGCGAGATCGGACCGGTGGACGTGAAAGCGCTGGCCTTCACGATTCAAGACATGGTGCGCAGCCTGATTGGCCGCCGCCTGCTGGGGTTGTCCAAGAAGAGCCTGGAAGACGACATCGAATATCTATGCAACCTGATATGGATCGGTATCGGCCGTTAACGAAGGCGGGAGTCTTTGTCGAAGAGGAGCGAATCTCATGTTCCGAGTACTGACGGTTGCCCGGGAGTATGGCAGCGGCGGGGGGCGTATTGCCCGCGCGGTTGCCGAGAAGTTGGGCTGGAATCTGTTGGACAAGGCGCTGGTCGACGCCATCGCGAAGGCCGCGCAGGTGGATCCCGATCTGGCGCGGGATTACGACGAACGGGTTGACTCGTGGATGCACCGGGTCAGCCGGAGAGGCCTCTGGCGCGGGGCCTTCGAGGGGGTCGCCACCGTGACCGACACAGCGTTCTTCGACGCGGAAACCATGGCCGCGCTGGCCAGGAACCTGATCGTAGAGGCGCACTCCAGGGGTAACTGCGTGATTGTCGGCCGGGGAGCGCAATGCATCCTGCAGGACCGCAAAGACGTGCTTCACGTCTTTGTTCATGCCCCATGGTCCGAGCGGGTCGCGCGGGTGCGGACACGAGTGCCCTCGGCGGAAAATGTGGAACAGTCGATTCACGCGACCGACCGGCAGCGCGCCGATTTCATCCGGCTCTTCTTCGGGTGCAACTGGAACAATCCGCATCTCTACCACATGCTGATCAGTTCCGAACTCGGCGAAGAGACGGTGGCGGAAATCATCATTGAGGCGATTCAACGCGGCGGGGAAGCGAAGGCCTGAGCTGAAATTGCCGGACCGGATTACGACGATAGCCGCGGCTCTCGCCCGATTCATCGATGGATTCTTCTTCCGGCCAGAAATCTCCGCCCAGGTTTCGCGCATCGCGGGGGAACGTCAGTCCCTGCGCAACAACCGACTCTTCCACCGTCGGGTGCCCTGTCGATTGTATTGGCTAAGGATGCTGTCCATCGGCTTTCCCACGCCTTTTCAGGATAGCGTCCTGGTTATCCGCGCTGAGATTTCGAGTCCAATGATGGGGCAGGGCTGTCGAGAGGGCAATCAAGCCTGATAGAACCATAGGTGAATTTGGCTCCCCTTCGTGGACGCGTTTCGAACTTTGGTGGCGTGCCCGCCGGCAGCGATCCAGGCGGTTTTTCGATGGGTTCAAGCACTTGCGAATGGGTGATCTCCGCGGCTGATTCCAAAGAAGCCCCCGTCCTGCACTACTGCCAGGTTCGCCGTCTCAACCCGCCCACAAAGTCGAAATGGGAGTCGCGGCTCATGACAGGCATCGAATGCTGCCGGCTCAGCGCCGCGATCCAAACGTCGTTCGACGGAATCGGCTTACCAGCAGCCTTCAGTTCCAGCCGGATAGCCGCGTAATGCCGCGCAGTCTCAATGGCAATATCGAGGACGGTGCATCGGTCCAGCATTCGTTGCAGCGACCTTTCGTACGCATCGCGGTGACGAGACTGCGCGATACCAAAAGCGAACTCGCCGGCTACAAGGACAGGGATCGCAAGCTCACGCGCCTGGGACACGATCTCAACTGCTCCCGGCGCTTTGTCGAGATATGCCGAAAGAGCATTCGTGTCCAGAATCAAGTCAAGTCCTCGGGTTCGATTTGTTCGAATTCCTCGTCGATGATCCGCTGTATCCGCTTCGTCTCCTTGTGGAGATGGGCCAACTCCCCCGCACATTCCAGCCAGGGCTTGCCCGGACGTTGACCCAGGGAGAGCTTTTCTTCGACAGCCCGTGTAACATACTCGCGCAACGGAATTCCCAACGCACTGGCGGTAGCCTTGGCCTTACGGAAGGTTGGGTCCGGGATCTCCAGGGTGGTCTTCATGACGCCAGTATCCCATATTTATGGGAGCAGGTGCGCGGCCGAGTTCATCCGGGCGCACAGGAGCCCAAAGCGATGACAATTTGGCTCCCCATGTAGGACAGGTTTCGAACTTTCGTGGCCCAACTGGCGTCGTGTTCGAACTTGTGACCCCGGCGCTTTTCAGAAGGATAGGCTTGGTGCGTCGAGCATCGCCCACGACGGGCACCCAGCTTGGACACGTCTCGAACCCACCGCTCTCGCCCTGCGGGCGCTCCCCCCAAAAAAGGCGGACGAGTGCTTTGAGTTACTCGCCGCAAATGGTGCCGCCATCCGTCGGCTTGCCCGTCGTTACGAGGCCGATCCTGACCGGCAACGAGATTTGCTTAAAGAGATGCATATTGAGTTATTGGGTCGTTTGTGAGCCTCAGAGCGTTTGACAGCCGTTGCAGTTTGCGGACATGGGCCTATCGCATTGCGCACAATGCGGGTGCTTCCCACGCAGTGCGGGGTCTCATCTCCTGCCTCGGCGGTGGATCGCCGATAGCATATGCTCATCCCAGGATGAGCCTCTGGACTCCTGATGTCTATCCCGTAAGATTTGCTGATAGACGAATTGGGTTGAGCCATGTTTTCGCCGGCTGCGCCGAGCCCAAGCCCGAGCGTCTGTGGAGATGGGTGCCCCCGGATTCCCGTCGATCCTGATTCCGGGTCGGCTCGCGAGGAAAATCTCGAATTATTCCTGAGCCACTCCTGTGGCAAAAAGAGATTAGGACATTTTTCATTAGTAGCCATACAAATCAATCACTTGCCAGTGTAATCTGGAATCTTTCCTGAGCCTCATAGCCCCATAATGGCGTGGGAATGGATCAGGAAATCTGGGAAAGTGCTGACGGCTAGCGAGTGGCTGACGGCAGCAACAATCAGGATGGAGCGAACGGCTGCCTCTGGGTTCAACCGGCACTGAGCTCAGCCTAATTCCATGAGATCAGGAGTCCAGAGCCTGGACGGTGCTTGCGCGTCCGGTTGGTCACTGCTACACTCGTAGGAAAAGATGCCGCTTTCCGGAGTTCAGGACCCGATGTGAGCTAGTCTGAAACGGCGAAAGAGGTGGGTTGTGACCGCTTCCCGAGGAACGACGATCCCGCAGAACGAGGTCGGTGAAGGGACAAGAGGGGCTCAAGAACCCCGGGCGGGCACCACTGGAATCAAGGATGCGAACTTCATTAAAGAACTTAACCGCCTAAGGGAGCTGCGTTCCTTCCTTCTGCAGGAGGGCGTCCCTGTAAGCCCGGGGGACTCCGCAGCGCTGTCTCTAGGAGACCTGAATTTGCTGCAATGTGACGACAGCGGCAGAGTGCCGACCAAGGAAGAGTGGTCAGAACTTGAAAACCGCTCGCAAGCGCTGTTTCGTCTTCTGAGCGATCCGCTGAGACGTCGGTTCCTTCTCGGAGAAATTCCGACGTGGTTTTCGACCTTATCGATAAGCCTAGTCTTCGCAGCACTAGTCGCACTCGGTGTAGCGATGCTCGCGTTGTACGTACCGCTTCCAAGAAACATGAACACAGGGTCACTCGTGTTCATCTTCTATCTGATTTGGCTTGTGTCACTCGGCGCAATTGGATCCGTTGCGTTTATTGGAATGAATGCCCTCTCAGTACAGCAAGATGTAACGTTTGATCTTAGTAATCGAATTTTCATTCTGCTCAGGATTGCCCTTGGGGCGCTCTTTGGGCTTGTTCTCGCGTTGCCCTTTGCTTTTCGAGCATTCTACGGGTTCCTTCACGGAATTCAAATGTTTAATCCCGAAAATCCGGGACAGACCCCCGACTGGCAAACTGTGTCTGCCCAGGCTATGCTCCTCCTGCTTCCTTTCATCGTTGGATTCAGTACATCTCTCGTCGTCGTTATTATGAATAGACTAGTGGACGGTGTCCAGGCATTTTTCGGAAGAAACGGGAGCCGTGATGGTCAGGCATCGCCCACACCGGCCCCCCCACCTTCAGCTTCAACGAGGGCACAAAAGCCGCTCGTCGCAGCAGTTCACGTCCCGGAAGATCAACTGACGGATTGATCCTAACGTGTGAGTTAGGTGAAATCCCAAACGGTTTAGCAATCTTGGATGCTCACCTGCTCAATAGAACCAATATGAAAGAATGAATGGCTCAGGGGCTTGCCGCCGCCACCTGGAACGCGTAGGAGACTTGCACTCCGATACGCGCCCGCGATTGCAGGTCCACTCCCGGCGCGATCTTGCCGGCGATCCGCGCCATTCCGAAATCGATGTTGAACTTGCGCTTCCCGTTCTTGCAGCCTGATAGGATCATGTCAGAATATGGCACACTTGAAATCCTCGTTGCCTTCTGCGCTTACCCGCCGCGTGTTTCTGTATTCCACCGCATCGACCCTGCTGGCGGCCCCCGCCGAGCCGGGTCATGAGTTGCAGAACGAAGCGATGCGCCTGGAACTGCACGCCGGACCGGAAGGAGTGTACCTTGCGAGCCTCGCATTGAACCGGGAACCCGGCTGGCCGGGCCAGGGCTTCAGCGGCAACCTGCTGCCCGGCAAGGCGGATACCGCTCTGCTCCGAAGCGGCACGGCCATCCTGGTGGAAGGGGCGGGCTGGCATGGCAGCCGCATGCCGGATCCATCCAAGGTCACTGCCGGACCCGGCTGGCTGCGCGTGGAAGGCATCGAACTCGGGCCCGCCGGGCGTCCCATAGCGCGGGAAGAGTGGTCGTTAGAGCTGGGGGCAGGCGGCTTACGCTGGCGGATTACGCGCACGTTCCTCGAAGCCTGCCGGCTGACGGCCGACCGCTTTCCGGCACTGGTGCTTTCCACGCGGGCCGAGCACGGCGGGTATTCGGAAATCCCGGGCTTCCTGGATACCGAAATGCGCTTGGATGGAATCAAATGTTTCCCCGTCGACGTGAGCGCGCAATGGTATGAGGTGGTCTCGCCCCGCCGCGAACAGAGCATTCATTTTGCGCCCTCGAATCTGCACGCGAAGGTGCGGCTTGCGTCCGGTTTCTTCAGCTATGCCAAGGCCGTGGCCGATGGGACCGCTTCCGCCGTCACGCTGGGCGCGGAGAGCGTGGACCGCACCGAGCCGTGGAAGGCGTATGACCGCGGCGCGGTGGAGAAACAGGAATGGTCCTTCGCGCCCGACCCCGCCGGCGGCAGTCCGCTGGACGTGCAACTGCCGGATCGGTTCCTCAACGCGCAGCTCCTCAGTTTCGCCGGCGTCTACAATCAGTGGATGGGCTGGATCTTCGGGAACAATCCGGCCAGCACGCCCTGCCTTCACGAGATGGGCTGGTTTCCCATGATCCACGGCATCCAACGGGCCAACCCCGAGTTGCAGCAGGCCGCCGAACGCGAACTGGCTTTCTTCGCCCGGACGGGTGTGGATGAGAACGGCTATGTGATGCCGCGCTGGTGGATCCAGGGCTATTACAAAGTGCCGTGGGGCAACCTGCACGACCAGATTCCGCACTTCATCCTGGCCGTGTACTATCACGCAATCCATACCGGCAACCGGGAGTTCGTTGGCTCGCTCATGCCGGTGGTGCGGCGCGTGGCGCGTTACATGAATTCACTGGACACGGATGGAGACGGCGTGGTTGAGGTGCCGGAGACGTCCGGCCTTCCGAATGGGAAGCGCGAATGCTCCAACTGGTACGACATCATCAAGTTCGGTCATAAGGACGCTTACATCAATATCCAATGCGTGGAAGCGTTGCAGGCTGTCGCGGAGTTGGGGGCATGGCTCGGCGACGCGCAACTGGCAGAGGAATACAAGGGCCGCCACGCGCGGGCGGCCGAGGCGCACAATCGCGTCTTCTGGAACGAAGCGGAGTCCTTGTATAGCGATTGGATCGACGTCGATGGCGGCCGGCGGCATTACTTCTACACCGACCACAACCTGATGGCGGTGATTCAAGGCGTGGCGGGGCCGGACCGCTCGCGGCGCATCCTCCGCAACCTTGACGAGCATTATGCGGGCCTATGCCGGGACTACAAAGTGTCGCGGGACGCCATCTACGCAACGCCCTGCAATATGCGGCCGGTATCGCAACTCGGCGACATGGTGGACTTCGGCAAGCGCAGCAATCAGACGACGTTTCCGAACTACGAAAACGGATGCTCGTTCTTCCACTCCACCGGGCTGGAAATCGCGGCGCGCGCCGCGGCGGGCGACAGCGAAGGCGCCTACCAGGTCTTCGAGCGGAGCATGCGCTTCGGCTACGCGCGCAATCGCCTGTGGGGCGCGGCCCTGAAGTGGGACAGCGGCGCGCTGGTCAGCGAGCCGCTGTGCAACTCACTACTGATCGCGTGGGGCTTTCTGCGCGGCTGTTTTGGTGCGTGGCCCGGGCTGGACGGCGTGCGATTCGCTGGCCGGGCGCGCGCCCGAATGGAAGGCGCCACCTACAGATTCTGCCATCTGGGCAGGGATATTGCGCTCGAAGTGCGTAACGGCGTTACTCGTGAGACGCAATGAGCTTTCGTGAGTTCGGCCACCTGGGGCATGGGCGGTGGGTGTTATTTCCTCTTAGGAAGCGCGCAGGACTAACTAACTTCGCAACAAGCGTGGTGGCGCAGACACTCTTATCTGCGGCGCCTAGACTGCGTCTCGAACTGGATATCGGCTCGGCTTACAATATAGTTGTGAAACGAAGAGCTGCAACCACGACTCCGAGGAACGGCGCCAGCCATGGCGCTACGGTGTCGCCGCTTGGGCGCGACCTCAGCAGGATCGCGGAGAGAATTGCTTCGAGCGGCATAAAACCACTGAGCCGAAAAGAGGTCGCCCGAGAGGTCTCCGAACGCCGGGGCGGTCGCTGATTGGCACGAACGCGGACGTTCCTTGACAGTGGTGTTCTTATCACAGCGGCTCGGTCGAGGGGTCTGACCAACAGATCGCTTTGTCAATTCTCCGAGACTCGAATCGTGTTTTCCTGACGACGCCGTTCCTGGCGCTAGTCTAGAGGTCGTTCCGAAAGCAGCCTTCAACCGGCAAGAACTGGAGCTGTCATTTTACGAGCGATATATGGCCTCAGCCACCGCGTATCGCGGGCTGAACCAAATTGAAAAGCTTGCCCGCACGGAGGCGGCGCGATGTGGGCTGGCGGCTATGGACGCCTTGCATGTCGCGGCGGCATTCCTCCTGAAAGCGGACGAGCTCGTCACGACTGAGAAGCCAGGTAAGCCGATGTATCGGACCGCGCTGGCCAAGGTCCGCTGGTTGTATGGCTAGCCTCCGCCTTGGGAGAAGCCCTCGGAGGGACAAACTCGACGGTTTGGCTTCCCAGTCTGAACAGGTTTCGAACTTTTTGCTTCTGGACCAATGGCGTACGCGCAGGACTGGCACGCCCATCCAGACTGGGTACCCAGCGTGGACGCGTCTCGAACTCGTCGGAGCGGGCACTTTGGGTCTATCAAAGGGCCAGTTTCGGGAAGACGCACCGCAACAGCGCGCAGACTGTAACCTTCCCTGCTCTGCCCCAAAGGCAGGTATTCGGATTAGAGTGTAAACATGGACTCGGAGCTAGCCGGATTCGTTGAACACGCCGCCAGCATTGCCGCGTCCGGTAGATGGGATGCGGTCAACGAGACCGTAAAGCAGTGGGCCGCACGCCCGAAAAGAAAAGACGAGATGTGGTACGGCGAGCTCTTCGCAGACCTCTGTTTTCGCGTGTTCCACGAATACTCCGCACTCAAAGAAGCGTATGTAGCCCTTCCTCCGAAAGAGGACTTAGCACTTCTGTCATGGCGGGCAAGGAACCTTCTCGAATTGTCGGTGTGGGCGACATTTTGTGCGACGGATCGAAACAAAGCGCGCCAGTTTTTCGAGGATCTGGGGAGGGATGCCAACAACCTTTTGAAAGCTCTTCAGGCGTGGGGCCAAGCTACCAAGCAGTCTCCGGACTGGTTTCAACGGGGGATGGACGCACGGGACGGGTTAGAGAACGCCGCCCTTGTAAGGGGCGTTGCATCGATCGATGGGAAGTTTACAGGAGTTGCCGATGCTGCTGGCGCGATCGGCATCGGGCACCATTTCACCCTGATGAACAAACTTCTATCAAAGTTCGCCCATCCTACCGCAATGCTGATCTTAGGGAACGCGGATACGCGAAGGATGCTGAAAGATTCGGCGTTTGCGAACGGCTGCCTGTTTTTTGTGGGCGCCTTCATTGCCCTCGAAAACATCTCCAAGAACGGATTGTAGCCTCCGGTTCACGCGCCTGATCACGCTCGAGCGAAAGGCAAGTTCGAGCGCGCAACCGGGTCGCCAGTAATCGCAAGATCCGAAACATCGATCTTGAGTGGCTCCCTTCGGCACTCGCGAGAAATGACCCTACTTTGCTCGCCAAAAGTAACCCACCACCACAGGGGCGGTGGCGCTTTTGCCGCCGGGCAATAGGACGGCCCGGCCACCTGGGGCGCCGGTGAAGACAAACTGGTTCGGGAAGAATGAACGGGTTACGAAGAAAAAGAAGCACGGCGGCGGGGATTGCTCGTTCTTGCCCGCGGGCAAACGTGAGCAAATCCTGTTCTTCGTGTGGGTCACCTTAACTGAGCACAAGTGGGTCATTCTTGCCGAGCGCCGAGGGTGGCTCCCCAGTCTGGACAGGTTTCGAACCTTTGAAACCTAAAACGCGGTCCGCTTGGCTTCGTATTCGGGATCGCGTCCAAGCAAAGTCGCCGCTTCTTGAACATCAACGTTGAAGCAGCGGGTGTGTGCGGCCGGAACCAGTGTAGTGCGGACTCGGTCAACAGTTCATCGGAACGGGCATTCCATCTTTCGACCGGCCGGTCAGGACCCCGTTATGGAAAGTGAGGCTCGCTACGACACGTTGTCCCTTATAGAGATCAAAGTTCAGATGACCCCCTGGCCTGTAACCAATCGTCTCAAGAATCCAGATTTCATCCACGTCGTTTAGCAAAGGGAACGCGGCCTTTTGCCGCTCCAGTTCGTCGAGAATTTGCTCGGGAAAGAAGGTGAACTGGTCACGCTCAAGAAAGAGCAGCCGCTTCGTTGGTTTTGGGTTGGCGGTTGGGTTGGCATGATGAGTTGCCTGGGCGTCGATAAGCTTCGGAAGTTTGTTCGTCAGCGCCTTCGCGATTACCTTGTCCAGATCATTTATGACCTGCTGTCTCCGTATCGAAAGCATCCCCGGAGACTTCTGCCGAAATGGCGGCGTGAACTCGACCGTTAGAGTGATGACGGAATCCGCCTTGCCAGCGCTACCAGGCACGGGGCAGGCATACTCATGCTGCCCCTGTCGAAGGCGGAGCCGGTTGGCCGCAATCCAAGCATGGACGGCTTCAACAATTACCTTGCGCGCAGCCGGTCTCTGACCGTCAAGCGTCCCAACCGGCACGTACACTACTATTCCATGATCGGGAACAAGGAGCGTGGCATCGTTCTCAATTCCCAAAAACACCTGTTTGAAGGCTGCGAAATCCCGCTTGTCGCCCATGAACGGCTCGATGAGGGTGTGCTCGATCGCCAAGGTCGTCCGGTCTGATTTTCTGGTGGCAAGCGCTTCGACCGTGCCGTCGATCAACTGGTCCAGCAGAATAATCTCCGCGTCAGCCCACGAGTCATCCTCATACGCGGACAGAAATAGCTTGACGAAGACTTCGTCGTCTTTGCCGGGTTTTGCGGGCATGTTCGGTGGCCTCAGAATCATGTTCCCACGAAAACACCCCCGAGCGAAATGATCGTGGCCAATCCCGTGAACCTGCCAAACGGCCCTTGCTCCAGATTCCCGTCGAACCGGCAAATCGAAAAAACAGAAGAGCAAAACCGTGAAGCTCTAAAACCGTAGTGGCTCCCCAGGTAGGACTCGAACCTACGACCCTCCAGATAATCCTCGCCTTACTGAATCAGCCGCAGTCCGTTCGCGCCCGGAATAGTCCGCACCCAGGAGTTCATCTCTTCTTCGTTCTGGAGTAAGTCGCGCAGGGTCGCCTTACTCAGCACCTGGTCCACAGCCACCTGTACCGCGCGCCATAGCGACCGCACGGAGCAATCCACCGACCGCGTACAAATCGCCGCCTGTCCGGAATGGCTGTCGCAGAAATCGCTCTCGAAGAGGCGTCCGCCGAGCGCGTCGATCACGTCGCCGATCACGATCGCTTCCGCCGGCCGCGCCAGCGTGTAGCCGCCTTCTTTTCCGCGCGCCGCCTTCACGAATCCGCCCTTGCGCAGCACCCGCAGGATCTTGGCGGCATAGGCCGGCGAAACGCCTTCCGCCGTACTGATTTCGGGAATCGTGAGACCTTGCCCCAAGGCATAGCCCAATCGGACCAGGCAACGTATGCCGTATTCTTCGTTGGCGGTCAGCTTCATCTTCTTTGCAGCCTCGCGATTGGAATAATGTCTTCGATTCCCAGCGCCAGTTTGGCGGCTTCCGACATGCGGGCCTTGGTCCACGGCGGGTCGAAGACCAGTTCCAGCTTCACGCCGGTCACGCCGGGCACCGCGCGCACCGCCCGCTCCACATCGCCCGGCAGCGTCCCGGCAACAGGACAATTGGGCGCCGTGAGGGTCATGCGCAAAGAGACCTGCCCTTCGGGATCCACGGAACAATCGTAGATCAGCCCGAGCTCGTAGATATTGACGGGCATCTCCGGGTCGTAAACCTTGCGCAACGCTGCCGTCACCTGGTCTTTCAGAGTCATTCGGTTTCGGTGGATACCGGCTCCGCGGCGCCATTGAGCGCCGATTTCAGAGTGTGCCAAGCCAGCGTAGCGCACTTCACGCGCGCGGGATAATCGCGCACACCGCAGAAGACCACCAGCTTGCCGAGGTCTTTCGTAACGGGCGTGTCGGTGGTCAGCAGGTCGTGGAACTTATCGAGTAGCTTGAGAGCTTCGTCGCGCGTCTTGCCCTTCAGGCTTTCCGTCATCAGCGATGCGGAGGCGGTGGAAATGGCGCAGCCCGAGCCCTGAAAGCTGGCGTCCTTGACTATGTCGCCTTCCATCTTGACGTAGAGCTTCAGTTTGTCGCCGCAGAGAGGGTTGTAGCCCTCGGCGTTGCGGTTGGCATCGGCCATCGCATGACAATTGCGGGGATGCTTACTGTGGTCCAGGATAAGATCCTGGTAAAGATCGTCAACCATCAGGAGAAAATCTCCTTCACTTTTCCGAGACCGGCAGCCAACGCGTCGATCTCCGCCATGGTGTTATAGAACGCCAGCGACGCTCGTGTAGTGGCCGGCACGTGGAACCAATCCATCACCGGCTGGGCACAATGGTGGCCGGTGCGTACGGCGATTCCCTGCCGGTCCAGCACCGTCCCGATATCGTGCGGGTGAATCCCTTCCATTACGAAGGACAGCACCGCGGCCTTCTCTCGCGCCGTGCCGATGATTCGCAGACCGGGGATTCGCGAGAGCGCTTCCGTGCCATAGAGCAGCAGTTCATGCTCGTAAGCGGCAATCTTGTCGAGCCCGATCTTATTGACATAGTCGAACGCCGCACCCAGCCCGATACCGCCGGCGATGTTAGGCGTACCGGCCTCGAATTTGTAAGGCAGGTCGGCGTAAGTGGTCTTCTCGAACGTGACTACCTTGATCATGTCGCCGCCGCCCTGGTAGGGTGGCATGGCGTTCAACAGCGCGGCCTTGCCGTAGAGGATTCCGATGCCCGTGGGGCCGACCACTTTATGGCCGGAGAGCGTGTAGAAATCGGCATCGAGCGCCTGCACGTCCACCGGGATGTGCGGTGTGGATTGCGCGCCATCGATCAGCACGACGGCGCCGGCCTGGTGGGCCATTTCGATAATCTGCTTCACCGGGTTGATGGTGCCGAGCGCGTTCGACACGTGCGCGACCGCCACCATGCGGGTGCGCGGATTGAGCAGCTTTTCGTACTCTTCCAGGATCAGCTCGCCGCGGTCGTTCATGGGGATGACCCGCAGCTTCGCGCCCTTTTCCTCGCACAGCATCTGCCAGGGGACGATGTTGGAGTGGTGCTCCATGGCCGAGATGATAATCTCGTCGCCCTCTTTGACGTTCTTGCGGCCCCAGGAACTGGCTACCAGGTTGATGCCTTCGGTGGTGCCGCGCACGAAGATCAGCTCGTTGGTGGTCTTGGAATTGAGAAAGTGCCTGGCCTTGACGCGGGTTTCTTCGTACGCCGCGGTGGAGCGCTGGCTGAGTTCGTGCACGCCGCGATGAATGTTGGCGCAATCCACTTCATGGAATTGCCGGATGGCATCGACGACGGCGGTGGGCTTTTGCGCCGTAGCCGCGCTGTCCAGGTACACCAGGGGTTTGCCGTGGATGGTCTGTTTGAGGACCGGGAAATCCTCGCGGATCTTCTCCACGTCGAAACCGGCCGCGATAACGCTAGTGAGCGTGCTCATGGAATTTCTCGAAGAGGAATTTTTCCAGTTGCTCGCGCAGGTCCGCCACCTGAATCCGGTCGATGATGTCCTGTGCGAACGCATAAGTCAGCAGGCTGCGGGCCTGCTGTTTGCCGATGCCGCGCGATTGCATGTAGAACAGGGATTCGGCATCCAGTTGGCCGATGGTGGCGCCGTGGGTACAGCGCACGTCGTCGGCCAGAATTTGCAGTTCCGGTTTGGTATCGATCACCGCATCGTCCGACAGCACCAGGTTCTTATTGGTCTGCTTGGAATCGGTCTTCTGCGCGTCTTTGCGCACGATGATGCGTCCATTGAAAACGGCGCTCGACTTATCGTCGAGGATACCCTTGTACAGCTCGTGGCTGGTTCCGTGCGGCTTGGCGTGGTCGATGGAGGTGTGATTGTCGACGTGCTGTGTGCCGTTCACGATGTAGAGGCCGTTCACCGTGGCGTCGGTGCCTTCCGAGAGCACCACGTTGACATCGTTGCGCACCAGCGCGCCGCCCAGCGAAATGAAGTTCGTGGAGAAATTCGCGCTACGGCCCAGTTGCACGGCCAGTGTGGCCACGTGGAACGCCGCGGTGTCTTCGCGCTGCACCTTATAATGGTTCACCACGGCGCGGTCGCCGGCCACGATCTCGGTTACCGCGTTGGTGAAATACCGGCCCGTTCCGGAATAGTTTTCCACGATGGTGCAATGGGCATCGGCGCCCAGCACGATCAGCGCGCGCGGAGCGGTATGCGCCCCATCGGCCGAAGAGTAGTCGATGCGGATCGGCTTTTCGACCATGGCGCCGCGCGGCACCTGAATGAGCACCACTTCCTCTAGAAAGGCGGTGTTCAGCGCTACGAAGGGGTTCTCGCGGAACGAAGCCAATTTGCCGAGATACGTTTCGGCGACATCCGGTTCCGGCCCGGCAGGTGCATCGGTGACCAGCGGGACAGCGGTAGCATGCACGAACCTGGCGCGCGCGATGGGCGCCACGTTGGTGAAGCGCCATTCCTCATCGTGCGTGGTGGGGAAGCCCGTTTCGGCGAAGCGTTGGAAGGCGTATTCACGCAACTGCTGCATCCACGGAGCGACCGCGGCCTGCCTGGTGAAGTCCTCCAGCCACTGACCGGTTTCGAGGGCTACTGCACGCATGCCACTTCCTCGTCTTCGGCGATCCCCAATGCGGCGTAACCTTCGCGCTCCAGTTGCAGGGCCAGTTCCTTGCCGCCCGACTTCACGATCCTGCCGCCCGACAGCACGTGCACGAAATCCGGCACGATGTAGTCCAGCAGGCGCTGATAGTGGGTGACCACGATCATGGACCGCTCCGGCGACCGCAGCGTGTTCACGCCGTGGGCCACCAGCTTCAGCGCGTCGATATCGAGGCCGGAATCGGTCTCGTCGAGCACCGCCAGTTTCGGTTCCAACACGGCCATCTGGAAGATTTCATTGCGCTTTTTCTCGCCGCCCGAAAACCCGCTATTCACTGGCCGATTGAGCAGCGTCTGGTCCATGTTCATGAGCGTCATCTTGTCGCGGACCATGGTGAGAAAATCGAACGCGTCCAGTTCCTCCAGCCCCTGGCTCTTGCGGATGGTGTTCAGCGCCGCCTTCAGAAAGTACATGTTGCTGACACCCGGAATTTCCACGGGGTATTGAAACGCCAGGAAAATTCCGGCGCGCGCGCGATCTTCAGGCGACAGTTCCAGCAGATCCTTGCCGTCGTAAGTCACCTGCCCGCGTGTAACGGTGTACAGTTCGCGGCCGGCCAGCACTTGCGCCAGAGTGCTCTTGCCCGACCCGTTGGGGCCCATGATGGCATGTACCTCACCGGCATTCACCGTAAGGTCGATCCCCTTCAGAATTTCCCGTTCGCCTACCGTGGCGTGCAGATCTTTGATTTCCAGTAACGGCATTCACTTATCCAATGTCACTTATCCAACGCTTCCTTCCAAACTCACGCCCAATAACTTTTGCGCCTCTACGGCGAACTCCATGGGCAGTTCCTTGAAAACTTCCTTGCAGAAGCCGTGCACGATCATGGAGACCGCATCTTCGGTGGAAATGCCGCGCTGCCGGCAGTAGAAAATCTGGTCTTCGCCGATCTTCGACGTCGACGCTTCGTGCTCCACCTGCGACGAAGTGTTCTTCACTTCCAGGTACGGGAAGGTATGTGCGCCGCACTGGTCGCCCAGCAGCATGGAATCGCACTGCGAATAGTTGCGCGCGCCCGTGGCCGATTTCAGGATCTTCACGCCGCCGCGGTAGGTGTTCTGCCCGTGGCCCGCCGAGATGCCCTTCGACACGATGGTGGAAGTGGTGTTCTTCCCGATGTGGATCATCTTCGTGCC
>Ga0182030_10010704_pt1 | contig 18573 bp, 19 predicted proteins | sample 812S3MmetaG_FD_121299 | JGI IMG/M metagenome (GOLD analysis project Ga0182030, IMG submission 121299) | Permafrost microbial communities from Stordalen Mire, Sweden - 812S3M metaG (Illumina Assembly) | ecosystem: Environmental > Terrestrial > Soil > Wetlands > Permafrost | place: Sweden...
GGGGTACTTCAGACCGGCGAGCGAAGGCGGCTGAACGTCACGGTGGAGATGCTGCCTGTCAGAACGGCCGCGGCGTCGAAATCACAGGCAGCGGGCAAGCCGACGAGCACCACGTCGAGTCCCGCCGCCACTGGCATGCCCGGTGCGCCCGGTGCGCCCAGTGCGCCAAAGCCCGCGACGATCGCGCCCGCAGCCGCAGCCGCGGCCGCGGCCGCCAAATCGACCGGGCCGCAGCAACCCGCCAACCTGATCCACTCGAGCGCCTCCACAGCATCGATGCAGCGGCTGGGGATTATCCGCAAGCCACGCTGAGCGCCGGTTCGGCGTTTGGCTGCGGCACACGACGCACATTGGCGCCGCGTATCGCTGCGCCTTACCTTCCGGGCTTGCGGAACTTGAGCAGGAACTTGTCGCTTCGCCCTTTGAGTTCGAATACTTTGGCGTCGTGCGTATCTTCGGGATTGTGAAGCAGATCGCTGCCCGCCACGAACACAAAGCCAGCACTCGTCACTTCCTGCTTCACGAGTTCCGGGTCGATCCGGTGCAGCGTCTCGGTATCGCGCGCACCGGACCCAGCCGCTGCCGCGTGGTCCTCCACGATGAAAACCCCGCCCGGCTTGAGTGCATCGTAGACAGCGCGATCGAGCAATTTCACATCGGGCTTGCCGAAATACGCGTTGTGGAGGTCGTGATAATTCTCCGACGTCCAGACCACATCCAGTCCGGACGGCAGCTTCAGTGCCGAGGCGTCCTGACTGTCCGCCGTGACATTGGAACAGGCACTGGCGGGCGGCGGCGCGGCGGCGGCGGCATCGGGCGGGGGCGGATCGCGCTTCACCGCCGGGATCATGCTGATCGTGTACAAATGCCCGGTGGGCCCGACGATCTGACAGAAAAGCCGCGAAAAGTAGCCGCCGCCGGGCATCAGCTCGCCCACCTTCTGGCCGGGCTTGATGCCCGCAAAGGCGATGACCAGATCAGGCTTGCGATTCACATCGCGATCGCGGTCCTTCTCCGGGCGGCTGCTGCTGGCGACGGCGCCGGTGATGTAGGCCGGCACCGAGGCGGCAGCGGCGATCAGAGCGGCTGCCGAACAAACGGCAAGCGCGACACGCAAATGCATCCTTCGACTCATGTGGCAAGGATACTCCAACCGTCAGGTCGAAGGCATGCGGCCACCGAGCGCGAGCTGCAGCTCGATGATGTCCTCTAAACGTTGCGCCTGCGCGCGCACCAGGCCGAGACGGGCCTGTTGGCTCTGCCGCTGCGCCTCGAGGATCTGCAGTACGCCCGTGTTGCCCGCCGTATAGCTTTCGCGCGTGAGATCCAGGTTCTCGCTCGAGATTGCGACGGCCGATTGTTCGCTGTCGATGAGCTCCGCGTCGTGATCCAGTGCTTCGAGTGCATCAGCCACCTGGCCGAAGGAACGCAGCACGATCTGCTCATAGTTGTCGAGCGAGGCATGCATGGCCTCCCGCGCCGCCCGCTCCTTCGCCCGAAGCGCGCCGTGATTGAACAACGGCTGTGTGAAGCTACCGGTGAGACCGGCGGCCGAGCTGTTCGAATCGAACAATGAATGCAGTACGGTCGATTGCATGCTGGCGCTGGCCGTAAGGCTCAGCTGCGGATAGAGATTGGCCGTCGCGATGCCCACCGCGGCGGTGGCCGCGTGCAGCTGCGCCTCGGCGGCCAGGATATCGGGTCGCCGATGTGCGAGCTCGGATGGCAGCGTCTGCGGCAACTGCGACGGCAGCGCAAATTCCTCGAGCCTGAATTCCGGTGCGCTCCACTCCGCCGGCGCGCGGCCCACCAGCAGCGCCAGCTCGTGCTGCGCACTGCTGAGCGCGCGATGCAATGGCGGCAGCTGCGTCTGATCATTGGCAAGCTGGCTGCGCGCGTTGAGCACATCGACACGGTTGGCGCTGCCCGCATCGAAGGCGTCCTGCACCAGCTTCAGATCTTTTTGATCGTCCTGCAGCAGCGCCTCGAGGCTCTCGATTTGCGCGCGCGCCGATGCGGCCGCCAGCGCCTGCAGCGCGACATTGCCGCTGACGGAAAGCGCCGCGGCCTCGACCTCGCGCTGCTGATACAGGGCCAGCGCATATTGCTGTTCCACCGTCCGGCGCACGCCACCGGCCAGGTCGAATGCGTAACTCACGCCGAACCCGACGGAATAGAAGCTGAATGGCGGCAGTTTATCGGGACCCAGGAATGCTGCGCCGTACTTCTGGCGGCCAGCGCTCGCCTCAAAATCAAGGCTGGGGTAGCGCGCACCCTCGCTGGCGGCGGCAAGCTCCTGCATCTGTCCGAGCGTGGCGCGTGCCGCCGCCAGCTCGCGATTGCGGTCCAGCGCCAGGCGGATCGTGGCATCGAGTTGCGCGGAATGCAGGGGCAGCCACCAGGCCGGCGCATCATTCTCGGAGGCCGCTGGCGAATCGCCCTGAAGATGCGTCAATGGCGCCGAGGTGAAACTGGTCGGATTGGCCCCCGTGGGCTCGGCGAATTTCGGTCCGGCCACGCAACCGCAGGTCAGCGCAACGATGACGGCCGCTGTCAGGCCAAAGCGCGATGCCCTATTCAATGGCGACATTCGGGGCTCCTGCAGGGGCAGCACGCGGTTTGCGCACGAGCAGCAGCAGCGGCAGCGCCAACAGCGTCAGCAGCAGCATCAGATAGAAGTCATCGATGTAGGCCACCATGGCGGCCTGCGCGGTGACCGCCTGGTTGAGCGCGGCAACGGCCGAGGCTCCCTTCAGGGCGCCGAGGGCATGGTGCGCCATCACTGCCGGTGTGATGTGCTGTGCCAGCGAGGCATGAACGACCTGCGTGTTGCTGACGAACAGCGCCTGCACCACCGAAATGCCGATGCTGCTGCCGATGTTGCGAATCAGATTGAAGAGTGCGGTGCCCTCGTTGCGAAAAGCCGGCGATAAAGTCGCGAAGGTCAGTGCCGCCATGGGCACGTAGACGATGCCGGTGCCGAGCCCCTGGATCGCGCCCGACCAGATCAACGAGTTCATCGGCATCTGGATGGAGAAATGCGTCATCATCCAGAGGGAAATGGCGGTCAGCACGAATCCGACACCTATGATCAGCCGAACATCCAGGCGCCCCACGAGACGGCCGATGAAGAGCATGGCAAGCAATGTCCCCGCGCCGCGCGGTGCGGTGGCAATGCCCGCCTGCAGCACCGTGTAGCCCATGAGGCCCTGCATCATCGGCGGCAGCAGTGCCAGCGTTGCGAACAGCACGATGCCGACCAGGAAAATGAGAATGTTGCCTGTCAGGAAATTGCGGTCTTTGTAGAGCGCCATGCGGATGAAGGGCTTCTCGACGGTCAGCGTATGCACGACGAACAGGTAGAGCGCCACGACGCAGACCACTGCCTCGAGCCTGATCTCATTGGAATTGAACCAGTCCTGGGTCGTGCCTCGATCGAGCAACACCTGCAGCGTGCCGATGAACAGGCTTAAGACCGCAAAGCCGAAGAAGTCGAAGCTCTTGCGTTCGTGCGTGGTGTCGGGGAAATAAGCGAGCACGCCGAGCACGGCCAGAATGCCGAACGGCACGTTGATATAGAACACCCAGCGCCAGCTGTAGTTGTCAGTGAGCCACCCGCCGAGCATCGGCCCGAGCGTGGGACCGAGCACCACACCGATACCCCAGATGGCCATGGCGCGACCGTGCTGCTCGGGTGGATACACATCGAACAGTACCGCCTGCGACATCGGGATCAGTGCGGCACCGAAGGCACCCTGCAGCACGCGGAACAGCACGATCTGATCGAGTGTCTGAGCCATCCCGCAAAGCGCCGAGGCCAGCGTGAAACCAATGATCGAGACCAGGAAAAGCGGCTTGCGGCCAAACCGATCGGCGAGCCAGCCCGTCAGCGGCGTGAGGATCGCGGCCGCGACGATGTACGAGGTCAGGACCCAGGTCATCTGGTCCTGCGTCGCCGACAGACTACCCTGCATGCGCGGCAGCGCGACGTTGGCGATGGTATTGTCGAGAGCCTGCAGGATCGAGGCGAGCATCACGGTACCCGTGATCATGCCGCGATGGGCTGCAACACCGGGGCTGGGGGCAACGTTCAACTTAACTCCTCAGCGCTGAGCGACCGCCGCTGAACCGTGGCCGAAGAGATGACGGCGGTGCCCGGTGTCCACCGTCACATCGACACTGAGTCCTGCGTGTAGCACCACGCCCTCGAGGTTCGGATCGTCGAAGTGCAGACGCACCGGAACGCGCTGCACGACCTTGACCCAATTACCGGTCGCGTTCTCCGGCGGCAGCAGCGAGAACTGCGCGCCCGTGCCCGGGCTCAGCGAGGCGACGGTCGCCTTGAACGTGCGTCCCGGAAAGGCGTCGATGCGCACCTCGGCGCTCTGCCCCGGACGCATGTAGGTGAGCTCGTCCTCTTTGAAGTTCGCCTCCACCCAGACATCCTGGCTCGAGATCAGGCTGAACACCGGCGTTGCCGCCGTGATGTAGTCCCCGACCTGAAGCTGCTCGACCTTGGCTGCGACACCGGCATCGGGAGCCCGGATCACGGTGTAGGAAAGGTCGAGATTCGCCTTGTCGAGGGCCGCCTGGGCTTCCTGGACCACCGGATGCTGGTCCACCGGCAGATCGGGATTGCCGCCGAGCAGCGCGAGCACGCTGCCCACCTGTTGCCGCGCCGAATTGAGCTGTGACAGCGCCAGATCACGCGCATGCTGGGTCTGCTCGAATTGCGCGCGAGAGCTGATGCCCGATTCCAGCAGGTGCTGCTGGCGATCGAACTCATGCTCCTGGTAGGCGAGCGTCACGCGCGCGGAGCTGAGACTTGCCAGCTGCTGCCGATAGGTGGCCTTGGCGGCGCCAATCTGCATGCGGGCGGCTTCGAGCTTGGCCTGTGCGTCTTCGACAGCGATCCGATATGGACGGTCGTCGAGACGAAAGAGCACCTGGCCTCGCGGCACCTGCTCATTGTCGTGCACGTCGAGTTCGACGACGCGCCCGGACACGTTGGCGCTGATCGAGGTCTGTGCCGCCTGTACCGAAGAATCGTCTGTCGATACATAGCGGCCCGTGAGCAGGTAGTAGCAAAGCACGCCGAGAATGGCGACCGCCACACCGCCGATCATGAGTATCCAGCGCAGACGAGCACGCCGGCGTCGCATTCCCTCGGCTTGCGCCGCAGCCTGTGCCGCCCCTTCCGCGGCAGAGCTGTGGTTCACGCTGGCATCCATACTTCCATTCAACCTTGCTTCGTCTCCAGGGCCAGCAACGTGCCGTGCACGCGCTCGAGCAATTCGACGAGCTGCTCACGTTCGCCCTGACTGAGTGCTGCCAGCGCCGCGCTGCGCGTCTGTCCCGCGATTTCCCAGATGCGCTCGACGATGGGCCGGGCTGCATCGAGCAGATACAGGCGATGTGCGCGGCGATCGGCCGGATCGGCACGACGCTCGATCAGGCCGTCCTGCTGCATGCGATCGAGTGTGCGCACCAGCGTCATCGGATCGGTTTCGGTGAGGTCGGCGAGACGGGCCTGGCTGATGCCCTCGTGGCGTGCCAGCAGCGCCAGCACCTTGCACTGCGACATGGGCAGCGCCAGCGCCCGATCGCGCGCGTGCCGCTCGAAGAGCTTGGCAGACAGCCGCGAGACATCCTTGGCCAGGAATCCGAAATTCCGCACCCTGTCCACCGTCAACATATCGCTTACGACCCTATCGACTGCCACATGGCCCCCAGGAAATACCGCCTCACATTTTCACTATAGATACTGTATCACTAGTTACTATCCAGGGCAATAGCGGCTAACGCCCCGATCGGGGCCCGGTCTTATCTCGCAACGCATTGAATTACTTAGAGTAGCGCTTCATACCGATCGAAATCTCGGCTTTTGCGGCCTCTTCGTCTCCCCAGCCCTCGACCTTGACCGATTTGCCGGGCTCCAGATCCTTGTAGTGCTCGAAGAAGTGCTGGATCTGATAGAGCCGGTGCGCGTTGATGTCATCGTGACGGCGCCAGTGACTGTAAATCGGCAGCACCTTGTCATCCGGCACCGCCAGCACCTTAGCGTCATCGCCCTTCTCATCGGTCATCTTCAGCAAGCCCAGCGGCCGGCACCGCACTACCACGCCCGGCAGCAGCGGAAACGGCGTGATGACGAGTACATCCACCGGATCGCCATCGCCAGCCGTCGTGCGCGGCACATAGCCGTAGTTGCACGGATAGTGCATCGCCGTGCCCATGAACCGATCGACGAAGATCGCGCCGGTCTCCTTGTCGACCTCGTATTTGATCGGATCGGCGTTCATCGGAATCTCGATGATGACATTGAACATATCCGGAGCTTCATTGCCCGGTGTGACCAGATCTAATCCCATACATACCTCACTTCGAGGGCACGAATGCGCGACGCTTTCGCTATCATCGTAACCGCGCGCGCAGCGTGCGGCACGTCTCAATCAATCGCAGTCATCCGAAGTCGACGCTGTGCGTTTGTTAGTCTCAGGTAGTCCGCAAATTGGAGAATTGACATGATTAGAGCTCGAGGCCTCAAGGCCGCTGCGGCTGTGCTGGCCCTGGCGTCGGTGACGCTGACTGGCTGTGTCGTAGCTCCTGCGCCCGGCTATTACGAAGGCGGCCCGGTCATGGTGGCGCCGCCGGCACCGCAGGTGGAAGTCGTCGGCGTCGCGCCGGGTCCCGGCTACCTCTGGGTCGGCGGCTACTGGAACTGGGTCGGCGGTCGTCATGTATGGGTGCCGGGGCGCTGGGATGTGCCACCGCGCGGTTATCACACCTGGGTCGGGCACCGCTGGGTTCCCTATCGCGGCGGCTACCGGCTCGCGCCGGGTCACTGGGCGCGCTGAAATGCCGCTGCGCGCGTGCGTCACCTGGATGTCGCGGGCGCCGCGCGCCAGCTGATGCACGCGCCATCTGATGCAATAGCGTAACTCCGGAACAGGGTGCCGCCGTCTCCGGATCGAGCCGGCGGCACCACGCGTGGCGCGGAAACACATCGCCGTGGGTTCCCAGCGCATCCGAGCTCCCGCACAATCGCTATTCTGGCCACTGTGCCTCCACGGATCCGGGCGATCTCATGAACGATCAGGTCTCCAAGAATTCTGTCTATGAAAAGCTCCGGTCGGAGCTGCCGGCATTGATCGGCAATCAGACTGACTTTCTCGCCAATATCTCCAACTTCGCCGCACTGCTGTTCAATACCTTGCCGAGTCTGAACTGGGCTGGCTTCTATTTGCTGCGCGGCACGGATCTGGTACTCGGGCCCTTCCAGGGCAAGCCCGCCTGTTCATGCATCGCCCTGGGAGATGGGGTGTGCGGCACGGCGGCGCTGCAGCGCGCGGCGATCGTGGTACCGGATGTGCATGCCTTTCCCGGACACATCGTCTGCGATGAGGCCTCGCAGTCGGAAATGGTGCTGCCGGTATTCAAAGACGGGCGTCTCGTCGGTGTGCTCGATCTGGACAGTCCTCTGCCCGGCCGGTTCGATGAAACCGACCGCGACAGCATCCAGCAACTGCTGCAGACGCTGATGGAAGGAACGGTGGTGCCCGAGTTCAGACTCGCTCCGGCCGGCTAGCCGACACAGTCCCGACGCGTGCAACAGGGGAACGAGGGTCTCGAGCAGTTCGGCTACGCCCAGGAGCTGCGTCGCGCGCTGAGCACGCGCGATCTGATCATCTACGGCCTGATCTTCATGGTGCCGATAGCACCCCAAGCCGTCTATGGATTCGTCTGGGACGCCTCCAAGGGCATGGTGCCCCTCGCCTATCTGCTCGGTCTGGTGGGAATGTTTTTCACCGCCATGAGCTACGCGGCCATGTCGCGTGCGTTTCCGGTCGCCGGATCCGTGTACGCCTATGCGCAGCGCGGACTCAGCGAGACGGCCGGATTCTTCGCCGGCTGGCTGATCCTGCTCGATTACCTGCTGATTCCCGCGCTGCTGTATCTGATCAGCGCCGTGGCATTGCAGCCCCTGCTGCCGGCGGTGCCGCAGTGGGCCTGGCTGCTCGGCTTCATAACCTTTAACGCCATCGTCAATCTGATAGGCATCCAGTTCACGGCGGGCGTGAATCGTTACATGCTCGTCATGGAGCTGCTGGTGCTGGCTTTGTTCGTGGGTGTTGGGCTTGCCGCCCTCTACGGCGGCGCCGGGGCGGGACGGCTGACGCTGACGCCGCTTTACAACCCGCACGTTTTCTCGCTTGCCACCGTGGCCGGGGCGACATCCATCGCGGTGCTTTCATTCCTGGGGTTCGACGGCATCTCGACCCTCGCGGAAGAAAGCCGCGGAGGACCGAATTCGGTGGCGCGCGCGACCCTGGCATCGCTGCTGCTGGTGGGTGCGCTATTCATGATTCAAACCTGGCTGGCCACCGATCTGGCGCAGGGCATGACCTTCACCTCGGCAGCCACGGCCTTCTACGAGATCTGCGAGCGCGCGGGAGGACCCTGGCTGCGGCTCGTGATCATCCTGGCCAACGTGATCGCATCGGGTATCGCCAATGCGATGGTCGCTCAGGCCGCTGTGTCCCGCATCCTTTATTCAATGGCGCGCGATGGCAAGATGCCCGCCGCGCTGGCGAAAATTCATCCGCGCTTCCGCACGCCTTATGTCAGTACCATCGTGGTTGCCGTCATGGGCCTGGCCGTGGGACTGCTATTTGCCCAGCACATCGACGACCTGGCCAGTGTCGTCAATTTCGGCGCGCTCTCGAGCTTTCTGCTGCTGCACATCGCAGTCGTTCATCACTACCTGATTCGTCAGCGCAGCGGACAGTGGCTGCGCCATCTGCTGTTCCCGCTGGCCGGATTCCTCGTAATCGCCTACGTGCTCTACGAGATGGATCGATCCGCCAAGATCATGGGCGGCTGCTGGATCGCGATCGGCGTGGTCTACTACGCGGTCCTGACGTTCGTGCTCAGGAAATCCGCCACGCTGGAGGTGTAGTCTCCGCCCCGCCCCGCCCGTGCGCACTGCCGCGCGAGTCATGGGCTTAAGTCAGGGGCTTAAGTCATGGGCTGGCCGCAGCGGGCCAGCACGCCGCGCAGATCGCGAATCGCCGGAAACACTTCGTTGTTCCAGTCCGATCCCTGGGCGTCGTACGCGAGCTGCTCGAACTCCACGATTTCCTTGTCCTCGCGGAAGATGTTTTCGGTGAACCAGGTTACGAACGGCCACACCATGTGGATCAGGCCCGGAACGGGCGGCTTCTTGACGGACAGGTAGCCAAACGTGCGGTTGGTTCGCTGCTCGGCATCGAGTGGCGTATAGCCCAGCCAGACATCCAGCACAGGAGCGTCGGTTTGCTGAATGTCCCTGCCCACCCACACTTTCAGACTCTGGGTCGGATAGTCGGTGCGTATCTGCATGTGGTCTCGAAAGTCCTTCTTGGCTTCGTCCGACTTGGCGCGACGGCGCACCAGGTCCACGATCACCGCCTCACCCATGGATGCTTTGCCTTCGGTTCGGCTGAAGGTGTACTCGACCTGCGCCCAATTCTCACCGTGCTGGCGGCCGATGCACTGTGCGCGAATGGAACCCATCTGCTTGCGATGCATGAACTGATGATTCATGTCGAACAGGTTCTCGTGCATGAACGTGTAGTGACAGGCGACTTCGCGATTGAGCTCGCGGGTCTTGTAATCCTTGCTCCGCGAAGATCCCAGGTGTGCGGGCAACCGGGCTTCGGCGAGCGTCGGATCGCCGGGAAAGAAGAAGATCAAGCCGTCGACCTCGCGGGCCGGATAGCTCTTCACGCCGTTGGGCAGACGCTCCTTGCCAAGATACGGGACGTCGATGCACTTGCCGGTCCCGTCGTAGGCCCAGCCGTGATAGTGACACTTGAGTTCATCGCCGCGGACCACGCCCAGATGCAGCGGCACCTGGCGATGGGCACAGCGGTCCTCGAGCGCGAACACGCGGTCTGCCATGCCGCGATAAAGTACGATCGGCTCTCCGGCAAAGCGCCTCCCGATCGCCTTGCCTGGCTTCAACTCGCGCGACCAGGCCAGCGGGTACCAGTAGTCGGGATGGGCCCCCACGCGTCGCAGATCGAATGCGTTGGGTGAATTGGCGGGCCGCAACGGGATCAGGTTCGCACCATCCTCGGGCATCGAACGCTCCATGCATTTGTCAATATACGAGATTAGCGCGCCGGGTGTCCCGTGGCTACTTTTGCGCCCCGCACCCCATCAACGCCGCGCAGCGAAGGTGTGAACCCAAGATCGGCGATCGCGGCGATACTCGTAACATAATCTGCATGATGTCTGTGCGGCGCTAAGCTTGTGCGCGCAGCAGGTCGGCGGTGAGATACTTGTGTCATCGCCATGACAGACGAGCTGCCGCAGACATTCAACGATTTCGCGCGCGGCGTCATTTCGCCAGAGACGTTCCAGCACCAATTGCTGACGCTGTGCGAGACGACGCCCGACCGGGCCTGGGAGTCGCTGGCGATGCTGGACCAGCACTTTCGTCGCGGCAGGATCCCGCGCGAGCTGGAACATTCATTGCGTCATCGAATCGAGCGTCAGGCGCTCGGCATCGAGAGCTATCAACAGCAGCGGGCAGCCACGCCGAGGATAGCGACGGCGCCCGCTCTTGCTCTTGCGCCGGATGCCGATGCCGTGGACCCGACGATCGAAATCATCGTTGAGCCGCCGGCGCCGCCTGCGATTGCGCCAGAACCGGAACCAGCTCCAACGGCAACCACTCTGGTTGTGGCCAGCGCCCGCTGGCGGCCGCACTTTCGAATCTCCCGCTCCATGGCGCTGACGGCAGTAATGCTCGCCCTCGCCGCCTCGCTTACGGTCAAGGAGGCTCGGGAACACTGGTTGGCAATCGATGCGGGAGCGGCTGACACCGGGACGGCGATCGCAACCGGCAGCGATGCCAGCGCGACAGCGTCGGCCAACCAGCCCGAAGCGAGCGCCGATATGCTGTCCCTGTCGAGCGACCGCTACATTATCGATCCGGATCGCGATGTCGCGGAATTATCGGTCGAGCGGTCAGTGAATGCCGCCGGCGATACCAGTTTTCTGTGGTGGACCGAAGCGTCGGGAGCAAAACCCGATCAGGACTATATCGCCGGTAAGCCTCGACGCGTGCAGATGGCCGAAGGCGTCGGTTCCTCCAGCCTGCGGATCCCCATACTCGCTAATCCGAACCGGCACCACATTGAGATATTCTACGTACTGATAGGCAGGCCCGAGGGCAATACCGGCGTCGGCCCGATTCATCGTGCCGCCGTTTTTCTGCTGCCTCGGCAGGCCCGCTGACTATCGCGCGCTGAAGCTCGGTCCGGTCGATTATGTGCTGCCGCTTGAAGGAATCGCCGGGCTGGTCCGTTCGCTGCCGATAATCAACGCGCGCTGAGCGCCGCTCTCGGAGCCGGATTGCGGGGCTCACGATCGCATTGCATACTTTGCACCCATGCGTACACGCGGCATTGTATTTCTGATGGCGGTCGCCTGACGCCACCGCCTGACTACGATCCGCTCAGCGCAATGAAGCCGTGCATCCCACCGCCCCTGTTGATGCTGCTCGCAGCGGCCCTCATGTGGGGTATGCACCGCTGGTGGCCAATCGCCCGTGTACTCACCGCGCCGTGGAATCGGATCGGCGTGCTTCCGACCGCTGCCGGCATGCTGATTGCCGCAGCCGCCATCACGCAGTTTCGCCGCTCACGAACCACACTGAACCCGATCGAGCCATCCAGGGCCTCGCATCTGGTAACGGCCGGAATTTTTGATTTCAGCCGCAACCCGATGTATCTCGGTTTGGTGCTGCTCCTGATCGGATGGGCGCTCTGGCTCGGCACTGCGAGTCCCTGGTTCGTGCCGCCGCTATTCGCGATCTTCATATACGCCGTGCAGATCGTTCCCGAGGAACGGGCCCTGGAGACGCTGTTCGGCGATGCCTACGTCGCCTATCGTCAAAAGGTGGCGCGCTGGATCGGGCGATCTGGCTGACGAGCCAATCCGCACCCTGGCCGCACGGCCTTGGCCGACTAGGGGCTCGTATGTTTGTCGAACCAGTCCACGATGCGCGACATGGCATCCAATTGGTCCTGTCGCTTGAAGAACACGTGACCCTCGTCCGGATAGACGACGAACTCCGTGGTGACGCCGAGACGGCGAAGCGCATTCCAATACTCATATGATTGTGAGATCGGCACTTCCGCGTCCCGATCACCGCCCAGCAACAGCGTCGGTGTTCGCACGTTCTTGATGAAAGTCAGCGGCGAGCTGCGCTCGTAGACCTTGGGATCGTCGTAAACCGATGCTCCGAAATACGGCAACATCCAGGTATCGATATCGTTGGTGCCGTAGTAGCTGAGCCAATCCGAAAGACCAGCCCCCGCGGCTGCCGCCTTGAACCGCTGAGTCTGAGTGAGCGCCCACATCGTCATGTAGCCCCCGTAGCTCCAGCCGGTAATGCCTACCCGCTCGGCATCGATCGGCGCGCTTTTCAGGACGGCATCAAGGCCGGCCAGGATGTCGCGCAGATCGCCACCGCCGAAGTCTTTCACGTTGGCCTGCGTGAACGCCTCACCCTGGCCGTAGCTCCCGCGTGGATTTGGCTTGAACACGTAGTAACCGCAGGCCGCCAGCGCCGCGTCGAAGGAGTCGGAAATCGTCGGAAAGATCGGGTAATGCGCGTATGCCGGGCCACCATGCACATCTACCACCATTGGGCAGCTTACCGGGTTCGACTTTGGACGGCGCAACCAGCATGCCCTGAACTTCATACGGCGCGCTCTTCCATCGGACATTGGTGACCGCGCCGGTCAGCGCACGCACGTGGGCGTTTGCGTGCGTGATGGGATGCCATTTGCCGGGTGGTCCGGTCTCCACCTCCGGCGGCTCGGTGTAGGACTGGCGAACGACGGCTGAGAACCTGCCATCCCTGGACAGCGAAATGCCCGCATCTCCGGGTGCCAAACCGATGATATTGTTCGCCCAGATCATCTGCGGTCCGCGCCACAGCTCGCGCTGGATTTTCCTGTCGACGTCGATGACTGCCAGCACCTCATCGCCGCCGGCAAACTCGTTGGCAGTGACGCTCGAGGCGGACCCGTTCCAGGTGAAGGTCTGGACCGAGGCGGCAAGTTCTGGCGTCACATCGATCGGCACACCGCCATCGCGTCCGATGACGTACAGATCTCCACCGGTAACCGTCTCATCGCTCATCACGCCGCCGATGTAGGCAATCCGCTTCCCGTCTCCGGACCAGCGCGGGGCAGCCATCTGCAGCGGCGGTGTCAACAGCGTGCGCACCGCACCGCTGCCGGCGTTCATGACATCGAGTTCGGCGAGCCACCAGTTGTTATCACCGGAACCATGCGCCGCTGTGACCACGAAATTCGTATTGTCGGGTGACCAGTCGTATTCGTAGATGTTCAGATCGGCAGGACCCAGCACCATGCTCGCCCCGCCGCCCGCCGGCACCACGGCCAGACGCTGTTCGTAGATCGTCGATGACAGTACGCCCGCGTCGCGGCCAAGCGGGTTCAACGGTCCGGGCTGCTTCGGGGCACCCTCCGAGTACAGAAAGGCGATGCGCTTGCCGTCGGGAGAAAACCGCGGCGTTGCCACCGGACCGTGCGCCTGGGTGAGCGTCGTGATATTGCCGCCCGCAGCATCCGCGCTCACGATCTGCGCCTGTTCGTCCGCACCGGTGGTGACGAACGCGATATGTTTGCCGTCTGCCGACCAGGCGGCACCATATTCATCGCAGATCAATCCGGGGCAGGCCGTCAGCTGCACCGGCGCCGATCCATCTCTGGCATCGACGATCCAGAGGGCCGAGACGTCGACATCGGCTCCGCCGCGCTTGCCAGAAACCACGTTGCCGTATACCAGGCGCTTGCCGTCGGGCGACAACACGACTTCGCTGAACGGATGGACTGAGTTCAGTCCATCGAGAATCGCATCCAGAGCCTGTGGATCGACGGCGCGAATCTTGCACTAAGGAAGTCACGGCCCGGTACCCGGCACATGCGCCGGTTGGACGCAGGGCTGGAGAACGCGGCAATACCGCCGGCAATCGTGCCATGACATGCATCGGAGCTAGCGAGGAACACCATGAGGAAGCGCCTGAAGTTAATCGGCCGGTTGGCATCATTTGGGAGCACCGCGGTTCTATTGGCATCAATTGGGAGCACGACATTGCTGTCGAGCGCATCGTTGGCGGCCGAGCAGGCGACTGCCCCGCAAGTGAGCGCCAGTGTCGCCAAGCCGCTCAAGGCCGCGCAGGATGCGATGCGGGAGAAAAAGCTCGATGAGGCACTCGCCAAGACCAAGGAAGCGCAAGCCGCTTCGGGCGAGAAGAGCGCTTACGATAATTTTGTCATCGATGTCCTGCTGTTTCAGATCTATCAGCAGAAGCAGGATATGGGAGCTGCAATCCCGATGCTGGCACAGGCGGCGCAATCCCAATACGCCGCTGCGGAACAGCAGCGAAGCTGGCTGAAAAATATCGCCCTGTACTACTTCCAGCAGAAGGATTACGCCAAGGCACTGGATGCTGCCGATCAAGCCGTCAAGCACGGCGCGAACGACAGCGATACCCTGCGCCTGATTGCGAAAAGCCAATATCTCTCGGGTAACTACAAGGAAGCTGCAGTTACCATCCAGCAAGTCGTCGCCAAGCAGGATAAGCCTGACGAGGAATCCCTCAAACTCATGTGGCAGTTCGATCTGAAGGCCAACGATCAGGCTGGCGCATCCCGGGCTGTGGAAAAGCTCGTCTCCTACTACCCCAAACCGGAATACTGGGCCAACGCCCTGGCGTCGCTGGTGAACGCGGATACCAAGGACGCACGCCTGCAGCTCAACGTCTATCGCCTCATGAGCGATGTCGGTGTGCTCAAGCGCGGCGGAGACTACGCGGAGATGGCCGACATTGCGCTGGACCAGGGTTACCCGGGTGAAACTCAGGCCGTCCTGCAAAAGGCCTTTGCGCAGAACGTGTTCACCGACCCCCGAGACAAGGAGCGATACCAGCATCTGCTCGACGGCGCCAAGCAGCGCGCCGCCACGGACATGGCGTCGCTGCCGGCAAAGGAACAGGACGCGGCCAGCGCCCCCGCGGGAGACAAGCTGGTGCAGCTCGGCGGCACTTATATGTCTTATGGGCAATACGACAAGGCCGTGGCAAGCATCACGAAGGGAATTGCCAAGGGCGGCCTTAAGTCCCCCGAGGAAGCCAACGTGCTGCTGGGGATCGCGCAGCTGCGGATGAAGAACGCCGGTGAGGCCCAAAGGGCGTTCGTGAAGGCCGCTGGCTCCCGCAATACGGCTTATACCCAATTGGGCCGGCTCTGGGCCCTGCACGCGGGCGCGCACGACGTCTGACGGATAGCGACGTCGCGAAGTCTGTCAACTTCGGCTTCTACTTGAAGCGAGCCAGGTTGACGGACTTCGCGATGGCCTGCTCGCAGCGCCGATCGCTTCCATGAAGATGGTCGCCGGACTGCTGCAACGGCGCTGCAATCTGCGTGGGTCTGCGGGTCCCGACGAGCCGCATCGAAATCCAGCAGCGATGCACCGATCAAAAGAGGTTTGGCGCCGAATTCGTTCGTGAAACGTATACGGATTCGACTGCCGCCCGCTGTTTCGAACCAGCCGGGCGCCGATCTATACTCATCGCCGCCTCGACTCGCATGTTACCGCGGTAACGAGGCCAGACGGCTAGAAAATCATACCCAGGGGGAGATGAGTCAGATGATCACTTTTACACGCACGGCATCCATCGCGCCAGGCAAGACCGGCGACGCGATAGCCTTTGCCAATCAGGTAGCCAGGCACATCAGGGAGAAATACGGCACGACGCTTGAGTTGTTGATGCCGATTGGCGGTAATCCGGGCCGGATCGCTTGGCAGACCCGTTATCAGAATCTCGGGGAATGGGAGGCGCTATCGGCGAAGCTTTTTGCCGATAGCGAATACATGGGATTGCTTGCAAAAAATGGCAGCGCCTTCCTGCCGGGATCTGTCCACGACGAGATTTGGCGGACGATCTGAGTCGATTGCATCCGGCTTGACTGTCTATAATCGGGCTGCCACGTCCATCAACCAGGCAAACGTGGCGCCAATAAAACAGGAAGAACTGACCATGCAAAGTAAGTTCACAACAATTTTCAGCGGATTATGCGCCATGGGCGCAATCGGCATGGGTGCCACACCGCTTCATGCCCAGTCAACGGAAGTGAAAGAGAAGCCCGCGATGTATAGCTATGTCGCCAACTGGCAGATTCCTCGGGCGAAATGGGCCGACTTTGAAAAGCCGAGTCCGGCCAGCGACAAACTGCTCAGTCAGGCGATCAGCAGCGGTACGCTGGTGGGGTACGGGGCCGACAAGATTGAGGTTCACAGCGCAGAGGGACCGACCCACGACAGCTTCTGGTCGGCCATGTCGATGGCCGCGGTGCTGGACGTGCTGGACTCGCTGGGTAAAGGGCCGCCCGATCCGCTCCTCCAAACCGCTACCAAACACTGGGATGGCATTTACGTCAGCCACTTCTACAACTGGAAGTCCGGCACCTACAAGGACGCGTACAGCCATACGGCGTACTACAAACTGAAGGACTCCGCTCCGGACGATGAGGTCGAGACGGTGAGCAAGAACTTCGTCGTGCCGCTGATGGAAAAGCTCCTGGCCGACGGCAGTATCATCGAATACGAAGTCGATGAGGAAGCGATCCATACCGAGTCTCCGGCTGGTTTCTGGATTGATTACATCACCCCGAACTCTGCCGGGCTGGACAAAGTCAGTGCGGCGCTGGGTGAGGCACTCAAGGGCAATACATTCGCAGGGCCGGCTTTCGGTGCTGTAACCGAAGGTGCGGACCATCGCGATTACCTGTCGCGTAGCAACGTGACCTATAAGTGATCGTTGCCCGCTGACCAGTCCGTGGTTGGGATAGCCCTGCAGCAGCGCTGCGGGGCTTCCTTTATTCTTTTTGACTCATCGCTTTCATCAGGCGATAGGTGTACTCGACGCTCTCGTCGAATTCCCGCACACCAACCCGCTCATCGCGCCCGTGCGCGCGATTCTCGTTAACGTCGGCCCATACGCCGCTGAGATCGTAGCTTACGATTCCAGCGTTACGTGTCTGGCGATCATCACTGAAACCCGTTGCCATCGTCGGGATGAGCGGTACGCCGGGCCACATCGAATGCACGACGCGCGCGACCTTGGCCGTAATCAGGGCCGTAGGAGCAGACTCCGGGCTGACGATCGGGGGCGCGTCGAGCGTCACAGCAATCTTCGGATCATCCAGCGCCGAGCTCAGCGCGGCCTGGACATGCTCAGCCGTGTCACCGGGCATCATGCGGCACTGGATCGTGGCCTTGGCCCGTTGCGGAAGGGCATTCTCCGCGTGGCCACCGGAAATTAGCGTGGCAACGCAGGTCGTGCGCAACTGCGCGTTGAGTCTAACGGTCTGGCTCAAACGCTCCGCTGCTGCGGCGTCGGGCGGTTCTTTTGCGACCGCACGCAGATCGGCGCTTTCCGGGCCCGGGTCCAACTCGGCGAATTTTTCGAAACTGGCGCGCGTCGTGGCGGTCAACATCACCGGGAACCGATAGCCCTCGAGCCGGCCAAGGCCGTCCGCCAATCGGTAGATGGCGTTGTCGGGTCCGGGCAGCGAGCCGTGACCGCCCGGGCTGGTCGTATCGAGTGTGTAGGTCACGTACGTTTTCTCGCTGGTGCCGATCTCGAAGGCGAACCGGTCGCCATTTTTGTATTGGCCACCGCCGCCATCCAGGTTGATGGCAAGCACCGCATCAATCAGGTCGCGATGATCCTTAAGCAGGAAGGCCGGCCCGTTGGCATCACCCCCCGCCTCCTCGTCAGCGGTAAACGCGACGATGATGTCGCGATCAGGCCGGAAGCCCTCGCGCTTCAATCGGATTAGCGTCTCGAGCATCGCCGCATCGCCGTCCTTCATGTCGATGCTGCCGCGCCCGTAGAACCAGCCATCCCTTTCCGTAAGCTTGAAGGGCTCCACGGACCAGTCCTCCGGTTTGGCTTCCACGACATCCAGGTGACCGAGGAACAGCACCGGTTTGACCAGCCCCTTGCCGTGGTAGCGAACCACGACATTTCCCTTGGTCGGATGCTCGGGCGGGGCGACCAGGACTACGTCGGAGGCCGAAAACCCTGCCGCCATGAGGTGCCCCTGAATTGCCTGGGCTGCCCCGGTAGACCCGTACGGGTGAGTCGTGTTTATCTCGACCAGTTCCTTCAACATCGATCGAGCGAGTGCCTGGTCGGCCGCTGGTGGCAATGGCCCGAGTGATGCCGTCCATGCGCTGGGGGTCAGGCCAATTCCCACCAGGATGCAGCATGCTAGCGTTGGCCGTTTCACATTCGGTCCCCTGATTGGTTTGGCGTCGGTGGCGGAGAGGGTGAGATTCGAACTCACGAGCCCCGTAAAGGGCCTCCGGTTTTCAAGACCGGTGCAATCAACCGCTCTGCCACCTCTCCTCCGGCCGTCACATTATAGACGCCGCTGCCAGGCTGGATCGACGCTCTCCAAATCGACGCACGATCAGCAC
>Ga0182030_10010705_pt1 | contig 18573 bp, 14 predicted proteins | sample 812S3MmetaG_FD_121299 | JGI IMG/M metagenome (GOLD analysis project Ga0182030, IMG submission 121299) | Permafrost microbial communities from Stordalen Mire, Sweden - 812S3M metaG (Illumina Assembly) | ecosystem: Environmental > Terrestrial > Soil > Wetlands > Permafrost | place: Sweden...
CAGTCGATCCCGTTCGGGCGCGGGACTGGGACTGTCCATCGTGCGCGACATCGTGACGGCTCACCAGGGCAGAGTGGAACTCGAATCGGATCCGCTCACGGGTACCAGTTTCACCGTCCTCCTGCCTCAAAGTGAATCGACGCCAGGCAACCTTGTCACGGTCGAATCGGACGAAACGGTCGAGTGAACCTCACGCCATGGCGTCTCGGTCGTATCAATCGAATTCTTGAAGAAAGGTTTCGACCACGTCTCGATACCTCTCGCCTTCCTCGACAAAAGGCATGTGGCTTGAATCTTCGAATATCTCCCATCGCGCGTCGGGAATGCCATCGAAAAAGGGCTGAACGGTGGCAGGGGTTGCTTCATCGTGACGCCCCGAGATCAACAAGGTGGGGGCACTGATAAAACTCACCCGATCAACCACGCTCCAGTCGCGAAGTGTCCCGACACAGAAAAACTCGTTCGGGCCGTTCATGGTGTTGTAGACGGTCGAGTCCTTTTCCATGAACTCGAACGTGCGCACAACCTCGGGCGGATTCGGGACCACCCGACAGACGTGCTCGTCGTAGTACACCTTGGTGGCGGCCAAATATTCCGGGTCGTTGATCGTGCCCACCGCCTCGTGTTGGTCAAGCGCCGCTTCGATCTCGCGAGGTAGTAGCCCTCGCAGTATTTTTGCCTCACTGGCCCAAAGTTCCATCGACGCCGGCGAGTTGCTCAGAACGAGGCCGCGCAGTCCCGCGGGTCGGCGAATGGCGTGCTCGGCGCCGAGCATTCCGCCCCATGACTGACCGAGAAGGTTATAGCGGCCGGCGATGCCAAGAACCTCGAGAAGATTGTCGAGTTCGTCGAGGAAAAGTTGGACAGTCCAGAAGTCGGCGCCCTTCTCCGGCAAGAGGGTCGAACGCCCGCCACCAACTTGGTCGTAGTGCACGACCGCTCTACCCGAGCTCGCAATCTCCTTCAAGCTGTCGAGGTAGTCATGGGAACAGCCGGGACCCCCGTGAACGACCACGAGAGGCGCCATCGGACCGGTCAGGTCTCCCGTCACCCGATACCAGGTCTCATACTCGCCAAAGGGGGCGAATCCTTCAAGAATCTTCGCGTCAGTCACGTCCACGACAGTACGGCATCGACGCAACGGCATTCATTGGGGCGACGAAAGGATCACCCAGTAGGCCGATAGACGGCGTGGCATCGACAACGAAGCGCTCGCGGAGATCGCTTCGAGGAGCCACTGCTCATTAGACGGTCCACTAGCCTGGACTCCTCTATGGGGCTCTCTATTGGCATCGTCGGACTCCCGAACGTCGGAAAATCAACGCTGTTTAACGCCCTCACGAAGAACCACGTGCTCGCAGCGAACTATCCCTTCGCCACCATCGAGCCGAACGTCGGTATTGTCGCCGTGCCCGACCATCGCCTCAATGTCCTGGCAGAGATGTTCCACTCGGAAAAGATCATCGGAGCGACGGTCACGTTCGTCGACATCGCAGGCATCGTTCGTGGTGCTTCCACGGGCGAAGGCCTCGGCAATCAGTTTCTCGCCGCCATCCGAGAGTCGGACGCGATCTGTGAAGTGGTGCGCGTCTTTGAAGACGACGACGTCATCCACGTGGATGGTCGCATCGACCCGGCGAGTGACGTCGCGACCATCGAGACCGAGTTGATCTTGGCGGACCTGCAAACGGTCGACAAAGCCATCGCGCGCCTCGACCGCGATGCCAAGCGCGGTGGCGACGCGGCGATAAAACTGGCCGAGGTTCGAAAGGCCCACGTGGCGTTGAACGAGGGGCGGGTGATCTCCCAGCTCGCCGCCAAAGAACTCGACCGCTCTCTGCTCTACGACCTGCATCTCTTGACTGATAAGCCTTTTATTTACGTTTTCAACGTCGACGAAGAGACGCTCTCCAACGAAGTGCGCCAGCAAGAGTTGCGCGACTCGGTCGCCCCTTCGCCGAGCGTGGTGCTCTGCGCCAAAGTTGAGGCGGAGCTCTCGGAACTCGACGACGCCGAAGCGCTAGAACTCCTGGAGTCCTACGGGCAGAGTGAGTCAGGACTGGCCCAACTGTCGCGCGTCGGTTTTACGACCTTGGGTCTGCAGACCTTTCTCACCGCCGGGCCGAAAGAAGCGCGCGCCTGGACCATTCACCAGGGCGAGACCGCGCCCGAAGCCGCCGGGGAGATCCATACCGACTTCCAAAAACACTTCATCAAGGCTGAGGTCGTCTCGTACGACGACCTGGTCAGCGCGGGTTCCATGGCCGCGGTAAAGGCGGCTGGCAGGGCGCGCATCGAGGGTAAGGAATATGTGATGCGCGATGGCGACGTCGTTGAGTTCCGCGTCGGCGTCTAGCGCTACCATTGGTGCAGGCGACTACGACAGAGGTCGGCGCCTGGAAAACTCAAAACTCCTAGGAGAAATATGACCTCTGACGCCCTTACCTACAAAGTTGCTGACCTCTCTCTCGCCGCCTTCGGTCGCGCGGAGATCACGTTGGCCGAACACGAGATGCCCGGCCTCATGGCCATGCGTGCGGAGTTTGGCGAGTCCAAGCCGCTCACCGGCGCGCGTATCGCCGGCTCATTGCACATGACCATCCAAACGGCCGTCTTAATCGAGACGCTCGTCGCCCTCGGCGCCGACGTTCGTTGGGTGAGCTGCAACATCTTTTCGACCCAAGACCACGCCGCCGCGGCCATTGTCGTCGGGCCCGAAGGCACGGTCGATAATCCCAAAGGCGTACCGGTCTTCGCCTGGAAGGGCGAGACGCTCGAAGAGTACTGGTGGTGCACCGAGCAACTACTTCGCTGGCCCGGCTTTGACGGACCGACGATGATTCTCGACGACGGCGGTGACGCCACGCTCTTTGTTCACAAGGGACTCGAGTTCGAGCGAGCGGGATTCGTGCCATCGCCTGAGACGGCGGACTCCGAGGAGTATCGCGTCATCTTGACGCTGCTCTCGTCGATCATCGCCAGAGGCGAGCAGGTCTTCGGCCCCATGAGCGAAGGCCTGATCGGCGTTTCAGAGGAGACGACCACGGGGGTGCACCGCTTGTACGAGATGGAGCGCGACGGGACGCTGCTCTTTCCCGCCATCAACGTGAACGATGCCGTGACCAAGTCCAAGTTCGACAACAAGTACGGCGTGCGCCACTCCCTCATTGACGGCATCAACCGAGGGACCGACATCCTCATCGGTGGCAAAGTCGCGCTGGTCTGTGGATACGGCGACGTGGGCAAGGGATCGGCTGAGTCCTTCCGCGGGCAAGGAGCACGGGTCATCGTCACCGAGGTTGACCCCATCTGCGCGCTGCAGGCGGCGATGGACGGCTTTCAGGTAACGACCCTCGAAGAGGCGTTGCCCATCGCCGACTTCGTCATCACCGCGACCGGCAACCGCGACATCGTGACGGTCGATCAGATGCAGCAGATGAAGGACCTGGCCGTGCTCGGCAACATTGGCCACTTCGACAACGAGATCGACATGGCGGGTCTATCAAGTCTCAAGGGTGTCATCCGCGAGACGATCAAGCCCCAGGTCGACAAGTGGACGTTCCCGAGCGGTCGCTCCATCATCGTGCTCTCCGAGGGGCGCCTGCTCAATCTCGGAAACGCGACCGGTCACCCCAGTTTCGTGATGAGCAACTCCTTCACCAACCAGACCATGGCTCAAATCGAACTGTTCGTGAACAACGATACGTACGAGAAGAAGGTCTACGTCTTGCCCAAGCACCTCGATGAGAAGGTTGCCCGACTCCACCTCGGCGCGCTCGGCGTGAAGCTGACAACGCTCACCAAGGAACAGGCTGACTACATCGGCGTCGCGGTTGAAGGACCCTACAAGCCCGACACCTACCGGTACTAGACGCCGAGACGGTGTCTAGCGGTATCCCTCGAAGATATCGTCGACGCGACCCGAGAGTCCCTTGGGATTCGTGACGCGCACGAACCACTCGGTGCCCATGGCCTGACGAAACTCGTCGCGGCTCATCTTCATCCAGAAGGACTCGCCCACCTGGGAGTGGTGGGCCGCGAGAGCGTCGTACTTGGCGTCGGTCGCTGAACTCACGTCAATGGCCGCGCCAATCTCGTCATCGGGGGTACCCATCTCGAACTCAGGCTCGGGATCGGGCTCTCGGACAATGCCTTTCGCGGCTTCGGCCTCGCGCTCCTCGCGCCCTTCCTGCTCCCAGCGCTCACGCATGATGGCCATGATCGAGTTGGGAATCGCGTTGAAGTAGAGGGTCGGCTCATAGTCGATCAAGCCCAGAGCAGACATGGTGATGCGGTGAGCCTGGATGTGATCGGGGTGTCCATAAAAGCCGTGTTCGTTGTAGGTCACGACAACCTGGGGACGCTCTTCCATCAAAACGACGGCGAGGCGTTCTGCCGCATCTTCGATGGGAGTCGCCCAAAATGCGTTCGGGTCGTGGTTTTGAGGCCAGCCCATCATTCCCGAGTCGCGATAGCCGAGACGCACACTACGGCTGATGCCAAGGATCTCGACCGCCTGGTCGAGTTCCACTTCGCGCAGGTCAGCCACGTCGTCGGCGTCATGTCCCTCGGTGTCGGGTTTGATGCCCCCCGGGGCGTCGCCGAACTCCCCGCGGGTGCAGGTCACGAGGACCGTGCGAACTCCCTCGTCCGCGAGGACCCGATACGTCCCACCCGTGGAACTCGCCTCGTCGTCGGGGTGCGCGTGGACCGCGAGAAACGTCAGTGCCATCAGAGTCCTCCCATTAGGTCAGTCTTGTCGTCGGCTGTGTCACGTCGATTCCACGCACGCTGGTAGTACTCGGTACTAAAGAGCAACGAAAAAAGCTCGTCGTTCATCTCCACCAGATCCTCGTTGTCAATCTGCGTGGCGTGGGCCGCCATGGCGTCGTGCTTGGTTCGTATGTACTCACTGGCGTCCAGTGTCGTGGCCACGAGAGCATCATTGACGTGAGTGGTCGCGTCGAGCACCCACGCCGGCATCGAGAGCCCCTGAGCCGTCGCCTGGTCGACGAGCGAAGTGATGACCCCTTCGGGAACGACCGAGTAATACAGACGTTCGACACTGGCGGACAGTTCGATGGCTCGACGGGTGACGACGTTCGCTTGAATGTGGTCGGGATGACCGTAGAAGCCGTTCTCGTCGTAGGTCACGATGACCTTGGCGTCCTCTTCGTCGAAGATCGACCCGATGGTTCGCGCAACCGCGTCGACGTCCGCGTTCATAAACGCGCGAGGGTTCTTGTTCTGGGGCCACCCCATCATTCCCGAGTCGTCGTAGCCGAGCGTCACCACGCGGGCAAAGCCGAGGGTCTGCGCCGAATGCTGAAGCTCTTTCGCTCTGGTGGCCCTCGTCTGCATCTCGTCGTGGCCCCCTTGGTCTCCAGACCGCCCCTCAGCGTCAAATCCCAGTTGGCCGCTCGTGCAGGTAATGAGAACCACGCGATGCCCGAGTGCCGCGTAGTGAGCGGTGGCACCCGCGCCAAAGAAGGCCTCGTCGTCGGGGTGAGCGTGCACGCAGATCATGGTGGCGAGAGAAGTCATGACGAGAGATTAGGAGGTCAGTAGTTGAATGATGCGCACAGCCAAGAGAATCCCGGCGGCGAAGAGATAACAACTCTGTGAGCGCATAAGTATTGTCCGGGCCCGGGACTTTGGAATCGGAGAGAGCAACGCGAGGCGTGGAGTGCGCCAGTCACGCTTGTCGATGGAGTACTGCTCGGGGGGTTGCCAACGACGCCACGCCATCGGCAGTCCGACGAGAAGACCGAGGGCGCCTATCACCGCAAGCACCTCGAGCAAGCGCAGGACGTCAATTCCCGTGAACAGGGTGGAAATCATCAAAGTGAGCGACAGGATCACCAACACGACCACCATAAACACCGCCACCACATTCAAGATCCGGCCGTTCTTCCACGGCCCCATTAACTCACGGTCATTGGCCAACATCAACACGATGATTGTGGTGCTCGGCAACATAAGTCCACACAACGCCTGGACGGCGAGAGTGATCACGCCGAGCGGTGCGCCGGGCACGACGGCGACCGTGCCCGCCACCAACAACAACAGGCCGAATCCGCCGTAGAAGGCCTTCGCTTCGAAAAGGCGGGCGTTCAACCCCTGGTGACTCGAGGAGAGGTCGCCAATGGCGTAGGAACTCGCCAGCGTCACCACCGCCGCTCCGATCACCGAAGCGTTCAAGAGAATGATGGCAAAGAGGGCGCCCGCGTCGTGACCGACGTACGTGCCAAGACCGCGCGCCACGCCGAGCGCGTTGGTGTAGGAGTTCGTGTTTCCGTGGCCCGCGAGTCCAACGGCGCAGGCGCCCACCAACGCCGAGGCCACGATCACGACAATGAATGACCCCACGATGGTGTCGACCCGCTCGTAGTTCAACCACCGCGGTGTGATGCGCTTGTCGACGATGTTGGACTCCTGGAAGAACAGCTGCCAGGGGGCGACGGTCGTGCCGATGATGGAGATGATCAGGAGCACCGCGCTTGAACTGGCGCCCCCGCGAATCTTGGGAACCACGGCGTGACCCACCATCGACGAGAACGACGGATGGGTGATGATCACCAGGGGAATGATGATGAAGTTGATCGCGATGAAGAGCATCATGAAGCGCTCCCACCGTCGAAACGATCCTGACGCGGTCACCGAAAACAACAAGACGACAGCGACGGGCACCGAGATGTAGGGACTCACCCCGAAGTACTTCATCGCCAAGGAGATGCCAATGAACTCCGTCACAATGATCAGGAAGTTCAAGAAGAGGATGGAGAAGATTGAGAGGTTGCCCCAGTACTGACCGAAGCGTTCTCGAATCAGTCGACCATGGCCAACTCCCGTCACCGCGCCGAGTCGCGCGACCATCTCCTGGACGATGATGAGCACGGGGATCAGCAGCGGCAACGTCCAGAGCAAGGTGTACCCGAAGTTCTGGCCCGCTTGGGCGTAAGTGGACACACCGCCCGCGTCATTGTCCCCGACCATGACGATGAGGCCGGGTCCGATGATGGCGATCAGCGTGAGAAAGCGCGCGCGAAGCCCACGTCGACGCTCATCGTCGTGCGCGCCAATGGAGCCAAAGGCTCCGGCGATCTGTGTTGGTTCTTTCGATTTTTCGCGCTGCACGTGCCATCTCCTTTCGTCTCGTCGTGGTCGTTGGGCGAAACAACCACGCAGAGACCAAGGGGGCTAGAAGCGCTCCTGGTTCATCAAGCGAAGTTGTGTCGGTACGTCGTAGGCCTCACGGCCGGTACTAGGGGGTTTCAGAGAGACCCCCTTAGAACGAGACGGCGGCGTGCGGACATCATTCCTCCGCCGCACTCATGCCGAACTCGGCGCGCCAGCCCTGGGGCAGTAGCTCTTCGAGTAGGTCGTCTACCGTTACGACCCCGATCATCTTGTTGTGCCCGTCATCGACCACCGGCAGGACCGTCAGGTTGAAGTCGCTCATCTTTCTCGATACCCGCAGTACGTCCCAGTGCGGGTGCACGTGGGCCAACTGCGTTCGCGCGACCGAGAGAGCTAGTTCGTTAGCCCTGGCGCGCACGAGTGGCGCGATCGAGGCGGCCCCGAGGGGCTGGCCCGCGTCATTCAAGATGAAGACCGCCTGCAGGGACTCGGCGGGCACGCTGGATGTGCGGATCGCTTCCAGGGCGTTCTCGACCGTGGCGCTGGCGCCCACCGACACGAAGTCGGGGTTCATCAGTCCTCCCGCGGTGTCGGCGTTGTACGAGAGGAGTTGGCGAACTTTGGCCTGTTGCTCGCTGGGCAGGAGACCCAAGATCGACAGGCGTCGCTCTTGATCGATCTCGGTGATGAGGTCGGCCGCGTTGTCGGGCTCCATGCGCGAGAGCAGTCTCGCAGACTCCTCGTCGCTTCGTGACTCCAAGAACTCGAGCTGGTGAGTCGTGTCGAGCTCTTCGAAGACGTCGGCCTCCAGCTCGCGGTTCATGCCCACCGCTTCGATGATCTCTTCGCCCTCTTCGTGGCTGGCCTGCTCCACCAGGTCGGCGATCTGCGCGGGGTGCAGCTTCGCCAGCTTCCGGTAGGGAATGCGCAGTCGCGCCGTGGGCACGTGTGAGACGAAGGGCTCGATCGAGGCAAAGTCGACGATCGAGTCGGTCTGTACGTGAGAACCGATCTTGTGGCCCAGCAAGCGGCGAAAGAAAGAGCGACGACCGGGGTCCACACCGACGACTTCCCAACGCCCATCCATGGGAGCGATCTCAATTTCATTGGCTACCATGATGCGCCCTCGCACCAGGTTGATGAGGTGCCGGGCCAAGAGGTCTTCGGCGAGCAACATCTCCCCCGGCCGGCGCTCGAACTTGCGGAGGTCTACTCGTCGTCCCTCGAAGGTCATTCGGCCCTGAGCCAGGCCCCCGATCTTCTTGATAGAGACGAACACATCGCGACCTTCAATACGAATAACGGCGCCGACGATCGGGGGGTGCGGGTCGTCACCGAGACGCGCGACCAGGTCCTGGACGCGTCCAATCTTGTCGCCGTCCGAGTCGTAAATCGGGCGCCGCAAGAACGTAGAGAGGTGAAAGATTTCCGTCATCGTCAGCCTTGACACCACAGGTTACCGCGATAACCCGCGGGGCTTCCTGGCTCGAATCAATGCGACGAGGGTGTGAAGTGCGCGAGAACGTCAGCGACAAAATCCACGTCGTCGTCGCCGATACCGGCGTGCGTGACAAAGCGCACCCGTCGCGGCGCGACCGTCCCACCCTCGACACCACGTTGCGCGAGCTCATTCACGATCTGACGGGCTTGAGGGTGATCGAAGGCGACGATGTTGGTACGACACGTAGAGGTGTCGTAGTTGGACTCGGGAAAGGCGGCCGCAAAAAGATCGGCCAGTTGACGGGCCCGCGCGTGGTCATCCTTCAGGCGATCCACCATTGTGTCCAGGGCCACCAGCCCAGCGGCGGCCAAGAAACCCGCCTGACGCATCGCTCCGCCCAAACGCTTGCGCTCGATTCGCGCCCGCTCGATCAGAGTCGTCGGACCGGCGAGAAGTGACCCGACGGGCGCGCACAGACCTTTGGAGAGACATGACATGACCATGATCGCCGGAGCTGAGTACTCCGCGGCGCTCGTGCCGGTCGCGACGACGGCGTTGAAAAGTCGTGCCCCGTCGAGGTAGACCGGCCGATCCCCCAGCGACCGTGCAAGAACGCGAAGGTCCTCCGCGTCCCAGGGCACGCCACCGGCGGCCATGTGAGTGTTCTCCACGCACACGAGGGCAACATGGGGCTGGTGGTCTTTTTCTGAATCGATGACCTCGAGCACGTCGGAGAGATCGAGCACTCCGTTCGAGTCATCAACCGTGGCGAACTGGATGGCCGCGTTACGCGATGCCGCACCCATTTCGAAACCCACCACGTGTTGGGAACGTCCGGCCACCACCACGTCGCCCGGTTGGGCGAGTACACGCAGGGCGATCTGATTGGCCATCACGCCGGAGGGAACGAAGACCGCAGCCTCCTTGCCCACCCGTTGGGCGTACCGCAACTCGAGTTCGTTGATGGCCGGATCTTCTCCGTAACCATCGTCCCCCACCACCGCGGCCGCCATCGCGTCGCGCATCTCAGCGGTTGGTTGTGTGATGGTGTCGCTTCGTAGATCAACGCGTCGAGTCATGATCCGAGGCTACCCAACCCTAAACTGCCGCCATGAGCGACAAGATCAACGCGATATTTTCGAACCGTCCCAACGTGAACGACCAACTCGGCATCGAGCTCGTGAGCGCAACCCCCGACGAGGTTGTTTTGCGCGTCGAAGTCGGACCGAAAGTTCACCAGCCCTATGGCATCCTGCACGGCGGCGTCTCCGCGCTGCTCGCGGAAGGCGCCGCGTCGGTGGGCGGCGCGGTGAGCGTCGGTCCCGACGAGATCGTGGTCGGTACCGAACTCAACTGCTCACACCTTCGCTCCATGACCGAAGGAACGCTCACCGCCGTGGCCACCCCTATTCGCAAGGGTCGCCGCGTTCACGTGTGGGGCATTGAGTTACGCGACGGTAAGGGCACTCTTATCTGCGTCGCGCGGTGCACATTGCAGGTTTTACCAGCGCCCTCAGCCGCGCCGCAGTAATTCACTCACCTAGACTTCGGGGCAGAACTCGCCGGCGAAGGGGCTGACATGGGCGCACGCTTTATGGGCTGGGGAATCGGACTTCCCGAGCGGATCGTCACGAACGACGAACTCTCAGAGACTTTGCCGACATCAGATCAGTGGATTCAAGAGCGCACCGGAATCAAAGAGCGTCGCATCGGCGGTACCGTCGCGAACCTAGGCGCCATTGCCGGTCGCGCGGCCATCGAAGACGCCGGTCTCGAAGCGAAGGACATCGACTTCCTGATTCTGGCGACGAGCGCAGCCGACCGCATCACGCCCGCGACGTCGGCGATGATCGCCCACGAGATCGGTCTTAGTTGCCCGGCCATGGACGTGAACGCCGCCTGCAGCGGTTTCATGTACGCGGTACGCACGGCGTATGGTCTCTTGGAGACCGGCAACAAGCGAGTGCTCGTGGTGGGCGCCGAGGTTCTCTCACGCTTTGTGGACTGGAACGATCGCACCATGGCCGTACTGCTCGCAGACGGCGCCGGAGCGACGGTCCTCGAGTACGACCCCACCGAGAACGACATCTTGTCGTTCTCCCTTGGCACCGACGGTTCGAACGCCGAACTACTGACCTGCGAACACGAAGGGTTCTTCTGGATGAACGGCCCCGAAGTGTTCCGCAACGCCGTACGCGTCGTCGTCGACTCGGCCGAAAAGGCGCTGACCATGGCCGGGATCACTTCAGACGACCTGAGTCTGGTCATCCCTCACCAGGCGAATATTCGCATCATTCAAGCCGCGTGCCAGCGTCTCAACATCGAGATGGATCGCGCCGTCATCTCCCTCGACCACTACGGAAACACCTCGAGCGCCTCTATTCCCTTGGCTTTCGATGACGCGCGCAAGAGCGACCGTATTCACAAAGGCGATTACGCACTCCTCACCGGGTTTGGCGCCGGGATGACCTGGGCCTCGGCAGTCGTAAGATGGTCCAGGTGACCGGTCCCTCACTCGTTATTTTGGCCGCTGGCCGCGCCCGACGTTACGGCGGCGTGAAGCAACTCGCCCCGGTCGGCATGCACGGTGAGGGCGTCATTGACCTCATTGCCTCCGACGCCTATGCCGCGGGCTTCGGGGACGTTGTCATCGTCATCAATCCCGACACCGGTCCCGAGATCCAAGAGCACGTCGCCACGTTCTGGCCCAAGGATCGAAAGGTGACCTTCACGCACCAGACCCAGCTGCGCGGCACCGTGAGTGCGGTCATCGCGGCAGAGTCGTCGCTCGATCTGACCCGTCCTTTCGCCGTCTCCAACGCCGACGACCTCTATGGACGCGAGTCGTTTCGCCTCCTCGGAGAGCACCTGGCGACGAGCGCGAATAACTGCCTGGTGGGATTCGAACTGGAGCGTGCCCTAGTGGGCGAACTGCCCGTTTCGCGCGGCACCTGCATGGTGGTGAATGGTCATCTAACGGAGATCGTCGAAAGGCGCGAAGTACAAGCCACGTTGGACGGTTTCATTGCCGACGACGGACTCCAACCGAGGAGCCTGCACCCCCAAACAATTGTCTCCATGAACCTGTGGGGATTTCAGCCCTCCATCTTCCCCTTGATGCACGAGGCCCTCGAAGACCACGACTTCGAACAGGAAAAAGAGATCCAGCTCTCGACATTCGTCGGCGGAATTCTTCACCATACCCCGCTGCGCTTTGACGTCATTCGCACCACCTCGCGGTGCATCGGTGTCACGCACGCCGAAGACCTGCCGCTGACTCAGATACTTGTGCGCCAAGAGATCGAAGCCGGCGAACGGCCGGAATTCGCTTTCGCTAACTAGCGGGCCGATATCTAAGGCTCCGCCGAGTTGGTTACGAAGTAGCGCCAATTCCTTGCACCACGTTGATTGGTCCATACGTGATTTGGGCGGCGGGTGCCGGATCTCCTGAGATCAACTCACTACACGAATACAGCGATCCGGTCGTCGGATTCAACACAACGACGAACCGTTCATTTTCCGCGTTCGACACAATTATCTCTGCGCCACTTTGGCCATCCGTGGTCGTCACGGTGCCAACTTCCGTCGCCCCGGGCATCTGAGAGAGAACCTGGTAGAGCACCGCACCCAATTTGGCCGAAGCATCCGGTGCGGACATCAAGTGCTGGATGATGCTCACCTGCTGGGAGTCCGAACAACCGATCGTGTCACTCGCGCCTCCCCATGGGCACACCTGTGGCGTGCTCGAAAGTGAGCCGTCGAGTCCGATCTCGCCGTCGGCGAGCATGGCCTCGATGGTCGCGGGATCCGAGGGCAGATTGTTGATGTTGGTAGCGCCGGCCAGTTCAGACGATGAAAAGTCTTCGCCCTGTGGCCCAAGAAAGAAGCCGAACCCGGCGTAGCCCGAGATGGAAAACGCGTCACCGGGAAACGCGGGGACAGTATTTGCGTTCGCCGGGTTCCCCGCTAACTCGTTGGAAGCGTCGGCGAGGGCACAGGGAACGAACGGCTCGCCCGCGGCCACCCAGGCTGCTTGATCTTGGGGAGTGGCGAAGTGACTCCCGGCTCCGTCAAAGGTCGACGGCGTCACGGTGACTTGCCCCGATCCAGCGCCGTTTGACCAACTCTGCATGGTGCCATAAGCGATGTACGTGATGTTCGCGGTCATCGACGGATCAGCGAACGAACACACTTGTGAGACCACCGAGTCCTGGTAGTAGTACTCACCGGCGCCCAAGACAGGTAGGGCGGCGGCGGGTGCGTCCACCGTGGCGGCCTCTTTCAACGTGGCGGCCGCGGCGCTCAGCGGCGGCGCCGTCGGCACGAGTCCTACCGCCAGCGCCACGAGCGCCGCCGCCACGGCCCCGAGAACTCCCGTGCTAACGAGAACCCGTCGACGATGTGACGTACGCCGGCGAGGTGCGCGACTCACCAGAGCCCACACGTCGCGTCTCGCAGAGTCGGGGAGCTCTCGCCTCTCGTCGGTCAGTGGGTCGAGAGCTCTCAGCAGTTCTTCGAGGGTTGAGTGCGTCGTCATCGATCCTCCTTTGGAGTGTCGCATGTTTGGAAATCAAGGGTTGAGTTGGACAGACGGTGCATGGTGCCTTCCAGTCGCTGGAGTGCTCGGTGACAGCGAACATTGAGAGCGTTGACCGAACAGCCGATAATCTTCGCGGCGTCGGGCCGACTCACCTGATCCCAGTACAACAGTCGAAGGATTTCGGCGTCTCGCTCGGAGAGCTGAGTAAACGCGGTCGAGACGTCAATGACGTCTTCCAACGGGAGATCATCGGTTAAGCCCAGATCATGCATCTCTGAGGTGTACGCCGGTCGTGAAAGTCGGCGCCGTTCGTGGGCGACTTCGAAACTGGCGATCCGATACAACCACGCGAGAGACGGATCCGGAGTTGAGTCGAATTTCCGCCACGCCACGACAAAGGTCGCCGCGACAACGTCATCGTGAGAGCTCGGTGGCAGGCGACGTCCGACGTATCGAGATATCGCACCGTAGTGCTCGTTGTAAAAGGTTTCGAAGTCGCGGCCGGATAGAGCTCGACGTTGCCCAGGCGACCTTCGACGGTTCATCATTGCAACCTTTACTCCGCCGGGAGGTCGTTTCATTACAACAAATCTGACAAATCCACGTTTGGCCAGGAAAACGGTTAAATCAGTGCCAGTCCCTCGATGACGGTACGGTCGCACCCAGTGCGAGGGCCTCGACGTGCTCGGCCACGAGCGTGACAATCCCCTGACCGCGTTCGAGTGACCCGCGAATGATGAGCGCGGGCGCGAGACCGGCCACCTTCGACCATCGGGCCCACGCCCCCTTGGTAAAGATCACATTGACGTGACCGGTCTCGTCTTCGAGGTTGACGAAGACGGCCCCATTCGCCGTTTCGGGGTGCTGGCGGTGCGTGACGACGCCCGCCACGAGAACCCGCGTCGCTTCAACCGAAGCCAGCGCGTTGGCGCGCGTCACCCCGCGTTCGTTGAGCGACGCGCGCACCAACTCCATCGCCGTGGCCTCGGTCGTGAGCCCCATCGACCACAGGTCGTCGGCGACTCGCTCGAGTTCACTGGTCGCGGGAAGTTCGGGAGCTACCTGACCGGTCACCACGCCGGGCAGTCGATCGGCTAGGGCCTGCGCCGCGGCGCCGGCCGACCAGGTGAGTGCGCGCCGGGACGCCCCAAAGCCATCGAGGGCACCGGCCACGGCGAGCGCTTCGAGGTGTTGTTGCTGCAGGCCGGCGCGACGCGCGAGGTCGGCACTGTCGCTCCAGGGCGCTCCCGCGACGATCCGATCGGCGACGTCGTCGCCGATCGAGCGCACGTCGCCGAGCCCGAGACGCACGAGAGGTTCATCAGGCGACCCCTCGAGTGAGGCCCCCACGCGCGATGAGTTCACGTCGGGACGCAGCACCGTGACACCATGGCGCTTTGCGTCGGTCACGAGGCTCTGGGTCGACCAGAAGCCCATGGGCTGAGCGTTGAGCAACGAGACGAGAAAGGCCGCAGGGTACTTCACCTTGATCCAGGCCGAGCAGTACACAAGGTGGGCGAAGGAGACCGAGTGTGACTCGGGAAAACCGAAGTTCGCAAAGGCCGCCAGCGCGTCGAAGAGCTGATCGGCCGCGGCTCCGGTGATGCCGTTCTGCGCCATGCCGGCGTAGAAGCGGTCCTTGAGTTTCATCATGCGAAGTTCCGAGCGCTTGGAGGCCATGGCCTGGCGCAGTTCGTCGGACTCCCCCGGTGAGAAACCCGCCACGGCAACGGCCATCTCCATGAGTTGCTCTTGAAAGAGAGGCACGCCGAGCGTGCGTTCGAGAATTGGCTCGAGGCGAGGGTGCAGGTAGGTGATGGGCTCATCGCCGCGACGTCGTCGAATATAGGGATTCACCGCACGACCTTGGATGGGACCGGGACGAATAAGGGCTACCTCAATGACGAGGTCGTAGAAACAACGCGGCTGCACTCGCGGCAACGTCGCCATCTGTGCGCGCGACTCCACCTGAAAGACCCCGACAGTGTCGGCCTCGCACAAGAGGTCGTACACCGCGTCGTCTTGAGGCAGCATCGCGAGGTCCAAGGAGACCCCGTGAAACTCTTCAACCGTGTCGACCGCTCGATGGAGCGCTTCGAGCATGCCGAGCCCTAAGAGATCGAACTTCACGAGACCAATCGCCGCGCAGTCGTCCTTATCCCACTGCAAGACACTGCGTCCCGGCATGCGACCCCACTCCACGGGACAGACCTCGAGCACGGGCCGGTCGCACAGCACCATGCCCGCGGAGTGAATACCGAGGTGGCGTGGTCGGTCTAGCAACTGCGCGGCCATGGTGGTGACCAGCGGCGAGACCCCCGAGTCACCCGGGGTCATCGTCGAGCGATCGACGTGGTCGCGAATGTAGTTCGCCTCTTCTTCGCTGTGGCCGAGCGCTCGTGCCACGTCACGCAACGCCGACTTCGAGCGATAGGTGATCACGGCCGCCACCTGGGCGGCGTGATGGCGGTCGTAGCGGTCATAGACGTACTGAATCACTTCCTCGCGCCGACCCGACTCGATGTCGACGTCGATGTCGGGAGGACCATCGCGCGCCGGTGAGAGAAAGCGCTCGAAGAACAGATTGAGCGACACGGCGTCGGCGTTAGTGATGCCGAGTGAGTAACAGACCGCTGAGTTGGCGGCCGAGCCTCGTCCCTGGCAGTAGATATCGTTCGTTCGACAGAACTCGGTGATGTCCCACACGGTCAAGAAGTACCCCGCAAAGCCGAGGGTCTTGATCACCGAGAGTTCGTGATCGATCTGACGCCACGCGCCGCTCACCCGTTCGTTCTCCCGCGATCCGTAGCGCGTGGTGGCGCCGAGGGCCACCACCTCTTCTAAGTACGACTGCTCGTCGTGACCTTCGGGGGTGTTGAAGGCCGGAAGGTTTGGCGCCACGAGACGAAGGTCGAACGCCAGTTCAGCGACGAGTTCGCCGGCGGTATCCACGACCCCCGGCCAGCGCGCAAAGCGGCGACGTTGCTCGGCGTCGCTGCGCAAGTGCGCGAGCGGCGAGGCGCTCTGCCACCCTTCCATCTCTTCGAGACTCTGTCGTGCGCGAATCGCGGCGAGCACACTGGCGCGGGGGAAATCGCGGGGCGTGGCGTAGTGCACGTTGTTCGTGGCCACCACCTTCACGTTCGCGCGCACCGCCAACTCGGCCAGCACGTCGTTGCGTGCGACGTCATCAGGCGAGCCGTGATCCCAGATCTCTACAGCCAGGTTGTCGCGTCCGAAACGCTCGATGAGTCGTGCGAGAGCGCGACCGGCGGCGCGGGGACCTTCGGCCATCAGCGCTCTGGTGAGAGGACCCTTGCGACAGCCCGTCAGCACCAGCCACTCGTGCGCGGCACTGCTAACCGTGTCCATGTCGAAGCGCGGCGCGCCCTTCTCACCGCGCTCAAGAAGGGCGAGCGCCAGCATCCTCGAGAGTTGCGCGTATCCCTCGGGCGAGCGAGCCAACACCACCAGATGGTCGCCCGAGGGATCCGACACGCCCACGCGATCATCGTGTGCATCCAGGGTGATCTCACTGCCAAAGACACTCGCAAGACCCAGCGCGCGAGCAGCTTCGGCAAAACGCACCACGCCATAGAGGCCGTGATGATCACAGAGCGCGAGTCCTGACAGTCCCAGACGCGTCGCTTCGACAACCAACTCTTCGGGGTCGCTCGCGCCGTCTAAGAAACTAAAGCCGGAGTGTGCGTGCAGTTCTCCATAGGTCGCCATCAGTCATAGATTCCAACGAGCCACCACCGGCTGGACTCCGCGACCACCAACAACGCCTCGCCGGTGGCGAGCACCATCTGAACGTGGGCGCGACGACGATGACGGGCCCACCAGCGCTCCACCAACGGCCAGGGTCCGGCGAACCAGACGATCTCACGCCGCAGCGGAGAGGAAAAAATCACCGCCGTTGGTGCAGCGCTCAAGACACCGCGCGCACTCAGCGCCACCGGTCGATTCGCCTCGTCACGTAGTTGCAGCGGAACCGGGTGAGCCAAGGTGGTCGCCGGCGAGGGCGCCGCGAGTCGCCCGGGCCACGGTGCGTGGTCGCGCACCACCGTCGCCGGTGAGCCCCAGGGCACGAGGGTGGCGCGATCCTCCGGCCCGCGACCGCCGTGCAGGTTCGCCACCACAATGGCTTCGGCCCCCAGACGATGGCGCACGCGACGCGCGGCCGCTTCGGCGCGATCGTCTTCGGCGCCACGTTGACCAAAGAAACCCTGCTGCTCTTCGAAGAGGTCGGTCTCGCCCCGCAGTTGCGCGAGACGACGAGCGAGGCGCCGGTCACACTGAGACTCCAACTCGGTGAGCTCGCCTCGGGCCACGCGGTGCAAGACCAGAGCGTGTTGGTTGAAGCGCTCCGCCACGCGCGCCGGCTCGAGGTCCGCGAAGGCACCTAGCGTGTGCAGCCCCAAGCGCTGACACGTGGTCGCGAGGTCCTTGCGACCCAGCACTTCGAGTGGCTGCGCGCGGCGGAACGCGTCGCTCGTACCGCGCGGCACGAGAACTTCTCGATGCGCCGCGAGTTCCGCACAGAACAGTCCTTCAGCGACCCCGAGCTTGACCTCCGCGCCCACCACGTCGAGAACGCACTGACGCACCATGGCCAGCACCGCGTCGTCGCCACCGAAGAAGCGACTCGGCCCGCGTAGCGGCATGACGAAGAGACCGAGACGCACCACCTCGGTGAAGGGACACATCGCCTCCAGCGCATCGGTGAGAGCGATGGTGTGGCGCAACGTCGAGCCATCGGGTTGTTCGATCGCGAGAGAGTCGACCCACACCGCGAGCAGTTGTTCCACTAGCGCGCCTCCGCGGCGCCGCGGCGATTGGGCACCACCACCACGTGCTCCGCCCCACGAGCGAGTTCGCCCCGACCACTCACGTGAACCGTGAGATACCGCGCGTCAAGACGTGAGGAGGTGACCCACTCAGCCTGGGTGACGCGAAAGAAGAGATCTGCGGGGAGGGGCCAAGGTGCGCGAGGTTCACTGAGCGCGACGAGCACCGTGCCGCGTTCGCGTACCCGGTCCATCAGGCGTCGCGCAGCTTGATGACCGGGGCGAGAGGGTGGGCGTACGAGAACGAGGTCAACCCCGTCGAGAAGATCGGCCGCCGACTCCGCCCACGCACCCCTCGGACGCGGCACGAAGAGGACGCGACGCAGATCGACCCCGAGTTCGGCCATAGCAACGACCCCGGGGTCATCCACGCCCACGACGGCGGCCCAGTGACCATTCGTGCTGGCTTCACTCAAGAGACTGAGGGCAAGGCTGAGTCCACCGAGCCCGACGGGCGCCTCCACCACCACCGTCGATCCACGACGCAGGGCACCGTCGGGCACGAGAGCCCGCCAGGGGTCACCGAGGGGGACGGTACGGGTCTTCGCCAGTGATACCGGGCGGACGCGAGCGAGGAGTTCAGGAGAGAGTGAGGGTCGAGG